>Ga0308166_1005061_pt1 | contig 10236 bp, 7 predicted proteins | sample PhyCR2_2_FD_202137 | JGI IMG/M metagenome (GOLD analysis project Ga0308166, IMG submission 202137) | Phyllosphere microbial communities from UC Gill Tract Community Farm, Albany, California, United States - DLSLCC.R2 | ecosystem: Host-associated > Plants > Phyllosphere > Unclassified | place... | reverse complement strand
GCGTGCCAGGCGAGCGCGCGTTCGTGCCGTTCGCGCGCGCGGCGCTGGCGCGTCTCTTCGCGCTTTTCCTTCGCGCGGGCCATGCGTTCCTTGCGCATGCGCCTCAAGGCCTGGACCGGATCCGCGACCTCGCGCAGTTCGCGCCCGAGCGCGGCGAGCGCCTGCTGCAGTTCGGTTTCGCGCCGGATCAGCTGTTCGGCTTCGGAGAGCGACGTGTCGTCGTCCGACCAGAAGCCGAGCCGTTTCATCTCGGCGAGCGTGACGTCGTCACGCGACGACGCGCGGATGCGCGCATACAGGGCCTCGCGGGCGGAGGCGGACGTGGGATTGGCACTCATCGGAAAGCCCCTTGCGGAGCGGCAGGAGAAAACAGGCGCGGCGGGATTGTCATCGAAGGGCCGGCAGGACTGGCATGCTCAACTCGACGCCAAACGACGCCAGTAGCGCTGACGTGATTCGGGGAATCCACACCGACTCGCGCTACTGGCGTCAGTTTGGCACAGTGAAGAGCATGCCAGTGACGCATGGGGAGGGCTGAATACGTGGACGGCGATCCACCGTCCGGTTTGCAAGAGCCATCCCGCCGCACCTGTTGCGGGAAGTATAACAGCGTGTCGCGGCCGATCTCAAGCATCATGCGACCGCCTTCCTGCGCGCGTGCGCGAGGCGCAGCGCGAGCATGTGCGGACACGGTCCCTGGCGCAGCCGGTGCTGGGTGAACTGGTTGCATTCGCAGGCGCCGTCGGCGATGCGTTCGTCGGCGTCGAGCACGAGCATCGCCCGGTAGCGCCGGTCGCCGCTGCGTGCCGTGCCGGTCAGCCGCGTCGCGCCGCCGGGCAGCGCTTCGGTCGGGCCCTCGTCCAGCGCGTGCAGCGCGACGATGGCCGCCGCTTCCTGCTCGGCGGGGCTGGCGAAGCGCAGGGTGTCGAGCGGCAGCGGATCGCGTGCCAGTTCACGCAGGCGATAGACACCGTGCGCCAGGTCGTAGATCACGCGGCCGGCCTGTGTGTAGAGCGTCAGCGCGCGCTCGACAAGGGCGCGGTCCAGGCCCGTGTCCGCGGCCAGTTCGGCGGCCGTGGCGAACCAGCGCGCTGCGAGGGCCGCATACACGCGTGCCTTGGTATCGTCGTCGACGTCGCCGCGCGGCGCCAGCAGGTCGAACTGGCCGGCGCGCGACCAGTCGTTGGCGACCCAGCCCGACAGACCGAGCGTGAAGCGCATGCCGGGCAGGTCGGCGATCCAGAAGCTCGGCATGCCGTTGCCCATCAGGTGCACGGTGAAACCCTGCGCCAGCGGAATCAGGCGTTCGAGCAGCAGCAGCCGGCGCCGTCCCCAGATGCGGATCTCTTCAAAGCTGCCGCCCCGGTAGATCGAGCGGCGGCACACGACTTCCACGTTCCACGGCTCGAACACGGCGCGCACGGGTTCGCCCGGCGTCAGGATGAAGCGGATCGAGCGCGGACCGGCACGCTCGCGCCGGCGCCGCAGCACGTGGCAGAAGTTGTGCACGTCCATCGGATGCAGGTCGAGCCGGCGCGCCGGCAGATTCATCGCACTGCTCACCTGCAGGAAGCCGCGCACCCAGGTATCGGGCACGTCGATCTTTTCTTCGATGAAGGCCGGGTCGTCCGCCGTCGTCACCTGGAAGCCGCCCGGATCGATCGCCAGCCGCGTCGTCTTGTACTCGCGGATCTTCTGGAACTCTTCGTACAGCGCTTCCGAGTAATCGATGTTGGTGGTGCCGCAGGCGACGTCGCCGACGTGGTCGAACATCTCGCGGTCGCAGCTGAGTGTCGCGTAGCTCGATTCGTCGCGGCTGAAGCACTCGAAGAACACGCGGTCCGGATGCACCGTGATCACCGGGTCGAGCACGATCCACATGTCGCGGTTGGTGACGTACAGGTAGCTGAAGAACTTCGACTGCGCCTTGTAGAACGGCTGCATGACCTTGTCCTTGCGGGCGCGGATGGCCGCGAGCTCTTCCAGCAGCGGCGCCTGGCGCGTGCGCAAGTCGGCGGAGCGTGCCTGGAACTCGGCCAGCAGCCGCTCCTCGTTCGCCGCCAGCCACGTCTTGTACGCCGTCTTGTCGGGCGCCTGGTAGCGCTGGTCGGCGACCACGACGTCGTGCAGGGCCGACATCGCCTCGCGGAACGGCACGCGCCGGTTGACGTCGGCGACGAAATACGTGGGCGGCCGCAGGGTGTCCGGCGCGAAGCGCATGCTGGTGGACGAGGCGCCGTTGTCGACGCTCGTCGCGCCGTAGTAGCGGTACTGGAATCTCATGGCGTCGTGCGCGCCGCGGTACGGAGCGCCGGTGGTTGGACCGTCATCACGGCCGGCAGTTGCGGATAGTGTGCCTGGATCGCGCGCAGGGCTTCGATGTAGCGCGCCTTGTCGCCGATCGCCACCGTGACGACCTGGCGCGCGAACAGGCGCGCGACGTACGCCGCGATGTCCGCGGACAGCATGGCCTGCTGCGCCAGGAAGTCCCGCACGCGGTCCTTCGTCGTACGCCCGCGGTTCACCTGCGACAGCACGGTGAGGAAGTATGGTTCGAGGCGGGTCAGCTTGTCGACGTCGCCCGCGCACGTGCTTTCCAGCCAGCTGCTGACGAACAGCTGCATGTTCGCCGACGGGTGCTGGCTCAGCTTGAGCATGAAGTCCGCGGCGTCGGCGGCGTCGACATGCGTCGTGATCATCGCGCGGCCGAAGCGCTGGGCCGCCGGGTCGGCATGGTCGCACAGGCTGACCAGCAGCAGGGGCGTCCAGTCGGCGCGCGTGCAGACGCTGCCGAAGTAGCGGATCGCGAACGCGCGCGTATCGTCGAAGCGGCTGTCGAACAGGCGCAGCGCCGTTTCCAGCTGCGCCCGCGCGCGGTCGGGATGCGCCTCGAACGCCGCATACGCCCAGCGGCGCGCGCGCGCGTTCTGGTTGCGGCCGAACGCGACCCAGTCGGCGACGTCGAATTGCAGCGCGCCGAAGCGGTCGATCAGCGTCGCGCCGAGCAGTTGCGCGCCCTTGCTGCGCGCCGCCAGCAGGCGCCGCAACAGGTCCGGATCCGCAAGCTCGGGCAAATGCGCCAGCGGTCCGCCGATCCAGGCCAGCAGGTCGGCATGCATGCCGTCGCCGGTCTCGCTGCGGAACAGGCCGTCCAGCAGCGCAGGCAGCAGCTGCGCGGCGAAGCCGGCGTCGGCCGCGGCCATGCGCGCGATGATGGGGCCGATCGCCTGGCGCACCTGCGCGTCCGGCGCGCACGCGAACACGGCGACGAGGTCGACCTGCGTGGCCAGCATCGCGTCGGACAAGGTGCCGAACAGCCGCACGCCGAGCGCGCGCACGGCCGGATCGGGATCGCGCAGCAGCGTCGCCAGCATGGGCGCCGGCAGGTTGGCCGCCGGCGCCGCGTGCAGCAGCAGCCACTGGCAGGCCAGCGCACGCACGCTGGCCAGGCGGTGGCGCAGCAGGAACAGCAGGCGTTCGTAGGGCACCTGGCTGGCGGCGGCCAGCAGCGGGTGGTCCAGCGCCCAGGCGAGGTCCGGGGCGACGGCCGCGACGCGCGCCGCGGCGTCGTCCAGGTCGCCGCATGCGTCTAGCCAGTCGAGCAGGCGCAGCACGATGGCCTCCGGCTGCCCCGGCAGCTTGAGCGCCGCCTGGCACAGGATCCAGCCCTGGCGCCGCACGGCCTGCGCCGGCGCGCACAGCACGGCGACGACGAGGTCCGCATCGGCCGCGTAGACGTCGGGCGCGCGGCCGATGCAGTCGAGCGCGTACTGCTGCGCCTCCGGCAGCGTCGACTGCACGAACAGCAGCAGCCAGGCGCCGTCCGGCACACCCGGCTCGAAGCGCTTGCGGGCCGTGTCGAACGCGAAGCGGGCCGTCGGTACGTATGGGCTGCGCAGCAGGTCGCGCAGCGTCTCCAGCGGCAGCGCCGCGCGGTACGCCGCGTTGTCGGCCAGGGCGCGCGCCGCGAACGCGTGCACGCCTTCGCAGCGGCTGTGCCACATCAGCCACAGGAGGGCGTCGGGGTGCCGGTCCCATAGTGCGGGGAACGCTTCGTGGCGCACGTCGTCCGCCGGGCGCGCGCCGTCGTGGTACCAACTCAGGCCGGAGGTGCTGTGGCGCAGGCCGGCGCGTGCGCGCAGCAGATGGTTGAACAGCGGCCAGTGGCCGTAGCGGTCGACGATACGTCCGGCCGTGCGCACGCTGGCGTCGCGGTCGTCGTAGGTGGCCAGCATGCCGAGCGCCAGCGGGATGAAATCGGGGGAAGCATCCTCGCCCAGGCGGCGCAGCGTGCGCCAGCCGCGCCGCAGCAGGTAATGGCGGGTCACGGTGCCGTAGGCCACCGTGCTGTCGGGCCGTGCCGCTTCTTCGGCGAACGAGCGGTAGCCGGTGCGCGTGTAGACATAGCGCTGCGTGGTGTGTGCCGTCGTCTCGAACCGGCGCTGCAGCAGTCCGAACAGTTCACCGTCGGCGCGCATCTCCGCCATCTTGTAGACGTGGCGCACGGCGCGGAAGCTTCCGGCGGCGAGCGGCATGGCACGCAGTGCCGCGAGCAGCAGGCGGCGCGCCAGCGGCTGGTCGTCGACCTGGGCCAACCGGTCGAGCTGCTCAATCCACGCGTCGAACGGCACATTGGGCCAGCCCCGGCCCGCCACGGCATGCGCCAGCAGCGCATCGAAGTCGCACCGGTGCCACGCGTCGCGCAGGTCTTCCGGCCAGTCGGCGACGAGTCCGCGCGCGTGCTCGCGACGCGCGTCGCGTCCGGCCAGCATCAGCCAGGCCTGCAGCGCGACGCGACGCACGGCATCGGTGGCGCCGCGTGCAGCCAGTTCGCGCATCGCTTCGCACGCGCCGGCGTCGCCGCAGCGGCCGATGGCCCAGGCGAGGCAGTAATCCTGCATCGCGTCGCCCCGGCCGAGCAGCCCGACGAGCGTCGGTACCGCGCCGGCCAAGCGGCGCTCGCCCACGCGCCAGATCGTACGGGTGCGCTGCGTGTGCGGCAGCTGGCGCCAGCGGCCGGCTTCCAGCCGCTGCAGCACGACGCGGTCGGCCTCGGTCGGCGCCGGTGCGGGTGCCGGTACGGGCCCGGGTGCAGCGGGCGCGGACGCCGCCGCGGCCGGGATCGACACCGGCGCGAGATCGTCCGGATCGACGAATCCCTTCGCCATGCGTTCCGTCACGGCCAGGTGGAATGTCGTTTCGGCTTCCTCGAATTCGACGGGGTGCCGCGTCAACGTCATCTCGTGCCATTCGTCGCCCATGCGGCCTTCGCGCCGGTTGACCAGGTAGAGGTCGAACGTGCCGGGCGCCAGGCATAACTCGATTTCGCAATGGACGATGCCGTCTTTTTGCCGCCGGACCAGGCTCGCCGTTCTGATCAGATTCACGCAACCGCTCTCGGTTTCATTTGGGATCTTGCATTCTATCCACCATTGGTGCCTTGGTAAACATGCAAGACTGTGCCGTTCCGGCGCCTCGTCAGCGGATGCCCAGCAGCGCGATCAGCCCCCAGCTGATCAGGCCGAGCCCGGCCAGCGACACGACGACGGTCGCCGTCACCTTGCCGCCGGCGCGCAGCACGGCGCGCGCATCGACGCCGAGGCCGAGGGCGGCCATCGACATGCTCGTCAGCCAGCCGGACGCCGCGTGGGCCGGTTCGAGCAGCACGGCCGGCAGCGCGTCGAGCGAGCGCAACGTCATCAGCGCGAGGAAGCCGGCGATGAACCACGGGACCAGCTGCGCCAGCGGCAGCGCCGGACGGCGGGTCTCGTCGCGGCGCAGCAGGGACAGCGCGAGGACGACGGGGCCCAGCATCAGCACGCGCACGAGCTTCACGAGCGTGCCGATGTGCAGGCTCGCCTGCGACACCGGCGCGGCCGCGGCCAGCACCTGCGGCACGGCGTACACGGTCATGCCGGCGAAAATACCGTATTGAAGCGGCGTCAGCGCGAGCACGCGGTCGAGCAGCGGCAGCACGAGCACGACAACGACGCCCAGCACGGCCGTGAAGGCGATCGACGCCGCGACATCCTTGCCGTCCGCATCGATGACCGGTGCCACGGCGGCGATGGCCGAATTCCCGCAGATCGAATTGCCGCAGGCGACCAGCACGGCCATCTCGTGCGGCAGCCGCAGCAGCCGGCCGACGGCATAGCTGAAGCCGATCGCGAGGACGACCGCGAGCGCAATCCCGCCCAGCAGCGGCAGGCCGTGCGCGACGATGGCGCGGGCGCTGACGGACGCGCCGAGCAGCATCACCGCAAGCTCAAGCACGGTTTTCGCGGAAAAGCGCACGCCGGCTTCGTACACGGCAGGGAGCGTGGCGACGGTGCGCAGCAGGCTGCCGAGCAGGATCGCCAGCACGAGGTTCTCCAGCCAGGCGCGCCCGAACAGGCCGACTTCGATGCGTTCCAGGAGCAGCGCTGCGCCCGTGACGGCGGCGCTGAGCAGGACGCCGGGAACGAGCGGCAGGATCTTGGTGTTCATGTGTTCTCCTTGTCGAGTCCGCAGTATCGGCTCGACAGGATTGTTCGGTCCATCTTAAAATTCCGCATAAATCATACAAATAAATCGAACGATGACCCTTGATCAGCTCCGCATCTTCGTCGCCGTCGCCGAACGCCAGCATCTGACGCAGGCGGCCGACGTGCTGGCGCTGACGCCGTCCGCCGTCAGCGCTTCGATCCGCGCGCTCGAGGAGCGCTACGGCACGCCGCTGTTCGACCGCGTCGGGCGGCGCATCGAAGTCAATGCCGCCGGCCGCATCTTTCTCGAGGAGGCGCGTGCGACGCTGGCGCGCGCGGCCGGGGCGGAACGAGTGCTGGCGGAACTGGCCGGCCTCGCGCGCGGCGCGCTGGCGCTGCAGGCCAGCCAGACCATCGCCAGCTACTGGCTGCCGCCGCTGCTCGTGCGCTTTCGCGCGACGCATCCGCAGATCGACGTGCGGCTCGACGTCGGCAACACGCAGTCGGTGGCCGACGCCGTGCGCGCCGGGCAGGCCGATCTGGGCCTCGTGGAAGGCGGCGTCGACGATCCCGCGCTGGCACTCGACACCGTCGGTCAGGACCGCATGGCCATCGTCGTGGCGCCGAGTCATCCGTGGGCACGCCGGCGCAAGCTGGCCGCGGCCGACCTGCAGGATGCGCGCTGGATCATGCGCGAGCCCGGTTCCGGCACCCGGGCCGCGCTGGAAGACATGCTGGCGGGGCAGGGTGCTAACCTGGCCGCGCTGCGGGTCGAGCTGACCCTGCCGTCGAACGAGGCCGTGCGGGCGGCGGTGATGAGCGGAGAACACGTGGCCGGCCTGTCGGAGCTGGTAGCGGCGCCGTATATTGCGGCCGGACTGCTGGCGAAGGCGCCGGTGGATCTGCCGCCGCGCGACTTCTTCCTGCTGCGCCATCGCCAGCGCTATCGCAGCCGCGCGGCGCAGGCGTTCGAGCAGGTGGTGCGCGCGGTGCCGGCTGGCTGATCCCGGCAAGATCGGCAGGATCGGGCAATCGTTCGTCAGTATCCTGCTACCGCCGGACAAGCCCCAACTCCTAAGATGGACCCCATCGTTCACCAGGGAGTCAAGCCATGCAGACCATCGATACCATTTATGTCGGCGGCGAATTCGTCGCACCGCACGGACGCGAGCCGCTCGTCCTGCTCGATCCGGCCACGGAGAAGGAAACGACGACCGTCATCCTTGCCGACGAGGTCGACGCGCAGCGCGCGATCGCGGCGGCCAAGGCGGCGTATCCGGCCGTGTCGCACACGACGCGCGCCGAGCGCATGACATGGCTGCAGCGCCTGCACGAGGCGGTGGCAGCCGCCGAGCGGGACATCGTCGACGTGATGGTCGCGGAGTACGGCGGTACGCTGGCGATGGCGACGGGAACCGCGCGCCGCGCCGCCGCCTCGTTCGCGCTCGCGCGCCGGCTGCTGGCCGACTATCCGTTCGAGCGCGAGGTGGGCGGGGCGCGCGTGACGATGGTGCCGCATGGCGTCGTCGGCATGATCACGCCGTGGAATGCGAACATCGGCTTCATCGCGAGCAAGCTGGCGATGGCGATCGCCGCCGGCAGCACGTCCGTCATCAAGCCGAGCGAACTCAGTGCCGCGCAGACGGCCCTCATCACCCGGGTGTTGCACGGGGCGGGGTTGCCGCCGGGCGTCTTCAACATCGTCACGGGGCGTGGGGACACGGCCGGCGCCGAGATCGCGCGCCATCCGGACATCGCCAAGATCTCGTTCACCGGTTCCACGGCGGTGGGCAAGGCGATCGCGCGCAGCGCCGTCGACACGATGAAGCGCGTGACGCTGGAGCTGGGCGGCAAGTCCCCGACCGTGCTTCTCGACGATGCCGATTTCGCGAAGGCGATGCCGCTCGCCGCGCTGGCCGCGGTGATGAACAGCGGCCAGGCCTGCATCGCCGGCACGCGCTTGCTGGTCCCGGTGCACCGCGTCCGCGAAGCGCACGAACTGGCCGTGCGCGCATTCGACGACCTCGTCGTCGGGCCGACGCACGACCCGCGCGTGAACGTCGGCCCGATGGTCACGCGAAAACAGTACGAGCGGGTGCAGGGCTACATCCGTACGGGCATCGAGGAGGGCGCCACGCTGCTGACGGGCGGGCCGGGGCGTCCGGAGGGGCTGACGCGCGGCTACTTCGTGCGCCCGACCGTGTTCGGCGACGTGCGCAACGACATGACCATCGCGCGCGAGGAGATCTTCGGACCGGTGCTGTCGGTCATCCCGTACCGCGACGACGACGACGCGATCGCGATCGCCAACGACACGCCGTACGGCCTGCATGCCTATGTATTCGGCGCCGACCCGGCGCGCGCGCACCGCGTCGCCGCGGAGATCCAGGCCGGCCGCGTGTTCGTGAATGGATTGTATGATGCACCGGAAGCCCCGTTCGGCGGCTTCAAGCAGTCGGGCCTGGGGCGCGAATTCGGCGTCTTCGGCCTGGAAGCGTATCTCGAACCGAAAGCCGTGATGGGCCATGACCAACGACTCTGAGATGTCTCTTGTGGAGAGGCTGTGCGGCCTCGTCGGGCGGGCGATGCACGGCGCGCCCGGCGGCGACGTCGATCTGGCCACGAGCCTGCCCTGGCTGTGGCTGATCCGCCGCCCCGCGCCGACGCCGGTGGGGCGCGGCATCCTGTCGCCGTCCGTGTGCCTCCTTGTCCAGGGGGAGAAGGAGATGCTGGTCGGCCAGCAGGTGTTGCGCTACGGCCCCGGATGCTATGTGCAGGCGGGCGTGGCGCTGCCCGTGTCCGGCCAGGTGACAAGGGCGAGCGTGGCGGCGCCGTACTACGGCATCCGCGTCGACATCGATCCGAAGGAGGTCGCCGCCTTTATCCTGGAGATGCGCTTGCAGCTGCCGGCGGACGACGACGACCGGCCGGGCGGCGATGCGCCGGCGATCACGGTCGAGCGCGCGGACGATGCGATGCTGGACGTCTTCCTGCGCCTGCTGCGGCTGCTGGAGCGGCCGCGCGACGCGCCGGTGCTGGGACGCCTGATGAAGCAGGAGCTGATCTATCACCTCGTCACGGCGCCGGGCGGGGCAACCCTGAGACGGGGCGCCGTCGGCGGCCAGCGCGAGCGCGCGGTGGGCGAGGCCATCCAGTGGATCCGCACGCATTACAACGAACCGCTGAGCATCGATGCGCTGGCGCGCACGGTACATCTGAGCCCGTCCGTACTGCACCGCCGCTTCAAGGCCGTGACGGTGATGAGTCCCCTGCAATATCAGAAGCAGGTGCGCCTGTTGGAAGCGCGCAAGCGACTGATGAGCGGCGACGCGGAGGCGGCGAGCGTCGCTTATGAGGTCGGGTACGAGAGCCCGTCGCAGTTCAGCCGCGAATACCGCCGGCTGTTCGGTGCGCCGCCGCTCAAGGATGCGGAGCAGCTGCGGCGCCAGCCGGCGGGTGCCCAGCCGTAGTTTTTTACGGATGGGCTTGCGGGGCACTGCGGCGGTTGCTATACTGCGCGTCCGCTTCACGGCACGGTTGAAATCTCAAAGAAATCAACGTGTTGTTGTTGCAGTGCTGGAATTTTCGGCGCTGCACGGAAGAGAAAAAGAAGTTGACGACGAACGCGAAACACTGCATAATCTCACTTCTCTGCTGCTGACGAACAAAACGATTCGCAGAACGCAGCAAGGCAGTACCGAATACGAAGTTCTTTAACAATAAACAGTCGATAAGTGTGGGCGTTTGATGACGTGCCAGCAGCCGCGTAAGC
>Ga0308166_1005059_pt1 | contig 10239 bp, 9 predicted proteins | sample PhyCR2_2_FD_202137 | JGI IMG/M metagenome (GOLD analysis project Ga0308166, IMG submission 202137) | Phyllosphere microbial communities from UC Gill Tract Community Farm, Albany, California, United States - DLSLCC.R2 | ecosystem: Host-associated > Plants > Phyllosphere > Unclassified | place... | reverse complement strand
CACACCGCTTTCGCGAGCAAGCTCGCTCCCACATTGGTTTTGTGGGTTGCCGGGGATGGCGGGTGTAGCGCGAAATCCTGTGGGAGTGGGCTTGCTCACGAAAGCGGCAGGTCGGGCGATTTATTTGTGGCTGACACACCGCTTTCGCGAGCAGGCTCGCTCCTACACTGGTTGTGTGGGTTGCAGGGGTTGGCGGGTGTAGCGCGTGATCTGGTGGGAGTGGGCTTGCTCACGAAGGCGGCAGGTCAGGCATTTTATCGGTGGCTGACAGACCGCCTTCGCGAGCAGGCTCGCTCCCACATTGGTTTTGTGGGTTGCCGGGGATCGCGGGTGTAGCGCGAAATCCTGTGGGAGTGAGCTTGCTCACGAAGGCGGCAGGTCGGGCGATTTATTTGTGGCTGACAGACCGCCTTCGCGAGCAGGCTCGCTCCAAGGTGACTGAGTGTTCTACGACAACGGCGATTTACGGCAGCAGCACTGGCATACTCCCCGCCATCCGAAGAATGGAATCTCTCGATGTTCGCTATCTCCCTGCGTAACACCCTGGCGCTGGCAACGCTCGCGCTGGCCTGCAGCACCCACGCCAGCAGTTTCGATTGCACCAGCGCCGCCGGCAAAGCCGAAACAGCCATCTGCAACGACCCGTACCTCTCGAGCCTCGACGACAAACTCGCTGAACAATGGCGGACCACGCTGGGCAACGTTACCGATCCCAAAGCCCTGAAAGCCGACCAACGCCAATGGCTGAAAAACCGCAACGCTTGCGGTACCCAGAGCGCGTGTCTGCGTCGTGAATATCTGATGCGCCTCACCGAACTCGAACATGCGGTCAAGCCGTTCAGTTGGGACGCCACTTGGCAATTGATCCCGCCCGGCACTTCGACTTCGGCGACCCTTGTCACCCAACCTCGTGATGCCACGCATATCGCCATCGATATCTCGGCAGGCGAGGGCGCCAATTCCGGAGACTTGACCGGCGTTGCCATACTCAAGGATGGAATAGCCGTGTATGCCGAGGACGCCTGCAAACTCACCTTCACGCCCATCAATGGCGTACTGAACGTCACGCAAACCGGTGCGGATTCCGACTGCGGCGGTGGCATGGGCGTGTATTACGCCGGTCGCTATATCGCCTCCGAACAACCGCTGACCCTGGATTACGATCTGCTCAGCCTGGGTCTGGCTCGCACACCCGCAGAAGACCAGGTACTGCGTTCGCTGCTCAAGAATGATTACCAGAAGCTGGTAGAGACCTCGGGTTCCTTGCAGGTCGGCGAGGATTCAAAGGATGTACCTGATACACAGGTTGTGGAAATGTGGATGCGCGGTCTCGGCGGCATCGGCATCCTGATGAGCGCGGCCGACGCGCAGGTCTGGCTGATCTTCAAAAGCTACGGTGACCAGGGCCAGGAACATCTGCGGTACTACACCAACGTGACGAAGTGGAAGAATCGCCTGCCCGATGTGCTGCAGGGCTGGTACGACCGCATGCAGGAAAATCATTCACCGATTCTGGAAATGGTGCCCTGAACGTCGAGCCGATCCGCCTCACGCAATAACCGCTCGATCTGCGCCAGTTCCCACGTGCTGAGCAGGCTCACCGGGTCTGTGCCATAACGCTGCCACGTGTCCAGCGTCGCTTCATCCCCGGCGCAGTTGCGAGCGAATTCACAGTGATGCAAATGTCCGTCGGCGAAGTCCAGCAGCAGATGCCACCCCCCGATATCAACGGCAATCAGCCCGGACTCGGACATTACCTCGCAGACTTCGAACGCAAGCACGCCCAGCGCCACTTCGCGCAAACGCTGACACACATCCCGGGCGGACAGAAACGCTGACATGCTGCAACTCGATTCAATGGGCAAGTCGGCAAGGATAAGCCCCGCGCCAATCGGTGTCAGCGTTTCACTGGCCCGAGGCCGAACAATTCCGTAACATTCGCCTCCCTCTTTTTTCGCGAAAACAGCGGCCGTGCCCGACGGCCGCTCAGTCAGGTAAGCCATGAAACCGATTCGTCTGCGCGCCGATGTCCTCGCCGGACTCACCACCTCGTTCGCCCTGTTGCCCGAATGCATTGCTTTTGCGCTGGTGGCGCATCTCAACCCGCTGATGGGCCTGTACGGCGCGTTCATCATTTGTACGCTGACCGCATTGTTCGGCGGCCGGCCAGGCATGGTTTCCGGTGCGGCGGGTTCGATGGCGGTGGTGATCGTCGCGCTGGTGGTGCAACACGGCGTGCAGTATTTGCTGGCGACGGTGCTGCTCGGCGGTCTGATCATGATGGCGTTCGGGCTGTTGCGCCTGGGCAAACTGGTGCGCATGGTGCCGCATCCGGTGATGCTCGGTTTCGTCAACGGCCTGGCGATCATCATTGCCCTGGCGCAACTGGAGCATTTCAAGAGCGGCGAGCACTGGCTCAGCGGTACGCCGTTGTACCTGATGACCGGGTTGGTACTGCTGACCATGGCCATCGTTTACATCCTGCCGCGCCTGACCAAAGCGGTGCCTCCGGCCCTGGTGGCAATCCTTGGTGTCGGCCTGCTGGTCTACCTGTTCGGCCTGCCGACCCGCACGCTCGGCGACATGGCGCACATTGCCGGCGGTCTGCCGACGTTCGCCATGCCGGACATTCCATGGAGCCTGGAAACCCTGCGCATCATCGCCCCGTACGCGATTCTGATGGCGATGGTCGGCCTGCTGGAAACCTTACTGACACTGAACCTGACCGACGAAATCACCGAAACCCGTGGCTACCCGGATCGTGAATGTGTGGCGCTCGGCGCGGCGAACATGGTGTCCGGCGCGTTCGGCGGCATGGGTGGTTGCGCAATGATCGGCCAGACCGTGATCAACCTCAGCTCCGGCGGGCGCGGGCGTTTGTCAGGCGTGGTCGCTGGCGTGCTGATCCTGTTGTTCATTTTGTTTCTGTCGCCGCTGATCGAGCGTATTCCGCTGGCCGCGCTGGTAGGCGTGATGTTCGTAGTGTCGCAGCAGACCTTCGCCTGGGCGTCGTTGCGCGTGATCAACAAGGTGCCGGCGCACGATGTGCTGGTGATTATCGCCGTGACCACCATCACGGTGTTCACCGATCTGGCCACGGCGGTGCTGTGCGGGATCATCATCGCCGCGCTCAACTTTGCCTGGCAGCAGGCGCGCGAACTGTACGCCGATGAACATCTGGAGGCCGATGGCAGCAAACTCTATCGCCCGCACGGCACGCTGTTCTTCGCCTCGACCACGCCGTTTCTCAACCAGTTCGATCCGGCCAACGACCCGGCCAAAGTCACTCTCGACTGCCGACACCTGAGCTTTGTCGATTATTCGGCGATCGCCGCGTTGAAAACCCTGCGTGAACGCTACGCCAAGGCTGGCAAGCATTTACAGGTGTTTCATCTGTCGGAACGCTGCAAGAAATTACTCAAGCGCGCTGGCGTCGATCACGACTGACGCCGCTGGCGTTGCGTCCTTGAGCCAGGTCTTGCCGAGAATTCGCGAGACCTGTTCGGCGGAGTAGGGCTTGGCGAGAAACTCGAAACCTTCGTAACCACTGCGAGCCAGCTCTTCGCTGTAGCCGGAAGTCAGAATCACCGGCAGATCAGGGCGGCGCTGGCGCAGTTCTTTGGCCAAAGCGACGCCAGTGATGCCCGGCATGACCACGTCGGAAAACACCGCGTCGAACGCCATGGCATCGCTGCCGGCCAATCGCAGGGCTTCTTCGGCGTTGGTCGCCCACGCGGTTTCATAGCCCAGATCCTGGAGGATCTGATTGGCGAAACGGCCGACATCGAGATTGTCCTCGACCACCAGCACCCGGCGTTTTTCGCACGCCGCATGCACCTCGCCATCGTCCTTCGTGTCATCCACCTCAGCCTCGTCCGCAGGTACCTCCGGCAGGTACAAGGTGAACTCGGTGCCTTGGCCGAGCACGCTGGAGACATCGACGTTACCTCCGGATTGCTTGGCGAAGCCGAACACCTGCGACAGCCCCAGCCCCGTGCCCTTGCCGACCGCTTTGGTGGTGAAGAACGGCTCGAAAATATGTTCCAGGGCGTGTGCGTCGATGCCGGCACCGGTGTCGGCCAGGGCAATCGACACGAAGTGGCCGTTGGAACCGGCGTGGCCGCGAATCGCCGGCAGCGGTTTGTGGCATTCCAGGCGTAGCTTCAATTCACCCTGACCGTCCATGGCGTCGCGGGCGTTCAGCGCGATGTTGATCAACGCGGTTTCAAACTGACTGAGGTCGACACGGATGTAGCAGGGGTGATCCGGGCGCTCGACGCACACGTGTATCTGCGCGCCGGTGACCGATTCGAGCATCTCGCCGATATTGGCCAGACGTTCGCCGGCATCGACCACTTGCGGATTGAGCGGCTGGCGGCGGGCGAAGGCGAGCAGTTGGCTGGTCAGTTTCGAGGCACGCTCGACCGTGTCGGACACCGCACGCATATAGCGCTGGCGGCGTTCTTCGGAGAGGTTGGGCTGGCGCAGAAAATCCACCGACGAGCGAATGATCGTCAGCAGATTGTTGAAATCATGAGCAACGCCGCCAGTCAATTGACCGATGGCTTCGAGCTTTTGTGACTGGCGCAACGCCGATTCGGCCTGAGCCAGACGCAGGCTGCGTTCTTCGACTCGCTGTTCCAGTGTGGCATTCAGTTCGGCCAGCGCCAGTAAACCTTCGCGCACGTTGGCGTCGGCACGCACCCGTTCGATATGCGCCCAGCAACGTTCGGTGACTTCGTTGAGCAGCGCCTGTTCGAATTCCGACCAGATGCGCGGTACTTTGTCGTGGATGGCCATTAACGCAGTAAGGCGACCTTGCTTGATCAGCGGCACACAAATGGTGGAGGTGATGCCAATGGCCTGGAAGGTCGCCGATTCCTCCGGCGGCAACTCGCTGCGGTTGTCGTGAATGACCAGCGGTTCACCGGCGCGCAGCAGACGCACTGCCTTCTCACCGAAATCGCGCAATTGATAATGGCCGACAATGCTCGGTGAACCCGGCGCCGCGTAATCGCCACGAATGGTGAAACCGTCTTCGTCGGAATCCATGTCGGCGTAGGCGCAGTTGGACAGTTGCAATTGCTCGACCATCAGCCGCGTGCTCGCCGCCAGGATCGCTTGCGCATCCGTAGCGTTGGTTACCGCGTTGCCAATGGCATCGAGGACGGCCAGGCGGCGGTTGAGATAAACGGTCTGGGTGGTTTCGGTAACGGTGTCGATCATGCCGACGACATTGCCGTGGGAGTCGCGAATCGGGCTGTAGCAAAAAGTGAAGAACGCCTGCTCCGGCCCCTTGCCGCGCTCGATCTGCAGGGCGAAGTTTTCGATGTAAGTGGCTTGGCCGGCATACGCGGCCTCGGCGATCGGGCTGATCTCATGCCAGGCTTCCTTCCAGATGTCGCTGAAAGGACGTCCCAACGCGTGCGGCTTGTCGCCAAGAATCGGTACGAAGGCGTCGTTGTAAAGGGTGATCAGTTGCGGGCCCCAGACGATCGCCTGAGGGAAATGCGACGCGAGACTGAGCGAGACGGTGGTCTTGAGTACATCGGGCCAGTTTTCCAACGGGCCGAGGGGCGAATTCGCCCAGTCGTGACGGCGAATCTGCCCGGCCATCTCGCCATTGTCTTGCAACCAGTCTGTCATGGGGTTCGTGCTTTTCCGGGCGTCTGTCTGAGACAAAGACCTTCGCGCAGGGTGTTTGGTTTCAGCACAGCAGGCACTTGTTTGCGCAACAGGATCTCTGGATATGCATCATGGCAGCAAAAATGTGCGCTGGCGAAAGTGGGTGCCCCTTCGCCAGCGGTTATTTCGCGGTTTTTTGAACCACTGCTCAGGCATCGATTGCCGGGAAGTCGATATCGGTGAGCGCGGTGTTGTTCAGGTAGTTGGTCAATGTCTGCACGGCCACCAGGGCAATCACTTCGATGATCTTGCGGTCATCGATACCGGCAGCGCGGGCAGCGGCCAATTGTTCATCGCTCAAGTGGCCACGGGTTTCGGTCAGTTGGCGGGCAAGGGCGGCGTAGGCATTCAGGTCGCCTTGACGGGCCGCGATGATGTCCTCCGCCGACAGCCCGGCCTTGCCGGCAAACACGGTGTGTGCGGACAGGCAATAGTCGCAACCGTTGACCTGCGAAGTGGCGAGGTAAACGGCTTCTTTCTCTTTGCCGCTCAACGAGGTCTTGCCGAGGATGGCCGAGGCTTGCAGGTAAGTGTCGAGGGCGACCGGCGCCTGGGCGAGGGTGGTAAAAACGTTGGGCAGGAAACCGATTTTTTTCTTCACGCCTTCCAGTGCAGGACGGGTGGCATCGGTGGCGGTGTCGAGGCTGATTGCAGGGATGCGGCTCATGGTGATTCTCCGAAATTCCGCAGCGAAGTGCAGCGGCGATGGAGAGATCTTAGGGGCTGCCAATGGCGCTTTGGCGGCAAATCGTCGAGGATATGCGGCAGATCGTCCAGATATGCCTTCGGGAGTCAGCCATGGATCGCCTTTCCACATTACTCAGTCATTTCGGCGTGAACGCCGGCACCTTCCATAGCGGCGCGTTTTGCGGCGTGAGCATTCACGAAGGCGAACCGGTCGGCCATGTGCATGTTCTGCAAGCCGGGGCGTTGCTGCTCAAACCGGGCAACGAGCGGGAGATCCGTCTGGACGAACCGTCACTGATTTTCTTTCCCCGGCCCTTCACTCACCGGATGTCTGCCGACGAAGCCATGGCCAGCCAAGTGGTGTGCGCCTCGCTGACCTTCGATGGCGGTTCGGGCAATGCCTTGGCCGCCGCGTTACCGGACTATCTGGTATTGAAACTCACCGACATCCCGGAGTTGCGCAGCATCCTTGACTGGTTGTTCAGCGAGGCCTTCGAAGGCCACTGCGGGCGGGTGGCGGTGATGGATCGCCTGTTCGAATTGCTGGTGATTTTGCTGCTGCGCCATCTGATTGGCAGTCGCGATCAGCAGCCGGGCATGATGGCCGGGCTGGCTGACGCACGTTTATCCCGCGCCTTGAACCTGATTCACGAGCAACCCCACAAACCTTGGAGTGTTGCCGACCTCGCCGCTGCAGCGAACCAGTCCCGCGCCGGTTTCGCCGAGCAGTTTCGCCGCGTGGTCGGGCAGACGCCGGCCGATTACCTGTTGAGCTGGCGCGTCAGCCTCGCGCAGAAACGCCTGCGCGAAGGCCGGCCGATTGCACTGATTGCCGAGGAGGTTGGATACGAAAGTCCGTCGGCGCTGGCCCGGGCGTTTCGGCGCAAGACCGGGCTCAGTCCACGGCAATGGAAAGCCGGACACTGAACATTACCTGGCGAATTTCTTCGCTCCGGCCACGCAAAGAATCACCCCCAGTGTGACGCCGAGCATGCCGACACTGACCTGCTCATGCAGCAATGTCCCCGCCAGTGCCAGACCAAAAAACGGTTGCAGCAGCTGCAGCTGCCCGACCGCGGCGATCCCGCCCTGAGCCAGGCCGCGGTACCAGAACACGAAGCCGATCAGCATGCTGAACAACGACACATATCCCAGGCACAGCCACGCCGACACGCTGATGTTGGCAAACGAGGCGGGCGCCAGCCACAGGCTCAGCAGCGCCATCAGCGGTAATGACAACAGCAGCGCCCAGCAGATCACCTGCCAGCCGCCGAGGCTGCGTGACAGTTTCGCGCCTTCGGCGTAACCAAGGCCGCAGGCCAGGATCGCCGCGAGCATCAGCAAGTCCCCGGTCGGCGAGGCGCTCAGCCCTTGAGACAAGGCGAAGCCCACCACCAGCGCACTGCCCAGTATCGAGAAGATCCAAAACACCGGTCGTGGCCGCTCACCCCCACGCAAGACTCCAAACATCGCCGTGGCCAGCGGTAGCAATCCTACAAACACGATCGAATGCGCCGACGTTACGTGCTGCAATGCCAACGCAGTCAACAGCGGAAAACCCAACACCACGCCCAGCGCCACAATCAACAGCGACAGCCACTGATGACGCGCCGGTCGCCGCTGTTTGAACATCAGCAAAAGCGCCACCGCCAACGCTCCCGCAATGGCTGCTCGCATGACGGTCAGAAATACCGGATCGAATTCCAGCACCGCCAGACGTGTCGCCGGCAGCGAACCGCTGAAAATCAGCACGCCGATAAAACCGTTGATCCAGCCGCTGGTTTTTTCCAGCGCCGGGTTGGCCGAAGTGGACGTTGTGTGCATGTCGGTCGCGCTCAAGAAGTGGCTTGTGTCGCCGTGATCCTAGGGCTGAGAATCAGCACAATCAAAAAATTGTCATGGATACAGCCGACATGCCCCGTTCCCGTTACAAAACTCTGGTAGACCGTTACGCGGCGGACATTCGTGGCGGACGATTGGCGCCGGGTACGCGATTGCCAACGCATCGGCAACTGGCAGCGCAGGAAGGACTGGCGCTGGTGACCGCATCACGGGTTTACGCCGAGCTTGAGGCGATGGGCCTGGTCAGCGGCGAAGCCGGGCGTGGCACTTTTGTCCGGGAAACGTCGCTGGCGCCGGGGCAGGGCATCGATCAAAAGGACGTGGCGGTCGGCATGATCGACCTGAATTTCAACTATCCATCGTTGCCCGGTCAGGCCGAGCTGTTGCGTACTGCGTTGCGTCAACTGGCGTTGTCCGGTGATCTCGAAGCGCTGCTGCGTTATCAGCCCCACGCCGGGCGTGCCCACGAGCGCGCCGCAGTCGCGCAACATTTGTCGGCACGCGGCGTGACGGTCGAAGCTGCGCAGGTGCTGATTGTCAACGGCGCTCAGCAGGGCCTGGCGGTAACGCTGATGGCGCTGCTTAAACCCGGCGATGTGATCGCCGCCGATGCGCTGACCTATTCCGGGTTCAAGGTGCTGGCCGACGCGTTGCATCTGGAAGTGCTGGCGATTCCGATGACGCAACAGGGTCCGGACTTGCCGGCACTGGACAGACTCTGTCGCCTGCGTGCAGTGCGCGCCGTGTACTGCATGCCGACGCTGCACAATCCGCTGGGCTGGGTCATGCCATTGGAACAGCGCGAGCAATTGATCGCGATTGCGCGTCGCCACGATCTGACGATCATTGAAGACGCGGCCTACGCGTTTCTGGTCGAGAACCCGCCATGTCCGCTGATTGAACTGGCACCGGAACGGACGTTTTACGTATCGGGGCTGTCGAAAAACATTGCCACCGGATTGCGGGTCGGCTTCGTTGCCGCGCCGTTGCCTCAAGTGTCCGGACTGGAGCGGATCATTCGCGCAACGACGTGGAACACGCCCGGGGTCATGACCGCCATCGCCTGCGGCTGGCTCGATGACGGTACAGTGACACTGCTTGAACAGCAGAAACGCCACGATGCCATGGCCCGACAGGCCTTGGCGGCCGAGTTGCTGAATGGGCTGCGCTACATCGCTCATCCGGCCTCTTATTTTCTGTGGCTTCCGTTGCCCGAAGACGTGCGTGCCGATCAGGTCGTGGTCGAGTTGATGCAGCAGCAGATTTCCGTAACCACCGCCGAGCCGTTTTCGCTGTCTGCCAATACGCCCCATGCGATTCGTCTGGCGCTCGGGTCGGTGGACATGCAGGTGTTGCGTCAGGCGTTGATCACTGTCAGGACGATTGTCGGCGCTTATCTGTAAACTGCGCCCACGCCATGAAAAGCCAGTTTGGACTGTTCAATGAAATTCACCACAACACTGTTTCTCGCTTTGCTCTTCAGCACCAGCGCTCAGGCTGAGGGCGATCCTGAGGCCGGGGCGAAAATCTTTCCGCGTCTGTGCGGCGGTTGCCATCAGGTTGGCGAGTCGGCTCGTCCGGGGTTTGGTCCGCAGTTGAACGGCATCATTGGCCGGGCTGCGGGGACTTCGGCCAATTATGTTTATTCCGATGCGATGAAGAACTCGGGGATTACCTGGGATCGGGCGACGCTCAAGGCGTATCTCGAGGATCCGAAAGGGGTGGTGCCGGGGACGCGGATGATTTTCTGGGGGCTGAGTGATGAGGAGAAGCTGGAGAATCTGTTGGCTTATCTGCAGAAGTTCAGTGCTGAATCAAGGTAGGAGAGAGCCTGCTCGCTAAGGTTTTTTCGTCAGGTTTTGACCGGGTACATATCCATTGCTGCGGTAACGGCTGCTTAGGGTTTCGCCCTTACGGCGACTCACTTTTTTTACAAACGCCCCCCCCGTGTCAGCCTACCTGTCACCTCTGTTGATTGACTCAACCATTCATGGGGGCGAAGGTGTCAAGCAATGCCGAAGCGTT
>Ga0308166_1005056_pt1 | contig 10247 bp, 7 predicted proteins | sample PhyCR2_2_FD_202137 | JGI IMG/M metagenome (GOLD analysis project Ga0308166, IMG submission 202137) | Phyllosphere microbial communities from UC Gill Tract Community Farm, Albany, California, United States - DLSLCC.R2 | ecosystem: Host-associated > Plants > Phyllosphere > Unclassified | place... | reverse complement strand
GTGCTGTTCGCGGGGCTGGGAACCTGGCAGGTGGTACGCCTGCAATGGAAACTGGCCCTGATCGAACGGGTGGAGTCGCGTGTGCACGCGGCTCCAATCGCTCCGCCTCCTTCCGAGCGCTGGGCGCAAGTCTCCAAGGAATCCGACGAATACCGGCATGTACGTCTCGCCGGGCACTTCCTCTACGAATACACCACGCCTGTCCAGGCCGTGTCCGACCTGGGCGCCGGCTTCTGGCTGCTCACGCCTTTCTGCAGTACCGACGGCGCCATCGTCCTGGTGAACCGCGGCTTTATTCCTTCTTCCGGCAATACCGCTGCGCGCTTCCCGGCGCGCCGTGCCTCCGCCGATGCCTGCGCCGCCGCTTCCGGCGCGCCGAGCACGCTGACCGGCCTGCTGCGCATCGCCGAACCCGGCGGCGGCTTCCTGCGCGATAACGACCCGGCGCGCAACCGCTGGTTCTCGCGCGACGTGGCCGGCATCGCCGCCGCACGCGGCTTGAGCAATGTAGCGCCATACTTCGTCGATGCAGCCAAGGGGCAGGAGCCCGTTGGCGCGCCCGACCAGCCCGTTGGCGGCCTGACCGTCATCTCCTTCCCGAACAACCATCTCGTGTATGCCGGCACCTGGTATGCGCTGGCTTTGATGGTTGCGGGCGCGTGGTGGTATATTGCGCGCTTGGGTAAAGGAGAGACCGTTCGGTCGCGCAACAATGGCAGTAAAGTTTGATCTACTAACAAGAATAACGCCTTCGATCGCTTCCGCCGAAGAAGCCCACGTCGAATACGCCGCCGGCCACAAGAACATGCTGCAGCTCATCGAGCTGCGCTGGATTGCGGTCATCGGCCAGGTCACGACCATCGCTGGCGCGATCCTCATCTTCGACATCAACCTGCCGCTGGTGCACATGCTGCAGGTGCTGGCCTGCCTGATCGCCTTCAACATCGCCAGCCACCTGCGCTGGCACGAACGGCGGCCGGTGGCCAACAGCGAACTGTTCATGGCGCTGCTGGTGGACGTGGCCACGCTCACCGTCCAGCTCTACCTCTCGGGCGGCACCACCAATCCCTTCGCCTTCCTCTACCTGCTCCAGATCATCATCTCGGCCGTGCTGCTCGAAGCCTGGTCGACCTGGACCATCGTCGCCATCACCATCGCCTGCCTCGGTGCGCTGGCCGTGTACGCGCAACCGCTCGCGCTGCCCTTCGACCACGCGCGCGGCATCGCCAGCCTCTACGTGCAGGGCATGCTGATCTGCTTCGCGCTGAACGCGGCGCTGCTGGTCATCTTCGTCTCGCGCATCAGCGGCACCGTGAGGGCCAAGGCGGCGCAGCTGGCCGAACTGCGCCAGCGCGCGGCCGAGGAAGACCACATCGTGCGCATGGGACTCTTGGCCTCGGGCGCGGCGCATGAGCTGGGCACGCCGCTGGCGACCCTGTCCGTGATCCTGGGCGACTGGAAGCGCATGCCCGAGTTCCGCAACAGCCCCGACCTGCTGGAAGAGATAGCCGAAATGCAGACCCAGCTCCAGCGCTGCAAGTCCATCGTCAGCGGCATCCTGCTCTCGGCCGGCAAGGCGCGCGGCGAGTCGGCGGTGCGCACGACCATCCACACCTTCCTCGACGGCCTGGCCGAGGAGTGGGAAGACAGCCGGCCCGTCAAGGATTTCGTGTACGAGAATTCGATCGTCGACGACATGCCGGTGGCCTTCGATTCGGCCCTGAAGCAGACCGTCGACAATTTGCTCGACAATGCGCTGGAAGCCTCGCCCACCGGCTGGGTGGGCATGAGCGCGAGCGTCGAGGACGACCAACTGTGCGTGGTGGTCACCGACCGCGGACCGGGCTTTCCATCGACGGTACTGGCCCAGTTCGGCAAGCCTTACCAGAGCACCAAGGGGCGCTCGGGCGGCGGGCTGGGATTGTTCCTGGTGGTAAACGTGGCGCGTACCCTGGGCGGCGCCGTGTTGGCGCGTAACAAAGAAGAAGGTGGGGCAGAAGTGAAGTTGACGATTCCGCTGGCGGCGATCCGCCTGGCCGGGGAGGGCGAGCATGCCTGACGCGCCCGACATGCCGGTCTTGCTGATCGTCGAGGACGATGAAGCCTTTGCCCGTACCCTGGGCCGTTCCTTCGAGCGGCGCGGGTACAAGGTGCTGCATGCGCCGGGCGTTGATGAAGCCGCCGAGGTGCTGCGCGAGCACGATCCCGGCTACGCGGTGGTCGACCTGAAGCTGAAGGGGAACGCCTCGGGCCTGTCGTGCGTGCAGATGCTGCATGCGCACGACCCCGAGATGCTGATCGTGGTGCTGACCGGCTTTGCCAGCATCGGCACGGCGGTGGAAGCGATCAAGCTGGGCGCCTGCCAGTACCTGGCCAAGCCCTCGAACACCGACGATATCGAGGCCGCCTTCGGCCACGTGGCCGGGAGCACCGATGTGGAGGTGACCAATCGCTCGACCTCGATCAAGACGCTGGAGTGGGAACATATCCACGCGGTGCTGGCCGAGACCGACTTCAATATTTCGGAAGCGGCGCGCAGGCTGGGCATGCACCGGCGCACCCTGGCGCGCAAGCTGGAGAAGCAGCGCGTCAAGTAGGGTGGGTCGGCCGGCTACAAGCCTGCCAGCATCTTGCGCACCGCCTGGTGCGCGTCGAGCCAGCCGCTGTCGACGAGTTTCGGCTTGCACTCGGCGCATTCCTCGAACGGATTGCACACGTGCGGGAGTTCCAGATACTTCGAGCCGACCACCGGTTTCGCCGCGCGCGCATCGCGCGACGAAGGCTCGCCTGCACCTGCACCCGTGCCGCCCGCCAGCCACTTGGCGAACGGCTCGACCGCCACCCCATCCGGCACATACCAGCTCTTGCGCGTGGGATTCCAGCGCGCGCCCAGCGCCTTGGCTTCGTCTTTCTCCGCGTACGGAACCTTCAATACTTTCATTACCGCCTCGTTTCGTGAAGCCCGTATTGTAAGGCCTCGGCACTCAGGGGACGAGCACCAGGCGGTAGCCGACGCCGGTTTCCGTGATCAGGTGGCGCGGCTGGGCGGGTTCGTCCTCCAGCTTGTGGCGCAGGTGGCCCATGTACACGCGCAGGTAATGCCCGTTTTCGCCGTTCGACGGCCCCCACACCGCGCGCAGCAGCTGCGGGTTGGTCATCACCTTGCCGGCATTCGCCACCAGCACCGACAGCAGCTTGAACTCCAGCGGCGTCAGGTGCACGCGGCCGCCGTTCTTCATGACGATCCGCTCGACCAGGTCCACGCTGATTTCGCCGAAGCGCACCACGGCGTCCGTCTCGTGCGGCTGGCGTTGCCGGCGCAGGGTGGCCCGGATGCGCGCCAGCAGCTCGCCGGTGCCGAACGGCTTGGTCAGGTAGTCGTCGGCGCCCGCATCGAGCGCGCGGATCTTGGCCTGCTCGGCGTCGCGCGCCGACAGCACGATGATCGGCATGCCCGACCACTTGCGCACGTCGCTGATGAAATCGACGCCGTCGCCGTCCGGCAGGCCCAGGTCGAGCACCACCAGGTCGGGACGGCGGGTGCCGGCGTCGATCAGGGCGCGTTTCAGTTCGCCCGCCTCGTGCACCTGCCAGCCTTCCTGTTCCAGGGCGGCGCGGACAAAGCGGCGGATCTGCGGTTCGTCTTCCACCAGCAGGGCGGTGGGGCGCGGTTCACTCATCGTGGATTTCCATGTCTAGGGTATGTGGCTCGGGCAGGGCCGGCGGTTCGCCGCGCGGCAGCGAGAACGTGATCGCGGCGCCGCCCTCGGGCGCGGCGCCCGCCGCGATGCGGCCGCCATGCGCCTCGACGATGGCGCGGCAGATCGCCAGCCCCAGGCCCACGCCCGGCAGCGCCGATTCCTGCTGGCCGCGCGCGAACTTCTCGAACAGCGCTTCCTCGCGGCCCGGCGGCAGGCCGGGGCCGTCGTCGCTGACGGTGACGTCGACCCAGTCCTCGCGCACCTGCGCGGCAATCGTGATCGTGCTCGCCGGCGGCGTGTATTTTGCCGCATTCTCCAGCAGGTTGGACAGCACGCGTTCCAGCAGCACGGCGTCGAAGCGCAGCAGCGGCAGCTCGGGCGGGATGCGGGTGCGGATGGTGCGTGCGCCCAGCGCCTGGCGCAGCGGCCGCAGCGCGCTGCCCACGGTTTCTTCCAGCGCCTGCCATTGCTGGTTCAGGCGCACGGCGCCGCTTTCGATGCGCGCCATGTCGAGCAGGTTGGCGACCATGGTGCCCAGCCTGCGCGCCTCCTCGTGCAGGGCGGCGGCGGTGTCGCGTTCGTGCGGCGCCAGCGGCGGATCGGCCCGCAGCAGCGATTCGGACAGGCCGACCAGGGCGGTGAGCGGCGTGCGCAGGTCGTGCGAAAGCGCCGCCAGCAGCGAATTGCGCAGGCGCTCGGACTCCATGCTCACCAGCGCCGCTTGCGCCACCTCGATGTAGTGCACGCGCTCGAGGGCGATGGCCGCGAGCGCCGCATAGGTGTCGAGCTGCTGGCGCTGCTCCGGCAGCGGCAGCCAGCGGCCGCCGTCCGGCGCGATGGCCAGCACGCCGCGCGTGCGCATCGGCGCCACCAGCGGCAGGTAGAACAGCGGGCTGCCCGGCAGCGTATGGGTGCCGTGGCCGGCCGGACTGGCGTGGTCGAAGGCCCATTGGGCAACGCCGGCATCGAGGCCGGCCAGCTCGCCCGACGCGCCATCGGCCACCAGCTTGCCCTGTGCGTCCGGCAGCAGCAACACGGCGCGCGCGCCGAAAGCCCTGGCGATGGTGGCGCGGGTCGACTCCAGCACCTGTTCGTTCTGCAGCGCGCTGGAGAGCTCGCGCGCGAATTCGTAGAGCGAATGGGCACGCGCCTCGCGCCGGCGCGCCACCTGGGCCTGGAAGCGCAGGCCGGCCGTCAGTTGGCCGGTGATCAGGCCGACCGCCAGCATCACGCCGAAGGTGATCAGGTACTGCACGTCGCTTACCGCGAAGTCGTAGCGCGGCGGCACGAAAAAGAAGTCGAAGCCGGCCACGCACACGCAGGTGGAGAGCACCGAAGGCCCGCGCCCGAAACGCACCGCCACCAGCAGCACCACCAGCAGGAACAGCATGGCGATGTTGGCCAGGTCGAGCCAGGCGGCCAGCGGCGAGAACACCAGCGCGGCGCCGAGGCCGGCCAGCGTGGCCCACAGGTAGCGCATGCGGTCGGCGACGGTGGCCGAGGCGGGGGCAGGCTCCTGCGCGGTGCGCGGGCGCGCGCCGGCGCCGCTGCCGACTTCCAGCAGGTCGATGTCCGGCGCCAGCCGCGCCAGCCTGGCATGCAGCGGCCGGCGCCAAGGACGCGCGCGGCGCGAGCGGCCCAGCACCAGGCGCTGCAGGTTGTGGGAACGCGCATAGGCCAGCAAGGCCTGGGCCGGCTCGGCATCGGGCAGCACCGCCGTGGTGGCGCCCAGTTCCTGGGCCAGTTTCAACACGCCCAGGGTCGCTTCGCGCCGCGCATCCGGCAGGCGCTGCAAGGCCGGCGTTTCGACATGCACCGCATGCCAGGCGCAGTCGAGCTGGCCGGCCAGGCGCGCGCAGTTGCGCACCACGTGCTCGCCGCCGGAGTCGCTGCCCAGCTCGGGGCCGATGCAGGCCAGCAGGGCGCCGTCGGTCTTCCATACCGGCGCGATCGCCTGCTCGACCCGGTAGGCGCGCACGTCGTCGCCGATGCGCTCGGCCGTACGGCGCAGGGCCAGCTCGCGCAGCGCGATCAGGTTCCCCTTGCGGAAGAAGTTGTTCGAGGCGCGCTCGGCCTGGGCGCCCTGGTAGACCTTGCCGGCCTTCAGGCGGGCCAGCAGTTCGTCGGCCGGAACGTCGACCAGGATCACCTCCTCGGCGCCGTCGAACACGCTGTCGGGCACCGTCTCGGTAACCTTGACGCCGGCGATGCCGGCCACCACGTCGTTCAGGCTTTCCAGGTGCTGGACATTCAGGGTGGTGAAGACGTCGATGCCGGCCGCCAGCAGTTCCTCGACGTCCTGCCAGCGCTTGGGATGGCGCGAGCCGGGCACGTTCGAATGCGCCAGTTCGTCGACCAGGACCAGCGCCGGGCGGCGCGCGAGGGCCGCGTCGAGGTCGAATTCCGGCAGTGCGCGCCCACGGTAGGGCAGGCTGCGCGCCGGCAGGAGGTCGAGGCCGGCGAGCAGGGCGGCGGTGTCCTGGCGGCCGTGGGTCTCGACCACGCCGGCCAGCACGTCCCGGCCGCCGGCCGCCAGCTTGCGCGCTTCGAGCAGCATCGCATAGGTCTTGCCGACGCCGGCCGAGGCCCCGACGTAGATGCGCAGGCTGCCGCGCGCGTCGCGTCTTTCCTGCGCGCGCACCTGGGCCAGCACGGCCTCGGGATCGGGTCGGGTCATCATGTCAGCGAGTATGCGTTATCTGGTCCGCAGTTTCCACATCCATTGCCAGGTTCAGGTTCAGAACGTGGACCCGGGCCTCGCCGAACACGCCCAGCCAGGGGCGTTCGGTGTGGGCCTCGACCAGATCCAGCACGCGCTCGCGCGGCAGGCCGCGGGCGGCGGCCACGCGGCCGGCCTGGTAGACCGCCGCGGCCGGGCTGATGTGCGGATCGAGGCCGCTGGCCGAGGCGGTGACCAGGTCGACCGGGACCGGCTCGCGGTTGCCCGGGTCGGCGGCGCGCAAGGCGGCGATGCGCGCGGCCACCGCCTCCTTCAGGGCCGGATTGCTCGGCCCCTGGTTGGCGCCCGAGGAACCGGCGCCATTGTTCGGCGCCGGCGCCGTGGCCGAGGGACGGCCCCAGAAGTAGCGTGGCGAGGTGAAGGACTGGCCGACCAGCTGCGAGCCGACGACCTTGCCGCCCTGTTCGATCAGCGTGCCTTTGGCCCGGCCGGGCATGACCAGCTGGGACAGGCCGGTGACCAGCAGCGGGTAGGCCAGGCCGCACAGCAGGGTGAGAACCGCGAACATGGCGAGTGCGGGGCGAATGGCATTCTTCATAGAGATCTTTCGGGTGAGGCAAGGTTGATCAAGCGAGATTAAGTGCGACAAGCAGCATGTCGATGGCCTTGATGCCGGCGAACGGCAGCAGCAGTCCGCCGACGCCGTAGACCAGCAGGTTGCGGCGCAGCAGGGCGGTGGCGCCGATCGGGCGGTAGGCCACGCCCTTCAGGGCCAGCGGGATCAGCACCACGATGATCAGCGCGTTGAAGATCACCGCCGACAGAATGCCCGATGCAGGGCTGTGCAGGCGCATGATGTCGAGCGCGGCCAGCTGCGGATACACGCCCACGAAGGCCGCCGGGATGATCGCGAAGTACTTGGCGATGTCGTTGGCGATCGAGAAGGTGGTGAGCGAACCGCGGGTCATCAGCATCTGCTTGCCGATCTCGACGATCTCGAGCAGCTTGGTCGGGTTCGAATCGAGGTCGACCATGTTGCCGGCTTCCTTGGCCGCCTGCGTGCCCGAGTTCATGGCGACAGCCACGTCGGCCTGGGCCAGCGCCGGGGCGTCGTTGGTGCCGTCGCCGGTCATGGCCACCAGGCGGCCTTCGCCCTGGTAGCGGCGGATCAGGGCCAGCTTGTCTTCCGGCGTGGCGTCGGCCAGGAAGTCGTCGACGCCGGCTTCGGCGGCGATCGCGGCGGCCGTCAATCGGTTGTCGCCGGTGATCATCACCGTCTCGATGCCCATGCGGCGCAGGGCGCCGAAGCGCTCGCGGATGCCGCCCTTGACCACGTCCTTGAGTTCGACCACGCCCAGCACGCGCGCGCCGTCGGCCACGGCGAGCGGCGTGCTGCCGCGGCGCGCCGCATCGTCGACGGCGCGCGCGACCGCCTCGGGCCAGGCGCCGCCCAGGGCTTCCACGTGCTTGCGCACCGCGCTGGCGGCGCCCTTGCGGATCACGCGCGTGCTGCCGTCGGCCGCGAGGTCGACGCCGCTCATGCGGGTCTGGGCCGTGAATGGCACGAACACGGCGCCCAGCGCGGCGAGTTCGCGTTCGCGCATGCCGAAGCGGGTCTTGGCCAGCACCACGATGCTGCGGCCTTCCGGCGTTTCGTCGGCCAGCGAAGCCAGCTGCGCCACGTCGGCCAGCTGCGGTTCGGTAACGCCGGGCGCGGGGAGGAAATCGCTGGCCTGGCGGTTGCCGAGGGTGATGGTGCCGGTTTTATCGAGCAGCAGCACGTCGACGTCGCCGGCCGCTTCCACCGCGCGCCCGGAGGTAGCGATCACGTTCGCCCCCATCATGCGGCTCATGCCGGCCACGCCGATGCTTGATAACAGGCCGCCGATGGTGGTCGGGATCAGGCACACCAGCAGGGCGACCAGGGTCGTCAGCGACACCGGCGCGCCGCTGCCGGCGGCGTCCACCGCGAACAGCGAGAACGGCAGCAGGGTCACCGTCACCACCAGGAACACGATGGTCAGCGCCACCAGCAGGATGGTGAGGGCGATCTCGTTCGGCGTCTTGCGGCGCTGGGCGCCTTCGACCATGGAGATCATGCGGTCGAGGAAGGTCTCGCCCGGGTTGGCCGTGACGCGCACCACCAGCCAGTCCGACAGCACGCGGGTGCCGCCGGTGACGGCGCAGAAGTCGCCGCCGGCCTCGCGGATCACGGGCGCGGACTCGCCGGTGATCGCGCTTTCGTCGACCGAGGCGATGCCTTCGATGGCTTCGCCGTCGATCGGCACCACGTCGCCGGCTTCGACCAGGATCACGTTCCCCTTGCGCAGGTCGGACGCGGGGAGCGGCAGCCAGCCGGCGCCGTGGTGCGGGGCGTTGAGCTTCTTGGCGATGGTGGCCACCTTCAGGCCGCGCAGCGAGGCGGCCTGCGCCTTGCTGCGGCCTTCGGCCAGGGCCTCGGCGAAGTTCGCGAACAGCACCGTGAACCAGAGCCAGACGGCGATCGCCAGGATGTAGCCCGGCGGCGCGTCGCCTGCGCCGGCGAGGGCATGGAAGAAAAGCAGCGTGGTCAGGATGCTGCCGGCGTAGACCACGAACATCACGGGGCTGCGCAGCTGGACGCGCGGGTCGAGCTTGGCAAAGGCGCCCTTGACGGCGGGGCCGACCAGCTTGGGGTCGAACAGGGTCAGGCCGCGGCTGGCGCGGTCCGGCGTTGATTGTGCAGGCAATATGGCGGACATCGTTTACTCCAGGATGAATTTCAGCGGGCGAACAGCTGCAGGTGCTCGGCGACGGGGCCGAGGGCAAGCGCGGGCACGTAGTTCAGCACCCCGACCAGCACCACGATGGCAACCAGCAGCAACACGAACATCGGGCCGTGCGTCGGCAGCGTGCCGGCGGTGGCGTTCAGGCGCCCCTTGGCGGCCAGCGAACCCGCGATCGCCAGCACCGGCACGATCACGGCGAAGCGTCCGAACCACATGGCAATGCCCAGCATGGTGTTATAGAAGGGCGTGTTGGCCGACAGGCCGGCAAAGGCGCTGCCGTTGTTGTTGGCGGCCGAGGTAAAGGCGTACAGCACTTCGCTGAAGCCGTGCGCGCCGGGGTTCGCCAGGCCGGCCTTGCCGACATCCATCACCACGGCCGCGGCGCTACCGGCCAGCACCAGCACCGGCACCACCAGGATCACGATGGCGGCCATCTTCATCTCGAAGGCCTGGATCTTCTTGCCCAGGTATTCCGGCGTGCGGCCGATCATCAGGCCGGCCACGAACACGGCCAGGATGGCGAACACCAGCATCCCGTACAGGCCCGAGCCGACGCCGCCGAACACCACTTCGCCCAGCTGCATCATGACCAGCGGCACCATGCCGCCCAGGGGCATGAAGGAATCGTGCATGGCGTTCACCGCGCCGCAGGAGGCGGCGGTGGTGACGGCCGCGAACAGGCTGCTGGCGGCCACGCCGAAGCGCACCTCCTTGCCTTCCATGTTGCCGCCGGCCTGCAGGCTGCTTGCCGCCTGGTCGACGCCGAGCGCCGCCAGCACCGGATTGGCCTGCTGCTCGAAACCCGCCACCGCCACCGCGCCGAGCACGAACAGCAGGCTCATGGCGGCCAGCACGGCCCAGCCCTGGCGCCGGTCGCCGACCACGCGCCCGAAGGTGAAGCACAGGCCGGCCGGAATCAGGAAGATCGCCAGCATCTGCGCGAAGTTCGACAGCGCCGTCGGGTTTTCGAAGGGATGGGCCGAGTTGGCGTTGAAGAAGCCGCCGCCGTTGGTGCCGAGCAGCTTGATCGCTTCCTGCGAAGCGACCGGGCCCATTGCCAGCAGCTGGCTGCCTGCACCTTGTGCGGCATCGATCAGC
>Ga0308166_1005052_pt1 | contig 10251 bp, 4 predicted proteins | sample PhyCR2_2_FD_202137 | JGI IMG/M metagenome (GOLD analysis project Ga0308166, IMG submission 202137) | Phyllosphere microbial communities from UC Gill Tract Community Farm, Albany, California, United States - DLSLCC.R2 | ecosystem: Host-associated > Plants > Phyllosphere > Unclassified | place... | reverse complement strand
TTAAGGCATCCACGACCTCTTGCAACCTAATCTCTCTAGCAATTCGTCCTTCAGAGAGTCGCCTTAATACGTTATCCCAATCGGCATCTGTTGAATATAGATGCTGTAATTCACCTTCAACATTAGGATCTGCAACATTCATGACTACACTGGCTTGACCGATTTTCTGTGCTTTATTGACACGAGTAAAACGGCCAATGAACTGCAAAGTTACTGCAAGAGACTTATGGTGATCATGCAAAGCGGCAATTTTCAGGTTGGGTAGATCATAACCTTCTCCCAACATGTCTACGCAAATAACGATTCTTGATTGTCTTGATAATAATTTATCAAGACGTTTTTTTATTTCCGTTTTAGGATAATCAGAATGAATAACAATTGGATTAAAGTTCGGTACAATATTCTGATAAATGGTAAATATTTGTTCTGCTCGCTGCTTATTGCTAGTACGGGCCATAAGTAAATGATCAAGACCATTATTTAAGTCTATACGTAGTTGACCAACAGCTGTATCAGCGATTGCGTGATCCATAAGGTCAGAGTAATACTCTTCTACAGGCAGCAAATTTACATTTGTAAAATAGCCTGCTCGTTGGGCTTCTCCCATCGTGTAGTTATAGATAATTTTCCCACCAAGGGACTTCTTATCATTCCTAAAGGGGGTAGCTGTAAACTGCACAACACGTTTGTCTTTAAATCGTTCGCGAATTGTCTGCCATGATGAGGCTGAGATATGATGAGCCTCATCAACAAAAAGATGGCTACATGACTCGCAAAGTGCATTTAATGCTGTTTCGGAGCAGGCAGACAAAACACTGGTCGTAGCAACCAAGACATTTGATTCACAAGTTAATTGCTTAGCTTCTTCCGCTACCTGAATTCCCTTCTTAATAATGGCGACATTAGGGAGTGCAATGTTGGGTGGAACGACTGTTAGCTCTGGTAAATATCCTAAATCTATGAACTTTTTGGATATCTGTGTTCGGAGAGAATCAGATGGAACTATGAGCAAAATTCGCTCGCATCGCTGGTATATCATTGTAGCCAGCATTGTTTCCGTTTTTCCCGTTCCTGTGGGCAGTACAACGGTAGCTGGTTCTACCTGTAAATCAGTAGCGAAATAGCCTGCAATTGCATGAAGTGCACCCAGTTGGGGTTTTCTAAGACCTGGAGAATGGTGCTCTGGATCGTCCTCTCTAAACTGAAATTGATGATGCCATTGTTCATTAATTTCATCAGGTGAAGTGCTAAATGCTTGCTCTGGAAATTGCTCCCAGCTTAACTCCGTATCTTCTCGCCATTTTTCGAATGTAAATGGTTCCTTAGTTTTAAGAGAAGCTACACCATCTGCGCATTTCCCTCTGGAATTTGGATCTTTCAGATAGATATAGTCTAGAGGAGGCTTCAGACCCGTAACAAGTTCAAAATATCCTTGGAAACGTGCATTTCTGACTTGAACCGATACTGTTGTTGATCGGCAAAGTAATTTATGAACATAATTCCCACCCACTTTTCTTGCAGGGGCTGCTTTCGTGGGCAAGGTAATTTTAATTGTTAACAGGTCAAAGAAGTCCAATTGCTATAGCTCCTATGGTTGACAGAGGAAAGCTGTTTGGTTTATAGCACAAAATGTCTCATCGATTCTAAATCCAAAATGATGATATTTATCAATGATAAGCATAACAGACTGACGAATTTTAATATATTTCTTCTGTAGCTCAAGTGGTGGATAAGGAAACTCTAAATTGCTCAAGACTCCGGTGTTCATATGGGTAAATGTACCATCCGGCCCAGTTTTGAGGTTACCGACTCTACCTTTGCAGTACGTCATAAGAGAGACGAAATATTCTGGATACAATTTTTCGCCGAAACGAACCCGAATAAGATTTGTACTAATAATAGATTTTTCCGTAATCGATCTTACAACACCCATTTTACCAACAGTACCAGCTCTGGAAATGATCACATCGCCATCTAATACAGAGTAGGATTTAAGCGCTTGATATTTATTTTCACTTACCCAGAGAGAAGGTAAGTCAATAAAGTCTCCTTTTAAGGTAATATTATCCATGTTCCATACAGGAACTCCTTCACTTGTGTACTCATCTTTTTTCAAAGCGCTGCCAAAAGGACCGCATTTAGTACCATTTTTTTCATCAATAAAAAAATCACTTAATACCCTAATTTCAAAACCCTTAGGATTCATTACCGGATCGCCAAACATATCTAAAAATACGGAATAAAGATAATCGTTAGCTACCTTAATAGCTTGCTCGCGTTTTTGGCGTATATCATCAGCTTTATTGAGAAGGTCTGCGATGCGTATCTGTTCTTCAAAAGGAGGTAATCTTATATATGTATCATAGAGATCATCTCTATTTAAACCGGGAATGCTTGTAGTAATGGTTTTCTTAGCGAGATCAATTACACTTAAAGCATGGAATAGATATCGAAGATCTAATTTTTTATTATCTTTGATTTCAACATAATAAGCTGTATCAATGATCCAGCCTCCGTTAGGAGCCCAAGTAATAGCACCAACACTGCCTTTACGGCCAACAATTATCGTGGGGTAGTTGCAAAGTATTTTATCGTGGTTACCTATAATTCCTGAACTACCAAAAACATGGACACTCCCATCCGATACACGCTGATCAGCTTTTAATGCTTTTCCGTAGTGAACATTGATGACATCCCCTAACTTCACCATCGGCCAACTCACAACATCCCCTCCAGCTCATCCAGATCCGCCAGAATTTCTTTTTCCAAATCTTTTAACCGCTTTAGTATCACCTTCGGATCTTCATATTCCTCAGACTGATACACCACCTCTTTGTAACGGTTTATAGAGAGATCGTATTTCTGCGCCGCAAGCTCCTCCTTTGGCACCACAAACGCCGCCTGAGTGCGATCTTTAAAATCAACGCCAGCATCAATCCCTTCCGGTTGCTGCTGTTTCAGCAACGAGGCTAATTTCTCGCCCATAAAGTTATCAACCGGTAGCCCGCGTAAAGTACGGTAATGCTTCCAGCTTGCCAGTAGATGCGGCAGATCGTTGTCTTTTATCGGGTTGCGCTTGTCATCCAGGCTGTAGCCGTCATTTTGTAGATCGTAGAACCAGACCTCATCAGTCTGACCGCCTTTGGTAAAGATCAGGATCGCCGTCGCCACGCCAGCGTAAGGTTTAAATACGCCGGAAGGCAGATTGATCACCGCTTCCAATTGGTTATCTTCCACCAGCGTTTTGCGAAGTGACTGGTGCGCCTTGCTGGAGCCAAACAGCACGCCCTGTGGAACAATGGTCGCACTGCGTCCGCCCACTTTCAGCATTTGCAGAATACGGGCCAGGAACAGCAGTTCAGTTTTCTTGGTTTTCACCATCGCCGACAGCGTGGCGTCGATATCTTCCTCATCAAGTGAACCGGTAAAAGGCGGGTTCGCCAGAATCAGGTTGAAGGCGTTTTTACTGGCCTGCGGGAAGTTAGTGCTGAAACTCTGGCTCATGGTATCCTGATAGTGAATATCCGGCGCTTCCACGCCGTGCATAATCAGGTTCATGGCGGCGATACGTAGCATGGTGGTATCGAAGTCGTAACCGTGGAACATGTTGTTATCCACATGGTCACGCCACGGCGTCAGCAGATCGCCGGTAAAGATCTTTTGTTCTTCTAACTCACCTCGTTCATTAGTACCAATCTCGGTATGAATGGACTCCAGCGAGCTGTATTTCTCCAGCAGGTATTCATAACTGGTTGCCAGAAAACCACCTGTACCACAGGCCGGATCGCAAATTGTCTCACCACGCGCCGGGTTCGGCTCCATCATTTCAACCATGATACGGATGATGTGACGTGGGGTGCGAAACTGACCGTTGATCCCGGCGGTAGTCAACTTGCTTAGCAGGTATTCGTAAAGATCGCCTTTAGTGTCACCACGATCCAGTGGCAGGTTTTTGATCACCTCCACGGCTTTGGTCAGCAGTGACGGTTTAACAATTTCCAGGCGAGCATCTTTCATAAAGTTGCCCAGCAGCGTCACCTTTGACGCATCAGCCTGGCCGAGCTGGCGGAAATGCTGGAATACGCCATCGCGCACTACTTCCATCATTTCATCCGAACCGAGGTTACTGTAGTGACTGAAGCGGAACTCCTGCTGTTCTGGCGTAAAACGCGGTTTAAAATCAATACCCGCAATTTGTTTACGCTTCTCGTCCCGCTGTTCCTGGGTGTCCAGCATCCGGGAGTACATCAGGTAGGTGATTTGTTCGATTACGGTCAGCGGGTTAGTGATGCCACCTACCCAGAAATCTTCCCACAGGCCGTCGATTTTACTTTTTAAGTCACCGGTGATCATTGTTAACGTTTATATCCTGTTATAAATACAAAAGCCCCGCTGCCGGGGCTTGTCATGTGCGTATTATACCGTCGCTGCGTCGGTCACAACACCCAACTCTTCGACTATCTTTTGCAACCGGGCGATCTGCTCTATGTCGGGGAAAACGCCAGTAACACCTTCGTTGTGGATGTGTGTAAACGGCTGTTCAAAGAGCTGTCGCATTTCAATGGTGCCGTAATCGCGGATGTGGTTTTTCAGCAGTGACAGGAAGCGCAGTTGCTGGCTGGTCAGGCTGTTGTCTGCGGCGAACTGGGCAAAGCGCACTTCAACCGCATCGCTGTCCATCCCGATAATGGTACGCAAAAGTTTATCCAGGCTGGCGGTCGCCTGCGGGTAGAACTCTTTCAGCGCCCGGATATCAACGTTAGGGTTCTGGATCAGCACCAGCTTAGCCAGTTCATCCAGCTCGCTTTGCGTCACCGGCTCGCCGTTGCGGATTTTCTTCAGCACCGGGTTTTGCAGGAACAGCGGCTCCAGCGCTCCCTGAACCTGCTGGCGATAGAGTATGAAATCAATCGAGCGGATATTGGTTTTACGGGTTTCCGTCTGGATCAGGTTTGCATCTTCGGTAATATCTACCTGTATCGAGCCAAATTTCGGCGTCGCATCTTTTTCCATCAAGTGCATGATGCCGCGCAGATGAATGCGGATATCTTCCAGTTCTTCCAGACTGGCCTGCTTCCACCAGCTCAAATCACGAAGCTGATTAATCCGCTGTCCCTGTTGCTGCACCTGAGTCAGATGCGGCGGCAGACGTTCCACTTTCTCGATGATGACCGGCCAGAGTACATCCAGCTCTTCCGGGTTGGTATAACAGGCAGTTTGTGCCGCTAGGATATCCATATCGAAGCGCATAGCATCGCTCTGACCGCGCACGTCCAGCCACTGCATCAGCGGGGCCAGTACAGATAGTAAATCCTGCTGCGTTTTCGGGGAAAGCTGGCGCAGCACTTTTTCATCGCTGTACTGCGCTTTTTGCTGCCACTTTTCCTGTACGGCAATCGACTTTTCATCCAGTGCGTTGATTTGCTCGCGAAGCTGGTGAGCAACTAAATCCACCGCCTGTTTGTCGAACTTACGCTGAGCAGCGGTCCCTAGCGTGATCCACGCCTCGAAGCGTTTTTGCGCCAGCGATTTTGTCGCTGTCACTTCGGCCTCTTCGGTATGCAGCTCGTGATACTCAAAATTGCCCCAGTGATCGAAAATGCGGAATTTCTGTTTATCCTGCGGTTTGCCGTTATCGTCGTAGCCGTACAGCCCCGGACAGAGGCGCGTACCACGGCCAATCATCTGCCAGAACTTCACTTTTGATTTGACCGGTTTGGCAAAGACCAGATTCACAATCTCCGGGACATCAATACCGGTATCGAGCATGTCAACAGAGATAGCGATGGTCAGCTCTTTGTTGGTGCTTTCATCCAGCCCTTTAAAATCGTCAATCAGTTGCTCGGCGCGGGGATCGTAGTTGTCGATGACCTGGCAGAAGCGTCCGGCAAACTGCGGGTACATGTCGTCGAACAATTCATTCAACAGCAGCGCGTGTTTGTGGTTACGGGCGAAAATGATGGTTTTACCGGGGAGTTGGCCGTCCCGATCTTTCAGGCCATTTTCCATCAGGTTACGCAGGATATAGCGGTTGGTGTCTTTGTTGTAAATTGCCTCATCCAGCGCCTTGCCATCAAATTCCAGCGTATTGGGATCGATACCCTGTTCTTCCAGCTCACGGATTTGTGCGTCGCTTAATTTCTCCCGTTTGATGCCTTCGCGCAGGAATTCAGTGGTGTGCGTGACAACCTCATAGGGAACCAGATTGTTATCGGCGATGGCATCTTCCAGGCTGTAGTTGGCGGTAGGGATACGTCCTTCACAACCAAACAGGCCGAAAGTGGTTTTACTCACCATGTCGATCGGCGTGGCCGTCAGGCCAATCTGGAGGGCATCAAAATACTTAAACAGATCGCCGTAGACGTTGTAGATCGAGCGGTGGGATTCATCGGCGATGATCAGATCGAAATAACCGACATCGAAATGGTCCATGATTTTCATCATGCCAGGATAGGTAGCAATGTAGATCCTGGCATTTTGCCTGTCTGCTTTTTTCGATTTCCCAACCACATACAACGGCTCATTGGTGAACTGATTGAAGGCATTCGCAGCCTGTTTACGTAGCTCTTTGCGGTCACAAAGAAACAGGACGCGTTTTACCCAGCGGGCATCAATCATCAGTTTGCTTAGTGCAATTGCCACGCGGGTTTTACCTGTACCGGTAGCCTGTACAATTAACGATTGTCGATACTTATTGGTAAACCGTTCGCTGACGCGGGCGATGGTTTCAAGCTGATACAAACGTCCGGCAACGGCCTTACCTTCGTTATCTTTAACGTGCGGGACACTATTCAGCGGCAGACGGGTTTCACGCTGCTGAATAAGATATTGCAGGCTTTCCTTGCTGTAGAAGCCGAATACTCGACGCGGAGGATAACCATGAGTTTTATGGTCGTCCCACAGCCAGATATCGTAGCCGTTGGTGTAGAAGATGACCGGGCGTTGACCGTATTCTTTCTCCAGCCAGTCCGCATACAGCCGGGCCTGAATTCGTCCTTGCTCGGCACTGACGCTGGTTTTTTTGGCCTCCACTACCGCAAGCGGTTTATGCGCCTCATCCCACAAGACGTAATCCGCATAACCGTCGCCGGTTGCAGTAGGTTGTTCTTTAACCGGGTGTTCCTGCGTAACCTGATCGGTATTCTTAAGTTCTTCACCTACATTCCAGTCAGCAGCAAGCAGGCGAGAATCAATCAGACGGCGGCGGGTTTCCGCTTCATCAATAGAAAGGATATCGGCAACATGCTGGTTACGCGCCCTGGCTTCATTCAGGCGCTGAGTGAGGTGTTCGGCCTTTTCCTGCTCCTGTTGTAATGCGCGTTGTAATGCCAATTCGCGCTCACGGCTTTCATCCTGAGCCCTGATCGCATCTTCCAGACGTTTTTCATCTGCACGACCTGAAGATTGCGTTAACGGAGGAAGAGAAAATTTGGGACAGTTATCAACATTACCGTGGGCGTAGCGAACATACAGCCAAACTCCCAGTAAATACGCTTCCTTTAACAGCCAGTAAGTATCTTTAGCTTTGATACGTCCGCCGTGCGCGGCGCGGTTACCGTGGATACGCAGTGCATCCATTTTCATGATGATGGCTTCCGGCATCATGCTGGTGAAGACATCTGCGTTCATTAAATCATACAGATTTGCTTTGATGCCTTCAGGCAGTCGTTCCTGACGGTATAACCAACGTACCATCAATTCGGTGTAGTTGCGCAGCTTAACCAGACAGCTTTCCGGGTCGGAGTGAACATAGCGTTCTGCCATACATGCGAGTTCTGCCAGTTCCGGCCACTGGCTGCGCAACATTTCAAAATTGAGAGACTGCTCCATCAATCATCGCCTTATGTCGTGGATACAACAGGATTTCTGGAAATAATATCACACTAATTTGGCTGACGAAGTGAGTCGGATTGCATATGGTGATTACGAATTGGTTGGAATAACAAATTAATGTAGATCAAGCATCTATTTATTACGGCCTGCAGCGTGATTCTTTTAAACTTTGGGCTCAGAATAGTCTTTTAGACGAAAATGGTGCAGGAGCATTTCACCATTATGACTACTCTCGTTTTTTCCTATTCTCATGCGGATGAAGCACAACGCAATGAGCTAGAGAAGCATCTCTCCCCGCTAAAGCGAATGGGGAAAATCACCACATGGCATGATCGCCGAATCGTTCCTGGGCAAGAGTTTGAACATCAGATCGATCACTATTTTTCGCAGGCAGATATTATCCTGTTGCTAATTAGCAGTGATTTCATCGCTTCTGACTATTGTTACCAGTTGGAGATGTCCAATGCACTGGAGCGGCATAAAAAGGGCGAGGCGGTGGTCATTCCAGTGATCTTAAGAGAGTGTGCCTGGCATCAGTTGCCATTTGGCAGCATTATGGCGGCGACAATCGACGGTAAAGCTATAAGCAAGTTTGCCAGCCACGATGAGGGATATGTTCAGGTCGTCGATGCTGTTTCTCGAGCCATTGCCAATTTAGAAACGAAAAAGCCGCAGCAGATTGTGCCCGCACCAGCTCCGGCTAACCCAATGCTTCAGGCGACGGATACAGTATTTATGCCACGTTCCAGCAATCTTTCTCTGCCAAAGAATTTTACTGACCTCGATAAAGATCGTGCCCGTCGCGAGGGTTTTGAGCATGTTGCTCGTTATTTTGCAAACTCACTGGATGAACTCAAAAAGCGCCATGCAGGGCTAGACGTTGATTTCCATCGACCTGATAACGATTCCTTCACATGTGCCGTGTATATCAACGGTGGCAAGGTTGGTCAGTGCGGGATCTGGTGTGGCAGTCGTAATATGGGATTCGGGGATATCTGCTACAGTCAAAGCGGTGTGACTCGTAATAGTTGCAATGAAAGTCTTTGTGTTGCAGATAATGGGCAAACACTTGGGTTCCGCACCTTGATGGGATTGGGCTACAGCAACTCAAGAGATTTGTTATTGACTAACGAAGGTATGGCAGAGCATCTATGGGATATGTTCTTTAGTCCTATTCAGCAGCGTAATCGATAATTTCAGACCGTATCAGCAAAATTGATACGGTCTATGTTGATGATCAGCCAAAGCCCATCTCGGTTAAGGTAATGGCAGAATCCTATATTCCACCTCGATAATTGCTTTGAAAAATGGCCGAGCGGATCACCGCCCTTAGCGCTAACATATCGTTAACTCGCACTGTTTCTTCCTTAGTCTGATATCTATCAGCAACACGAGGTAATTTTCATGATGACACATACTAGATTATCTCAATATCACTCAGAACATAGTTTCCCTAGGAACAGATTGGCAAACTAATTTGACCTGCATCCCATTGATATTTCCCAGTGATTGGTATCCTTACGCATATACACTGTGCGGTAGTAATGATGAGGCTTCGTTATAAACAGTATGTACTATCCCATCGTTCATTACTTTGAATAGTATGTTCTCAACATTGCTAAATTCTGGATTACCCCGTTTTGCAAGTGTGCTATCCAGAATTATTTATATTTAGTGAGTGTATTTTTGCCGTAATTTTTAATACATTAACTTCACTATTATTCTTCTTTATTTCAGTGCATCCGGTTGGAGTAAATCATCGTTTTTGAAGTCAAAATAACCCAGCGTTACCACATGTGAATTATTCCATCTGGCATAATCTGCAATATCACCCGGCTTACTCATTTTATATACACAGTAATAGTATGGCTGATATTTACGACACTCGTGAATGTTGTAGTTTAAATCTGCTTTGTCAGAGGAACATCTCACCTTTTACGCTTAGAACAGCTGTTCGTCTACGCCGACACCATTGAAAAACAGGTCAACAACGCGCTTTCACGCGTCAACAACCTGACGCAATCGATCCTGGCGAAAGCATTCGGTGGTGAACTCACCGAGCAGTGGCGGGCAGAAAATCCGGAATTGATCAGCGGAGAAAACAACGCTGCCGCGTTACTGGAAAAAATAAAAGCAGAGCGTGCAGCCAGCACAGGTAAAAAAACTTCACATAAAAAATCCTGATTCTTATTTTTTGCGCACCTTTCCGGTGCGCTTCTTATTATTTCCTGCCAGCTAAATCTTAATATTTATATTCAAATGATTTTATAAATAGCTTATTTCACGCTGGACTTACCGTCTCTTTCCTGATGATATATACAGGTATTTAGCGCGGCGCGGATGTGCGCCAACACACCCGCGCCGCTAATCACAACTACTATTTACGGAGAATAGTAATCATGACTGACGCCCATTCTA
>Ga0308166_1005050_pt1 | contig 10253 bp, 10 predicted proteins | sample PhyCR2_2_FD_202137 | JGI IMG/M metagenome (GOLD analysis project Ga0308166, IMG submission 202137) | Phyllosphere microbial communities from UC Gill Tract Community Farm, Albany, California, United States - DLSLCC.R2 | ecosystem: Host-associated > Plants > Phyllosphere > Unclassified | place... | reverse complement strand
TTTCACTGATTTCTCGCCAACGTGTCATTGTGCCTCCGGCAGGGCAAAGCCCGTTAATCATTAACATTCCAAATCCCCAAACTACGATCCCTTTTGTTCGAATCGAGGGCGGATATGAAGCGAATGTGGCTTTGCTAGCCTCTGTTTCTGGCTCTCAGGTAGGGCTCATACTTGCGCCGCCGCCATCAGGTGCTGCTGTCAGCAAACCCGCGATTGTATACCTGATGGGGGTTGGGACTACCGGCATTGCGCCAGAGTATGGGGCAGTCATTAGAAATGAGGCTGGCGCCGTTGAATGGTCATCGCTGGATAACCCTCTATTTATTCGAACCGTCGCCATTACAGATGCCCATGCAACGCCAAATACCAGCATTGTTGCAGGCCGCTCAATAGCCGTTTGCCCATCAATCACCGGAACGATAAAGCGTAACGGTGGTAATGCGTTTAGCGTGATTACCGGTTTTTCTGATGGTTTGCGTGCGCAGGCTTTTGGAAACTTTGGCGGCTCCGGTGCGTGGTCTTGGAATACGTCGCTTACACCTCGGCTCGATTATCAGGTTTATATAGAAACAGCTTACATGGATTAAATCTTAATAACCCGCTTTGGCGGGTTTTTTATTGGAGCAAATATTATGTCTTTATACGCGACAGGCACGATCACGGGCGCATTGAATGCAACCACTATTAGCGGCACCGGCACAAAGTGGAGCGATGCTAAGCTCGGCATTACAAATGGCTCAGTTCTGTTTATATCCTCTAATGCTGGGGTGGATGGTGTCTATCAGGTTAAGCGTGTAATCAGCGATACGTCGATAGAACTGGCTCAGCCAATCTATAAGGCGTTCACTAATTCCAAGTATTCGATCCTAGTGGCAGAGTCGGCCAGTACAGCGGCATGGTCTAACCAGCTTTCAGCATCACTTGGATATTATCAAGCGCAAATGGACGGCTGGCAGCAGATTATGACTGGCACAGGCGATGTTGCACTCACTGCCCCAGATGGCACGAAAATCACGATTAAAAGTTTTACCGCGCTTGATAAAGATAAAGCAGATAAATCAGCGCTAGGTACCGCGGCTGGGGTGAACACAGGGGTTAACAAAGGAAATATTCTACTCAATAAGCAAGCCTATAATTTTACAAATTCGGATATTGTGGCGAAAGCTGATGCGATTTCTCCGGGTGTAAACATCATGGCGAAACTGTTTGATGGCTCTTATGACAAGTTACTGGGGCCTGATGGTCCCGACGCTGGTGTTCCAGTAGTGGGGCAAAATGGCACGGGATATAGCTATGCGACTTGCTACAGTCTAAGAGGAACAAATAGAACAATACTTTTTGTTCCCTATGCCACATCGGGAAACTCGGGAAGCCTATGTTGGCGAGGGGCATTTGGTAATGACGCCACACCTCTGGTTTATACGAGAGACACCAGAAATACGACTGTAGATAGTAGTGGCTTCATCAAAACAGCATCACCCATTATCAAGATATTTTCTGATGGTTCGTTTGAAACCAATGACGAATCAGAAGGTGCGCAGGTGATGCACGAGAGTGTTGGCGTGTACCGCATAAACAATATTCTCGGCCCGCACTCAGATAAAGCATGGGGTGGTATTGATGGTGGTTTTGAAATTCCTAAAGATCGCAATGGCCAGCGCTTGCTTTGGCTTGATTATGAAGTCGATGCTGATGGTTCTATTTTGGTAAAAACCTATCACCGCACCTATCCAGACGCCCCTGTATTCGCCAGAAACATCAAAGACGGATATGCGGAAAGCGATCCCATCGATATACCGTCTGACCAATTCCTTTCTGTTCGCGTAGAAATGCCGCAGGATTCAATCTGGAATTTAGCTCAAAAAGCAGCGCAAGAAGAAATGGCTCAAGAAGAAATAGCAGAAGAGTAATTAGGTTTGCGCCGGAGCGTATGCAAGACTCCGGCGCAGTGACAATACCAGTGGATCGCTAATGCGTTTAAGTGATTCAAATGGATATTGTCAGGCGCGGATTGTACGGATTAAACCCGAGATAGCAATTGCGATTATTCCGTAAAAATATTACGTTTTTATGTACGGGTATCAAAATAAAAAAAGGGGCATAAAAAGGGGCATATTTAGCAAAAGGGGCACGAAAAAGGGCATTAACTGTGTAGCTAGAGGTGGCTTACGGTAGATAAGGTGGTTTTATAACTGGTTGTTTTAAAATGAGAATACATAATATTCAGTGTGTTAGGTTTTCTATTCCAATACATTGAGATTGTATTGATCTTTCTTGTTGATGGTTTGTTCTTCTGACATTGAATATGTATCCGGTGTTATGGGGCGCGCAGGGTTAGGCACCCAACGTGCAATAATCATTTTCTGATCTGGCAGACTATCAGGCCTGATGGGCAAGGCCAATTGCATCTAACCTACGCGGCTATCGCCAGTTCTGCTTCGTGGCGTGTATGGTACGGATTACGGCGACGAATTCCAGCGAGTTTTACAGCTTTGTTCCACATTGCCCCGAAATGACGGTAGTCTTTTCTTTAAGCATAAGCGCAGAGTGCTTCGTAGAGTTTATTATTTCGTTTTTATAGATAAATAATCGACAGTTCAAACGGTTACATCGCGAAGGAGCTATTTCTAATAATTTTTGTATGATGAATTTTACTGTCGTATGTAAATTGTTTATCTTGGTAATTGTATGGTTTAAGTCAAATAACTGACTTTTTTAACTTAAATGAAGAAATTTTCATGTGTAATCTGCTGTTCGGCGATTCTTTTTATCGGTTTTGTTGCAACAATGCTGATGATGGTGCTCCTCGTTAAAATTATCATATGGGCTGTCCCAATACTTTTTAACGATCACCACAACTATATTTTCTTAAAGGAAGATATTGAATTACATCGTTTAGAGCATTTATTTAAAACGGTTTCATTCAATCTTGGAGACTCATTGATTAATTCAGCTTGAGATTTTTATTTTGAGCAGTTCATGCTAGGCCCCATGCTAAATCAATCATCAACAGGCGCTATCTGACGATTTTTGTTGGTTGTATTTAGCTCGGGGCTAACGGTTAAAACTATTGAACATTGAGACTATACGTTAATTTTGAGCCTGTTTGGTAGTGCGCTGGTTCTATAACGACGTTCCATATTCCTTCCAGAGGAATGTCAATATTTGCTGGGAAGTTACAAAAATACCCTCCGAAGTAGCTAGCCCCATCTCCATCATTGTATGAGTGATAATTACGCTCATCCATGAGCAAAACCATCGCTGGCTGCGAGCAGGTTACAAGTAAGAGCGAATTTTGCTGTAGAAACAGTTTTCTGTGTGGCATAGAAAAAACCTATAAAAGAGAAAAGGCCCTTGCATCCGAATTCAAGCAAGGGTGCCAAAAAGCTAAATAGGGAAATGTTAAATTGATGAGCAGCACTTGATAAACAATGTGATGGCGAATCGGATTATGAGTGCTCGAACACGTTTGCGCAATAAAAATGGAACTAAAAAGAAACTTTATTTTAACAAGTATGCAGTTTTTCTAATGTAACAAGAGAGGTGTTAGAAAGGTAATGGCTCAAAGTTTCAGTCGATGCATGCCTGCAGGCTGATATGGGTATCAGCCTGAGCTACATTGCCGAACTTGGTGCTAATTAGACGGGGTGGTTAGCAGATGCAAAAACTAAGAATACGGCTTTGAAGTGCTAGCTAGCGGGTGATTGAGTCATTTTTAAGCCAAACCACAAGTTTTCTTAGTGCTTCATCAAAAAACAAGAGGGGGTACTTCCGCACTTCAATTTCTCTCTAACCTCTAATCTCTTGTACATAGATTTAAGTGTGTTCTTGTTTTCTTTAGGAATGCCCATATCGCAGTTAGAAACTGAAAAAGCGAGTATCACTGAAGCTGCAGTGAGAACAGCATTGTTCAATGTTTTGCCCTCGTTGAGATATTTATACAAATAATAGCATTCCTAAATATTTGTTAAACAAATCGCAGATAATTATTTTGTCTCACACTGTTAGGAATTCTCCACATAGGTATTTAACCGTAGATAACGAACCCCGTACTCATGCACAAAAGAGTCTTAAGGATATTATTAGCATGAATATAATTTCAATCATTTGCGGTTGTTGTGAGGGGAGAGGGAATGTAGTTTTGAACGTTATTACTTTAGATGATAATTACAATTATCTATCGATGTAAAAACCAATTAGCAGAGGACAGCAGCACATGAGTTACACAGATACCATGCTTACCGAAATGTTGAACACGACGAATGAAGGGAAATGCTAACAATATAAAATTACTAACTTAATTTATTATCAACGATGTAAAACTAAAGCCCCTAAATTAGGGGCGAAAGATTATTTTCTACCCAGCAAATAGCCTATAATTAGGCCAATACTGGCTGAGATAGCCACCGAGGCAAGAGGATTTGTTTCTACTTGCTGTTTTGCTGTATCCATCGCGTCAGAGGCTGCACCTAGACCTTTGCCGTAAATTTGTCTGGCTTGTCCTTCTAATCGATGTTGGTGTGAATTGGTCGCTTCGCCATAGGATTCTTCTACTTGACCAGCTGCTTCATTTGCCACGCCTTTCGCTTTCTCGAACATACCCATAAATTAGCTCCTTATTAAACAAAACGACTTATTCAGTATAGAAGAGAATTTTGAATCCTGCTGGCTATAAGACTATAGCAATATCAATTTTTGTTTTAACTTATTGATTTTATTTATTTTAATGATTAAATCTCTTTAGTGGTTCTGTTCGTTATCATAAAACCGCGCCCGCGGTTTGTACTTGTTATTCGCGAGCGGCTACATCGGGTTCCAACGTTCGAGCTATTTCTATTTATATAGGTATTTATATAGGTATGCCTGTTCAGGTATTTGATAAGTTTTATGCCAGTCCGTATGCAAGCGCCTGCTCTATTTGGTCAAAAAAATTTGCTAGGTGTATTAAAAAGATAGAGTGAGTAGGGGCTTATTTGTCCGTGACTAAAATAGTTGGAGCAGAAATTTTTATCTAGTTCAATGAATATTTATACTCAAAATTATATCGGTGTTGTTTAAAAAATATTGTTTTCATTGCCGATACTGATGACCCATTATCGCTTTGTAACTAGATTATTACTTGACTAAATTAAAAGGAAATAAAATGAAGCGTGAAAAATATGAGTTGTTAACTGCTGATAATGCGATGCTTTTATTAGTAGATCATCAGGACGGCACGATGAGTTGGAAAAATACTCTTCCATTACGTGATCTGAAGAGAAATACCTTATTGCTGACTAAAGCCGCAAAAGCAATAGGTATGCCAATGATTATGACAACTAGTATGGAAACTGAAGCTTAGGGGACATTGATGCATGAGTTGCGGGATATTGCCCCAGATATTTATGACAATCGAATCAAACGTGAAGGCATTGTCGATGCATTTATGGATCCTGCTTTTGAAAAAGAAGTTAAAAATACAAAACGCCGCCGTATTATTATTGCGAGAATTACGACTGAGGTATGTGTAACGTTTCCTACCATCAGGGCACTTCGTGAAGGTTATGATGTGTTTGTTGTTCAGGATGCATCTGGGCGGTAACAAAAATAGCAGAAGACGCAGCTATGCGCCGTATGGAGGCTGAAGGTGCCGTTCCTGTCTCTACGTTGCAGATTGTTGCTGAATTAGCAAAAAGCTGGGCTTCTGACGAGGGTAAAATTCTGAATAAATATCTTTTTGAAGATTTGTTTTCAAAATTATAATCGTTAAAATTCACTTTTATTGACTAACACACATCTCGAATCAAGTACCCATGGAGCCGGGGGCATTGACGCGAATATACTAAAGCACACGTGAAATTAGTAGCGCGTGAAACATAAACTTATGCAAAAAAGTTTATGGTGTTTTACCGTGTATTCTACAAAGTATTGATGGACGAGATGTTGTGTTTATTAAGAATTTGCGCCGGTGTATAATACATAGACCGGCGTATCTATAATAAGAATCGAACCTTAGTTAGCCTCAGTTAGAATGTATTAAAATCAACCTGAACGAATAAATGCTGTACTTCCTCGTTCGTTCACACTAAATCAAAAATGATTTACAGAAAAAGTGCATACAAAAAATGTATAATCTGTCTAATAGCAATTGCACGGTTGTCATATGAATATGAATTGTAGGTTTTTTGTTATTTTATTAGCATCATTCACACTCAGTGCGTGTATCGTACAAGAGCCCAAAGATATTTCTTTGGACGATGCTGCAACAATGATTAATGACAATGATACGCAAAATAGCAGTGTGGTTAAAAGTAAATTTGGTGTAACAACGGGAGCTGGGTGCCTAGAAGCATTAAGCTTTCTGATGAAAGAAGATCCTACTAAGTATAACGATCTTGCCGCTGCGTATCATGACATCGCAGAGGGATATCGATTTTTGGATGAAAATAGCAACATCATGGAACCTGATGCGCGTGAAATGTACTCGATGTCGCTTAGTATGAGAAACGATGTGCTTTGCTCCAAGCTTAAGTTTGCAGGTTTTCAACTTCTAAAAGATAAAATGAATTTTTAGCAAAATATTAGATATTCTTTCAATTTATATGACAGCTGGAAATATTCCTAGCTAGGTCTGACAGGTTATTAGTTAGATGCAAAAATCCGGCGCTGGCGTAGTTCTTCATGACTTATTCCCAAGAGGGAGAACTGGCTACCGGGCAGCGTTGAATTCTGATAAAAATTTTATTCTAGATTTTTCTTCAGCGAAACAGAGAGTCTCATCTATCAAAAAGGCGTATTTATGCTAGGCACAATACCCGCCTTTATGATGAGAACCTGTGCCATCGTAAGGATGTTCACCTTTGGGGCATGCAATTGTAGATATAGAAGTGGTTCCAAACATTGTCACAATCAATAATACTATAATCTTTTTCATTAATGCGCCCTTAATTAATATCGAATTTATATGTAATGGATATGTATCGCCACAACGATTAATATCCACGCAATGAGTGTATAGGCTTATTGCTCAGCATTCGATCGGAATTAAATAAACAATTAATATTTTTCCTTCCATTCAAAGTGCGAGGCTATTTTGCTGTTGTGAATTAATCTCCGAGGGAAATATCCCGCCATGCTAATTAATATAAAATGAACTAGTCGGAATAGTCAGTGCGGGCTAAGTGTTTTGCTGCACAAGTTTTTAAGCAGCAGCGAGGAGAATATGACGATTGATTGTGAAAATGAATGACTGTCTTAAAAAATTAAATGTATAATTTTAATAATCTTTATGCAATTTATAGTTGGGAAACACACCAATGACCATAACGCTTCGTCATGAAACACCGCAGGATATCGATACTATAGAATCAGTTACCGCTAGCGCATTTTTAAATGCGGAACATACCGATCATAACGAGCATTTGATCGTTAACGCGCTCAGAGATGCTGGTGCACTCACTCTTTCGCTGGTGGCGTTGGATACTCAATGTCTCGGTGATCAACACATAGTGGGGCACGCTTCTATTTCGCCTGTCACCATTAGCAGCGGTGAGTCAGGTTGGTATGGTTTAGCCCCGGTTTCCGTTGTTCCTGATTTCCAAGGAAAAGGGATTGGTTCTATGTTAGTTAAACAAATTCTTACTGAATTAAAATCTCTCGGTGCAGCAGGGTGCGTCCTGCTCGGCGATCCGGGCTTCTATGGCCGCTTTGGATTTGTTGCCGACGATTCGCTGGTTTTGCTAGGGGTTCCGGCTGAATATTTTCAGACCTTGGCATTTAAAGGACATGTTCCAGTGGGTACCGTTGAGTTTCATGCCGCATTTAGCGTAACGAACTAGGTTTATCCGCGCTTACGAGCCGTAAAGTCCAAACTGTGGCTTTACCTATTTTTCAACATAATGTTGAAAAAGTGATTTTTCGTTGATATTGTATCCTCTATTCTCTGCATGCGCTTCTGCGCCATCTGGTATTCAGCCTCTATGAAGACTTCGGTAACCGATCCTTGTATTTCTGATGTCACTGATCCGGCCATCATCAGTGAACGTACATTAGTTGTTAAAGTATTACGCAGCGCGCTGCAAATGCTGGGTTGCGTTGTAGGACGTAATACCGAAGTCGTATTGCATGATCTAACTAATCCTCAGAACTCAATATTGGCAATCGCGAATGGACATGTTTCTGGACGCCAAGTGGGCAGCTCTGTTTTAGCGGGGCCGCAAAATGATAGGGGCTTTTCTGCTGTGATGCAGGAGATCCAAGACGTTTCAAGCGATGAACCTTCTGTGGTGGGGGGTTATGAGACGTTGACTCGCTCGGGCAAAAAGCTGCGCAGTGCGACAGTGGTATACCGTGACGCTCAGGGACATCCGTTTGCCAGTTTATGTGTTAACTCTGACGTTAGCGGTATTGAGGCTGCTCAGGCGTGTTTAGCTCAGCTTTTGGCGACGGGCGCGCAGCACGAAAATCAGGCATCAGAGCCGCCCGATATGGAATATCTGATGACGGAAATTATTCAGGGCGCAATGCAGCAAAGCGGCACGAAAAACGGTGCCATGAATAAGAAGGCTAAGCTAGAGGCTGTACGTCAGATGCAGGATCGCGGCATATTTATTGTGAAAGGCGGAGTGGAGAAGGCCGCGAAGGCGCTGGGTGTCACTCGCTATACGATTTATAACTATCTGGAAGAAATCAGACAGAGCCAAACTGTCGCCAAAGCTCAGACATCATCGAGGAAAAAATAATGCAAATTGAAATCTTTCAGGTAGATGCCTTTACTGCTCGTGCATTTGGCGGTAATCCTGCAGCCGTATGTCCGCTAGACGAATGGCTTGATGACAGCACTTTGCAGCAGATTGCGACGGAAAATAATTTGTCTGAAACCGCATTTTTTGTGCGTAATGGCGAAATGATAGAGCTGCGTTGGTTTACTCCGCTGGTTGAAGTTGATCTTTGTGGCCACGCCACGTTAGCAACAGCATGGGTGTTGTTCAACCATTTCAATGAAAAAAGCCGGGTGTTGAATTTTTCAACACGTAGCGGTGTGCTGAGTGTGACGCGCGACGGCGATTTTTTAGCAATGAACTTTCCTGCCAAAAATCCCGTTCAGGTTGATATTCCTGATGGGTTGGCTCAGGCGCTCAATCTATCAGTGCCTATTCGTGAAGTTTATAAGGCCGATGATTATATTGTGCTGGTAGATTCGCCTGACGATATCGAAAACCTTGAGCCAGATTTTTCTCTGCTAGCTAACTATCCCGTGCGCGGCGTAGTCGTTACGGCTGCAGGGAGTCAGTTTGATTTTGTTTCACGCTGGTTTGGCCCCAACGTTGGCGTGAATGAAGATCCTGTCACAGGATCTGCACATACCTGTCTGGCTCCTATTTGGGCAGAGAAAATGGGTAAGAGCATTCTTACCGCTCAGCAAGGTGGAAAACGGAAAGGGCAGTTACGTTGCCAATTGCATACTCACGCCAGCGGAGAGTCGCGCGTGATTATCAGCGGGCAAGCGGTGCTTTATCTCCACGGGACGATAACGGTTTAATTTCTAACTTACCTAAAGGTGAAAATAATGACGATAAATATTCATCGCTTTGCCAGTGAATTACCTTTTCCGTTTGCTAAAGCCGTACAAGCTGGCGATTTTCTGTTTTTATCAGGACAGGTTTCAATGTCTGCAGAAGGTAAGCCGATTTACGGCAGCGTTGCGGAGCAAACTGAAAATATCATGCAAAGCATCGCAAAAACATTAAGCGACTGCGGTTCTGATTTAGATTCAGTGGTTAAAGTGACAGTCTGGCTATCAGACATGAAACATTTCGCAGAATTTAACCAAGTCTATGCAACCTATTTCAAGCAAGGTTTTCCTGCGAGATCGGCAATTAGCTGCGATCTTGTGATGGGTTTAGATGTTGAGGTTGAAGTGCAGGCCGTTATCAAAAAATAACCAATATTTAGCATAAAAAGGCCTGCAAATTTGCAGGCCTTTTTATATTTGAAATTCTATTTATACACTGAAAACTTCTTGGTAATCGGTTTTAGTGCTTCAGAATCGCCAAACAATGCAATAGCAATAAAGTCTAGCTTATCGAGTTCGGTATTTAGCGTGTCTGAAATTTGCTGTTCAGCGGAATGGGAAAGCATTGTACTCGTAAAGAAATTATAAGTAATACCCGCTTCATTAGCTTTCTGAGTCGCCGTGGCCAGTTGACTACTATTTTTAGCCTGTAATACAACGACAGGATAGTGGCTCAAGTTGGCTTTTAATCCACTGCTGG
>Ga0308166_1005043_pt1 | contig 10259 bp, 9 predicted proteins | sample PhyCR2_2_FD_202137 | JGI IMG/M metagenome (GOLD analysis project Ga0308166, IMG submission 202137) | Phyllosphere microbial communities from UC Gill Tract Community Farm, Albany, California, United States - DLSLCC.R2 | ecosystem: Host-associated > Plants > Phyllosphere > Unclassified | place... | reverse complement strand
ATTCAAAAAAAACTGCTGAAATATCATCACATTGACCTTAAGAACCCTCGTCACCAGTCGGATCTGGCAGGTTCGGACCTGCGGTTTATGGATCTTAGGAGGTTTAACTTGCGTAATATTAATTTATCGGGTTGCGATCTTTCGTTCAGCGATCTTCGGGGAGCCGATTTCTCATATGCCTCTCTGAAAGGGGCAAATCTCAGCCACTGTAAAACGGAAGGGGCGATTTTCAGTCACGCGAACTGTACCGGAGTGGACTTTTCAGGAAGTGACATACAAAAAGCTACTTTTACTGGGACACTGACAGAGCGTGTGGATATTAGCAGCGACACGCTGTCATCCCGACCGCTCATCTCCGTCTATATGCCTACTTGGAACCGTGAAACACTGACGATCAGGGCTATACAATCAGTATTGAAACAGGATTATACACACTGGGAACTCATTATTATCGATGATTTCTCATCGTCATTTGATAAGCTTCAGACTTATATCGCCGATCTGAATGACCCGCGCATTACCTACATCCGCAATGAATTTAATTCCGGAGCCTGTGCCGTCCGGAATCAGGCGATACGAATGGCCAAGGGATATCTGATAACGGGTCTGGATGATGATGATGAATGGCTGCCGACACGCCTGTCCTCCTTTCTTGCCTGCCAACATAAACTTCAACAGCACAGCTTCTTATACGCTGATGATTACCTTTGCGACAGCACCGGATACAAGCACCTTAATGAATTACAGGTTTACCCTAAACCTCCCTATAAAAAGAACCTGTTTGATAAGCGGAATATTATTGGCAACCAGATGCTTACTTTAACCAGCCGGATGCAGCAGGTTCTGTTTGATGAACACCTGACCGCCGCTCAGGATTATGATGCATTCTACCGGTTGGCTGAAACCTATGGCGATCCTTTCAAACTGGACGTGATAACTCAGGTGCTATATGTCAATCACGGTGAGGTCCGCATCACCTGCTCAGGACGTAAGTTTTCAGGTTATCTGGATTTTTACCGGAAGCACAAAGCCAAATTAGACGTATCGAGTAAAAAATATCAGCTTTTCACCCTATACTACATTCGAAATAAAAGGATGCGTCCACAAACGCTAATAAAGCTGATGACACTACGCAATCTGAAACGCTATCTGATGATGTATTCCAGCTTTCGGAACAGGAAGTTCTAACACGTACAAATGATGAGAGGATAGTCTTTAACACTCCAGGGGCGCAACGCCCCCTTTACAGCTATACGTCCCACGCAAAAGTTTTCTTTTTCCATCTTGGTTATCCTTTGCTGTGGGTAATCAAAGGTAGCGTAGCGCAGATTTTGGACAATACAAGCCTTATTGCCCGTTGGTGGTAAGACAACGTGCGGAGCCGTTAGGCGACTTCATCAGGGGTTATGTCAGACAGTGAAATTTATCAGGATGACCATGTACCCGAAGGAGCGAGGCCGAACCGCTGGCAGAGCTTGCATGTGGTGTGCAAGTACCTTGCTCCGCTGCACTTCGCAAGGAGCGTTACCACCATAAACCTGTTTATTCCCTGCAACGTCATCAGCGACGTGTGGCATGTGGGAGCATCGGCAAAAAATGCGCTTCACTGTAAGGTTATGAGAAGTGCGATCCGTCGCTGCCTGGTGTAGGCTTTGCGTTCATTGTTGGGCTATCGCGGTAAGAACTTGAAACCACCGCCGACGATTGGCTACACTCTCATCTCACCGAGTAACCATTCGTGACAAGTCTCAAAGTAGTGAACTATGGTAGAACGCCTAAGCATGTTAGTAAGCACTACTGCGTAACATGCTGAAAGAACCGGAGTTTTTCGAACGGTTCCACCTGGGGAGATTCTGGAGCGGGCGAAGGGAATCGAACCCTCGTATAGAGCTTGGGAAGCTCTCGTTCTACCATTGAACTACGCCCGCGAAGAGGTGCGAAAAGCATTATAGACCTTACGCACCCTGTGGCAAGCCCGGATTGGGCTAACTGCTGATAAAATAACCTTTTAGCACTTAGGCTTACTGCCTTGCGGCGGCAGATAACGCAGCGGGTCGATGGCCGTGGCGCGATAGCGAATCTGGAAATGCAGCCGTACAGAATCAGCGTCCGTACTGCCCATGGTCGCAATCTGCTGGCCAATCTTCACGCTCTGGCCGTTATTAACCATCATCTTATCGTTATGCGCATACGCGGTGATGTAATCCTCGTTATGCTTAATCATGATCAGGTTGCCGTAACCGCGCAGCTGGTTGCCGACGTAGACCACCTTACCGGCGCCGGCGGCGTAAACCGGCTGGCCGCGGGTACCGGCAATATCGATACCTTTATTGCCGCCATCGCGGGTGGAGTACGGCATCACCACTTTACCGCTGGTCGGCCAGCGCCAGCAGCGCTGCCCCACCGGCGGCCATGAGGACTGCGGCACCGCCGATGATGGTGTTACGGCGGCAGTACGGGTGCTGGAGGATTTTTTCCCGGCGGTGCTGCTTTTTGCTTTCGAACCGCCGTTAAGTTTCAGCTTCTGCCCGACTTCAATAGTATATGGCGGAGAGATGTTATTCAGGCGCGCCAGATCGCGTACGCTGGTGCCGGTACTACGGGAGATCGCATACAGCGTATCGCCGCGTTTCACGGTATAGGTGGACCCAGAATCGGAAGTACTGGAACAGCCGGCTAAAGTCAGGCTAGCAAGCAGCATTATCGCGATATAAAAGCGTGTTTTCATCAGGCGTCCTGCACTCAACGGTTTCTCATCTCGGCATCATGGACGAATATCATACCAGCCCGAGGGACGATCCCCAATGTTCTACGCTTATTCTACGACCTCTACTCCCTTCGGCGCGTTAAATGGATAGCCTCCGGCGATAATATCCATCAACGCCGGGAGATACGACATCGACGGTAATTTCACCAGCGCCGGATAAAATATCTGCGGCGAGGGGAAGACATCAACCACATAGCAATGAGGCAGTTTTTCAGCATTCACTTCCGAGGATGGCAACAACGTCGCCGCTTCCAGTCCGCCCTCCAGCCAGTCGAGAATTACTCCTGGTTGGGTAATATGCATAATCACTTTCGCGCTGACGCCGGATTTACGAAACAGATCCATCAGCATCTCATAGGTGCCGGAATCTTTCGCCCGGTGAAGCAGCACCAGCGGCATCGTCGCCAGCGCGTTATAATCGAAGGGGTTAGACGGCGGCTGCGGCAAACATTTTTTATTAATGACGGCTACCAATTTTATCGGGTCAAAAGAGACATAATCGAAACCCTCACTACGGTAGGGTCGCTGTATTAAGGCCAGGTCGATAGCGCCTTCATTTAATAACGTTTCCAGATGACTTGAATCGGTCACCGAGATATTTATTGCCGTTTCTGGATTTCGCCGATAGAGCTCCATTAATAAAGGCTGAAAATAGTTTTGATAAAGATGAGTTAAGCCAACGCGCACTTCCGCACGGGTCTTTTGCGCAATATCGGCCGTTTCCCTGGCGGTATCTTCCACCTGGCGTAATATTTCACAACCCTTACGATAAAGAAAATAGCCTGCTTCCGTTGGTTCAATACGGTTGCCGCGGCGTTCAAAAAGCGACACCTGCAGCTCTTCTTCAAGCTCCTGTATCCGCTTACTGAGCGGCGGCTGCGCCATGTTGAGCGATTTCGCCGCCTGGCTAACCGAGCCATGTTCGACCACCCGGCAAAAATAGCGTAAGCGCTTCAGATCCATTATCTAACCCCTCTTTATCTGCAGGTCAGTATTGCACTAATGGAATCAAATAAAAAGCCGCGCCAATTTATCCATTTTAATTAATCATTTCTTAACAGCTTTTTAAATTAAACCTTTTTGATCTACTGACCATCCGGTAAACGGTATTTGTTTAATTATTCGAACAAAAATATTGTGCGGTTAGCAAAATTGCTTTCCCAAAGGAACACTCATGGCACACTCAGATAAAAAAGCGCCGTCATCGGTGCACGATTTACGCTCTGCCCTGGCGCTACTAAAAACGCTACCTGGCGAGTATGTTGAAACCGATACTGAAGTCGATCCCCACGCCGAGCTCTCCGGCGTTTATCGCTACGTGGGCGCCGGCGGTACCTGCCAGCGTCCGACGCGTAAGAACGGCCCGGTGATGGTATTTAACAATATTAAGGGCTTCAATGACATTAGCGTAGCCATCGGTCTGAACGGTTCACGCCAGCGCGTCAGCCAGTTCCTGCAGTGCGAACCGGCGAAACTGGGTCACCTGTTGAAAGACTCCGTTGAAAATGCCATTGCCCCGACCATGGTGCAGGGCGCGGCGGTATGCCAGGAAGTGGTGCACCTCGCCAGCGATGATGATTTCGATCTGCGCAAACTGCTGCCTGCGCCAACCAACACCGAAGAAGACGCTGGCCCTTATATCACCATGGGCCTGTGCTATGCCTCCGATCCGCAAACCGGTGAATCCGATATCACCATTCATCGTCTGTGCGTACAGAGCCGCGATGAACTCTCAATGTGGCTGACGCCGGGCCGCCATATCGATGCCTTCCGCATGAAGGCGGAGGCGGCGGGACAGCCGCTGCCGATCTCGATTAGTATCGGCGTGGACCCGGCTATCGAAATCGCCGCCTGCTTTGAACCGCCGACCACCCCGCTGGGCTTTGATGAGCTAAGTATCGCCGGCGCGCTGCGCGGCCATCCGGTGGAGATGGTGCAGTGTAAAACCATTAATGAAAAAGCCATCGCCCACGCTGAAATCGTTATCGAAGGCGAACTGCTGCCGAACGTACGCGTGCGTGAAGATCAAAACACCAATACCGGCCGCGCCATGCCGGAGTTCCCTGGCTATACCGGCGAAGCCAAAGAGGCGATTCCGGTCATTAAAGTTAAAGCGGTTACCCATCGTATCAACCCCATCTGGCGCACCACCGTCGGGCCAGGCGAAGAACATGTCAACATGGCCGGGATTCCGACCGAAGCCAGTATTCTCGATATGGTAGAACGCGCCATGCCGGGCAAATTGCTCAACGTCTTCGCCCACTCGGCGGGCGGCGGCAAGCTGCTCGCGGTGCTGCAATTCAAAAAGTCGTCCCCAGCCGATGAAGGCCGCCAGCGCCAGGCTGCGCTACTGGCGTTCTCCGCCTTCCCGGAACTCAAACACGTTATTCTGGTAGATGAAGATGTTGATATTTTCGATAGCGACGACGTGCTATGGGCGATGCAAACCCGTTACCAAGGCGATGTCGATACCGTGGTGATCCCTGGCGTACGTTGCCATCCGCTCGACCCGTCGCAGGTGCCGGAATACAGCCCCAGCATTCTGCAGCAGGGAATGTCGTGTAAAACCATTTTCGACTGCACCGTACCGTTCCATCTGAAGCACCACTTTGAGCGCTCTAAGTTCAAAGCGGTTGATGTAAAACGTTTCCTGCCGGATTTCAAATAAGGGCAAATACCATGACACCACGCATCATCATTGGCATTAGCGGCGCTTCCGGATTCCAGTACGGCGTCAAAGCGCTGGAGCTTCTGCAGCCGCAGGCGGTAGAAGTGCACCTTGTGGTCTCCAAAGGCGCGGAAAAGACCTGCGAGCTGGAAACGGACTACCGCTTAGACGAAGTGATGGCGCTGGCTGACGTGGTACACCCTATCAACCATCTGGGCGCATCTATCTCCAGCGGATCGTTTAAAACGCTGGGGATGTTAGTCGCCCCCTGCTCAATGCGGTCATTGGGCGCTATCGCCCACTGTCTCACCGATAATCTGCTCACCCGCGCGGCGGACGTGGTGCTGAAGGAACGCCGTCGGCTGGTGTTGTTAGCGCGCGAGACCCCGCTCAACCTCGGCCATATACGCAATATGGCGGCGGTTACCGAGATGGGCGGCATCATCTTTCCACCGGTTCCGGCGCTCTATCAACGCCCGCAAAGCGCAGATGACATTATTACCCATAGCGTGAACCGCGCGCTCGACCTCTTTGAGCTTGAGGTCAATAACATCCCGCGCTGGGGTGAAGGCGCGCTGCATTACGCGTAACAGGAACTCGCAATGTTAATTGGTCCATATGTAAATGGTTCCGCCGTGATCATCGGCGGATTGATCGGCGCCATGGCCGGAGGCAAACTTCCGGAACGCGTCAAAACCGCGCTACCGATGACCTTTGGTCTCTGTTCCGTCGGCCTGGGCATCACCCTGGTACTGAAGGTGAAATATATGCCGGCGGTAGTGCTGGCAATGGTACTCGGCTCTTTCCTCGGCGAACTGCTGCATCTGGAAAAACGCATCGGTAGCGCGGCGGGTTCAACGCGCGGCTTGATTAATAAAGTTCTGCCGCCTGTTCAGGGGTTAGGACATGAGGAGTTCACCGAAAAATTCGTCGCTATCCTGGTGCTGTTTTGCGCCAGCGGTACCGGTATTTTCGGCGCTATGACCGAAGGTATGAGCGGTGATCCGTCGATCCTGTACATTAAAACGATCCTCGACCTGTTCACCGCCGGGATATTCGCAACTCTGCTGGGTTACGCGGTGATGACCATCGCTATCCCGCAGATCGTCATTCAGGTGGCGCTGGCGATGCTGGCGGTGTTTATTCTGCCGATGATCACCCCGTCAATGATGGCGGATTTCTCCTGCGCCGGTGGATTGCTGATGGTAGCGACCGGGTTGCGTATCTGTAACATCAAGCTTTTCCCGGTCGCCAACATGCTACCAGGGCTTGTTTTGGTAATGCCTTTCTCCCATTTATGGGCTACCCTAGTGGCCTGAGTACATGACCCGGCGGGTTTGTGCCGGGTCATTTATTTTTTTCAGGAGTCGTCATGGCCGGGGAACACGTCATTTTGCTGGATGAGCAAGATAAACCCACAGGTATGCTGGAGAAGTATGCCGCCCACACGCTCGATACCCCTTTGCATCTCGCGTTTTCCTGCTGGTTGTTCAATGAGCAAGGCCAGTTCCTGGTCACGCGCCGTTCGCTTAGCAAAAAAGCCTGGCCCGGCGTGTGGACTAACTCAGTGTGCGGACATCCGCAACAGGGCGAAACCTTCGAGCAGGCCGTCACCCGGCGCTGCCGCTTCGAACTGGGCGTCGAGATCGCTGATATTGCCCCCGTCCACCCGGCCTTCCGCTACCGCGCCGTCGCACCGAATGGCATCGTCGAAAACGAAGTCTGCCCGGTTTTTGCCGCACGCGTGGTCAGCGAACTACAACCTAATGATGATGAAGTGATGGATTATCAGTGGGTTGAGCTGCCGGAAATGTTAAGCGCGCTGGCCGCTACCCCGTGGGCCTTTAGCCCGTGGATGGTGCTGGAAGCCAGAAACAAAAACGCGCGTCAGGCGTTGATAGACTTTGTTGCGCGTTTACGCGCGTAACCGCGAGTGACAAGCATTAACGACCCGGGCTACGCCAGCGACGAACCTTGACATCAAATATAAAAAAACCCGGCAAGCCGGGTTTTTTGCTTTTCGCGAAAAGCGATTATTTCTGCGGACGCATCGCCGGGAACAGAATAACGTCGCGGATGGTGTGGCTGTTAGTGAACAGCATCACCATACGGTCGATACCGATGCCCAGACCGGCGGTCGGCGGCAGGCCGTGTTCCAGCGCGGTGACGTAGTCTTCGTCGTAGAACATCGCTTCGTCGTCGCCGGCGGCTTTCGCATCAACCTGATCCTGGAAACGCTGCGCCTGGTCTTCCGCATCGTTCAGCTCGCTAAAGCCGTTACCGATTTCGCGGCCGCCGATGAAGAATTCAAAGCGGTCGGTGATTTCCGGGTTCACGTCGTTACGACGGGCCAGCGGAGAGACTTCTGCCGGGTATTCGGTGATGAAGGTCGGCTGGATCAGATGCGCTTCCGCCACTTCTTCGAAGATCTCGGTCACGATACGGCCCAGACCCCAGCTCTTTTCAACTTTGATGCCGATAGACTCAGCGATCGCTTTCGCGGAATCGAAGTTATCCAGATCCGCCATCTCGGTTTCCGGACGGTATTTCTTGATGGCTTCACGCATGGTCAGTTTTTCAAACGGCTTGCCGAAATCGAAAGTCTGATCGCCATAAGGCACCGCGGTATTACCGAGGATGTCCTGCGCCAGGGTGCGGAACAGGGATTCGGTCAGCTCAATCAGATCTTTATAATCCGCATACGCCATATAGAGTTCCATCATGGTGAACTCTGGGTTGTGGCGAACGGAGATCCCTTCGTTACGGAAGTTACGGTTGATTTCGAAGACGCGTTCGAAGCCGCCAACCACCAGACGCTTGAGGTACAGTTCCGGCGCGATACGCAGGTACATGTCCAGATCCAGCGCGTTATGATGGGTGATGAACGGACGCGCGGAAGCGCCGCCTGGGATCACCTGCATCATCGGGGTTTCTACTTCCATAAAGCCGCGGCCAACCATGAACTGACGGATGCCAGCCAGGATCTGCGAACGTACTTTGAAAGTGTTACGGGATTCGTCGTTGGAGATCAGATCGAGGTAACGCTGACGGTAACGCGCTTCCTGATCCTGCAGGCCGTGGAATTTATCCGGCAGCGGGCGCAGGGCTTTGGTCAGCAGACGCAGCTCGGTGCAGTGGATGGACAGCTCGCCGGTTTTGGTTTTGAACAGCTTACCGCGGGCGGCGATGATATCGCCGAGATCCCATTTTTTGAACTGATCGTTGTAGACGCCTTCCGCCAGATCATCGCGCGCGACGTACAGCTGAATGCGGCCGCCGACGTCCTGCAGGGTAACGAAAGACGCTTTACCCATGATACGACGGGTCATCATGCGCCCAGCAACGGCCACTTCGACATTCAGCGCTTCCAGCTCTTCGTTTTCTTTGGCATCGAAGTCAGCGTGCAGTTGGTCAGAGGTATGGTCACGACGGAAATCGTTCGGGAATGCGACGCCCTGCTCACGCAGCGCAGCCAGCTTCTCACGACGGGTTTTCAGTTCATTATTAAGGTCAATTGCCGCGTCAGCGCCCTGTGCTTGTTGTTCAGACATGTTGGTTCCTCATAACCCTGCTTTCAAACTTGCTTCGATAAATTGGTCCAGGCTGCCATCGAGCACCGCCTGAGTGTTGCGGGTTTCCACCCCGGTGCGCAGATCTTTAATACGCGAGTCGTCCAGCACGTAAGAGCGGATCTGGCTGCCCCAGCCGATGTCGGATTTGTTATCTTCCATCACCTGCTTCTCGGCATTTTTCTTCTGCATTTCCAGCTCATAAAGCTTCGCTTTCATCTGCTTCATGGCCTGGTCTTTGTTCTTGTGCTGCGAACGGTCGTTCTGGCACTGCGTCACCAATCCGGTCAATGCGCAGGTCGGCTGGGTTAATTTCGATATCGATATCGTCATCAACTTCCGGGTAAACGAACGCCGAGCTAAAGGAGGTATGACGGCGGCCGCCGGAATCGAACGGGCTCTTACGCACCAGGCGGTGAACGCCGGTTTCAGTACGCAGCCAGCCGTAGGCGTAATCGCCAATGATTTTGATGGTCACGGATTTAATGCCCGCGACTTCACCTTCGGATTCTTCGATGATTTCGGTCTTAAAGCCGCGCGCTTCCGCCCAACGCAGGTACATGCGCATCAGCATGCTGGCCCAGTCCTGGGCTTCGGTGCCGCCGGAACCGGCCTGAATATCGAGATAACAGTCGGCGCTGTCATATTCGCCAGAGAACATGCGGCGGAACTCAAGCTGCGCCAGCTTCTCTTCCAGCCCGTCCAGCTCGGCAACCGCTTCGTTGAAGGTCTCTTCGTCTTCGGCTTCTACCGCCAGCTCCAGCAGTCCGGCGACATCTTCCAGACCCTGGGTCATCTGATCCAGCGTTTCGACGATAGCTTCCAGAGAAGAACGTTCTTTGCCCAGCGCCTGTGCGCGCTCAGGTTCGTTCCAGACGTCCGGCTGTTCCAGCTCGGCGTTTACTTCTTCGAGACGCTCTTTCTTCGCATCGTAGTCAAAGATACCCCCTAAGAACGTCGGAGCGCTCCGTGAGGTCCTGAATGCGGTTTTTTACCGGATTTATTTCAAACATGGTCGGTTTCTTTTAATGGATTTGTCAAAATGCGGTGATAAGAGCGGAATTCTACCGGATTCGCGCCCTTATTAATACACTGTTGTCAATTTGGCCAGAGGTGATCGATGATCAGCTGCAGGCTGCGGTTGCCGCGGAACTCGTTGATGTCGAGCTTGTAGGCTAACTGTACTTCACGCACGCCGTTATCCGGCCAAATGGAAGTATCGATGTTGAAGGCAATACCGTCCAGCAGCGGCCCG
>Ga0308166_1005042_pt1 | contig 10260 bp, 9 predicted proteins | sample PhyCR2_2_FD_202137 | JGI IMG/M metagenome (GOLD analysis project Ga0308166, IMG submission 202137) | Phyllosphere microbial communities from UC Gill Tract Community Farm, Albany, California, United States - DLSLCC.R2 | ecosystem: Host-associated > Plants > Phyllosphere > Unclassified | place... | reverse complement strand
ACCTGCTGGTGATCGCCGGGTACAACGACAGCCGTGTGCAGTATTGGGAAGCCGCGAAGTGGGTGGCGCGCCTGCGGGCGTGCAAGACCGACAAGAACCTGCTGCTGCTCAAGACCGAACTGGGCGCTGGGCACGGCGGCATGAGCGGTCGTTATCAGGGGCTGCGCGATGTAGCGTTGGAATATGCCTTCGTCCTCAAGGCCCTGGGGACAGCCAAGCAATCTTGATGCGGTGTGCCTGAGGAAACGCGGTGACCCCGGACGCGGCTCGCGCCGCTGCTACAGGGACCGTGGCATGCCGGACGCGGCGGGCCTTCGGGAACGCGGTGAATCCTGACGCGGCGGGGCTTCGGGAACGCGGCGGTTCATGGGGCGTGCGCAAACCCCTGTAGCAGCGGCGCGAGCCGCGTCGGCGGTGAATGCGGTCGGCCAGGAAAAACACGATCAACCCCCGGGGGGTTTGGGTTTGACCGGGGTGGGCGGGGTATCCTGGCGGACGGGTTCGGGCACGTTGTCGGCCCTGGGTGGTGCGGGCAATGGAATGGGCGGCAGCAAGGGCGGCGATCCGTTCATGCCCTCGCCGCCGTGGGTGGGCGGCACGGTGACCTGTGGATAGGGCGTTGGCGTGGGTGTACCCGGCGAACCCGGCGGCAGCGACGAGGCCGATACCACACCGGCACACAGGGCAACACATGCAAAGACCGATACACTGCGCAACTTCATTGAACACCCCAAGGCCAGACTGCCTGTTCCGATGACACAGGCTACTACCATGGCACCCCCTTGTCCTCCCTCCGAGATTGACCGATGAAACGCTTCGTACTGCTCGACACCACACCGATCCCCGACAACGGCGGTGCGCTCTGCCTGTTCGAGTACGGCGAAGACTTCGTCATCAAGATCCAGGGCGGTGACGGCGGCCAACTGATGAACACCCGCATGCACGGTTCCGAAGACGCCCTCGCCGAGATCCCCTGCCGCAAAGTGGCCGGACGGCCGAACTCACGGGTGCTGATCGGCGGGCTGGGTATGGGCTTCACGTTGGCATCGGCGCTCAAGCACTTGGGCAAGACCGCCGAGGTGGTGGTCGCCGAGCTGGTCCCGGGCGTGGTCGAATGGAATCGCGGCCCGCTGGGCGAAAAAGCCGGTAACCCGCTGGCCGATCCGCGCACCGTCATCCGCATGGAGGACGTGGCCAAGGTCCTGCAGGCCGAGCCGGCCGGCTTCGATGCCATCATGCTGGACGTCGACAACGGCCCTGAAGGCCTGACCCAGAAGGCCAACAGCTGGCTGTACTCGGCCGGCGGCCTCAATGCCTGCGCCAAGGCACTGCGGCCCAAGGGCGTGCTCGCCGTATGGTCCGCCAGCGCCGACCGGCAGTTCAGCGACAAACTGCGCAAGGCCGGTTTCAAGGCCGAAGAGGTGCAAGTGTTCGCCCACGGCAACAAGGGCACCCGTCATACCATCTGGATCGCCCAGAAAAATTGACCGACACCCCCTGAAGAAGCGTCCGTGGCCGCGAAAGCCGCACCGCGCTGTTCTGGTTCGCTGCGGTGTGCCGTTCGCGGCCACGGACCGCTCCTACGGTGAGGGAGATTGGGCGTTGGCTGTGAAATCAGCTAGGAACATTCTCGTTAAACTTCTGAAACAGCCCACTGACGGTAGGCCCTACCCCTTCTAGAGTCGGCGGTGTTGCGATGTGCAACTACCTTTAGCCAATCTGGAAATCGACATGACCCTTATATCCCGCCTGCTTATCGGAACCACGCTGTTGGCCGCACTCCCGGCCGCGATGGCGGCTTCAACCGTTGATGTGAGTGTCACCGGCTCGATCGTACCGGCGGCCTGCACCCCATCACTTTCTGCCGGCGAGTTCAACCACGGCAAGATATCGAAGGCCGACCTCAATGTGGATGGGCCGACAGGATTCTTCGAGAAGAAGAAAATTGCCACGCTGAGCGTCAATTGCACTGCTGCGACGGTGTACGGAATCCGTGGGATCGACAATCGTGCAGATACAGTTGGAAACAACTGATACATGACGCCCTATGGGCTGGGCCTGACGCCCAATGGCGAGAAGATCGGTGCGCATTTTCTGGAAATCTACCCGCGCGAATCGCTGATCGACGGCAAACCAGCGTTCATTTCCGTGGGGAATGCTTCGGGCACCACATGGAGCAGCGCGGCCCTGGGCGAGAAAGGTATTCGCAACTATGGCGAACTGTTGGGATTCACCGATACAGCAGGGCCACTTCTGCAACCGCTGCCGATCAAGGATGCCACTTTCGCACTCAAATCCTACCTGGTCATCGCGGCCGCCAAGGGGCTGACCCTGACTGATGAAGTCGCCCTCGACGGTGCCGCCACCATCGAACTCGTGTACCGGTAACGCCGTCGCGTTGCGGTAGTTGCTCTATCTGCACAGCCTTGCACGAATGCGTCCTACGAGGCTTGCAATCCTTTCGTCCCTCTTTTGCTGAAGAGTCCGAGCCGTAAAAGGACGGATTGCTTTTAGAGTATCGCTGCCCTCCCCCCCCCAAAGATCTTCCCGGCACCTCGGTGCCGAGGAAGGCGTAGCCGTACTTGCCCGTTGCATTCCTTGTCTGGAGAACCCGATGAACCGCCACACCCCCGTCCTGTTTCTGTGCCTTGGCATCGCGGCCCTGCTGGCCTGCAGCTCAAGCCTTCACGCCGACGGGATGATCCCGGAAACCTCGGTGGTCATCGTCTACGAGGGCGAGGCCGAAGCCGCCATCAAGGTCACCAACAGCGACCCGAGCCCTGCGTTGCTGCACGTCACCCTGGAACACATCCCCGAGGACAGCGCATCGCTGCTGTTCGTCACCCCGCCGCTGTCGCGAGTCGAAGCAGGCGCATCGCAGCTGGTGCGCTTTATCCTGTCCAACCCTGAGCCGCTGACCACTCAACGCCTGAAAAGGGTCATCTTCGAAGGTCTGGCACAGAGCAGTCAGCCGAGCCCCCGCGGTGAGGCACGGGTGTCGGTTAACGTACGGCAGAACCTGCCGGTGATCCTCCACCCCAAAGGCCTGGCGAAGAACGCCGAACCGTGGAACGGCTTGCGCTGGTCACTGCACGACCGTCAGCTCACCGTCTCCAACCCCACCCCCTATGTGGTACGCCTATCCCAGGAACTGCACAGCCTGCCCAGCCAGACCCCCTGGCAACTACCACGCAGCTATGTCCTGCCCGGCGACACGCTGACCCTGCCAGGCAATGCGTCGGCGGTCGCCGATGGACAAATCCGTTTCACCCCTGCAACCGTGTACGGTTTTGCCGTGGGCACCCATGAGGCGACCCTGAACCAGGGCCCGCCTTGATGAACGCGGTCACCCGCAGCACCGTGTCTGCAATGACGTTGGCGCTGTACACCCAGGCTGCAACCGCAACGCCGTTCGACAGCGAAACACTGCGCCTGCGAGGCATCGACCCTGGCCTGGCCACCTACCTGAGCCAGACCGCGCGGTTCACCGAAGGTGTGCACGCCGTACGCCTTTGGGTCAATGGCCAACCCAAGGGCATTGTCCAGGCCCGGTTCGACGTTGTCGGCGCCCTGTGTATCGACCGGGCCGTGCACGACGCAGGTGAACTGATCGACACCGGAAGCAACTGCGGCGATTTCATCGAGCAATTTCCGCAGACCTTGGTCGAGCTGATGCCACAAGCCGGGGAAGTCAGGCTGTTGGTACCCACGCCTGCTTTGCGCACAGCGTCCGCCGACCTCACGGCTTTTACCCAAGGTGGCGTTGCCGGCCTGCTCAACTATGACGTGCAGGGCCTCTACAACCAGTTCGATGGCCAACGCAGCCGGTTTCTTTCGGCCAATACCGAGGCTGGTGTCAATGCAGGTGATTGGATCTTGCGCAGCCGTCAGCTCTACAGCTCGGCGCAGGGCAAGGCGAGCCTGCAGCACATGGAAGCCTATGCACAGCGCACCTTCAGCGATCAGCAGGCAATGCTGCAGCTGGGTCAGATCAACCTGAGCAACCCGGTCCTCGCCGGCGCGCGTGTCACCGGCGCGCAGTGGATGAGCGAAACGGCCCTCAGTGCCAGCGGCAGTGGCGCTCGGGTGCAGGGTATTGCCGCCACTCAGGCGCGCGTGGACGTTCGCCAGAGCGGGGTACTGATCTATTCCACCGTGGTACCCGCCGGCCCCTTCAAGTTGAACGATATTCCTCAAGTGGATCGGCGTAGAGACCTGGAGGTTACCGTGATCGAAGCCGATGGCGAACGTCGCATTTTTACCGTCCTGGCGGCTACTTTAGGCCTGGACTTGCCTGCACGGGGCTTTGCTCTGGGCATCGGCCAACTGCGCGACAGCGGTCGCAGCGCCCAGGAGCCTTGGGTACTGAGCGCCGGTGGCAGCTATCCACTGGCCCCTGCCTCCAGTGTCAGTAGCGGCGCCTTCCTCGCCCAAGGCTACAACGCCGGCGGCGCAGGATTGAATCTGCAGCCCTGGTCGGGCTCCCAAGTGCAGGGCCTGGTGCAGGCCGCCCACGCCAGCGAGTCCGACGAACGCGGACTGCAGGGCAGCATCAGCCTCAATCAGCAGCTCGGTGCTCGCTGGTCGGCTCTGATCAGCGCCGGTCGGCAGACGATCGGCTATCGAGAATTGATCGACAGTGCGTGGAATCAGGCTACGGACCAGAGAGGCCGCCTGCGCGACCAGTACGCTCTCGGCCTGGGCTGGAGCCATCCCTGGACTGGCAGCCTGAGCGGAACGTGGTCCACCACGACTGATTTTGACGGGCAACGCTCCAGTCGGGCTCAAGTCAACTGGGGGCGACGGCTCGGCCCCGCGTCGCTGACCGCTACGGGGCAATGGCAACTCGCTGGCGACGGTGGTCTGGGCAATGCCTTGTATTTGAGTGCCAGTCTGCCCCTGAGTAACGGCCTGAACTGGCGCTCGACCGCCCGCCATGATGCCGCCGGCATCCGTTTGGGCAGCGGTGTGCAAGGCCCTTGGGACGAGCGCACCCAGTATCGCGTCGCCGCCGAACGCGCCAGCCGTACCGGCGAAGTGAGCTACAACGGCGGTGTATCGCGGCTGACCCGAGCCAGCCAGCTGGACGTCGGCTATGCCAGCTACGGCCCCGGCAGCCATGGCTACAGTGGCGCTGCACGGGGCGCCGTGGTGGTGCACGAAGACGGCATCACCCTGTCGCCCTACCCGTTGCAGGACACGTTCGGCCTGCTGACCCTGGAAAATGTCGCGGACGTGCAGATCGATACCCCCGGCGGCAGCGTCTGGACCGACCGCAAGGGCCGCGCCGTGTTGCCGCAACTGGCCCCGTTCGGCCGCAGCAATGTGCAGGTGGCTACTGCCTCGCTACCGCGCAATGTCGACGTGCACCAAGGCGCGGCCACCCTCCAGGCCGGGCGTGGCGCCGTACCACGGATCACGTTCGGCGTTGAGGTCACACGACGCCTGCTCCTTCAGGTACAGGACGAGGCCGGGCGGCGCCTTGACCGCGATACGGGCGTCACCGATGACCAAGGCCGACTGGTCACGCTGGTGCAGGAAGACGGTGCGGTGTTCGTGCCCAATGTCCATGCGAGCCCGCAGTTGTGGAGTCACACGGCGGACAAGCAGCCATGCCGGTTGCAGTTCGAACTACCGGCCAACCCCGATGCGGACGCCTACTATGAGCAAGCTGTGGCGCAGTGCCGAGTTCAGGAGAACGAATCATGAGCCGTCACACCTTTTTGGCAGCGCTGCTGGCTACAGCCTTGGCCGCGCCATTACAGGCATTGGCGCAAGGCTGCAGTCTGTCTATCAGTCCAGCCGACATCGATCTGGGGCAGTACAATCGCACCACCGTGCAAAGGGTATTCGGTGAACTACACCTGCCGCCGCGCCAGCTCAGTCTGAACGTACTGTGCGAAACCGAGCAGGATCTGACGCTTGCCTACCGGGCGGGCCAATCCTCCAACCAGGGTTTCGCCTTGGGCTCCCACGGCACCTATCGCTTGCGCGTGCTGCAGGCATCGATCGACGATCAGCCCGTACAGTGGCGCCAGCCGGATGCCTTGGCGAAGTTTTCAAATAGCGCCGGGGTTACGTCACTGGAGGGTGACCGACCATTGCACCCCATGCGCGCCGGCCAAGCCGTCAGGGGCAAACGCCTGCACGCGCAGATCGAACTGCAGGCCAGGCTGGCACCCACCGTGATGACCGCCAGCGACGCGCATGAGCTGTCTGCCAGTGGCAGCTTCGACATCGTCGGGCAGCTCAGGCCATTGCTGGTGCGGACCAGGTTCGCTCCGGCGGCATGCCGTCCGACCCTGTCGGGCAACGCGAACGTGAACTTTGGCCGCATCGGCGTGGGCGAGCTGCGGCGCGATTCGGTTACCACGTTCAGCCGCCAAACGGTATTGGAAGTGGAGTGCGACGCACCCACACGTTTCGCCCTCCGGGCGGTGGACAATCGTGCTGGCTCCGTCAGCGATCAGCTGTTGGCCGCCGCCCCTACCTTGTTCGGCATTGGCCGCACGGCGGACGGCCAAGGCTGGGGCGGTTTTACCGCTCGGCTGGGCGCGGCCACCGGTCGTGATGGCAGCAGCGCCTACCCCATGCTCGGAGACGCTTCGGCGCAGACCTGGCGACCGGACCCGGCAGGTTTGCTGCGCAACGACGGCCAACCCACCGCGCTGGGGCGGCAATCGACGTCGGGTGTCTCCCCTGGCGCCTGGTCGGGGCTGTCACTTCCGCTGACGGTCGAACTGCACCTTGCGCCTGCCGGGGGGCTGCACATCCGTCAGGAAACCCCGATCGACGGCTCGGTCACGCTGGAGATCATCTACCTGTAGCGCCTTCTCACAGCCTTCTCACAGATACACCAACTCCACGGTGACATGCCCGTCCAGCGGCACGGCATCGGTCAGGGTCAGGCTGCGGGCAGGCGCGATGAGGCCATGGGCACGGATGCCCAATTGGGCCATTTGTGCCGCCACGGATCCGGTATTCACGCCCGCCCGGTCGACCAGCCCCAACAGGCTGCCATCGGTAGGCAGCGTCATGGGTTGTACGGTCGAAGTGCTCCATAGGCTGCCTGAGCGATCGCCAAGACTGAGAAACGCACGACGGCCATCGATTGTCGAACGTGCGGGGTCGACTTCCAGGTGATAGGCGCCGATCTGCTCATCTGCCGCCGTGTGCCCCATCCCCAGTCGGCCATCGTGGCCTGAGTCGTAGGCCGAACCGGCGCGGTTGTCCACCACGCGCAAACCATACAGGGTGGGTGTACCGCATTGAATGGTCAGGGTCGGTGTGTGCTCGGTCAATGCGGTGGGCCGCTCGGGGTGGAGGTCGGCAGAGCTGACGGTACCGAAATGCAGCGTGCTGATACTCAGGGTAGGGGTACAGGCGCTGGGAACGAGCGTCCCGGTGACTCGAATATCCGCAGTGGATGCGCAGACAGCAGGCATGGCCAAGCCCAGTGCCAGCATGGCGGTCAGTATCCGAGAAATGGGGTGCATGGCTTTTTCCCTCACGGTCTGATGAGCGGACCGGCACGGGGCCGGCCACGCTCTTCAGGCTGGAGAGGAAATTTCCCTTTTGAAAGAGGAAATTTCTGAAGAAACGCAAATTTTTTCCTACAAACACACCTTCCTACAAACACGCCCTCCTACAAATAGAACAACTCAAGGGTAGCGGCACCAGCCAGGGGCACTTCGGCATCCAATGTCAGGCTGTTGGTTGGCGCGATGGTCAGGTAAGACACCAAGGTCAGCACGGCGTCCTTTGCGGCCATGGGTCCGCCACCATCGACATTCCGGGTGGCCAGGCCAATGAGCTGGCCGTCGTTGCGCAAGCTGCGCGCACGTCGTTCTGCGGCAGACCAGGCGTTCCCCGATGGACTGCCGATCAGCAGCAGAGCAGGCTCGCCATCCATAGTCGAGCCTTCGGAGTCGATGCGTAGCCTATAGGAGCCGATTTTCTCGTTGTTGCTGGTCAAACCAAGTCCGAAACGGCTGCCGTCGTTATTCTCCAGGACAGAATCGGCGCGATTGTCCACGGCACGAAGCGCATAAGCGGTAGCTGCCTCGCAATTGATTTTCAACGTTGCGGTACGGGCACGGTCAAGCAGGACGGTAGGCGCTGCGGCAAGCAGATCACGGGTATACAGACGCCCGTGATCGAAAAGCGCGTTGCTCAAGGTAGGGGTGCAGCCGCCCGGGACGATCGAACCGGTGACCGTGATGTCCAGCGAGGGGGCGGCAACTGCCGTGGCAACAGAGGTGAGCAGCGTGGCAAGCAGGGTGAGGCGCGTAACGGTGTTCATGTCGTTCTCTCGGGCTATGCGCTCGCGTTAAAGGCGTGGCGGGTGCGGCATGGTGATGACCAAGCGCGGGTCAAAACATGAGAGATCGGCCGCAGCACCTCACGAATGCGCGCGTAGGGAGGTAGGTCGCGGGGCGCCAAAGCGCTGGCAGCCGGCGTGCGGTGTTGGCCCATGCATTTTTGCTTTACCATATCGCCCCCTTGCCCGCCCCTGCTTCCGGAGTTTCCATGACGGCCGCCGCCGACCTTTCGCCCACTCTGCAGCTCGCCTGCGACCTGATCCGCCGTCCCTCGGTCACACCACTGGACGCCGATTGTCAGAAACTGATGATGCAGCGCTTAGGCCAGGCCGGTTTCAAGCTGGAGCCGATGCGCATCGAGGATGTGGATAACTTCTGGGCAACTCATGGCACTCAGGATGGCCCGGTCCTGTGCTTCGCCGGCCACACCGACGTGGTGCCGACCGGACCAACGCAGGCCTGGCAGATTGCCCCGTTCGACGCGGTGATCGATGAGCAAGGCATGCTTCATGGCCGGGGCGCCGCAGACATGAAAGGCAGCCTGGCGGCCATGCTGGTAGCGGCGGAGCGTTTCGTCGCCGATCACCCGGATCACCGGGGTTCGGTCGCCTTCCTGATCACCAGCGACGAAGAAGGCCCGGCCCACCATGGCACCAAGGCGGTGGTCGAGCGCCTCGCTGCGCGCAACGAACGGCTGGACTGGTGCATCGTCGGCGAGCCATCGAGCACCACGCTGGTTGGCGATGTGGTGAAGAACGGTCGTCGCGGCTCGCTGGGCGCCACCTTGACCGTTCGCGGCGTGCAGGGCCATGTGGCGTATCCGCACCTGGCCCGCAACCCGATTCACCTGGCCGCGCCAGCCCTGGCCGAACTGGCCGCCGAGCACTGGGACGACGGCAACGCCTTCTTCCCGCCGACCAGCTTTCAGGTGTCCAACCTCAACAGCGGCACCGGCGCCACCAACGTCATTCCCGGTGACCTGACGGCGGCGTTCAATTTCCGCTTCTCCACCGAGTCCACGGTCGAAGGCCTGCAGCAACGTGTGGCCGCGATTCTCGACAAGCATGGCTTGGACTGGCACATCGACTGGGCGCTGTCCGGCCTGCCGTTCCTGACCGAACCCGGCGCCCTGCTGGATGCGGTGGCGGCCAGCATCAAGAACGTCACCGGCCGCGAGACGCAGGCCTCGACCAGCGGCGGTACGTCCGACGGGCGCTTCATCGCCACCCTGGGCACCCAGGTGGTCGAGCTTGGCCCGGTCAATGCCACGATCCACCAGGTCAACGAACGCATACTGGCCAGCGACCTCGATGTGCTGACCGAGATCTACTACCAGACCCTCGTCGAGTTGCTCGCCTGATGCTCACCTGCCCCCTTTGCACTGCCATGCTGGCCAACGCCGACAACGGCATGGTCTGCCCCAGCGGTCATCGCTTCGATCGCGCGCGCCAGGGCTACCTGAACCTGCTGCCGGTACAGCACAAGAACAGCCGCGATCCGGGCGACAACCAGGCCATGGTCGAGGCTCGCCGGGACTTCCTCAACGAGGGGCACTATGCGCCCGTGGCCCAGCGTCTGGCCGAGCTTGCCGCCGAACGCTGGCCACGACGCTGGTTGGACATCGGCTGCGGCGAAGGCTACTACACCGAGCAGATCGCCAAGGCGCTGCCACGCGCCGATGGCTATGCGCTGGACATCTCCCGCGAGGCGGTCAAGCGCGCCTGCAAGCGCGCGCCGTCCGTGCATTGGCTGGTTGCCAGTATGGCGCGTGTACCGCTGGCCGACGCCAGCTGCCAATTCCTGACCAGCGTGTTCAGCCCGCTGGACTGGGCCGAAGCCAAGCGCCTGCTCGCCACTGGTGGCGGCCTGATGCGCGTGGGGCCCACCAGCGGTCACTTGATGGAACTGCGCGAGCAGCTCTACGACGAGGTACGCGACT
>Ga0308166_1005037_pt1 | contig 10269 bp, 5 predicted proteins | sample PhyCR2_2_FD_202137 | JGI IMG/M metagenome (GOLD analysis project Ga0308166, IMG submission 202137) | Phyllosphere microbial communities from UC Gill Tract Community Farm, Albany, California, United States - DLSLCC.R2 | ecosystem: Host-associated > Plants > Phyllosphere > Unclassified | place... | reverse complement strand
CCCGCGCCAGTTTTACCCATAATGCCGATCATTGGCTCGTAGCGTGTTAACTGATTTATCTGCTCTAATATGCGTTCAGACACCCATTGTGGCAGTCCGGAAAGCGAGTGCTGCAGGGGGTGTTGACCTTCAGAATGACTCATAAATGTTCCTCTGAAAAAGAAAACAAAAGCGGCAGAACCGTGAGGTTCTGCCGCTAATGGGATGTGTTCAGGATAATGATATATATCTGAAGATATTTTAAATGATGGTTATTTCCAGAGGATTATTTGTACTGGTTTGTACTCGCATTCCTGAACGCAATCTAATCTGACTGTCGGTAGTGCGCCATGAACAGAGAGTGTGAACATAACGGTACGTTAGATATCCAAAAGTTCATGGTATGCTTGGATTGGATACTTACATGACCATTAATTTATTGCCAAAATAATTCCATTCTAATTATTTACATTATGAGATGATCAGCCCTTCAACATTTTCGCTTCCAAAAAGCTCTTCTACTGACTCTAAGGCTTTAACTGACATAGTTTGTGTGGCAAGTACGGCAAGCCTTACCATCGGTCGGGAGAGGGAGACATAGAATAGGTTACGTGCGCGATAAAAACCCTTGGTATTTTTTTCAGTCAGAGCTTTAGTTTTGATGAGTTCCAGAAGTAGTGGCCAGTTGTAATGGTTCCATCCGCCTCCTAAAACAACCAGAACGTTCTCAAATTCCGCCCCCTTGACACTGTGCTGTGTTGCAAAAGCCGTCTGCTTTTCAATAAATTTAGCTATCTCAATAACTTCCTTATAGGGAACATCTCGAAGCTTACTGTATCTCTTAAGCGCGGATGCTCCTTCAGGCACCGGAACACCATCCAGAGAATTTAATTCTTCGTCTCGACGCAATACACGGTCTGGTGGGGATGGACGTCTCGTGGTTTTTAGGTGATCAATGACTTGTCCGATCGTCCCTTCTTCACGTAAAGTCCTCAAAATGTCCATATCTCTTCGCCAACTGGCTTTATCTTGGTGTTGAGTTATGGCTGGTGCAGACCCGTATATTCTGAACATGTCTCCGTAGCGGGATGCGCAATAGGCTTTACACATAGGTTCTACGTTTTCAGCAAAGAATTTGATAACAGGGTCTTCTTTTTTGGCAAAGAGATCATTTCTTCCATTGAATACCTCGACGATGCCTGGATATCCCTGCTCAGCAGCAAGTACGTTGTGGGTGAGCATGAGCACTTTCGTTTTACTTAAGTCCCAACCTTCAGCCTCTAGTCGCTCCATCAACGCTATACGTGTCTGTCGAGTCATATCGGAGAGTAGATCTTCTTTGGAGTGTCGGTCATTAGTCCGCTCTCCTTTGTAGTTATTAGTGTGGAAGAATCGAGCCTCACCTTTTGCTTCAGGGTTATGAACTTCCTGGCGCAGCTCAGGCCGTAACTTATTTAATACATTAACAATTGCTGGAACAGAACGAAAGTTAGAACCCTTAGCGATCTCTTTAATGGGATATTTGGCAAGTTCGTACTCACTTCTGTAAATAGTTTGCCAATGGTCGCCAAAAAGGCCCACCAAGGGACCCGTAGCTGGTTTCAGGAAGTATTCGGTAATTGCTTCCATAAATTGACGATGAGTATCCTGATATTCATCGATAAATATCACTGGGAACTGCTGGCTGAAAATCTGCCGAAATTTCTCCTTTTGCAAAAGTTTTGCCATCATATTTGGAATGTCATCGTGACTCAGCGAAATTCTGTTCTCGTCGACACCAAAGAAGCCCATATCATATTCCACCGACTTTGATCCAATACCACCGCCTTGCTCAATCTTTTCTTTCTTATCCTCCATTTCCCCTAAGAGTTCACGCAACGTTTTCTGAAATGGGCTCAGGAATGCCCATGAGAAACCATGAATGGTATTAACCAGAATGGCTGGATGCTCTTCGATTTCCTGTGCAATTTCATTTCGGGCAACCTCAGTATAGGTGATACAAGCCACCTTTTGCCCATGCCGTACTAGAGTCGTTCCTTGTTCTTCAATCAAACGCTTCAGTGCGGCTACAAGCGAATAGGTTTTGCCTGCACCGGCCCCCGCCTCCAGTCGAAAGCTTTGTCCTGCATCAAGGGCATCATCGATTTTTCTTTGTGCTTCCTCTGCAGCTATCAGCGCTGGATTGTCTTTGCCCTTTGTCATACAGCCTCCAGAGCGGCTTGTGGTTCATTTGCCTGTTCAGGCATGGGAAGTGGTTCTGAAAGCCAGGTCAAACCCTCATGAATATAACGCGGCACCACCCATTCTTTTTCGTGAATAGCGAACTGCAATGCCGTATCCGCTTTCCCGAGAGTCTTGGCTATTTCCCATGCTTCAGTAGCTGCATCCTGCTCTCTGGTCCATGTAAACAGCTCTGGATTTGCCAGTACAAGCGCATCTTCATAGCTTCGCGCACTGATTCCCGTTTCCTGGTTTTCTGCTATTTGATAAGCAATGCGGCGGTATCCCTTTAGTTTCTCTGCAGCTGTTTTTGAAAGCAGTTCAGCAGGTGTGATATACCATTGTTCTTTATCCGGGAGCTCTTCGGGTCTAAACCAGTATTTGATTGCTGCATTAGATGTGCGTTGGCCCTCTGCCACAGGGCATTTTTCCCAGGTTGTGATTTTTTTACCTTGTTTATTTAGTTTTTCCACCGGCTGGGTTGAATCGATATCCGTTATGACCAACGTTTTGAGTTCGAGGAAATCCAATAATGGGTAAAAAATGTGCGCATAGGCACCACCCACTTCGACATTAGTTATGTACTGCCTGGCTAACTTATGCTTATCGTCAAGCGACTTATCGACTAATTCGCATAGCTTGGGCATTAGCAACCGTTCAGTTGTTCCCTCGACCAAAATGGCTTTATCTGCAAAATACAAATCACATTTGGTCAGTGTCATGTACTGTTGCAGGAAGTTTTGGTCTTCAACTGAGATGCAGCCTAATCCCTTTTTGAAATCTTTAACTTTTGTCTGACGAGGCTTTTTTGGGGTTGGCGCTTCATTGAGAAAATACCGCACGGCCTCGAAGGAAGCTGCATTTGCAACGTGGGGTGAATGTGTCGAGATAATGAACTGAACATTCCACACTGGCTCGTTGGGATAACTTGCCGATAGTTTTTTTATCGCAGCATTAAGCTGGGCAATAAATACCTCTTGCATTTGAGGATGCAAATGCGCTTCTGGTTCTTCGATGAAAATAAGATGCGTAGCCGGACAGACAGGTCTTGCTCGGTATAACTTATGGTAACTTTCAAGCTGCAAGAGCATGTAAATGAGGTTACGCGTTCCTAATCCGTTGTAACCTTCTGGAAGATGCACTCCATCAGTACCTGTATAGACAACCTTTGTGTGACCAGTGAGGAGGGCCTCAACGTTCAATGAGGTTTCAGGACGAAGCTCGGTGTCGTTGAGACTCGGAAAACCCAGAACCTCCATTGCGGGAAGCAGATTTTTCAACATTTCATCGAAACTGCCCTGCATGCTGCGCTCAACACCTTCAACCGATTCTCTTAGTTTTCCGACAAGTTCCTGATCTCTCGAGGCCGCAGTCGGAGTGGATGCTGTCTTAAAAAGTGTATTGAGTAATTTACCTATCACATCTGCATCACCATGCTTCGCATGATCGAGAGTTCTTTGTGCTCGAACGAAATTGCATTGCATCAATGTTGCTAAATCAGTAGAGCCATCGAAGCTACGTCTATTTTTTTGATCTGTGGGGTCTATGGCCGAAACATGGGTGCCATATGCCTTGGGCAATGTTTCTCGCAACGAACGGAAGAAGTAAGCCCTTGGTTCAACCCCCTCGGGCGCTGGTTGGACATCAAACAAAATATGGAGGTCCGCTGGAGAAGTTTTGTATTCAATACACACAATCGCAGTTGTCGAATCTGTATCAAGATCAATAATAAACGGGGAAAGCGGCCCAAGATTTGTAGATGTACTGTCGTAACGGAAGGTAAGAGTGAGTGAAAGGGTCGGAAGTGTCGCAAGTACATCCTCCGCTTTGGCACCTTGCTCCCTCAGTAATTTTGCATTGAGGAATTTATCACGCTGAACAGGCGAGAAGTCTTCAAGACGGAATCGTGCTCCGTTATCACCGACAAATCTCTCAAAAATTTCAGTGAAAGATGTTTTTCCACTGTTATTGCGCCCCACGATTACTGTGGAAGTATCTTCCAGCATGATTTCAATATCTTGGAGGAGGCGAAATCCCTCGACTCGAACTTTTTCGATTCGCATACTAACTCCCTGGCGGAATGCTGCAGGAGGACTCCTGCTTGCCCTAGCATCAAATTTCAAGCATATACACTGTAATACCTTACTTTCAATCGCTTGTTAACATTAGTACTAGTGACACCTCATTCTCTCTGAAGAGAGTTTGACCTGTTCTAACACAGGGTAGTGTTAGTAAGCCGCTCTCGGTGATAACAATCACGAACTTCCGCGCCTCGCTCACAGCAGACCTTATGACATGACTTTCTGTCTGCTCAGTGCGTAAAGCAGTCGTTGGTTGGTGACTGCTTTCTGGCGGCTCACCGTATTACGTAACATCACTGCAGCCTTAGGGCGCGCTTGTATTGTAGCTACGAACCCATCGATATTAGCACCTGGAGGGCTTTTAAATAGGTTGTAACCTACGGCATGATCCGCCACTTAGTCTGAACTGACGAAGTAGCATTACCGGATGGAACAAAGCCGGTCGCAAGGTATACGATAGAAGTCGATTCAGCGAACACAACACTAAGGGATAAAAGATGTCCGAACTTATCAAAATGCGCGTCGTTAGGGACTTGATCGACGAGTTGGCTTACATCGACCCTACCAGCTTGGAGATAATCGGACATAAGGTCATCGAAACGCTCGAAAACAAAACTCTCGTGCACCATGGCATCAACAAGGACTACAAGCCGGTCGGGTACACCGTCGACACATTTTCTCAGGACTTCACTGTTGTAGGCGAGTACAGCACCGCCAAAGGATACTTTGACGATTCGTCGGGGAAGAAGAAGGAAAACCGGTTCGAAAAGATCGAGAGTGACATCGCTCACGCTATCGCAAAGGCCGGTGCGAAACAGCCTACCAAGATATATCTTGTCACTACCGAAGAAGAGCCAGCCTCGTTCCGTGGAAACTTTAACAAGTCGAAGATCGACGAGGACGACAAAAAGCGTGTGCACTTTCTGGATGCAAGGGAACTGGCCAAGGCTATTTTTAAGAGTTCGCAAGAAAACTCTCTTGCAGCCGATTTTTTTCGTCACTATCTACCTGACTTTTCGCAGAACCTTGATCGCTATGAATACTACGGTCGGGTACCGTCGGCATGCGCGCAACACAAAACCGAACAGCCTTTCGTCGATGCCGTGCTGAGTCACTTCGCTGCTGGTGCCAAAGTGTGTGTACTTCATGGCTTGAGCGGATCAGGGAAGACGCAAGCCGCGATTGATTTTGTGCATGCCGAGTTACCTCAGTTTGGCAATTATCTTTGGATCGCCGGAACCGACTGGTCAGAGAACACGCCGTTAACGGCTATCAAACGTTCACGCGGTGGAGCTGCGATTAATGCCGCCGGCTTGTTCAACGCAACACAAACTTTGCTGGTCATTGACGACCTTAATCGAGCTGTCACAATTGAGTCGTTTGCGGAGCTGAGCAAGGGCTTCCAGCTCGGAGGTCGTGTTCTCGTGACGTCTCAGCTTGGCGCCCCTGGAAGTGAGATTCATCTTCAATTGCCGCCGATGTCCATGTCTACCGGTTTTCAGATCTTGGGGGAGTCCGAAGATGCTGCGAGCTCGACATGCAAGCAGTTTGTCGAAGCCTGTCGTTTTTGCCCTTTGATCCTAGCCGTCACTCGAGAAGTCGCCAAGGTCGACGACATGCCTCGTGACGAACTGTATAGCGAAGTCCTCCAAGATCCCAAAACCGTTCATACAAACGATGGCGGTAACGTCATGGAGCGTATCTTGAGCCGTCTGAGTGGAGAAAACCGAGAGGCACTGCGAAAGATAGCTGATAGCGGTTGCACAACATACGACTCCCAGTTCTTGAGAAGCTTCATAGGTGTTAACGCGCGCGCTTCGTTGCAGAACCTCGCCATCTTGAACCGGACGGCAGCGACGGCAACGCTGTCTGTTCACGACCTCATTTGCCGTGTCCTTCGATCGGGTAATTCTTCATCTCATGAACTTGCCAGCGCTGTAGCGCGATATGTAGATCAGAAATGTGGCGAGATGGTGCCGAGCGTCCTCCGGCAGATTCACCTTTGTTCTAACCAACTCCAGGCCGCCTACGCCACTGATGTCGAGGCCGAAGAGTCAGGGTGGGTGACTTATTCCTTGCTTCAATTCGATAACCCGTTGCAAGCGACGTTGATCTCCAAATTGCACGCTTCCGACCTGCACTCCGAAATGCCTATCGCACAGTTGTTATGCATCATCGACGCGAGGGAAGCGTTTTCTTACGCTCTAGGAAAAGAAGAGCGCAAAACCTATTACAGGGCCTGCGCTGACATATACGGCAAGATTGCGACTGAAACAGGGAATCCAGACGTCCGAGCGGAAATGCTGCATCACCAAGGCAAAGCGCTTCGCCGATGTGGTGAGATCGATGCTGCACTAGAGTGCTTCATGCAGCTATTGGCAGAGAGGCCAGAATGGCACGCCACTTACGGGCAAATTGCTCACCTTGGTATACAAAACAATGCCAATTCTGAGGCTAAACGACAAGGTGAAGCCGCAATTAGGCGGCTGACCGACGAGGTTCGGCAGGGGCTATTCACTGTTCCTCTACGTGTGTCGCTCGCGACGTTGAGCAAACTACGCTCCTATCCGCAGGTTAGTGCCGAGATTGGTGCCGACGCGGCAATGGTCAGACAACTGGGAGACTTGGTCGCACTATCCGCGCTAGAGGGATTTGACCAGTTTTACGAGGCGTTCCTCGCGCTTACTGCCTTGTTTGGTTATCATCACGGCGCGACCTGTTTGACGGTCGCAGAGGTTTATCCTGACATGCTCGCCATTTTTCCAAACACAGTCGATCGACGTCAGTGGGTAAACGCCTGCGAAGCGCTTGCCAATGTATCGATCGTCGCCAGCCGGAGTGGAAGTCACACGCTTGCCGCCAAGCTCGAAAGCACGATGCGAGCTTTTGCAGATGAGTTGAGCGGAGACCCCAGCATCCAGCCCTACACGGTGCGAGTTCTTGCCAAGACGTTCATGGCTATCGGGGATTACCAAGGGGCGATCGACGCGGCTAATAAAATTGCTAATGATGCCAAAGATCACTGGCTGCTCTACCAACAAGCCAAGGCTGAACTTGCTCTAGAGCGACACGATCCGGCGTTGGCAACGGCTACGTGCGCGCTTAAATCAGCCGAGAAAGATCCCAAAGCGAAAGCAAGGCTCTCAATCTACCACGACTTGCTCAGCCAGTGCCTTGAAGCCCTTGGGTCACTTACGGACGCATTGAGAAGTGCCGAGACCGCACTGGAATTGTCTGGCGACGACAAATATAGACAGCAGTTAAACGCGCGTGTGGATGAGTTGAAATTACGTCAAAGCTGATTAATGTCTAGCCGTGGTCACAGGGGCAAACGCTGCTTGGGAAGTTATTGAACCAGGCCCTTGGGGGTAGGGCAACCGTGCTTCGCAGGAGACGGCAATGCAGCAGAATTGAGCTTTCTTTTTCAACAAATATGGATGCTCCCAGTTTCGGGCAGATCGATTGACAGTTCAGAATCGTTTGCTGCGGGTCGGTGAAGGCAGCATTTGACTCACTATGAATGATGGGCGGAATGAATTGCCATGCCGAGTAGTAGTTTTAATCGACCTTGGGCACCATTGAGAAGCTGTCTGTATACAGAAAGGCTGGGACAGACTCGAGATCAATCGCCGTCCAACTGTATCCTTTTGAGCGCATTCCTCCGGTAATGTTCGGATAATTATTGAAGAGGATCTTGTTGTAGGTCGGTTTGAACAGATTTATGAGATACGCCTCAACCTCGCTAGTCAAAGCCTCATCACCCAGATGGATGTTAGACTGAGTCATGAACCTTTCTAATGATTCGTCGTTATCATCCAATGCAAGCACGATGGGGTTGGAGCCTGCCATTGGATGGTCAGCATCATCGCTGATCATGGGCATATCATCTACTCCAGTGATCTGGAGGATCACGAGAGATACTTCAAACGGAGTTCGTGCCTCGGGCGCTCGTCCAACCTCGCGTTCGCGGGTCAAAATGCGTTGTATCTTATTGTGACCGGTGAGCCTGTCCCAGACTTTCTGCGAGAAGCTTTTGCCGATGTAGTGCACCTTAAAATCTAGGAAGCAGAGCGGATCGAACCCCTCCGCAATCTCGACCCTAAGCCCCTTGACCAGCATCTCATACAGCAATTTCTGTGGGCTCCACCACAGGATAAAATCACCATTCTCGCGGTAAAGCTTTAGCGCGCCGACGTTGCGAATCGGTTGCTGAGTGTTGGCTTTATTGGAATAGAATCCAACCCGAATGTCGATCGATTCACCAACCTGGCAGATGCCGGCGGAGACTAAATTTATTCTGCATGGCAGAGGTGGATTGTCGCCATCGGCGATCTCGAATCGGATGTACTTGTCATCAAGCACAACGTTATCAAAGTAGGTGAGCGGGCGCTGAACAATAAGGTAGATGGTTGATGCGTCCCACCGCTCCCGGATAATCTTCTCCTCCTGAAGGAAATCGAACTCGTAAGCAGAGACTATTGGATAGGTCACGTTCACTATGACGCGTGCGAACCGCATACCGGAAACCGTTGAGCTGGTAGATTTTTCTGTATCGGCCATGTATTTCCAGTCTCAGTGCTACTTCAAGGACTCCGTAAATGAAATGAATCTACTGCTGTTCCGTTCAATTGGCAACGGCGACCTCGAACATATCTGGCGATATCATGCAGGGAATCACCTTGCTTATATCTGTCCCAGATAATTGCCTTCTGCTCTGGCGTGTAGTTAATCCGAGTTCTTCGTTTCATGACAACGTCCCCCTTGATTAAGGATAGCGTTGCATCGACCCATTGAACTCACAGCCAGAAGCGGACGAGTTTAAGTGGATTGTGAATGAACCGGGGCGCTCGTTGCCTTTGAAGCGCAACGAGCGCTAATATGCCTGCTATCAAAACTCCAACAATAGGAAATTATTGGATGCAGTATTTTCACATTGACAGCTGCTACAAACCAGCGGGCAAGCAACTCCTTGAGATTGGGCAAACTCTCAATACCAGCAGCCGCCCCTTTAATCCCTACTACGAACAAATGTGTGATATTCATCATGTTATTCCCGTCTCCGGGCAGGATCGTAGGCTCAAGGAACTTCTCCGCAGCCGCGACATTGAGAGATTTCCTAGCAGGGAGCTGGCCAATAATTTTCACGGCATTATTGACACCTACATCCGTCTGCTCCGAGAGATGGAGTTCGAGAATATACGGAGGGAGCAGTACGCTAATCGTCCATCCCGAACTCGATGCATATGGCTGACGGACAATCTCGATGAAGCAGTTTACTGGCGCGAACGTTTGAACAAGGACGATAGAACGCGCATTGTACGAGTGGAAATCGACGGCACTCTCCACCAAGCTGATGGTCGTTATCTGAGCGCCGAATCAAGCTCTCTCCCGGAGCTGCGAGCGGCAGCACAGAGCTACTGGGAAGGAACGCTTTGCGCCAATTCGGAAAGAGAGATTTTACTTGAAGGGGCAATGACAGTTGTTGCAGTCGAGGTGTGAGAATCTTCTATTTCCTGATTTATAGATTCATTTTTAGCCAGTGGCTGCGTCTTCACACGCTTTGTTCCAGAAAGAAGCGGTCGCTGTGTGCCTATAAAGCAGGGCTGATTCACTGGTGATCTTACCCAGTAATTATGAAGCCCCAGCAGCCACTGGTGCAGCAGCTCTTTTGGTCGCTCGTTAAAACTACGATTGTTTTGCATTAGGGGATATAATTGTCGAAAAAAAACAGAGAAACGTTTGATGGCTGGCCCTTTTAAGTTCAAATTTTTTACAAAAAACTCCATTCCGGATTGGTGTTGCCCTGCATGTGGAAGACCAACTCTTGAACTTATTCCTGATAGCTTTCATGCAAAACGTACCTCTTCTGCCCAGCATCAGTATGAGGCCGACGAGGGATTCTGTCCTGAAGAAGATGAGGATGTATTCAGTTGTCTCTTGAGGTGCAGTCAAAGAAACTGCCTTCAGCCCGTCTCAGTTTCAGGAGACG
>Ga0308166_1005034_pt1 | contig 10272 bp, 10 predicted proteins | sample PhyCR2_2_FD_202137 | JGI IMG/M metagenome (GOLD analysis project Ga0308166, IMG submission 202137) | Phyllosphere microbial communities from UC Gill Tract Community Farm, Albany, California, United States - DLSLCC.R2 | ecosystem: Host-associated > Plants > Phyllosphere > Unclassified | place... | reverse complement strand
CGATGAAGTTGGCGTCCTCGGACGCGATCACGGCCCGCTTGAGGTTGTTCGAGATGCGCGCGTACGGCACCCACACCTGTTCCAGCTTTGCATTCGGGTTCTGCTCGCGCAGCGCCGCCAGCTGCTGGCGCATCATGCTCGTCGAGGACGGATTGAACTGGGTCCACCAGCACACCATCGCGAAGAAATACAGCTGCGCCAGGACGACGATGAGCAGCGGCCCGAGCACGAGCCACTTCAGCCAGCGCCGGCCGCCGGTCTTCGATCGGGATGCCACGCCTCCCTTGAGGATGCCGAGCCCCATCATGGCTGGGCGCGCAGCCGGGCCAGCAGGTCCGCCGTGGCCGGCCGCACGCCGCGCCAGATGGCGAACGCTTCGGCGGCCTGCTCGACCAGCATGCCGAGGCCGTCGCGCACAGCGGCGCCGTGGCCGGCGGCGAACGCCATGAACGGCGTCGGTTCCTTCCCGTACATCATGTCCAGCGCCAGCGTCCCGGCGCGGAAAGCGCCCGCCGGTACCGGCGGCAGATCCGCCGACAGGCTGGCCGACGTGGCATTGACGACGACGTCGAACGGACCGGCGACGTCGGCAAAGCCGCACGCCGCGATCTGGCCCGGATACGCGACGTGCGCCGTGAAATGCGCGACCAGCGCATCGGCCGTCGCGCGCGTGCGGTTGGCGATCACGATCGCTTCCGGTTTCTGCTGCAGGAACGGCAGGATCACGCCGCGCGCCGCGCCGCCCGCGCCCAGCAGCAGGATGCGCTTGCCGGCCAGCGCCACGCCGGCGTTCCGCACGATGTCGGCCACCAGGCCCGGACCGTCGGTGTTGTCGCCGACGATCTCGCCTCCCTCGAAGCGCAGCGTGTTGACGGCGCCGGCGAGGCGCGCGCGCTCTTCCAGCCGCGTCGCGAGGGCCGCCGCCTCCAGCTTGAACGGCACCGTCACGTTGGCGCCCCGATAACCCTGCGCGACGAGGTCGCGCACCGTGGCGGCAAAGCCGTCCAGCGGCGCGAGGCAGCGTTCGTAGGCGATGTCCTGCCCCGTCGCCTGTGCGAACGCGGCATGGATGGACGGCGATTTGCTGTGGGCGATCGGATTGCCGATCACGCAATATTTATCGGTCATTCGGTCTTCCTTGTTAGCCTTCGCCGCGCAATTCCGCCTGCAGTTTTTCCTCGCGCGTGAATTTGAAGCGGGTGACGACGATCCACAGATCGTCCTTGTCGGTCGAGCGCATATTGGCCGGGAACTTGCCGAACGGGGCGGCGCGGCGCACGATGGCCAGCGCGGCCTTGTCCAGCGCCGGATTGCCGGAGGAACGTTCGATGTGCGGCCCGCCCTCCTTCTCGTACAGCGTGCCGTCCTGGAAGATCGGAATGTAGACGACCAGTTCGCCGTACAGCTTGCGGCCGTTCTGCTGCGGGAAATTCAGCGTGCCCACTTCCTCCACGCGCTTTTGCATCGCCTTGTAATACATGGCGTAGCCGACTTCGCGCGTGCTGGGGCTGATGAACGTCTTCTTCGGACGCTTGTTCTCGTCGTTGATGCGCTGCGTGATCTCGGCCGTCATGCGCGCGATCTCCTTGGTGGAGTCGACGTTGTCGGCGCCGGTGCGGCTCGGGTCGGGCTTGTCCTTCTCGGCAACGGGCGCGCGGTTGAACTGCGACTTCGCGACGCGGGTCAGCACGCTGTTCTGCTGCTGCTCCAGTTCGGCGATGCGGCGCTGCAGGGCCTTGATGCTGTCGCCGTTCTCGACCTTGCGCAGGTCCGGCAGCGGCGACTGGGCGCGGCCGGTCTCGGCGTTGCCGCCGCCATCGAGGTTGGCCTGCGCCAGCGCGTCGGCCTTGACGGGCGCCTGCGCATGCTTGGCGTTGACGAGGATGACCTCCAGGCCAGGATCGGCCGGCTGCATCCGGAACGCGTCCGGCGCGGCGAAGCGGATTGCCAGCAGGGCGGCATGCGCCAGCACCGAACAGGCGACGGCGATCATCAGGGGACGGTTGTGGGAGAGGGTCTTCACGCGCTGCGGGGTGGGACGGTTGGGATCACGGAACTCCCCATTCTACCGTGCGGCGCGGCGTCTTTGCGAGCCTTGCGGAAACGGCATGCATGAACAGCAACAACACGTTGTCGTCGTTATAACGATCGGTGGGCACGGCGGTGCCCACCGGTCCATCAGGCGGCCTGCGGCGTTTCGGGATCGATCCGTTCGCCCTGGACGTCGGTCTGGGTTTCCGGATCCGTGACGGCGACCGCGCCCTCGGCTTCGGCCGCTTCCGCTGCCGCCGCCTCGCCCGTATCGGTGCCCTCTTCTTCCTCGTCCAGGCCCAGTTCCTCGGCCGATTCCGGCGCCACGGCGGCCACCTCGAGCAGGCGCGCCTCCAGCGACAGGTCGACCTCGTCCCAGCGCACGATGTCCAGGCGGACCTGCGCGCCGCGCGCTGCCTGCGGCATGCCCGGCAGGCGGATCACGAGCGGGATGTCGACCAGGCGCAGCACCTCGTCCTTCAGCACGACGGCCTCGACCTGGCGCGCGTTTTCCTGGGCCAGCCAGCGCAGGCACCAGTAGCGTTCCATGTTCTGCTGGAAGTCATTGTAGGCCGCGTAGGCCGCGTCGAATGCCGAGACGATCGAGAACAGCGTGGCGTCGCGGTGCTTGAACGGCGCGACCAGCGGCGCCGTCACGCCGTTCGACGCGCAAGCGATGATCTGCCACTGGTTGATGAGGTCGGTGTAACGGCGCAGCGGCGACGTCGACCATGCGTACTGGTCCACGCCCAGGCCCTGGTGCGGCGCCGCGTGCGTGACCATGCGCACCTGCATCTTGGCGGCCCAGCCGCCGGCGCCCGGCCCCTGCGAGCGGTAGATGCCCGGCACGCCGCAGTCGTGCAGCAGCTTGCCCCACGTGCTGTTGGCGAAGATCATCAGCTCGGCCACGATCTTGTCCAGCGGCGCGCCGCGCTTGCGGCGCACGATCGTGACGACGTCGTCCTCGACGTAGAAATTGAAGTCGACGCGGTTGGCCTGTTCGGGCTTGAGGCCGAACGCCTCGCGCTTCTTCATGCGGCCCGCTTCCAGCTGCAGCGCCCATTGCCACAGCAGGCTCAGTTCGTCCTTGTGCGGATAGTCGCCCGTGCCGCTGTTCAGCGTCTCTTCGTTGACGACCTCGTCCAGGTCGTTGTGACGCAGGTTGTTCTTGATCGGCACGCGCTCGGCGCGCGTCGTCGTCGACAGCACGGTCCAGGTGGCCGGGTCGAGCACGGCGTACAGCGACAGCGCCGGGCAATCCTTGCCTTCGGCCAGCGTGTAGGCGTTGACGATATCGTCCGGCAGCATCGTGATCTTGTCGCCCGGCATGTACACGGTCGACATGCGGGCGCGCGCGATCTTGTCGATGGCGTCGTCCGGGCGGATGCCCAGCGCCGGCGCCGCGATGTGGATGCCCACGCGCACGGTGCCGTCGTCGAGCTTCTCGACGGACAGCGCATCGTCGATCTCGGTCGTCGTCACGTCGTCGATCGAGAACGCGGCGACATTCGCCAGCGGCAGGTCGGTCGGGGGCGCCGGCACCGCGACCGGCGGGAAGCCGGCGCCGCGCGGGAAGTTTTCGAACAGGAAGCGGCCCATGTGCAGGTCCTTGGCCGACGCGATGCCGCCCGTGGTCAGCATCAGGCGCTGCGGCGTCGTCTGCAGTTCGTCGGCCGCCGTCTCCAGGGCCTTGTATTCGATGCTGTTCTTGTCCGGCTTGAACAGCAGTTGCTGGACGAGCGGCTGCATCGGCTCCGGCAGGCGGCCGGCCTTCAGTTCCTCGACGTAGCCTGCCTGCACGATGGCCTGCTGCTTTTTCTTTTCGATGCCGGCCAGCGCCGCGCGCAGCGACTGTTCCGGCGCCGCCTTGTAGCGCCCGCGGCCCTTCTTATAGAAGTAGATCGGCGCGTTGTGCAGCGCCAGCACGAGGCCGGCCGCTTCGAACGGCAGCGGCGCGTGGCCGAAGTACTCGGCGCCCAGTTCGGCGAAGCCGAACTCGTCCTGGCCCGCGACTTCCCACAGGAATTCCAGATCGACGTCCGCCGCGACGGCCTTCGCCTGTTCCAGCAAGGTGGCCGGATCGGGCTTGTCGAACTGCAGCAGCACGTCGCGCGTCTTGACCTTCGTGCGCTTCCCGCTCGGCATCTCGACCTGGTAGGCCTCGCCGGCCTGCGACAGCACGGTGCCGACCTTGAAATCGCCGGATTCTTCGAAAAATAAGTTCATGTTGATTGTGTATTCAGTTGGGTTGCGGTCGGCGCCAGACCGAGCACCGCGGGCAGGAACACCTCGGTAACCAGCAGCACGCCGCGGCGGCGGCGATACAGGCAGCGCCTTGCAAAATAAGTCGTGTACGGCGGCAGGTCATGACCGAGCGCACTGCGCACGCGTTCGATCAGTGGATGGCCGGGACGCAGCCGCGCGAATTCCAGCCGGCCGCGCGTGACGCGCGGATCGTGGAACAGCGTCGTGCCGAGCGAGCGCTCGCCCAGCGCCGAAAACAGCGGCCAGTCGTGCGCGCTCGCGCTCATCGGCACGACGGTGTGGCCGTACACGACGGCCCGGCCGTCGCAGCGCAGCAGCACCTCGCGTTCCCACACGCGCGTCGGCCGCGCCAGGCCGATTGCGCCGGTCTCGTCCGCCAGGCAGACGTTGCCCGCCTGGCGCAGTTTCTGGACGCGGAACTGGCGGCTGTGCGCGACCAGGCGCGCCGTCAGCGAACCGGGCGTCGTCAGCCAGTCGCGCATGGCGTCCGGCGCCCCGACGCCGTCCGGATGCGCGAGCCAGCGGGCCCGCCGCAGCGACGCCGGCCTCACCTTGCCGGTTCCGATCCGGCGCCGCCTTCGTTGCGATGATCCGCCAGGCAGAACGCCAGTACCTCGTCGACATAGTGCTCGAATTCCGACACGGCGTGGTCGCTGCCGTTGATGACGTGCTGATGCGCACCTGCGTAGTGGGCGACCATGTCGCGGTAGTCCAACACCTCGTCGCCGGTCGCAGCCAGCAGGAAATAGCGCTGCGGCTGCGTGATCCGTTCGACCTTCAGCGCGGCCAGCTCGTCGATGTACTCGCGCTTGAATTCGAACGGCTCGCCGGTATGCCAGGCCGTCGTGACGCCGACGTGCTTGTCGAGATCCTTGAGCGGATCGACGGCCGGGTTGATCAGCGCGGCGCGGCAGCCGAAGCGCTCGGCCAGCCACGTCGCGTAGAAGCCGCCCAGCGAGGAGCCGACGATCGTCAAATCGTCCGCATACCGTTCGACCAGGGTCAGCACGAGTTCCATCGCGGCCCGCGGCGACGGCGGCAGTTGCGGGCAGATCAGCCGGTCGGCGCGGCCGGCCGCCTCCATCCGCCCCTGCACGACGCGCGCCTTGAACGAGCGCGGCGACGAGCGGAAGCCGTGCAGGTACAGCAGGTGCGGACCCGCGCTCATGCCGCCAGCGCCTCGAGCAGCTTCTGGTGCACGCCGCCGAAGCCGCCGTTGCTCATCACGAGGATGTGGTCGCCCGGCTGCGCGGCCTGCACGATCGCCTGCACCATATAGTCGATCTGGTCGAAGCTGTGCGCGTTGGCGCCCAGCGGTTTCAACGCATCGGCCAGCGACCAGCCGAGCGCCTGCTGGCTGCCGAAGCCGAACACGAGGTCGGCGTCCTTCAGGCTGCCCGGCAGCGCATCCTTCATCGCGCCCAGCTTCATCGTGTTCGAGCGCGGTTCGAGCACGGCGAGGATGCGGCCGCCGGCGCCTACGCCGGCCACACCGATCTTCTGGCGCAGGCCGCCGACCGTCGTCGCGATCGCCGTCGGGTGATGCGCGAAGTCGTCGTAGACGGTGATGCCGTTCACGGTGCCGCGCACTTCCATCCGCCGCTTGACGCTCTGGAAACGGCCCAGCGATTCGATCGCCTGCGCCGGCGGCACGCCGACATGGCGCGCGGCGGCGATGGCGGCCAGCGCGTTGCTGCGGTTGTGGTGGCCCGTCAGGTCCCAGTGCACGGTGCCCTGCTTGGCGTGATTGAAGAGTACGTCGAAGCTGGCGCCGCTCGGATGCTCGACGAGGCTCCAGTTCGCGCCTTCCGACGCGCCGAAGCTTTCCTTCTCGCTCCAGCAGCCGCGCTTGAGCACGCGCGCCAGCGACGCCTCGTCGCCGTTGACGACGATACGGCCGACGCCGGGCACGGTGCGCACGAGGTGGTGGAACTGGGTCTCAATGGCGCCGATGTCCGGGAAGATGTCGGCGTGGTCGTATTCCAGGTTGTTCAGCACGGCCGTCTTGGCGTGGTAGTGCACGAACTTCGAACGCTTGTCGAAGAACGCCGTGTCGTATTCGTCCGCCTCGATCACGAAGAAGTCGGAATCCGTTTCGCCGGACAGGCGAGCCGACACGCCGAAGTTCAGCGGCACGCCGCCGATCAGAAAGCCCGGCGAGTAGCCGGCATCTTCCAGGATCCAGGCCAGCATCGACGACGTCGTCGTCTTGCCGTGCGTCCCCGCGACGGCCAGCACCCATTTATGGCGCAGGATATGGTCGCCGATCCACTGCGGACCGGAGACGTACGGCAGGCCGCGGTTCAGGATTTCCTCGACGAGCGGATTCCCGCGTGTCATCACGTTGCCGACGACGTACAAATCCGGATTCAGGCTCACCTGCTCGGGCCCGTACCCCTGGATCAGTTCGATGCCCTGGGCTTCGAGCTGGGTGCTCATCGGCGGATAGACGTTGGCGTCGCACCCGGTGACGCGGTGCCCGGCTTCTTTGGCCAGCACCGCGAGACCGCCCATGAAGGTGCCGCAGATGCCGAGGATATGGATGTGCATGACGTGCCGAAAATGAAGATCAATGAAAGCGAATACGCGATTCTACCCGACGCGATGCTATTTTCCTTTCAAGAGTATGATCTCGCCCATGATGCCTAACTTAAATGACGACCTCCAACAGGTGCGTGCACGCATTGCCGCAACGGCCGCCCGGATGATCGCCCAGGACGGGGCGGATTACACGACGGCCAAGACCAAAGCCGCGCGCCAGATACTCGGCGTGGACCGGCCATCGCCCAATTATTTGCCGGACAATATCCAGGTCGAGGACGAGGTGCGCCGCTACCAGGCCCTGTTCCACGGTCCCGCGCAGGCGAAGCGCCTGCAGCGCCTGCGCGCGCTGGCGCTGGAAGTGATGGAGCAGCTGGCCGAATTCCGTCCGTACCTGACGGGCGCCGTGCTGAACGGCACGGCGGGCGAGCACGACGACATCCACCTGCAACTGTTTGCCGACAGCGCCAAGGAAGTCGAAATCTGGCTCCTGAACCGCAACGTCAATATCGAGATCTCGGAAACGCCGCACTTCAAGGGTGGCCGCCACGATCCGGTCGAAACGGTCAGTTTTATATGGAAACAGGAGTCGGTGCACGCCGAACTGTATGAAATGAACGATCTGCGGGGCGCGCTGAAACCCCGCGCCGACGGCCGGCTGCAGCGCATCGATGCCGCCGGATTGCGCAATCTGATGGACCAGGAAGCCGGCTGACGCCTCGAAAAGCGTCCGCCACCCGATACTTTGTGGAATAACAGAATGAACAAAAAATATCTGGCCGGCTATGTTGTGCTGGCTGCCGCCTTTACCGTGCTGGGCGCCATCGCCGGCGTCAAGCAGGACGCGAAGGGCCCGCAAACGACGACCGTGCCGGGCGATGGCCGCTCGCAGCCGGCCGTCGCCAGCCTGTACGCCACGTCGCTGAACGACCTCGCCGGCAAGCCGCAGCCGCTCGCCCAGTGGAAGGGCAAGCCGCTGCTCGTGAACTTCTGGGCGTCGTGGTGCGCGCCGTGCGTATCCGAGATGCCCGAGCTGTCCGAACTCGCCGCCAAGGATGGCGGCAAGCATGTCAACGTGATCGGCATCGGCATCGATTCCCCCACGAACCTCGCCGAGTTTGCCCGCAAAATCAAGATTTCCTACCCATTGTACGTAGGCGGCATGGGTGGCACCGACCTCGCGCGCGGCCTGGGCAACGTCAACGGCGGGCTGCCGTTCACGGTGCTGATCGGCGCCGACGGCCAGGTCCGCAAGACCTACCTGGGCCGCCTGAAGTTCGACCAGGTGCGTGCCGACCTGGCTAAGCTGTAGGGCGCCGGGCGTGGCGCGCGAACGGTCGTTCACTTATTTTCCGACTTCTTTTTATCGCTTGCCAACACGTAACGTTGGCGGCAAAATGCCTGTCTTTCGGGCAAACAGACGGTTTAACCATGGCGAAAAAGCTACTGCTGCTCAATGGCCCCAACCTGAATTTGCTGGGGACACGTGAGCCTGCGGTGTACGGCGCGACGACGCTGGCCGACATCGAGCAGGCCGCCACCGCCCAGGCGCAAGCGGCCGGGGCGGAACTCGTCTGCTTCCAGAGCAACCATGAAGGCGCGTTGATCGACCGCATCCATGCCGCCCGCCAGGAAGGCGTGGACGCGATCGTCATCAATCCGGGCGGTCTGACCCATACCAGTGTGGCGCTGCGCGATGCGCTGGCCGGCGTGGACATCCCGTTCGTGGAAGTGCACATCTCGAATATTTACAAGCGCGAGGAATTCCGGCACCACTCTTTTTTGTCCGCGATCGCGCAAGGCACGATCTGCGGACTGGGAGCTGATGGATATCGCTTTGCCATCGACTTCGCGCTGAAACAGCGTTAATCTACGTCAACTTCACGCATTCCGCGCGTAAGTGCGCACCACCTGACGCGCCGTATGCTCTTAAACAAATAATTCCAAGGGGTTTCACATGGATCTAAGAAAACTCAAGACACTGATCGACCTCGTCGCCGAGTCGGATATCGCCGAACTCGAAGTGACCGAAGGCGAAAGCAAGGTCCGCATCGTCAAGTCCTCGGCAATCCCGCAGAATCAGGTGGTCATGGTGCCGCCGCAAGGCGTCCAGCAATTCTCGACGCCGGCCATGCAGGCCCCGGCCGCCGCGCCGGTCGCCAGCGCCCCCGCAGTCCCGGCCGAACCGACCGGCCACGTCGTCAAGTCGCCGATGGTCGGCACGTTCTACCGCTCGTCCGCTCCGGGCGCACCGGCGTTCGTCGAAGTCGGCGCGACCGTCAAGGAAGGCGACACCCTCTGCATCATCGAAGCGATGAAGCTCCTGAATGAAATCGATGCCGACGCGTCCGGCACCATCACCAAGGTCCTGGTGGAAAACGGCCAGCCCGTCGAATTCGGCCAGCCGCTGTTCGTGATCGGTTAAAGTCTCCCGGCGCGGTCGTTCGACCGCGCCCTCCCGGCAAACCGCCGGCACTCAAAGAAACACCGAACTTACCATGTTTGAAAAAATTCTTATCGCCAACCGTGGTGAAATCGCGTTGCGTATCCAGCGCGCGTGCCGCGAGATGGGCATCAAGACGGTCGTCGTGCACTCGGAAGCCGACAAGGACGCCAAGTACGTGAAACTGGCCGACGAGTCCGTCTGCATCGGCCCGGCCCCGTCGGCGCAGAGCTACCTCAGCATGCCGGCCATCATCAGCGCCGCCGAAGTCACGGACGCCGAGGCGATCCACCCCGGCTACGGCTTCCTGTCGGAAAACGCCGACTTCGCCGAGCGCGTCGAAAAATCGGGCTTCGTGTTCATCGGCCCGCGTCCTGAATCGATCCGCATCATGGGCGACAAGGTCGCCGCCAAACAGGCGATGATCCGCGCCGGCGTGCCTTGCGTGCCGGGCTCGGACGGCGCCCTGCCCGACGATCCTAAGGAAATCATCCAGACCGCGCGCCGCGTCGGCTACCCGGTCATCATCAAGGCGGCCGGCGGCGGCGGCGGCCGCGGCATGCGCGTCGTGCACACCGAAGCCGCGCTGCTGAACGCCGTCGCGATGACCAAGGCGGAAGCCGGCACCGCGTTCGGCAATCCGGAAGTCTATATGGAGAAGTATCTGGAAAATCCGCGTCACGTGGAAATCCAGATCCTCGCCGACGAGCACAAGCAGGCTGTCTGGCTGGGCGAGCGCGACTGCTCGATGCAGCGCCGCCACCAGAAAGTGATCGAGGAAGCGCCGGCACCGGGCATCCCGCGCAAGCTGATCGAGAAGATCGGCGACCGCTGCGCCGAAGCGTGCCGCAAGATCGGTTACCGCGGCGCCGGCACGTTCGAATTCCTGTACGAGAACGGCGAGTTCTACTTCATCGAGATGAACACCCGCGTGCAGGTCGAACACCCGGTCACCGAAATGATCACCGGCATCGACATCGTGCAGGAACAGA
>Ga0308166_1005033_pt1 | contig 10273 bp, 16 predicted proteins | sample PhyCR2_2_FD_202137 | JGI IMG/M metagenome (GOLD analysis project Ga0308166, IMG submission 202137) | Phyllosphere microbial communities from UC Gill Tract Community Farm, Albany, California, United States - DLSLCC.R2 | ecosystem: Host-associated > Plants > Phyllosphere > Unclassified | place... | reverse complement strand
ATCAGTCCATTGCAAACCATGACACAAGCATGTAAGATTGATTATATCAAACGGGCGAGTCTGTCTGACCTGTTCGACTTCTGATCCTGGGGCTTCGGCCCCTTTCCTAAACTTGTGAGATATATATGATGCCAAAGAAAATTGAAACCGGATAAAATAAATGTCTAAAGCACTCCTGAAAAAACTGATTAAGAACTCAAACAGCGACACCACTTCTGTACTTTCAGAAAGCAATGTGTTCAACAACATCACGATCACCCGTACCCGCGTGCCAATCCTTAACCTGGTTCTGTCTGCCAAGTTTAACGGCGGTCTGACTTCTGGTCTGACTCTTATCGCTGGTCCTTCGAAGCACTTCAAATCGAATCTGGGTCTGGTCGCGGTCGCGTCGTATCTGAATGCAGATCCTGAAGCTGTTTGCCTGTTCTACGATTCAGAGAAAGGTGTTACTAAGTCTTATCTGAAATCGATGGGTGTTGACCCGGACCGCGTTATCTATACCCGCATCACGACTGTTGAACAGCTTCGTAATGATGTGGTGAGCCAGTTGGATAAACTGGAACGTGGCGACAAGGTGATCATCTTCGTTGACTCCGTTGGTAACACCGCGAGTAAGAAAGAGATGAAAGATGCTCTGGAAGACAACGACAAGCAGGATATGACCCGCGCCAAAGCGCTTAAGGGTATGTTCCGTATGGTTACCCCGTACCTGACTGATATTGATATCCCGATGGTTTGTATCTGCCACACGTACGACACTCAGGAAATGTACAGCAAGAAGGTTATTTCTGGTGGTACTGGCTTGATGTACTCTGCGGATACCGCGATCATTCTGGGCAAACAGCAGGTAAAAGAAGGGACCGAGGTAGCGGGTTATGACTTCATCATGAATGTTGAGAAATCACGCTTCGTGAAGGAGAAATCCAAATTCCCTCTGCGCGTGACGTATGAAGGCGGTATCAGCATGTATTCCGGCCTGATTGAACTCGCGATGGAACTGGGCTTCGTCATTACCCCGACGAAAGGCTGGCGCTCTCGTTCGTTCCTGAATGAAGAGACCGGCGAAATGGTCCCGGAAGAAAAGAAATGGCGCGAAGCAGATACCAACTGCATTGAGTTCTGGAAACCGCTGTTTAAGCATCAGGCGTTCAATGATGCGGTCGAGGCGAAGTACAAAATCCCTGATAGCGAAATGCATGACGGGTCAGCACTGGATGATCTGTATTCTGATGAGGAAGAGTTGAATAGCTCCGTCGTATCAGATAACATTGATGCTGATGTACCTGACGATCTGGACGCACAACTGATCGATTGATTATCTGGGGGCTTCGGCCCCCAACTTTTAAGGATCCATAATGGATATTGAACAGAGAGCAAAAAGTAAGCTGGATGAAGCGTTAAGCGATGTGTTACAGGAAATTCTTGTAATCGACGAAGCCGGTAACAGTCACCTGGTTTATGTTCATAAAATCTGGTGGGAAAACGGGAAGGTTCAGGTTGAGTTCAGCACGCCGGACGACAACAAAGAAGCCCTGATCCATCTGGTACACGCCGCAATTCAGGAACAAATCAGCGGTGTCCCGATCCCGCAACCAACCCGCTGGGAACGTTTCAAGAACAGAGCAACAGAGTTTCTGATGTTTTTTAGTCGTTTAGCTTAAGAGGTAGTAATGATCGTCGATACTATATTTTCCAACCTGCTTTACAATGGTACGTATTTTGTTCAGGCATGGCCCCATTTAAAACCTGAATATTTCGAAGGTACTGCCCGTAATCTTTTCGACATCATCAAGACTCACGTTGATGAGTACAATGCGATCCCCTCGACGACTGCTCTGGAAGTAGCAGCAGAGAAACAGAAAACCAGTGATGCGGTACTGACCGACACTAAGCGGATGATCAAGACCCTCCGCAATGCGCCAGAGGATTTAAACTGGCTGCTTAAAGAAACCGAGGGCTATTGCAAAGAGAAGGCGATGTATAACGCACTCTCGAAGGCAATCGAGATCCAGGCGAACGCAGAGAAGCCAGAGAAAGAGCGTGATAAGAAACTGCCGGACGTTGGAGCTATTGAAGATCTGATGTCGGATGCTCTGTCAATCACGTTTGATTCTTCGGTAGGTCATGACTATTTCGAAGACTACGAAAAGCGCTGGCTGCTGTATCAATCAAAAGCGATGAAGGTTCCGTTCAGCATCCCTATCCTGAATGCTATCACTAAGGGCGGAGCAGAGCGCGGTACGCTTAACCTGCTGCTTGCTGGCGTTAACGTGGGTAAATCCCTCGGGTTGTGTAGCCTTGCCTCTGATTACCTTCAGAAGGGCTATAACGTGCTCTATATCTCCATGGAAATGGCTGAACACGTTTGTTCTAAGCGTATCGATGCAAACTTGCTTGATGTGACGATGGACGATATCGACAACGGCAACATTCAGTATGTGGATTACAAAAACCGCATGGAAAAACTGAAGGGTCGCAAAGTCGGTCGCCTGATCGTGAAGCAGTACCCAACCAGCGGCGCACATGCCAATCACTTCAAAGCCCTTATCAAAGAGCTGAAGATGAAAAAGCAGTTCAAAGCGGATGTAATCATTGTCGATTACCTGGGGATCTGCCTGTCAACCCGTATGAAGGGTGGCGAGAATACCTATATTCTGGTTAAAGCCATTGCGGAAGAGTTGCGCGGTCTTGCAGTAGAGGAACAAGCTGTGTTATGGTCTGGTGCTCAAACAACGCGTAATGCCTGGGATAGCTCTGATATGAGCATGGGGGATATCGCGGAGTCTGCCGGTCTTGCTGCAACCGCTGACTTTATCTTAGCGGTGATCGAGACAGATGAGCTTGCGGATCAGGGCTTGCAGTTGATGAAGCAAATCAAATCCCGTTACGGCGATAAGAACTTCTTCAATCACTTCAAACTCGAAGTGCGCAAGGGAAATCAGCGCTGGATGGATACCGACAACAGCGACGTAGGATTCAAGGCGGATTTCCACGGAAACCAGATGCCGAAGACCGTTGAAGAAACTCAGGGTCCGATGTTCCGCCAGGCAGAGTCAAACCGTAGCAAAATGGCTTCAATCGAAAACATTGATATGTAGGGCTTCGGCCCTTTAACGAGGTAATAATGAGAATTGATATATCATTATCGACGCTATTCGTTATATTCGTAGCGTTTCTGGTTCTTAAGCTGACCGGTGTAATCGCCTGGTCATGGTGGGCGGTAACTCTCCCGATCCTGCTCCCGATATACATCGCAATCGCGGTTATGTTAGGAATCGCAGCAATCTGGACCCTGATCTTTCTCGGAACGTGTTTCGTCGAGATCTGCAAAACAGCAGTACAATACACGAAAAAGTAGTGTACTTTCCGTTAGTGTGTGATATATTACCCACACACTAAACAAACGGAGGTTACCATGAAAGCAATTATCGCAGCAGCAGCAATCGCAGGCGTCAACGTCTGGTTGGGAAATCCATTCCCTATGTGGCTGGCCCTGATTCCCATTGCTTTCCTGTTGATTAAACCTCTGTTTATTATCGCGGGTTCTGCGATTCTTCTGGTTCTGCTTCTGTTGTTCTCTGCCGTATACGGTGGCGAAGAGTTCAAAAGCACTATCAACGCTATGAAAGACGGCGTGAAAGAAGAACTCAAAACACTGCGCAAATAATACCAGCCCCTTAACTGGGGCTTTTTTATTGGAGAAAATCATGAGCTTACACGATATTATTATCAAAAAGGAAGAACGCCAAGAACCCGAGTTTGATAGTCCTGACGGTTCAAAGTGGATCGTTGCTATTGACGAAGAAGGTCTTGTGTATGTATTATCCCGTCCTTGCATTCATGATTCATTCTTTGAATGTGGAAACAGTGCCGAAGAACTCGGATTGCCGTTTGAAACCGAGAACGCTCCTGGCATCTATGAGTGGATCTGTAACGTAAACTATCATCGCGACTGGGAATCTGGTCATGTCGATGATTGGGAATTTGAAGTAGTCGAAGAGAAACTGTTATGGACGTGGGACAATGGCAAAGCTGACGAAGCAGGAAACAAAAAAGCACAATCAGATACTGGAGCTGGTAAACTCTGATAAGCCCCTGACCTATGAAGAGAAGGTGTTTATCCTTGAAAACTTCCATGAGGGCGCATACACGAACAACAGCGAACTCGGGGCATTCTTTACGCCCATGGGTCTGGCTAACGATTTCAGTGTAGACGCCCAGTGTGATGGGTCAGTGGTTGATCTGTGCGCCGGTATCGGTATGCTGTCTTTTGCCCAGGTGCATCACCACTACTACAAAAAACCGCGTGAGCTGGTCTGTGTTGAGTTGAATCGCACATACTATCAGTTAGGTAAGCGTATCGTGCCGGAGGCTGACTGGATTCACGGAGACGCCCTATCGACCGATCTGGGCAAGACGTTTGATATGTGCATCAGCAACCCGCCATTCGGTAAGATTAAAACCTCTGACTGGGCTGGAAAATACACCGGCTCTGAGTTTGAATTCAAGGTGATTGACCGCGCCAGCCAGATAGCCCGAATCGGTGTATTCATCATTCCGCAAATGTCTTCCGGGTTCAAATACTCAGCCAACCGATATTTTGAATGGTGTAAGACCAGCAAAGTCGATAAGTTCGAAAAGGATACCGGCATCGAGATGCACCCAGGATGCGGGGTTGACACTGGGATATATAAAGATCAATGGAACGGGGTTTCTCCTATCTGCGAAATCGTTTGTTGTGATTTCGTGCCAGACGAAGAGCCGGAACCAGAGAAACCCGTTTCTTCCGCAACATTTGACTTTAGGATAGAATAATGACTGACCAACTTGTAAAGAACATGGATTTAACCTACAGCGTGCGTATGATCCGCCTTCTTAAGAAATCATGGGAAGAGTGGTCCGCGTATAAGCTGGGTATCATTGACGGACAAGGCGAAGTTCTGCGACTGCCTAAGACCGACGAAGAGAAAGCCGCATACTCACCATTTCATCGGTCTGTGCGCCACATCAAGCGCCGGTTAAACGCGGTCCCGTATATGACTGGTTACATGAACCTGACCAGCAACTATGATAGCCTGCGTAACCGCTACAACCTCACAGAGCAGGACCATGATGAAATCATGATGAACTTGCCAAACCTGCGCCAGGCTCTTCATGAAGAGATGGTAGCCGGTGATTCTGGCGGGGATCCGGGTCGTATTGCTTCGGGGGAAACCAGCGGTGACATTACCCGACCAGGACCGGAAACCCTCCCGAGCAGTAAGAAGAAAAAGAAAAAGCATCGCCCGATCCTGAAGGACCAGAATTGACAACGTGTGTATGATCGTTCAGAATGGGACATTACGAAATTTGAGAGAAAATTATGTATCTTGATATTCAGTTCGCTTCGCAGATCATGGGAAGTCTTCACATGTCGGAGATTAAGCGTAATGGTTCGGACTTCCGAATCAATGCACGCTGTCCGATGTGCGGAGACTCCCGCACAGACAAATTCAAAAAGCGTTTCTGGATCTACCCGTCAAAGCAGGGCGACCATTATAACGCCGGTTGCTTCAACTGCGGCTATAACAAACCGTTCAGCGTGTTCCTGAAGGATAACTATCCTGACGAGTATCGCTTGTATCTGCTGGAATCCTTCAAGGATCGCAAACCGACAGAACAGACTAAAGCGCCCGAGCCAAAGAAAGAGTTTATCCCCGAGCTGGAGTTCTGCGAACGTCTGGATAAACTACCGGATGAACACCCTATCGTAAAATATGCCCTGAACCGGCGTATCCCTCGCGATAAGTTCAACCGGTTATGGTTTACGCGTGAGTGGCAAAAGCTGGCAAACACAGTTAAAATGTCAACCTATCCGATCCCGAAACCAGAACCGCGCCTGGTGATCCCGATTTTTGATAAAGACGGCAAGATTGAGTCTTTCCAGGGTCGTGCTCTTCGCGAAGGAGCAAATGCAAAATATATGACGATGAAAGCAAATGAACACTCGACAAAGGTTTACGGACAAGATACCATTGATTCCCTGAAACCTGTTTACTTGCTCGAAGGTCCGATTGATAGTTTGTTCGTTGATAATGCTGGTGCGATTACAGGCGGTCAAATGGCCCTTAGCGACGTTCCTTATAAGAACATGCGCGTATGGGTGCTTGATAACGAACCGCGTCACCCAGACACTACCAGCCGCCTTAAATCGCTGATTGACGGTGGAGAGAAGGTTGTGTTGTGGGACAAAGCGCCATGGTCCGCAAAAGATATCAATGAGATGATCAAGGAAGATGGCGCGACCAAAGAACAGATCATGCAGTACCTGAAAGAAAACACCGTATCCGGCCTGACCGCAAAACTGCGATTCAAGGCATGGGACAAATCACCTATGAAAATGAGATAATTATGACTATTGAAAATCAAAATTCCCAACGCGGCAACTTTACCGCATGTGCTGGCCTGGTAACTGAGCAGGATCTGGCTCTGGTAACCGGGACTCTGGAAAAAATCCGTGAAGATGGTGGCGACCCGCTGCAATTCATGCTTAATCTCCAGATGCAGGCACAGCAACACCTGTCCAATACCCTTACATATGTTCCGCGCCCGGATAAGCTGGAAACGTGTGGCGAGATCCTTGACTGGATGAAACAGCAAGACGATTCTATTGCTGATGAAACCCGCGAGCTTTATACTGCCCTGGGTGGCATGTCTAACGGCGAAAAGCCTGCGTCTGCCGTGTTCAAGCCATGGAAAGCAGATCATCTGATGCGCCGTGCAACCAAATTCAGCGATCTGAGCGAATCGGACCGACTCGAAGTCGCATTTGAACTGATCGACCAGTGGCATTTCTTTATGTGCAAATTCCTGGCGCTGGGTATGGACTCCGAAACGATTTTCAAACTGTATGCCCTGAAGCAGGCCGAAAATATCCGTCGCTGGAGCAACAACTATTGATTGAACTGCCATTGCTACTGCTTACCATCGCCCTGATGTATGCCGGTAGCATGGCAGTAACTTACCTGTTCGGTTCCTGCGTCTTTGAGGTCGAAGGAATCGACAGGCCATGGTTGCTTATGCTATGCTCTGCAATATGGGTAATCGGATTCTTTTACATACTTGTGAAGGCCAAAAATGATACAGAAATACTTTGTGATCACGGTGAAGGATAAAGAGGGGTTTGTAATTCCTTTTTGTAATCCTGGTTCTGCTCCTGTGTTGTATTCAACAATTAAGGAAGCCCAGGAGGAACTTGATTATATTCGCGGGAAATACCGTACCCGCCTCAAAAAGCCGGAACCTGCTCCGAGAAAGAAAACGCTGCTGGAAATGTTCCGTCACGTACCAGAGCCAGCCGAATGGCCTGAAGAGAAGAAACAGCAAATGCGCTGGTTCCTGGCAACCTCCGACATTAAAGGGGTCACGTTGACCGTATGACACAGATAATTCTCCCTGACGAACCAAAAATCGTCACGCTGGAAACCCAGCAAAACACCTTAATCACGTACGCGGATCTGTCTGAAGATCAAAAGCGCGTACACGATCAGGTGATCGAAAACATCCAGAACAAAAAGCACACGACGATTACGGGCGGACCGGGCGTCGGTAAAACAACGCTGGTTGGCGTTATCTTCAATACGCTGAAGTCAATGGGAACGAGCGGGATTGTTATGACCGCGCCGACTCACCAGGCAAAGAATGTGCTCTCTGCTGCTACCGGCATGGATGTTTCCACGATTCACTCCGCGCTGAAAATCAGCCCAGTAACGAACGAAGAGATCCGCACCTTCGAACAGGTTAAAGGCAAGAAAGCCCCCGACCTCTCCGCATGTCGCGTGTTCGTGGTCGAAGAGGTATCGATGGTCGGAACTCCGCTGTTCCGTATTATCCGTAAGAGCCTACCTTCGCATTGCGTGATTCTGGGTCTGGGCGATAAAGACCAGATCAGGCCGGTTGATTCTGATGGTGCGATTGAACTGAGTCCTTTCTTTGACACAGAGATTTTTGATGTGTTGGTGATGGATAAGGTTATGCGCCAGGCGGAAGGTAACCCGATCATTCAGGTATCGCGAGCTGTGCGCGACGGTAAGCCGCTTGCCCCGTTATCAGTGGGTGATTTAGGGGTGTTCAAGCACGAAGACGCCAGAGCCTTCCTGATGAACTATTTCAGCAAGGTTAAGACTCCTGACGACCTGTTTCAGAACCGGATGTTTGCTTACACCAACGAAAACGTAGACAAGCTGAACGCCACGATCAGGAAATACCTGTATAAGACGGAAGAACCTTTCATTGTCGATGAAGTAATCGTGATGCAGGAGCCGCTTATTGCTGAAATGTATATGGACGGTAAGAAGTTCACCGAGATCATTTACAACAACAATGAGCAGATCCAGATCGACCAGATTATTCCGCGCACCGAAACCATTCGCGTTAAGATGTGCGATCAGCCTCTGGTGATTGATTACTTCTTGCTGAAGACTCATTCGATTTTTGAAGAGACTAACGCCGACATTCAGGTTATCGTTGATCCGAAGATGCGCGAACGCTTCCAGGAGTATTTGTCGTATATCGCAGGCACGTACAAAGCATACAAGCAGCGGACCAATGGTCGCGCACCGTGGAGCGAGTTCTGGGATCTGAAAAACAAGTTCCAGAATGTTAAGGCTCTGCCGGTCTGTACCTACCACAAATCACAGGGAAGCACATACGATAATGGTTTCCTTTATACCCGTGACGTGTTATCTTACGCTGACTACGACCTGTGTAAGCAACTTCTGTATGTGGGACTGACCCGCGCACGCTACCAGGCGAACTATATCTAAGGGCTTCGGCCCTTTATGAGGAAAATATCATGGGTAAATTGTTTGGATTCGGTATTGCTGCGATCATTGCTGTTGCTGGTATCATGGTTTACACCGGTAAAGCAGAATTCACTGCCGGTCAGGTTGCTTTCTATCTGATCGTTGACGCAATCGCCATTGCCATTCGCACTGCAAAAGAGGATTAATCTAATGGGCAAAATTATCTTAGAAGCCGGTGACGCAATCGACCTGGCTAAAAAGCTGAACGGATTGCCTGATCTGGAAATCGAAGGCGGTAAGGAATTGGTGGACAATTTCCTGAACCGGATTGAGACTGTCGAACGCTTCAACAAATCTGTTTCTCGTATGCGGTTTGGTATGCGAATGGGGATGGAGGTCGATGGGGTTGAAGTTGACGAAGAAACGTTAACCTGGATCTGTGTCATGCTGGAAAAATCGGAAGGTAAAGAATGGTAACTATCAACTACGAAACTGCAAAGAAACTGATACCGGCCCTTAGCACTGGGAAGAGCGCAGAATATATCGGGGAGGACGACGCCGAAATCGTTTCCGGGCTTCTGCAAGATATTTTAGAAGCTACCCGTGAGTTCGAATCCGCGCCCAAATGGTTGAATGCAACATTCGCATTCCCTCTGACAAGCGATCATCTTAGCGTATTGTGCTGGATCAATCCTGGAGACGAAGCATGAGCGGATTGCCGGTAGATTTCGTATTCGATTATGAATGCATTGGACCGCCTCCCAAAGGCAAGATCATTGAACTGAGTTACGTACCGTTCATTGATGATCCGCATCACCCTCCTACTTTCCTGGAACTGGTGGCACGCGGTCGCAAGTATAAGTTCAACCTGAAGGCCCAGACAGACCGGCGATCAGATTCGGGTACGCTTGAATGGTGGAGGAAGCAGAGCACAGAAGCAAAACAGATCCTCAAACCTTCTGCTGACGATCTGGAACTGCTCGAAGGTCACAAACAGTTCTTAGCGGACCTGAAGAAAGACGGGATCAGTTACTGGCAGTCTCTGGACTACTGTCGCGGTCCTGAGTTTGACCGTACGTTCCTGACTGATATCCTGCGCACTATTGCGGGTGGGTTTGATACCAAGGGCGTAGCGCCTAATGTGTTCTGGAACAGTCGAGACGTACGAACAGCAATCGAAAACCGGTTGCTTACTCGCGGAGTTACAATGGTTCCGCTGCGTGTGGGTATGCTGGACGGCTTCATTAAGCACGACTCTATCCACGACTGCGCCAAAGATGCTCTGATGCTTATCTATGCACTTCGTTACGCAATGGGTATCGAAAATGCGCCGGAAGGTGACGAGATCGACGAAAATAGTATTCAGAAGTAAAATAGGGGTTGCTTTCGGGCAACCCCTTTTGTTATATTGGGCGCATGGAAACTTTTAAGGATATATTATGAAATCTCGTAAACCTGGTGTTGGTGAAATTATCATGGGTGTTCTGATG
>Ga0308166_1005030_pt1 | contig 10283 bp, 12 predicted proteins | sample PhyCR2_2_FD_202137 | JGI IMG/M metagenome (GOLD analysis project Ga0308166, IMG submission 202137) | Phyllosphere microbial communities from UC Gill Tract Community Farm, Albany, California, United States - DLSLCC.R2 | ecosystem: Host-associated > Plants > Phyllosphere > Unclassified | place... | reverse complement strand
TGCCGCATCCCTCGACATGAAAGGAAACGCAGATGAGCATGTTCGCTTCGATGGCCGCTTTCGCCCTCGCCACCTCGATCTCTCCGGGCCCCGTCAACGTCGTCGCCCTCGGCAGCGGCGCCCGCCACGGCTTCACGGCCAGCCTCGCCCACGTCACCGGCGCCACCGCCGGCTTCTGCCTGCTGCTCGTGCTGGCCGGGCTCGGGCTGCACGAAGTGGTCGCCGCCTGGCCGCAGGTGACGAACGTCGTGCGCTGGGCCGGCGTGGTCTTCCTGCTCTACATGGCGTGGAAACTGGCGGCCGACGCGGGCGAGCTGGATGCGGGCGAAGCCGGGGCGCGGCCGACGATGCTGCAGGGCGCCGCCCTCCAATGGCTGAGTCCCAAGGCGTGGCTGGCCGCGCTGGCGGGCATGGGCACGTATGCGTCCGACGGCGCGGCGTCCGCCGTCTGGCTGTTCGCCGCGATCTACTTCGTCGTGTGCTGGCTGTCGGTCGCCGCATGGGCCTGGGCCGGCAGCCGTTTGCAGGTCTACCTGCGCACGCCGCATCGGGTGCGCGTCTTCAACCGGACGATGGCCGGCATGCTCGTGGCGAGCGTCGTCTGGCTGGCTGCCGCCTGACCTTCAGTCGCGGTACTGGCCCGGCGTGGCGGCGGTCATCCGCTTGAACACGCGCTGGAAGTGGGCCTGGTCGGCAAAGCCCGTGTCGAGCGCGACCTCGGCGATGGGCGCGCCGGCCCGCAGCCGCGCCTTAGCGTACTGGATGCGGCGGTTGGTCTGATATTCGTGCGGCGCGACGCCGTAGCGCTTCTTGAATGCGCGGATCAGGTAGGAGCCGGACAGGTTCGCCGCCTCGCACAAGTCCTGCAGCGGCAGGGCGTCCGCGAAATGCGCGTCGATGTGGCGCGCGACGCGTGCCACCTTCGGCGCGACGGCCTCCGGCATCGATCCGGGCGCGAGCTCGCCATCCAGTTGCGCGACGAAATCCACGACCGCGGCCTCGCGTTCGGCGGTGCCGCGGCGCGCATCCGCCAACACGGCGAACAGCCGCACGCCCGCCGCCACCAGGTGCGGCGCGCGCAACGCCGCCTGCGCGTACGGGCGGAACGCGGGATCCGCCAGGCCGCGTACGCGCGCCTGGACGCGGCCCAGCCACACGGGATCGAAGTAGAACATCACATAGGACCACGGCGCCTCGTCGACGGGATTGCAGCCGTGGACGTCGCCCGGATTGACGACGACGACGGCGCCCTGCTCCACCACCTCCGCATGCGCGCCGTTGACGTAGGTGCTGCGGCCGCCCGTGATGACGCCGACCGAATGCGTCTCGTGCCAGTGGCGCCCGTAGTGCAGGCCGCGACCGTCCGCGACGTGGCGCGCTTCGATGAACGGCAAGGCGGGGTCGCGCCAGAATACCTGGGCGGCGGGATGGCGGTCGGGTCGGGGCATGATCGTGCGCTTTGAAGATCGACCAGCCATTCTAGCAGCCGTGACAAAGCGTGCATCTTTTCGTGACGCAATCCGGTAAGCTGCCGGCCGTCGACACTTCGGGATCATCGCCGTGACAAGGATTCAAGCGTGGCTGCCCTTGCTGGGCGCACTGGGTTGCTGGGCTCCGCCTTCCACGGCGCAGGAGGCGCCGCAGGTCGTGAAGATCGAAGCCGTGCGCGACGTGGACGAAGTCCCGTACCGCAGGTTCTACAAGGGGATGCAGGTCTTCGCGGAGCACCGCCAGCTCGCACCGGGCGCCGCCCTGCGGTTCCGGCTGTATCCGCGCGCGCAGGACGCATCATTCGCGGGCATCGTCGTCACCCTCGTCGCCGGCAAGACCGAGATACCGGTCGAACTGGACGCGAACCAGTCCTTCACCCTGCCGATGGATGCGCGCCTGGCCGCGCAGGATGCCGTCGTGATGACGAACAAACGAGACGGCACGTACGCCTGGCGCGTCGATATCCGCACGCCGGGACTGCCGCCGGCTACGCGCCGCCTGGGCGACCTGCGGCTCGAGTGCAAGGTCGACATGAAGGGCGCCGAACTGCGGCGCATGGTGCGCGATCCGTCGATCATGGCGCTCGTCGCCACGGGCGATCCGTGCACGTACCGCACGTTCCAGAACCCGTTCTTCGCCGACCGTCCCGTCTTCAACGTCACGCTCGTCCACGGCGCCCGGCGCGAAGCGATCGCGGGCGAATGGATGTACGCGAACTCGGCGCGCCTGCTGCCGGAAGCCGGCTATGCGCTGGTCGACTGGGGCCATGCGCGCGACCGTCAGTACATTCCCGCGATCTTCGACGCAAGCTGGCCGGACGACACGCTGCTCGAATTCGAGTACCTGGACGATCCGGCATGAGAGCGGCGATCCTGCTCTCGCTGGCCGGACTGCTGGCCGGGTGCGCCGCCACCGGCAACGGCCGGATCGAAACGCTGACGCAGGAGCGCGCCGCCGGCCTGCTGCTCGCCGGCACGACGACGAAGGACGACGTTCGCCGCGCGCTGGGCGATGCGTCCGTGACGGCGTTCCCGAACGGCCGCGAAGTCTGGTTCTACCGGTACGACAACAGCGCCGCACGGCTCGTGAAATACGTGCCCCTCGTCGGCCGCATGGCGGAAACGGGCACGCAGATCCGTGAACTCAGGATCCTGTTCGATCCGGATGGGCGGGTGCGCAAATTCAGGTTGCAGGATATTCGTGTCCAATAGAATGCCTGGACAAACAAAAATCGAACTGTTTTCAAGGTGAATCGATGGCGCTGATTAAACACGCGGGCGTGAATTGCACCGACGCCTACAACAGCATTTTTTCTGACGCTCACGTTCGTTGCGCGGGCGGGAGCAGCGTGCGGGACGAGCCGCATTTCGTACGGGACCTGATCTCGGAGCAGACCGTACGACGATTGAATGCCGAGTCGCCCAATCTGTACGACCAGAACGTCAACGCCGTGAATTTCCGGGCGACTTTCTTGCACGGTTCTCCGTATGCGAAGTTCACGGCTGGCCAAGAAAACCCGAGGTGCGAGCTCGCGGATGGGATGTTCGTCGTTTACGTCACCGAACCGGCGGGCAATGGAATACACAGGGTCACCCGCAGGGCCGCCTGCTTGCTGATGGTGAAGCGCTCCGGCGACCAGCGTCCCTTCACGTTCCCGTACGATCCCGTCAACGGTCCGGACCCGGTCGGCACCGACCATTCGCAGTTCTACCTGTTCCATCGATGGCCGCGATTCGAACTCCAGACAGGGTACGCCTCACGGCCGAAAGGCCACGGCTTCTACCAGATTGCCGTGCCCCCCAATGGCGCCGGTGCCGCAGCCCACGATATCGGAAAATTTGGGGTCCTGTGGGACCACGGCGCCGGAAAGACGACGTGGAAGACCAATCAGAACTCGGTTCACTGGCTCGCGGGCGAGCCGATACCCGGCACCCCGGTGGACCCGGCCCATGAATCGCTAGGCAAGTTACTGGAAGACCTTGTCGATGGCGCAAAGGGCGCAGGGCGCGAATTCAGGCCGGCGCCGTCCAATCCTGGCGGCTGGGATGGGCTGATGGGCACGTTGCTGGGCTACCCCATCGCAGGGCCGACCGCGCCCGGGGCAGCGCCGCTGACCGTGGACAGCATCATGGCGAAGTGGACATGGGGCGGCAAGCAGAAGCGCGACGTCAATCCGCTTGGGCTGGGTTTCCTCGCCCAACATCGAAGCCCGATCGGATTGGACGTATTCGAGGCGCTCGATACGGTCCGGGGAACGATTGCCCAGCACGCGCGTCAACTGGCCCTCGGCGATTTCGACCATTTACCATTCCATGCGCGCCATGCATTTCCGCTTCACTATCTCAACGATGCGATGAAGCCAACGCCGCCACACTTCTACGACCTTGCGGGTGAAGCGCCGCCGCCCCGGTTTCCCGTGCTGATCGCTACGGTGACCCGGTTCAGATCCGACGATCTGCCTTTGGAGAGTCGCGCTCTCACCCTGGAACAAAGGGCAACCGCGACCGACCGTGCGATCGAGCAAGCATACGACTTACTCCGGTACCTGAGCTGAACTTGCGCCCACGGGCCGTTGGCGGCGGCTAGGTTCCGCCCCGGTGCTCACCCGCGCCAGGCCCCAACGAACGCCCGCGCACGCGCGGCCAGGTCTTCCGGCGTCACGCCGGGCGTGAACAGCTGGCTGCCGATGCCCGCGCCCGTCGCGCCGGCCGCCTTCCACGCCGGGATCTGTTCGGGCGTGACGCCGCCCACGGGCCACAACGGCGTATCGGCCGGCAGGACGGATTTCATCGCCTTCAGCCCGGCCGGGCCGATCGATTCGGCCGGGAACAGTTTCAACGCATGGGCGCCCGCATCCAGCGCGGCGAAAGCTTCCGTCGGCGTTGCGATGCCGGGCGCGCACAGCATGCCGGCCGCGCGCGCGTGCGCGATGACGGCCGGATTGCAGTTCGGGGACACGAACAGGCGGCCGCCTGCCTGCGCGACGGCGTCGACGTCCGCCATGCTCAGCATCGTCCCGCCGCCCACGATGGCGTCCGGCGGGGCCATCTCGACGAGGATGCGGATGGCGTCGAGCGCGCCCGGCCGGTTCAGCGGCACTTCGAGCAGGCGCCAGCCGGCGTCGAACAGGACGCGGCCGACGGCGCCGGCGTCGGCCGGATCGAGGCCGCGGAGGATTGCAACGAGGGGCAAGGCAAAATTCATGAGGGAATCCGGTCGAGGAAGCGCGCCAGTGCGGCGCAATACACGCGGTCCGGATCGAGGCCGGCCAGCGTGGTGCCGAAATGGACGGCCGCGCGCGCGTAGCGGGCCCGCAGCACGGGCGATCCGATGCAGGTCGGCGGCACGCCCCCACCCGTCAGCCCGACCGCGGCGACGAATTCCGTCCCGACGAGCAGGCCGCTGACGAACGAGCGCGCCTGCGCGGCCGGCATGGCGCCCGAGACGACGCGCGCACGCACGCCGAACAGCGCGTTCGACAGCGGCGCGCCGCGGCGGGCCGCATCCAGGCCGGCGACGAATGCGCTGTCGTCGTCATGCGCGCCCGCCATCAGCGGCGCCAGCGTGCCGTGCGCGGACACCATCGCGAACAGTTCGCCCGTCATGAACGTGGCGATGCGCCGGATGACGCCGTCCGCCAGCTGCACCCACTTGCTGTGCGTGCCGGGCAGGACGAACCAGCCGTCGCGCCGGCCCAGCGCCACGGCGCCCAGCAACTGTGTCTCTTCGCCGCGCATGACGTCGACGTGCTCGCCGCGCTGCACGTAGCCGGGCACGATGAAGCACGGACGGCCGGCGCGCGGGTCGTCGACGCGGACCACGTGGTCGGGCAGCGCGTCGAGCGGCACGCCGATGTCGAGATAAGGCACTTCGCGCCAGCCCTGGGCGCTGCCGACCATGCCGGAGGCGACGGCGGGAATAGCCGGATCGACGCCCATCTCCACCACGAGGGCCGCGAAGGAGCCGGCGAAATCGGGGCGCACGGCGAGCATGCCCTGGTCGTCGGCGCGCGTGGCGAGGCAGGTGCCGGCGGCGTCGACGAGATAGGCGCGGCGGTTGCTCGAGCCCCAGTCGATGCCGAGCAGGCGGTGTGATTCGGATGAAGCCATCGCGCCAGCTTACACCGATTTGATGTACGTGACGCGCGCCGTCGGTTTCGGCCGCGTGGCCGTCTCGCGCAGCGCGCCGAGCATGGCTTCCGCCGCCGGCGACAGCTGGTGATGGCGGCGCGTGATGATGCCGTAGACGTCCATGCGCAGATTCAGTTCGTACGGCAGCACGGCCAGCAGGCCGCTGTCCAGGTAGGGCTTGACGAGTTCGACCGACATGGGCGCGACCATGTCGCTGCCCAGCAGCAGCGTCGTCACGACGGGCAGTTCGGCCGTCGACACGGTCTCCGCGGGCTGCTCCAGGCCTTGCGTGAGGAACAGGGACGCCATCCGGTCGCGCACCATGCTGCCGGCCGGCGGCACGATCCACGCCTGCTGCGCGAGTTCGGCCAGGTCCAGCCCACGCGCGCCCAGCAGCGGGTGCCCGGCGCGCACGATCAGGCTGTGCGGCTCGTCGGTTATCGGCTCGAAGTGGAACTCGTCGGCGATGGAACCGTCCACGACGCGGCCGATGACGATGTCGAGGTCGCCGGCACGCAGGCGCTCGACGAGCTGCTTGCTGCTGCCGACCTCGATCGATACGTTCAGGCGCGCATGCCGCGTCTTGAGCAGGGTGACGGCGGCCGGCACGAGGGTCGTCGACGGCGTCAGGATCGCCCCGACCGCGACGCGCCCGCGCAGGCCGGACATCAGTTCCATCACTTCCTGGTACGCGGCGTCCATCTCGGCCAGCGAGGCGCCGGCGCGGCGGATGAGCACCTTGCCGTACCACGTGGGCTCGACGCCGCGCGGCAGCCGCTCGAACAAGGTGACGCCCAGCGCGTGTTCCAGCTCGCCGAGCAGTTTCGAGGCCGCCGGCTGCGTGAGGTTCGCGGCCTGCGCGGCCTGCATGATCGACCCGTGCCGGCCCAATTCGACGAGCAGGACGAGGTGGCGCGTCTTCAGGTAGGCGCGGACGAAGCGGTCGGAGCGGGGATCGGACATGGCAGAGCGGCGTGAGCCTCGAAAGTTTCCACAATGATAGTTGCCCATCCGCTCAGGGTCAAACTCGGGAATAATACTTAGTGCGGCTTACCTGCCAGCGCCGCCCGCGCGTCGATCGGATCAGTCGAACTTGACGAGGTCCTTGAAGATCAACTGCCCCCAACTTGTCCCGCGCGCATGCACGAGCAGTCCGCCTTCTGAAAGTCCACCGAGCTTGATCGGCGAGAAACCGAGATTTTCCGCAAGCGCGGCGACCTCCGATGCGGCGTCGCTATCGTCACTCGCCAGGAAGACGACCCTCCTGCCACCGTGTACGGACGGGTCCTGGCCGAGCACTGCAGCGACCAGATGGTTGAAGCCTTTCACCAGCCTGGCTCCGGTAAACCCTTTCGCGACAAAAGCGGAGGACGGGAGACCGTCCAACTCTTCAAGCGGAGCCTGCGTGTTCATCACGTCGATGATGGTCTTCCCGTTCCAGTCGGCCAGGGCTTGTGCGACCTCCGGATGCGACTCGAACCGGACAGCCAGAAAGATGATGTCCGCCTTGACGGCTTCCGCCAGGGTTTTGGGAATGATCGTAGGCCCGATGGCGGCCGCCTCGGCGGCAAAGCTGCGCGGGTCGCGGGTGCTTGCTACAGCCACTTCGATGCCTTTGCGGGCGAACGCCCTGGCCAGTGCGTGGCCAATCTTGCCGAAGCCAATAATTGCGTAACTCATATGTTTCTCCTTCGTTCCTGGGGGCGGTCAGAGCTTGTAACCACCACTCGCTTCAATCGTTTGGCCCGTCACCCAATGGCCTTCATCGGAGGCCAGGAACGCCACGACGGCGGCGATTTCCGAAGGCTCGCCAAAGCGGCCCAGGGCGATTTGGGCCTCGACCGCCTTGACGAGTTCGGGATTCTCGCGGAAATCGGCGTTCGCGTCGGTTCGCGTGAAGCCCGGCGCGACGGCGTTCGCCGTGATGCGGCGCGGCCCCAACTCGATTGCGAGCGTGTGGGTCAGGGTGTTGATGGCCGCTTTCGCCATCGAGTAAACGGGCGCAGCCGTTACCGGCTTCGTGGCTGCGGCGGAAGAAATGTTGATGATGCGTCCGCCATCGGCAAGCCGATCGAGCGCGGCCTGAACGATGAAGAACGGCGCGCGGGCGTAGACGGCCATCAGCGTGTCCCAACTTTCCGGCGTCGCGTCCTTGAAGCCAAGCCAACCGGAATTGCCGGCGTTGTTGACCAGAATGTCGAGCGCTTTGCTACCGTTCCGTTGCGTGAACTCGTCGTCGAGTCGCTCGAACAAGGCCGGGACAGTGTCCGGATCGACGAGATCCGCATGGATCGCGAACGCGGCGCCTCCCGCTTGCTCGATCGCCGCGACGACCTCGTCGGCACTGGATTTGCCGGCGTTATAGGTCAGTGCCACAGTCGCACCGTCCTTTGCGAGACGTTCGGCGATTGCGCGGCCGATGCCCCGCGATGCCCCGGTGACGAGAGCTGTCTTTCCCTTCAGTGATCGTGTCATTCGAATTCTCTCCTCAGAGCTGTGCCAGGCCACCGTCGACGGCGACCTCGCTGGCGGTCATGAAGCTGCTGTCCGACGAGGCAAGAAAGGCGGCCGCCGCCCCGATCTCTGCCGGATCGGCCATGCGCTGGAGCGGTGTCATCGCGCCGTACGCCTTCTGGCCCTCTTCGCCTAGCGCCTGCTTGGCGAGTTCGGTCGCCGTCGCCCCCGGCGACAACACGTTGACCCGGATGCCGGTGCCTTTCAAATCCTCCGCCCAGGTCCGGGCAAGATTGCGCACCGCCGCCTTGCTCGCGCTGTAGGCGGTGAATCCCGGGGCTCCCGTGGTGCCGGCGCTCGATCCGGTCAGGATGATCGACCCGCCCGGGCCCATCAGCGGCAGCGCCTTCTGGACCGTAAAGATCGTCCCCTTCACATTCGTGTCGAAGGTGTCGTCGATGTGTTCGGCGGTGATCTGGCCGAGAGGAAGTGGACTTCCCGCCCCAGCGTTGGCCAGGACGATGTCGAGGGTGCCGTGCTCGGCCTTCACCGCCGCGTAGAGTCGATCGAGGTCAGCCAGCTCGGAGACTGAGCCGGACACGGCGCGGGCATTGGGCCCGAGGGCGGTGACAGCGGCATCGAGCGCCTCCTGGCGGCGCCCGAAGATGAAGACGAAGGCGCCTTCCTCGATGAAGCGCTTGGCCGCGGCGAGGCCGATGCCGGTTGCGCCCCCGGTAATGACGGCGGTCTTTCCATGTAGTCTGTTCATGTCGTGTGCTCTTTCATTGGCGTTGCGCGGGCGCTGGAAAAATTCCAGCTGGCGCTGTATTATATGGATCACCGATCCACATAACCCACTATATGGATCACTGATCCACTTGTCAAGGGAACTTATGCGAGCCGACGCCCAAAAAAATCGCAATCAAATCCTCACGGTCGCCCGTGACGTGGTCGCCGAGCATGGCGCCGAGGCCTCGATGCGCGATATCGCCCGCCGCGCCGGCGTAGGCCTGGCGACATTGCTTCGTCATTTTTCGACACGGGAAGCCTTGTTCGAGGCGTTGCTGTGCACCCATCTGGACACACTGACTCGGAAGGCGGACGAACTCGAAAGCTCGGCTTCGGCTGACGAGGCACTTCTCACCTGGTTTCGTGAACTGGTGGCATTCACCCGCAGCTACAGAGGCGTTGTCGCCATGATGGCGGCCGCCCACGCCAATCCGGACTCCGCGCTTTATGCGTCATGCGCGGCAGTGCACTCGGCAGGCGCGCGGCTGCTGCAGCGTGCCCAGGACGAAGGAACGGCACGCGCGGACATGACCGGGGACGACCTGTTCGCGCTGATAACGGCGCTCGGCTGGACGGTCGATCAACCGTCGTTTGCGCCGCGGGCGGATCATCTCGTCAAGCTGATGACGAGCGCCATCCTGAAAAGCTGACCTGGCGCTGATGCAAAGTCCGCAGGGGATTGCGGCCGTCGGCCGGCCCCGTGAAAATCGGACCTGCCCTAGATGCGGAGCGCGAGTGCCGTCGCAAAGAAATCGGTTACTGCGCGCACGCGGGTGGGTACGAAGCGGCGCTTGGGCCAGACGAGGCTGATGTCGCGCGGCTCGTGGATGAAATTGTCAAGTACCGTCACCACGTCCGCGTCACGGAATTCCTCGACAAGAGATGCCCGATGGAACATGCCTATGCCCACGCCGGCTTTCACGCCGGCCAGAATGGCTTCAGCGCTGTTGGATGACAGGTTGCCGCGCACGGGCACACTGAAGCGGCCTTGGGGCCCGTAGAAATTCCACTCGGTCATTTCGCCGTAAATCAGGCAGTTGTGGTCGGCCAGATCGGCGGGCGTCCTCGGTTGTCCGCGCTGTTCGAAATAGCGGCGCGCGCCGGCGCAGATCAGGGACGTGCCCGCCACACGGCGAACGACGGAATCCGGATCATTGACCATCGTCAGCCGGATCGCCAGATCGATGCGGTCTTCGACCATGTCGCGCAGCGCGTCGGACAGTACAAGATCCACGCGCAAGTCTGGATGGCGCACCAGCAATTCTGGAATCAGTGGCAGTACGTGCAGGCGTGCGAACGTTGAAGGCGCCGCGATGCGCACCAGGCCCGACACGGCCAGTGTGCTGCTGGCCAGTTCGCTGTCTGCAAACTGAATCTCCTCGAGCAGCGGCTTGGTACGCTCGTAATACCGCTGCCCTT
>Ga0308166_1005027_pt1 | contig 10285 bp, 15 predicted proteins | sample PhyCR2_2_FD_202137 | JGI IMG/M metagenome (GOLD analysis project Ga0308166, IMG submission 202137) | Phyllosphere microbial communities from UC Gill Tract Community Farm, Albany, California, United States - DLSLCC.R2 | ecosystem: Host-associated > Plants > Phyllosphere > Unclassified | place... | reverse complement strand
AGCGGCGACAGTAAGTCGGGCGGTGGAAGCATCGCCCATGCTGCCGGTGCTGGCCTCTGCGTTCGCGGGACATCTTGCGTTGACTTGCAGCCGCTTACGCCCAGCAGCAACATCACGCTCAAGCTGATCGATAGTTTCATGGGCATCTGCCAGTTCTCCGGTGTATTTGGCATCCAGAGCGGCCACGTCACGCTGGCGCTTCTGCATGTCGTTAATCGTTTCTTTCGCCAGGTTCAGCGCGCTGGTGGCATTGTCACGCTGATCTTTGTAGGTAACAGCGTTATCGCGGTAGTGATTAACGAAAAACGCCTGCGCACCTATCACTGCGGCAACCAGCAACGGCAGCCAGAACTTTTTCCCCAGAGCTGAGAAGGTTTCGATCATGATGTTGGCTCGCTGACTTTGCCACCAGCAGCTTTGAACCTGGCGATCAGGTTATCGGCTTTATGTTCGAACTGGCCGTAACCCGCCCCGGGAAGAGATGCCCAGATATTGCTGCAACGGTCGATGGCCTGCCGAATGTCACCCTTATCAATGAGCGGTAGTGCTCCACGCTCTTTTATTTGCTGCAGCGCGACGGCATCCTGGCTGGCCGGGGAGAAATCCTTCAGGCCGAGCTGTATGCGATACGCATCCCAGTAGCGGGACAGGAGCTGATAGCGACCGGCGGCCGTGGATTTTAGTTTCGGGTTAAGCGTAACCAGTTTGCGGGGGTGATCGGTATAGCTGGTAAACAGCGTACCACCCACAATCACGTCATAACCACGATTGCGGGTGGGTTGTCCAGGCTTGTCGGTGCCTTCTGACCAGGCCAGCATATCCAGAAACGCTTTGCGCTGCGTATTTAATGTCTGCATCACTCTGGCCTCAGAACGTAGAACAGCCGCGCCACATTACCCCGTGCCCTGAACACGGCGGCGCAGATGATTAAGTTGATAGTGACGGTTGCCCAGTGGGCGTGGAAATAGAAATCGAACAGGAATCGGAACGGGACGGAGGCGTATGCCAGTATGATCAGGTACGCCAGCCAGGACGCCCACCAGTTATGTTTTCCGCCCGGCTTACGGAACATCATCAGGCGCAGAACAATCGCGGTGCATGTCATTACGTTGGTCAGCACCAGAGGATCACTTATTACCATTGGTTCCTCCTCTCCACCTTTGCAATAACGTCAGCGGATCCTGCTCACTGAAAAATGTGAGTGTCTTGATAGCAACGGCGGACAGGAGCACCGCGCCCAGTGCATCAAGCGGCTTGTCGTTGTAACTGGTCAAACTGGCGAGCCAGGAGCCCACCAGCCCTGAACCATATACCCCGGCAAAATAGGAAACGATGAAGTATGCAGATCGGCGGAAAATCGTCAGGTCTGCTGCAGTGGCTACGTAGAAAACGGCACCGGCGAAAGCGCCGAACACGACACCATAATCAGTGCCGGTCAGCAGCCCGTAAATGCTGGCACCGGTTAACGCACTCGCAGCTGCAACAGACCCGGATAAAGGTTCGGACATTTAGCCCCCTCGTCATTGCTGTTGATCCTCTCAGATGAGGGGAAATAAAAAAGGCCGCCCAAAGGAAGCCTGTTTAAGGAATTAATTTTTTCTGATGCCTTTCATGTGATGGGCTGTGAGTTTGTGTGTGTTCTGGCAAATCTTGATGGCAATTGCTCATCGTTTGATCCAAATCGCATACACCGTAGAAATTTCACGATAAAGGTAATCAGCCAGTTTCCGCTGGCTTTAATACACAGGAGCAAAAATGCTTTCAGCAAAAGAAGAAGCTTTTATCTTGAAAAAAGACGGATCCAGAGTGGGTCCTTATAAAGCAAAATTTGCCGGAGACACAGTCATAGTAAATGACAAAATGGCTGACGTAGATGATGGTGATACGGTAGTACGTGTGCTTCCGAACGGAAAAGAAGAACACAAAGAAATTCATAAGGCGAATTTCTACGATACCAGCATAGGAGGGTTCGGTCCTCACTATCAGCTTAAAGTTGGTCCTAAGAAGACTATGCCTGCCTTCTCATCACAGCAGATCAATATTCACGGCGGCTATGTTCAAATTGGTAATCACAATCGTCAGGAGATCACCAATAGTATTGAAAAGCTCATTAACTTAATTGATAACTCAAATGCACAACCACAAGAAAAAGAAGAAGCAAAAAGTCTTCTTCGCCGGTTTGCAGAACATCCCTTGGTTACATCTATCGCTGGCGGGGCGATAGGACTGCTTTAATAATTAAAAACCCGCTCAATGGCGGGTTTTTTAACTCTGAACACACAATGCCCATCGTTAATGTCAAATTTACACAAAAACGGCAAGATTGCAAGCATCATGCAGCTAAAGTTTGCGATTTATATCAAAGTTGGTGAACCAGTAACCCGTTTTAGCTGCGTATCGCTATAGCTCTCCTCCTGAAAGCATTTGGTAACCAGACTTTCGTAGAATGGCTTCCAATTATAACGCCAGGTGCGCTCCGGCAGCGCTGGCAAATGTGCCAGAATGGCCCGGTACGCCACTGAGGATTTAGGTCTGCTGTACCCTCTCCCCTCACAGCGTTTGCACTGCTGGTACACCGGCACGCCCTGGAACTCAGTAGCTTTCCGATCGATGGTCTTACCGGTACCGCCGCACTGGCAGCGCTGGCTGATTTTTCCGTGCCCTTTGCACTTAGTACACAACTGGTGATCAAGGCTATTCACCTCCCGTTTAACCTCGAAGTCAGACGGTGACTGCCTCATATCCTTAGCCCACTGCGGCAGGCGCATGGTGTAATGACTCTTCACCAGCACCCCGCTCTTTTCGATTAACCCCTTCCCTGCGCACTTCGGGCAGTCGTAAGAATCCGCCGCGGATGAGGCATAGTCGTTATAGGCGAACGTTGCGATGATCCGCATGCACAGCGGGAACTTTTTGCCAGCGGCCCGGCGCAACGCCAGCGGCGCTTTCTCTTTGGCATACTCAGTCAGCCATGCAATAGCGGCGTCTTTATCCTGGGCACTGATGCGCGCTTTACCGAGGAACATAGCCAGCCCGATCCCGGCTTCAGCCTGTGTCATGCCCAGCGCTGCCATGACATCCGTACCGGTTAACTGTTCGCTGGCCGTGGCGCGCGGACTGTCGGAAATATGCATGCCTTTCGGCGCGAAAAATTTAACGATGCTATCTAAATTCATGGTGTTCTCCACTCCACTTACGCCAGTACGCCGATCGCCAGCGCGCGGTCTAATGTCTTCAGCAGCAGCTCGGGCTGCGTGCCATATTTTTCTTCAAAAGCTTTCATGTCAGCGTGTAACTCGTCGTGATGCGCTCTGCACAGCGGTATCACGAACAGGTCATGCGCCTTGGTTCCCATACCGCCCTGACCGTAGCCAATGACGTGATGCGGATCGTCAGCAGGACTGCTACAGCAGGCGCACGGCTGCGCCTTTACCCACCTGGTGTATTTCTCGTTCTCCCACCGCTTACGCTTCGGGCGTCGCATAAAGGACTCCGGCGATTCCGGATCGATGCGCAGTGCCAGCACCTGCTTCGCCTTTTCCTCAATGATGCTGGTGGCCGCCGGCGCCGGTACCAGCTCGCTTTCGCGATACACCGACGGAATGGTCGCCACCGGCAGGCGCAATGCATGACGCGCCAGCTCTTCGGGAATAACGTCAGCCAGATCGTTACGCACCAGCCACCAGCACAACTCCGGGATCGTCAGCTGGTGGGTATCATCAAAGCCCAGCGCCATCCGCACGAACTCAATGATCCACTGCGCCAGGTTCGTCCGGGCGATGCCCGCCAGGCGCTCGGTGAACTGGCCGCGCAATGTGTTATCGCAGTGCCAGCAGACGCGGATCACGCCGGGCGCATGATGAAATGCCGTCACGTTTTCCATATGGTAGGTGCCGTGCGGGTACTGGCATTCGCCGCCACGCATCAGCCAGTTTTCCAGACCGGACATGCCGCCGGCGCGCGCGATCACCTTCTCGTGTTCAAACACCGGTACCAGCATCGGATCTTCTGCCAGCGGCTGGGAGGCGGGCGGGATTTGTCCGGAGGGTAACCCGGCCAGACGTTCCGGTTCGTTCTCCAGCAGCATGCGCCCGCGGCTGAAGTGCGCCAGCAAGTCAGCTCCGGGACGGAACATCACCACACCCAGCTCCCGGACAACAACCGGTTTGAGCAGTGCCCTCATGCCGCTTTCCCTTTCGCCAGATGTTCAGCCCACAGGCCGCCGATCCACTTAATTCCTTTGGCGGTAAAGCGCGCCTGGCTGAATGCATTGTTGGTGGTTGACGAAGTGCCGGTCTTAACTTCGAACCGACCGAGATCGATATGCTGATGATGAGGTGTCAGCGTGCCCGCCAGCCGGTACATGATGTTGTTATCGATGAGGAACAGGCGGAACTCTGGCTCTTTGGCGCCAAGCAGTTTCGCCACCTGACGGAACGACATAGATCCGCTGGCAGTACAGTACCGGTCGACGAACTCCACCTTCGGCGCCGCGGCGACCAGCTCTGCCGTCAGCTTCTGCTTTTCTTCTGCCAGATCCGCAGCAAGGCGAAGTGCATCAGGCAAAGATTGTGGCACGGCGATTTGCTGCGTCTGTTCAAGCTCCTGCCAGCGGTCTACCAGCCGGGCGGTAAATTCTGGCGACAGCTGCGCCACAACGACATAACTGTCACGCTTGTTCACCAGGTAAACGGATACCGTCTGATTGAGGTGATTTTTAACATCCGCCAGTGGCGGAAGTTGAATAATGCTCCGTTCAGCCAGGCGTTCGATTGAGCGCTTCACATCATCGTGGCGTGACTCCACCAGATCGGCAATTTCACGGCTGGACATTGTCAGCGTGCTGGTTACGTTGATTAACTCGTTCATGCTTTTCTCCACTTATTCGGCGACTGCACTCGCCACGGTTTCAAATTTGCTGATCGTGATTTCTACCCTTCCCTTCTTTATCACTGGCCCCCATTCCACCAGCATACGTTTTACCTGGCTGTCGTCCTCCCAGACACCAGCGTGTGTCAGCGCGTCGAACAGCGCTTTGTTGTAGTTGTCGATGTCCCGGCGGCGAGCGTCCGGCGGATACAGCATGATTTCAACCGCAGCGGCTTCTGCTGACGGTTTAGGTAAACGGCGCAACTGCTCGATGATCGCAGCGCAGGCATCGCTCTGATATTTGCGCCCGGCGGCGCTGATGAGATGGCGCCCGGCCAGCGGCCCCTTATTCGGGGCGCGCCAGTAGGTGTTTACGCTTGGAGGAAATGGCAGCGTCAGTTTCATACGGCCACTCCGCGCATTTCGAGAAAGGCGATAGCTTCTTCCCGTGCATGCTGATCGCCAGCCACCAGCGAGCGCAGCAGTGATATAGCCTCATCCTCTGCGCTCTGGCTGTTTATCGAGATGCCCCGGCTTACGCCCGGCACCAGGGTGATTGCACCTTTGCGCTGAAGCGCACGTAGCAGTTCGGTCGCCGCGTTCGGAGACGCCGCGCCCATCAGGTCGGCAACTTCTTTTTGCGTTGGTGGTATACCGTGCTCTTTCTGGAAAGCCACGATCAGGGATAAAACTTCCTGCTGGCGGGCGGTCAGGTTTTTCACGCTGCATCCTCCTTCTGCGAGGTTTTGCTGCTGAAATCCTTTAGTGCGACCCGAATATTGCGAATGTTGCAGCGCGCCGCGGGATCCATTTCTTTGATGACATCCATAAATGTCGGGATCGCCAGGCCATATTCGTTCATCGCTTCCATGCCTGCGATATTTAGCCGTTCCTGCATATCGGCTTTTCCCTGGTCATTCTCGGGGAAATTAAGATCCAGCCATTCGCTGACAGCCAGATGCAAACTTTTCTCAGCGATCAGGACTTCCGCCACAGCAATGTCACCTGCGCTTACCATAACCATGGTCGGCTGGGAAACATTGTCGGAGGCCCATACGTGAGCAAACTTTGACTCCTTGAAGGTGTACTCTTCCTTGTCGCCAAAAACCGCCCGGACACAGGCCCATGCCTGGATACCGCTCTTTGTAAGAATATCAACCTGGTTAAGTGGCAGGATGTCTTCGGAACTGATTGCAGGTCCTGACAGCGCAACTTCATCGGCCAGATCCAGCGCTTCTGCGCATTCGACAGCCTCATCGCCTGCGCCAGGAATAACTTCCGGAATATTTTGTCGTTGCATCTGGGGTAACAGACGCAGCGCTTCGCGGTGAATTTGCGCGATAAATGCATCGCCGCGCGCTTCCAGATCCTTACGCTCGATGTAGCTGATCGCCGGGCCGCGCCAAATTTTGTCGAATACAGCAATCGCGCCTGCGAAGAACGCTCCTGACGGAACCTGTTTCTCATCTTTCGGAATGAACCACTTTGGCAGATCAAAACCGATTCGCCCGCGGATAAACGATATGTGATCGGCATCCTCCGGCCACCACACTTCGCTGGTGGCTGCCTTGATAAGAAATACATACCGTCCGCCTTTATCGCGCATCGCGCTGGCGTGCTGCATGATGTACCGCATCCCGGTGATGTATTCGCCATCATGCTGAGATGCACGGCTGTACGGCGGGTTGCCATAGGCCGCGCCATGGAGTTCTTCGAGCCGGGCGGACCAGTCCTGCGCCAGTGCATTGTCTTCGGCAGTATAGAAATCAGGGCACTTTGAGTTTTCGCCGTCGGTAAACAGATCGAGCACCAGCGGACCGAACATGGCATTGATACCCCAGAAAATGTTGTCTGGTGTGCACCACTGATCGCCAACGTCTTTGAGTTCATGGGCTGGCTGGCTACGCAGTTCGGCCAGCGCCAGGCAATATTTATTCTGCATTTCGTTCGTGACTGTCATCCCCGGAACCCCTCTGGAATCTGCGAGTAATCGACGTTGTCATAGCTGGAACGGGCCACCATGGTGCTGACCCATTGCCCGTTCTCGCGAACCGGGCGCCCGGCGCTTTCCCACTTCGTGGCCGACTGGAGGTAAGCAGGGAATTTCGAAGGCTGGAACAGAGTTGACGGGCGGAGGTACTCAGCCATCTTCAGGTCTTCCGCCCACTTTGCAGTGCTGTAGTCCACAACCAGCACCAGCTCGTCACGTGTAAAACCCTCACCCAGCCGGGCGCGGATATTCTCCAGAGAGGATTTGCAGACCTGGTACCGGGATCCGGTTTTCTGGTTCAGGTGGGTTAAAACCTGTTTGGCCTGATCAGTAATCAATACCTCACGGTCGGGTTGCCCCGCAACCTGACAAGAGGTTTTATCTGTAATCTCTGTAGTACTCTCTGTTGTAATCTCTGTAAGATCATCAGTGCATTTTGACCTGATGACAGCGTCTCTTTTTGACCCGGTGGAGCGTTTCACTCTGGCTTCTTCCATCGTGTCATTTTGAACTGATGGAGAGGTGCATCTTGACCTGATGGATCTTGTCGAAATGACATCATCTAAGAGTCTGTTTTCATAGTTAATGGTGTAGAAGTTGGTCATATCCCGCTGACCTTTATTCAACTGCTCAATTTGCAGCAGCCCCAGCTTTTTGAGCGAGGTGAAGGTACGCTTCAGGGTCGACTCCGACCAGAACGGGAACTGTTCAAGCCACTGCTCAGTCGTGTTATAGATCCAGCGCGCACCATCATGCTCCACACCAGAGGTAGTTTCTTTAAGCCAGTAATGCACCTGCTGCAACGCAATAGCCTCATTGAGGCCGATGCGATACGCGAGATCAGGGCTGATTACTATTGGCCTGGATGGCATTAAGAGACTCATGATCGCCCTCTAATTCCCGGAAATCGCGTTTGAAAATTTGGAGTGGGCTGAAGCATTCATGTGGGTAGCCAGAACGCAGATAGATAACCCGGTGCGACTCTGGTTCCCAGCGGATGACACGGACAGGGATACCCCGGCGGTCTCTGAAACAGCGGTTAATTTCGCCCACTCTTTACGCCCCTTCTCGTTCATTGCCGAAAATGCGCCTACCAGTTCATCAGTTGGCTGGTAGTTGTGGCTGCCGTCGGCTGCACGTAATATTTCGTCATAGCCGAACGGGGAATTACCCACCAGCGGACGGCAACGAAATTGCTTAGCTGGCCTGAATCGGTTTAAACTGTTCATGCGTTAGTTCTCCACTTACTGAAATGACGCACCAGACGCCTCGAGCTGCACACTCGGGGCGTCACCTTTTCTGGATGTCACGAACAAATCCACCGCCTGATCTGAAACACCGTAGAGCGCCATAAAACCCATGAACCCATGGAACTGGTGCCGGATGGTTTTACGGAATAGCTCAGACAGCTTTTTCCTCTCGTGACGGTCTATCACCCCATCACCAGCTGCTTCTATCTGCGCCTGCGCCAGCAGCCCTTTTGCCGCGTTCGCCTGCATATCGAGAGAATAAAGATCGACGTTATCGATGCTTTCCGGCCTGGGTACATCCACCAGCAATTTCCCGACACGCGCGGCGGCATACTCCGCCAGCATGGAAATACCTGAGAGGTCTTCCATTCGCTCCAGCTCAGCCAGGGTAAAGAATCGGCTTCCGCACTTCTGGTACATGTGGTTGTGAAACGTGTCGATGCTCATATCGAGATCAGCAGCCATGCCCAAACGTCCGCCCGGGTGGGCCTTACACATAGCGCTGATTGCTGCCTTGATGCTGTCTACCATGTTCTTTCCCCTTTGGTAGTTATCAGGTTGCTGCTTTAGAACTAAGATTGGTTTTGTCCAGGACGTCATCAGCGACTTGATAACGACTCGGGTACAAAATATGTAATTCGCTGATTTCGCCTTTGAAGAATCTGGCAAGGCGTTCAGCTAATTCAACGGACGGAACTTGTTCGCATCTTTCAATGCGGCTCAACGTAGCGGGATCGACCTGGACGCCTGTTGCTACATGCGACAAAGTCAATCCATGCGACTTACGCAACTTTCGTAATGGCGATTGCATAAATTCTCCTTTATTTGCGTAATACGCATGTTATTTCATGTGGGCGAATTGCGCAAGTTGCTTTGCATGAGACGCAAAAACAACATGTAATAGGCGCATGAACATAGGATCTCGCATACGATATCTTCGCCTGACGAAGAACATGAAAATCGCAGAACTCGCTGAGGCTGTGGGGATTGATGCTGCAAATATTTCACGCCTCGAGACTGGTAAGCAAAAGCAGTTTTCAGAACAAACACTTAACAAACTTGCTCACGCTTTAGGCGTTAAAGTCCCTGACCTATTTACCTCTTCGGAAAATGAGTCTACTGTATATATAAACAGTAAAATTGATTCATCAGCCCGAAAGGACAATGATGTGTATAGAGTCGAGGTACTTGATGTGAGCGCAAGCGCCGGGGCAGGACATATTCAAGGTAGTGACGTTATCGATGTTATACATGCCATCGAATACAGCAACGACCAGGCAGTGATTATGTTTGGAGGCAGGACGTCAACCGGCGTTAAGGTTATCAACGTTCGCGGTGATAGCATGGCTTCTACAATCGAACCTGGCGATCTCATCTTTGTCGATGTAAACGTTAATGAATTTGATGGCGATGGAATTTATGTGTTTGGATTTGACGGAAAAGTTTACGTTAAACGCCTACAGATGATTCCCGACCAGCTACTCGTTATTTCTGACAATCCCAAGTACAGGGAGTGGAACATTACCAAAGAAAACGAACATCGTTTTCATATCTTTGGCAAGGTTCTGATAAGCCAATCCCAGGCATTCAAACGACACGGGTAATCAACATTTCAGAAAAATGGCCTCCTCTGGAGGTCTTTTTTTTGCCCATAGATTGCGTTTAACGCATTTTTATACTTGCGTTACTCGCAATTTGTGATTATCTTGAGTCCATCGGCATATGGCACATGTGCCGCAGCGGTCCGGGGATTCCTTTCACAGTATCCCGATCTACCGGGTAGCCGGAATGTGCAAGCCAATGCCACGAACAGCGATTCACCATCGCGGCGCCACGGTGTGACACCCGGGAAGAGACCGGGGCACAACATGAAAGCGCACTCCCTAACTTATCGGTTATGGGTGACAGGTATGAACGTGCTGGAGTGCGCTTCCAGTTGTGATGTGCTCAAGTGAGCTGCAGCTCCGGCCGACGCAAAGACCTGTAAATCGGCTGAGTCACAGGTACTGGTGACCAATACCAAAACTGAGCGGCGGGAAGTAAGCGGGGGTAGCGCCCCGGTGTCACAACCAAAATTCCAATAAAACGAACGTGTGTAGTCTGTTGGCGGCGTCTGATCTTATTTTCCCGTGAGGGCGCCGCACTTTTTTACACAACTGAAAGCGCGCTCCATTCA
>Ga0308166_1005024_pt1 | contig 10290 bp, 11 predicted proteins | sample PhyCR2_2_FD_202137 | JGI IMG/M metagenome (GOLD analysis project Ga0308166, IMG submission 202137) | Phyllosphere microbial communities from UC Gill Tract Community Farm, Albany, California, United States - DLSLCC.R2 | ecosystem: Host-associated > Plants > Phyllosphere > Unclassified | place... | reverse complement strand
GCCCAACTGATAAGAAAGAAGATCGCTTAGCTTTTGGGGTGTGGCCTATTGTTACGTTGGCGCAAGCACGAGCGAAACGAGACGAAGCTAAAAAATTAATTAGTCAGGGTATTGATCCCAAAGCAGAACAGAGGGAGGCTCAATCTGTAAACTCCGGTGCCTATAAGTTTGAGACTATTGCCCGAGAGTGGCATGCCAATAATAAGCGATGGAGCAGTGACCATAGCGCCCGCGTTCTGCGATATTTAGAGTTATATATTTTTCCGTTTATCGGTGGTGAAGATATACGTCTGCTCAAGACAAGCAAATTACTCGCGCCAATAAAAAAAGTTGATGCCAGTGGTAAACATGATGTAGCGCAGCGTTTACAGCAAAGAGTGACGGCAATAATGCGCTATGCAGTACAGAATGATTATATCGATTCAAACCCCGCAATGGACATGGCTGGCGCATTGACTACAACCAAGGCTCGCCACTATCCAGCTTTACCCTTCCACAGATTCCCAGAGTTTTTAGAGAGGCTTGCCCGATACAGAGGACGCAAGATAACTCGTATTGCTGTCCAGCTATCACTTCTAACCTTTGTAAGGTCTAGCGAGCTTAGGTTTGCTTGTTGGTCTGAATTCGATTTAGAGCGTGCATTATGGCGCATTCCTGCAAAGCGTGAAGAAGTGGAAGGTATTCGCCATTCCCACCGTGGGATGAAAATGAAGGAAGAGCATATAGTCCCTCTTAGCACACAGGCTCTCGCTATACTCTATGAACTTAAACAGATTAGTGGTGATAACCCTCGTTTATTTCCGGGGGATCATGATGCAAGAAAAGTGATGAGCGAAAACACGGTTAATACTGCGCTTCGCACAATGGGGTATGACACAAAAACCGAAGTTTGCGGGCACGGTTTTAGAACTATGGCGAGGGGAGCTTTAGGGGAATCAGGTTTATGGAGTGATGATGCTATCGAGAGGCAACTCAGCCATACGGAACGCAATAATGTTCGAGCAGCTTATATTCATACTTCTGAGCATTTAGAAGAGCGTCGTTTAATGGTGCAGTGGTGGGCTGATTATCTTTCCTGTATTACAAATAAGTACTTAACGCCTTATGAATTTGCCAAAAAAAGCTCTTAATTGATGACTTAAGCAATTTTTTCGTTAGGGGAATCAACCAAAAATCGTTTTGTATCACTTGATTGCAGTTGGAACTTATAAACCCATAGATAAGTTTGAAAAAAATACTGTATAAATATACAATTCATTAAAATTTTTTTAGGAATTGAAAATGAGTATTTCAAACGACGATTCTAGTAATTATCAATTAAATCAATTGGATGCAATAAGTTATCTAAAGTTGATGCAGGATGGTTCAATTGATTTAGTTATCACTGACCCTGCTTATGAGTCGCTTGAAAAACATCGCAAAGTAGGCACAACAACTAGACTAAAAGTAAGCAAAAGCTCAAGTAATCAATGGTTCGATATATTCCCTAATTCTAGATTTGAAGAGCTATTTGTTGAAATCTATAGAGTTTTAAAGAAGAATAGTCATTTTTACCTCTTTTGCGACCAAGAAACTGCTTTTTATGTTAAGCCTATAGCTGAAAAAGCTGGTTTTAAATTTTGGAAACCTTTAATTTGGGATAAGCAAAAGATAGGTATGGGTTATCATTATCGTGCCCGCTATGAATTCATACTGTTTTTCGAAAAGGGAAAAAGGAAGTTGAATGATCTTTCTATTCCTGATGTATTAGTTTGCCCTAGGGTATTCAGAGGCTATCCTACTGAAAAACCCAGTCAACTAATGGAAATTTTGATTAAGCAAAGTAGCATAGCAGGGGATGTTATTTGTGATCCTTTTATGGGTTCATGCCCTGTCGGGGAAGCTGCTTTAAAAAACAAGAGACAATTTCTGGGTAATGACCTTAGCAACGTTGCTTATGAGCTATCCTTAGCAAGGTTAAGACTATTGAGTTAATAAGGAAGTTTTATGGAATATCAAGATTATCCTTGGCCTGATGATTTTCCACCTGACGTACCTCCTGATTATGCTACTCCAGCTGATGGCATAGCGTTTAGGCTAGTCGTTAATGATCCTCCTGTTGCTAAGGATTTTGTGGGGCATAATCAAGAGCCACACAAAAAACAAGGTAGAAAATTGAAAGCTAATGATTTTGGTACTTCAATGTATCGTGATTGTGAGCAGGCTAAAGTATGCCGTGATTTTCATGTCGCGCTAAGAAGCAAAAAAATTGCTGAAGGGGAATTACAAAATTTTCATGGGAGTACTTCCTTACCCAACAGTAAAACACACTTCGAAGCATGGCTCAGGCTACAAACTGGTATTGAGACTAGTTTTAAGGTTATAGACTAATTATGTATTACTTACCTGAGACTGAAGAGCTTGGTAAACTTGAGATTAAAAAGGTATATAGCTTCTATGATGTACCTCGTACGTTCTTGGCTGAGAATAAAAAAACTAAATCCAGCTACTTAGTCTATTGGTTTTCTGAATCAGAGACTGAAGATCAGTGGTATTACGCGCCTGTAAATGCGATGGAAATTAGGAATCTTGATTCTGGCTTCATTCAGATTAGAGATTTTTTTACAAATAAAAACTTATTGGTTATTTCAACTCCCTATGATAATTCTACCTATAAATTAATAACAACTAATTATCATAAAATTCAATTAGATACTTTGCCACCTACTGGTTATTTTGTTTCCGTGGATGATGATGGTGAATTTTCTATAAATCGCCAATTTGATAAAGATTTATCCAGTAATGTTCACGAAGTCAGGATTTATCGTGATAGAAGTGAAAAAAATATTGATTGGAATCCTATTCAAAAAATTATAAATTCTTGGAATTCATTGTATGGTAAATTAATTAAATCACAATGTGATGAAGATGATTCGCTTATACCTTATGCGGCATCTATTGGTTCTTATAAATCTAAGTTTATTGCTGAGAAAAATGATTTATTTCTTTCTAATATTCAAGGGTTTATTGATGCTATAAAATCAGAAGACTCCGATTTTAACTCTATTAAAGAGTTTGGAATAGATCTAGATGATTTTGAAGATTTGCTTTCCAATCTTCGTACCTATAACTATAAATTAGAAATAATTTCTAATACTGGTGCGTCTATTTTTACAATCGATGCTAAAAAATTAGCTTCGGAACAAGAAAAAATTCAAGAGCATAACCAACGGTATTTCGCAAGTGATTTAGTGCCTCAGGCAGATGATATCTATAGAGTAATAAAGCTTATAGAGTGCACAGCAAAGAACGAATTATTTAATGAGGAGTCTGAAGGAATAACTTCTAGGCAGATAAGCTATTATAAACATGCAGCTAAGCTATTGGGCTTGATTAAAGATAACGGTTTTGTATTACAGCCTCTCGGATGGAAGGTTTATTATGCCAGTAGTAATAGTGATAAGCTTTCTTTGCTCGCAGGTGCTTTCGAAAATTCTGTTTGTGGATGGGCATGGATGAAATATTGTGATGTTGAAGATGTTTTAGACGTTGAATTAGAGTCTGCTAAAGATTTCTTAATTGAAAAAGCTAACGGGTTATCCGAAAACACAGCTAAAAGAAGAGCTAAGACATTAAAGTCATGGCTTACCGAGTTCAAAAAAAAATAAAACTCAGTTTATATTGGCCCTATTTAAATAGGGCTTTTTTTTTAATTATTCGATTAAATTGATTTTGACTGGTTATTTTTTATCTTTATTAAAAGGGGGTTATTTAATAAATTAAATATTATATGAGTGATTTTAATAACATTTAAAATTATTAACTTATTCAATCTAATTTTATATTTTTTTACAAACCATAAAAAATCATAAAGCCACTGCGATGAAGCTGTTGCCGACTATTTGAATAATTCTACTAAAAAGTTTTGTTGGGCATTTATCCCCTCTGCGCGCACACGCCCGCCCGCCTGCGCACTTCACTTAACAATGCGTTTTTCATGCACCTGTGATTTTATGCTAAAGCCCATATACCAAGGGCTATAGACAGAATTTGAGTGCATGAGACTCATGCATTTTCATGCAGCATAGACATGCACTCACGAAAAAAACGCTGGCCAGAGAAAGGAGGTGTAAAAAAGCCCAACTTATTTGGGCTTGAGGGGAGAAGGAGGGGCAGACTGGAGACTCACTAATTAGGCTTGAGCGTGTCGGTCGGGCAAATTGAATGATGACCCATAACGGCCTAATGATTGGCCTTTACGCATCTGTATTTTCGTCTCCTCGACTGTTTGCTCCTCTGTTAGCCGTTCTGGTTTGCTAATAATTTTCTCTACATTTTCCAAAGCCGTAAACGTGCAAGAACAATCGAGATTTGTGCATTGGTAATAAATCCGCTTCACCGAATCAGATAAATACTGACTTGAACGGCAATGCGCCATCTGTAAACAAAAGGGGCACTTTATCGCCATTATTTTCCACCTTGCTTTTTCATTGCTCTACGGACTGAGACTTTATGTCTTGCCGCAGCCGTTCCACCCTTATGAACGTCATAATGCGAAGCTGATTGGGGATAGTGGTCAACTAAGGTAAACACAGGGTCACTTGGTAACACGTCATTACTAAATGCTCGTGATAAAACTTCATTTTTGACGAAATTAGTCAATGCTGTTTTCTCGTCATAGTGGTTTTCAGGCGAACGTTCTAAAGTCTCATTCATTAGAGTGAGTAGCTGAGTTAATTGCGTACCATGCTGGTTCATAAATTCACCCCAGAGCTGGTTGGCGCGAATTCGTTTCAATCGTTTATGCGCGGCTATGTATTCGCGTGCTCTATCGGCAGTGTCCCAAGGGATAGTCTCGATTTCTTCCTCAGTAGTCGAAATAAGTTCATCGAATACCTCTAACGATTCACGGTCTAAGGCTACCTCCGAGCGGAGTGCTCGCATTTCTTTTGTCATTTCACCGTCGTTGGCGCGGAACAACTCATGCCAGCGTTTGTTTTGTGCCTCAGCATTCGCAGCCGCCTCATTACGGCGAGCTTTAATCGTGTCTACACGGGCAGTCGCTTTACTTTCAATTTCTCGGGCGGCTAACCATGCGCTCTTTGTCTTTTCAACGTCTGCAATGGCGTTTTGTGTCGCGGCGGGTAAGGAATTAATGAGGTCGTTTTGTGGGGTGCTCATGGTCATGCTCCAGTCAGTTTACTTTGTGTAAGTTAATTGTGCTGGAGCAGGCACAAAGGTTCGAGCAGATGAAATTGTATCATCGATAAAACAATTCCCTTTCTGGCTAGCCAAAGGAAGGTGCTCAAGGTCTTAATCAATTTAAAGTTTATATATAATTGTTCACCATTGTTCACCTTTAAAGAAAAGATAGTAAATACATATAGTTACAGGGTGAACAATTAAAAACAATCCTTCACCCATTGTTCACCACTCTTCACCCTAAATTTTTTCACAGATGGCTTATCTTGGTGTCTTCCTTAACGCTTTTTTTAGATTAATAATTCATAGAACAACCACTATTACTTATTATAAAAAATCCAAAATAGTTATATTTATCCATATTTAGTTATATATACCAATCGGCTCAAAATGGATTCGGATACAAGTTTGTTTTTGGAAAATCATACAATCCGATCTTGTTGCTTTCCCCTAAAATATGCTGAAAATAAAGAGCTACCAGATGCTAGGGAGATGTCCTTAGCACTTACTAGACGATTACGAGGTAGCTCATGTTAGGACAATCATCGCCACCATTTTCAACTCCATTACCTGCAATTCCCTTATCTTCACCCATGCAAGAACGCTTTATGCGTCTGCCTGAAGTTATACGTGTCAGCGGCCTTTCTCGTGCCACGATTTACGAGTTAATGCGCAAAGACGCTTTCCCGCAAAACGTATCGCTCGGCGGTCGCAATGTTGCTTGGCCTGAAAGCGAAATTAACGCGTGGGTGAAAGCGCGTATGGCTGCACGCACTCAAGGAGGCATACAATGATTACGTTATTTATTGATAACCAGACACACAAATTGTCGATTGAGGAAGCAAAGAACCTCGCCTTATCAATTGCCCACGAGGTAGATGGCACTGGCGGTATTCAATCCTTTAATACTCAATCGCAACGTTTTTCCGTCAAACGCTCTAAGGGTGCCGAGGCATCCGCAATGCCGGACTCTACCGACTTAACGAACTGTTGAGGTAGCAATGACCTCACTTATTTTATTCCTCGGCTTGCACGCCGAGGATGTTCTCTGCTACAGTATTTTCACTGTCGCAAAATCGATAGTCGGGCGTGAGAACCCGAGTAACTCAGTGGTGACACCAGACGCGCCATGCGTCTTTTTTTGTGTCTATGCCTTAGTGCACCTAATTTTAGGACGGCAGATTTTTATCTGTTATCCGTACTTAGTTATGGTGGCTCGGGCGGGGCAGCCTTCGGGCTGGCCGGTATCCATTGAGGCCGGTTTCTCACCCCCGTTCGGGCCATCACCAAAGCGTGAGAACTTCAGTGATGGCAATAACCGCTACTCATTGGAGATTGTCGCTATGACTAACCCTTCCGTACTATCACACCCGAATTTTATCTTTGTCTTTGCCGCTATTCGTCGAATCGATACCCAAGCTCGCGTCTGTATGCTTCGTATTACTGCCTGTGATGAACGCAGCGCCCGTATGCAGCTTGTGCGTGAGTATGTGCTGTCATTAGCCGCCCGTTTACCTGTATCGGGAGGTGTCGCATGAGTCAGCATATCCTCTCTACTCGTGATTTAGTGTGCCTTGAGCATATCCGCAATGCAGGGCGCTTTATTAACGAGAGTATCGTCGAGCAAGAAGCCCAACAACTCCCGTCCCCGTCACAGCGTAGCCAGTTGGCCTCGCTCATTTTCCTTATGACTGAACAATTAGATGGCGTGGTGACGCGCTGCCATGACAATTGGATGAATGAAGAGGTGAAGTCATGAAAGCACAATCTCCTAATGCAGCATTACAACTGGCGTTAACCCGTCGTGCCGTGGCCTGTGCATGGTTAACTGTTTGCCATGAGCAACAACGCCATCAACGCCTTACGCTTGTCCGTCTTGAGTCTTACATTGAAATGGAACTCGAGAACTTTTATTTGCGTCAATACGGCGTTGAGCAAGGCCAAGAGATTGCCTGCGCGTTCTTGAATGATTTACTGGTGACAACGCCTGTTAACGCCACGCCATGCCTGAGTTTTCTTGGAAATGTTGTGATGGATGAATTAAGCAGCCGTATTAGCCCTGCACCTGTAACCGTTCACTAAGGAGACGACAGATGAAAAACTTTGTATCGGAAACCGCGAGTGCGGCTCGGGGTAGCTGGGCGCAGGTATTCCCTGCGTTGGGCTTAAATCTCATTAAAAATCGCCACGCTGAATGCCCGTTATGTGGCGGTAAAGACCGCTTTCGTTTTGATGATGAAGGCGAGCGTGGAACGTGGATCTGTAACCAGTGCGGTGCGGGCGATGGGCTGGAATTAGCCTCTAAATACCTGAGTGTGAATATTACCGAAGCTGCCCGCCGAGTGAGAGAGGTTATAGGCGAGTGTGAAGCGAATCCTACAACCACAACGCCCACACCTAATCCAGACAAAGCGCAATTACAGGCTCATGCAGCGACGATAGCGCAGGAGATTGTGAGTAGTGCTATTGAGTCAGATAATAACGCTTATTTAGCGCGCAAAGGCTGGCAATCAGTGGTCAGTTTAACGCTCAACCAACCGAAAAAAATCGCCCTTACACAGTACCGTCGAGGGGATTTAATTATCCCTCTGCACAATATGGACGGCGAGTTAGTTAACGTTCAGTTGATTAACGCTGAGGGCGAAAAACGCACCTTAAAAAGCGGTCAAATTAAAGCCACAAGCCATATATTAGGCGCGGATAAGCCCGCTAAACGTATTTGGCTGGCTGAGGGCTATGCAACAGCATTGACCGTGCACAAGCTCACTGGCGAACAAGTGTGGGTCGCGTTCTCGTCTGCCAACTTCCTTTCTCTGGCTAGCTGCATTAAAGAAAAGCATCCGACTCTACCGCTGATTATTGCTGCTGACAGAGACTTGAACGAGGTAGGACAGCAAAAGGCTCAGAAAGTGGCTGACGAGTTTAACGCGATTCTGGCCTTGCCACCGTTGTTTGGTGACTGGAACGATGCCTATATTGAGAACGGTGCTGAGAGGACAACACAGGCATTACGTCAGGCTATTCTCACTCAAAAGCAAAGCCCTTTTGAAGTAATGAGTTCTTCTGAGTTCACCGCAATGAGCGTTGATGCGAAGGCTACAGCCATCGCAGAGCATTACCATAATAACCTTGCGATTGATGAAAGTGGCGAGATACTCAGCCGCTACGAAGGCGGCGCATGGAAAGTGATTACCGGAAATCAATTTGAACGTGATGTTGTGCAACTTTATCAGGCGATTGGCGCATCGTTCTCAGCAGGTAAAATTTCCGCGTTGATTAGTACACTCAAACTCATTTTACCCCAGCAGAAAGCGCCTTCACGCCAATTGATTGGCTTTCTCAATGGTGTCCTTGATACCCAATCCGGCACATTCAAACCGCATCAGCGTCAAAACTGGTTGCGTACCGTGAATAATGTCGCCTACACCACGCCATTACCCGAAGAGTCGATTGAAGCTAATGCGCCTCATTTTTGGAAATGGTTAAACTTCGCCGCCGCAAACAACACAGTTAAGCGTGATGTTATTTTAGCGGCCTTATTTATGGTGCTCGCTAACCGCTATGATTGGCAGTTATTCCTTGAGATAACGGGACCAGGCGGCACGGGTAAAAGCCTGTTAAGTGAAATAGCCACCATGCTGGCAGGTAAAGACAATACCTTCTCAGCAAAAATCGAAAACTTGGAGCTATCGCGCGAACGTGCGCCAATCGTGGGGCGTTCACTTATTCTGTTACCTGACCAAGAGAAATGGTCAGGTGATGGCGCGGGGATTAAAGCGATAACAGGGGGCGATGCCGTGTCGGTTGACCCTAAATATAAAGATGCGTATTCGGCTCACATTCCAGCGGTTATCATTGCCAGTAATAATAACCCGATGCGATTTACCGATCGCAGCGGAGGTATTTCACGCCGTCGAGTGATATTGCATTTTGCACAGATAATCCCTGCCCGCGAACGCGATCACCAACTCGCCGATAAAATCCGTGAAGATCTACCTATCATCGTTCGCCAGCTAATGAAGCGTTTTGCTGATCCCAATCAAGCAAAAACCTTGTTACAGAATCACCAAAACTCACCGGAGGCGATAGGCATTAAGCGTGAAGCCGATCCAATGGCTGATTTTTGCGGCTACCTATTTTCCACACCGGAAGCGACAGGGCTTTATATGGGCAATGCGAATATTAGACCGATGCAGCCAAGACGCTACCTCTATCACGCTTACTTAACCTTTATGGAAGCGAATAACTTTCGTAATCCGTTAAGCATGAAAAGTTTTAGCCAAGCATTAGAGAGTATCTTGCGAGAATATGGGTTTAAGTATGTCAGTCGCCGGACAAAGAACGGTATACAGACGAATTTAGACTTGAAAGAAGAGAGCAACGGCGATTGGTTGCCGAAATGCGATGAACCCATGTTGTAGTATCCGAACCGGCGAAAGCCGGTTTTTTTATACCTGCTTTAAAAGGTGTAGGATGATTGTTCACTCTTCACCCTATTGTTCACCCTTTAACATTATGAAAAATATGAATAAATCACCAAAGGTGAACAGTGTGTAGGATTTTTAATAAAAAAAACTAATTTTTATTTATTTGAATTACCTAATATCAATAGCGCCACAGCAATAGGTAAAAACTATCAAATGGCGAAATGCTCATTTTTTACTATCGGGTTGATTAAATCCGCATACATTAAAAGGTGTAGGATGATTGTTCACTCTTCACCCCATTGTTCACCCTTTAACACTATGAAAAATATGAAAAAAACGACAAAGGTGAACAGTGTGTAGGATTTTTCATAAAAAAACTAATTTTTTTATTTTTTCTATCAAAACACATATCCGGTACTTGAAATTGTCTTCTCAAATGGGATTCAAGCTAATAGGTCACATTTGTTATAAGAAAATTTCAGGGGGCACATTAAGGGGCATATAAAAATAACAAGAAATTAAAGTTGATTAAATACATATACTTACCATGTTTGGTGAGTCCGGCCTTCGCACCAAGTAAGATGAAATCAAGTCGCTTAAGAGCGGCTTTTTTTGTGTCTGGAGTCTAGTAGGTTCCCGCGTATTGACTCTATCTATGTCAAATTACCGAGGCAAGAATGTC
>Ga0308166_1005023_pt1 | contig 10295 bp, 10 predicted proteins | sample PhyCR2_2_FD_202137 | JGI IMG/M metagenome (GOLD analysis project Ga0308166, IMG submission 202137) | Phyllosphere microbial communities from UC Gill Tract Community Farm, Albany, California, United States - DLSLCC.R2 | ecosystem: Host-associated > Plants > Phyllosphere > Unclassified | place... | reverse complement strand
CGCCCGGCAATTCCAGGAACAACGGCGATCTGCGGCGACTGCAACACCTTGCGCAGCTTCATCTGTCCCTTCATCACCTGCCATTGCTGACCGTTATCAAGAGTGAACAGCGTGCCGGGCTGCCAGCCTGCGACCTCTCCGACTACACGGGCACTGACCGGTTCGTCATCCAGGCCCAGATGCATTGCTGCCGGTGCCGGCACATTGGCAGGCAGCGGCGCAGCGACCGGGGCCACCGCTGCCGTCGACGCAGCGGTCGTGCTCTCTGCCTCGCGCAGTACCCGGTTCAACGCCTGCAACTGCGCTGGGCTGAGCCCGACCTCGGCCAGTTGGGATGCACTGAGGCGCCGCTCGACGGGTACGAAGCGGTCCTGGGCGAAGGCAGCGAAGCTGCCGGCGAGCAGTAGTGCGGAAAACAGATACCGGCGCATGCAAGGGTCCCAGCGAACGAGTGCTCACGATGCTGCAGTTCGATGACAGTCCGGTGACACGCCAGGGGCCGGTACAATTGGGCCATGATCAACAATGATGTCCTGCGCAGCGTGCGCTACTCCCTGGACCTGGGTGACCAGCACGTGGTCGCCCTGTGCCAGATGGCCGACCCGGCCTTTGCCGTGGATACCGGGCAGGTGAAGGCCTGGCTGCGCCGCGAGGACGAAGCCGGTTTCGAGGCGATGAACGACAGCGCGCTGGCGCACTTCCTCGACGGCCTGATCGTGCACCTGCGTGGCCGCGACGAGAGCCAGCCGCAGCGCGCAGTGGAGACCCGCATCGACAACAACCTGGTGCTGAAGAAGCTGCGCGTGGCGTTCCAGCTGCGCGACGTGGACCTGATGGAGATCTTTGCCAGCGCAGGTTTCAATGTCTCCAAGTCGGAAGTGGGCGCGCTGTTCCGCCAACCCGGGCACGCCAACTACCGGCGTTGCCTGGACCAGATGCTGCGCAACTTCCTCAAGGGCCTGAGCCTGCGCCTGCGCGGTTGAGCACGGCGTCGACGAACGCCCGCGCCGCTGGTGTCGGCAGGCGCTGCCAGACCAGGTGCACGCGCCGGGTCGGGGTCGGCTGCAGCGGAATCTGCACCACGCCCTGAAACCCATCGGCGATCAATGCCGGCACGATGCCGACCGCCAACCCATGGCGGACGAAGCGCTCGACCAGTTCCATCAGGTTGACCTCGAAACGGACCGTGTGCGGCAGTCCGGCTGCGGCAAAAGCATCATCGGTCTGCCGGCGTGCGCCGGTGCCGCGCGGGAAGTCGACCAGTGCTTCATCCTGCAGTGCGGCCAATGGCAGCCGCTTGCGCCCGGCCAGCCGGTGCGATGGCGCCAGTACCGCCACCAGATCCTCCTCCTGCAGCACCTGATGGCAGACACCGTCCAGCGCTGCCGAAGGCGCCAGGCCGACCAGTGCCACATCCAGCGCGCGCGACTGTACCTGCGCGATCAGGTCCTCGCTCTTGTCCACGCGCAACTGGAACTCCACCTGCGGGTGCACGCGCTGGAAGGCCGCCAGCATCGCCACAACGTCGATTCCGGTCAGCGAGGAAATCTGCCCGATGGCCAGCAACCCACGCACTTCGCCACTGACGGCGGCCACGTCGGCGCGCAGGTGGCGCAGGCTGGCCAGCACCTGGCGTGAGTGCACCAGCAACGCCTCGCCGGCGGCGGTGGCCCGCACCTGGCGCGGCAGGCGCTCGAACAGCGTGGCACCCAGTTCCTGTTCAAGATGGGCGATCTGGTGGCTGAGCGCGGACTGCACCACGTGGCAGCGCTCGGCGGCACGGGTGAAATTGCCCTCCTCGGCCAGCGCCACGGCGAACTCGAGCTGCTTGAGGTTCATACAACTATCTTGTTTTCAGATGGCATGGATGATGATGATTCATTTCCATCATGCTCGCAGCAGGCGGACACTGTGCCCCCCGCTTCCTGGAACATCGCGTGAGCCCGTCCCTTCCCCCTCTGCACCGTTGGCAGGTGCTGCTGATGTCGGTCGCCACCGGCGTGGCCGTGGCCAGCAACTACTACGCGCAACCGCTGCTGCACACCATCGCCGACGCCTTCGGCGTGCCGTTCGGCCAGGTCGGCATGGTGGTTACCGCCGCGCAGCTGAGCTATGCCGCCGGCTTGATCCTGCTGGTGCCGCTGGGTGACCTGTTCGAACGCCGCCGCCTGATCGTGGTGATGAGCCTGCTGTCGGCGGGCGGACTGGTGATCAGTGCCTGCGCACCGTCGCTGACCTGGTTGCTGGTGGGCACCGCGATCACCGGCCTGTTTTCGGTGGTGGCCCAGGTGCTGGTGCCGTTCGCCGCCACGCTGGCCGCGCCGGAACATCGTGGCCGCGTGGTCGGAACATTGATGAGTGGCCTGCTGCTGGGCATCCTGCTGGCGCGCACCGTGGCCGGCCTGCTTTCCAGCCTGGGCGACTGGCGCCTGGTGTACGCGATCGCCGCTGCCACCCTGGTGCTGACCGCACTGGCATTGCAGCGCGGCCTGCCGCGATTCCACCACAGCGCCGGCCTTGGCTATTTCGCATTGCTGCGCTCCATTAGCGAACTGTTCGTGCGGGAACCGGTGCTGCGCCAGCGCACGCTGCTGGGAGCCTGCAGCTTCGCCATGTTCGCGATCTTCTGGACCCCGCTCGCATTCCTGCTGGCACAACCGCCGTACGCCTACAGCGACGCCACCATCGGCCTGTTCGGGCTGGTCGGTGCGGCCGGCACGCTGGCGGCGGGTCTGGCTGGTCGCATGTCCGACCGTGGCCAGACCGGACGTGCCACCGCCATTGCACTGGCGCTGTTGCTGCTGTCGTGGCTGCCACTGGGGCTGTCGGCCCACTCGCTGCTGGCGCTGCTGGTCGGCGTGGTGGTGCTGGACCTGGCCGCGCAGCTGCTGCATGTCAGCAACCAGAACCTGATCTATGCGCTGCAGCCTGCGGCACGCAACCGCCTCAATGCCGGCTACATGACCGGCTATTTCATCGGCGGCTCGCTGGGCTCGCTGCTGTCTGCACAGGTCTACCAGCGCTTCGGCTGGACCGGTGTCTGCGTGGCCGGTGCCGCCGTGGCCGTGCTGGCCCTGCTGCTGTGGCTGCCCGGCGCGCTGCGTGCGCGCCAGGCGGCATCGTCGAATTAGAAACTGCCCTGCAGCGCCAGCTCCCAGCGTCCACCGGCGTTACCCGGGAACAGGCGCTTGGCCGCACTGTCGGTGTCGTGCACGGTGGCACGCAGCTCCCATGCAGGGGCCAGCGTGGCAATGGCACTGAGCTGGCCATGCAGGTAGTCCGGGCCCTGCGCGGTGGCCAGCCAGTACTGGCCCACCGCCGCTTCCAGGCGGACGCGTTCGTGCAGCGGCACACGCACACCCAGCTGGGCATAGGTGCCGCGATGGCCACCGGCCAGTGCATCGCTGGAATGGGCGACCTGCAGCCAGGCACGCTGCTTCCAGGTCAACGTGGTGTTGAGTTCGGTCCAGTCCAGCGTGCGGCCGGTGCCCGGGTACACGTAGCGGGTCAGGTTCGCATCCAGGTTCCAGGCCGGCGCCAGTGCGCCGGACCAGCCGGCCACCAGGTCGAACTCGCTGCGCGCACCATTGTCCGGTTTGAACGAAACGTTCGAACCCCACACGCTGGCGTACCATCCCGACGGGATCGAGACCTTCGCGCCGGCCTGCACTGCCGGGTCGCCATCGCTCTGCGAGCTGCCACGCCACACGTAGTCGCTGGTCAATGCAGCACTGCCACTGGCCTGCACCTGTGCCTGCGCGCTGCCGATCCCGAGCAGCCCTGCCAGGGCGGCCACCAGCGCCGCCATCGTCTCCTTGCTGTTCACTGCACTGTGTTCCTCGTCGAAGGCGGTCGCGCCGCCGGGACGGCAGTGTCGGGGGCGCCGCCGTAACGGATCGAGGGCGCTGCCCGGCCTGCGGCGCAAATTCGGCGTAAATCCCGTGGATGGAGGCTACGTGCCAGCCGCGCGGTATCATGGCGCCTTGTTTCCAGGAACCAACCACGTGGACGCCATCCTGACCCCGGTATCGATCGGCGAGCTGATCGACAAGATCACCATTCTCGAGATCAAGGCCGAGCGCATCGACGATGCTGCCAAGCTGGCCAACGTGCGCACCGAACTGGATGGCCTGTTGCCCTTGCTGCAGCAGCAGCTGCAGGCGCAGCCGGCATTGGACGCGCTGAAGCAGCAGCTGAAGGCGATCAACGAGCGCATGTGGGACATCCAGGACCAGCTGCGCGACAAGGAAGCGGCCCAGGTGTTCGACGATGCATTCATCCAGCTGGCACGCGGTGTCTATGGCACCAATGGCGAGCGCGTGCAGGTGAAGAACGAGATCAACCGCGTGGCCGGTTCGGCGCTGGTGGAAGAGAAGCAGTACCAGGGCGAGTAAGGCCGCTCAGCCGCATTCGAGCAGGTGGCGGAAGCGGAACAGGTCACCATCCCCGCGGATGCCGAGCTTGCGGTAGGCCGACGTCTTCTGCGAGCTGATGGTGCTGGCCGAGCGCCCTGAGCGCAGGGCCATTTCACTGGTGCTGACGCCCTTCAGCACCAACCCGAGCACTTCACGCTCGCGCTGGCTCAGCGGCGTCAGCACCGGTGCAGATACCCGGCGTGTGCGTGGCAGCTTCAGCTCCTCGCGTAGTTCCGGTGGCACGAAGCGCCCTCCGCGAGCGACCACGTCAATGGCGCGCAGCAACGTCTCCGGTGGCATCGACTTGGACAGGAAGCCGCGCGCGCCGGCTCGCATCGCGGTGGTCACCGTACTGGCGTTGCAGTGCGCCGAGAGCACCAGCACCGGCAGCGCCGGCCAGCGCTGCGACAGCACGCGCAGCAGGGCCAATCCATCGCCCAGGTCGCCCATCGGCAGCGCATCGATCAGCAGCAGGTCGACACACCTCGGGCTGCGCTCCAGCAGCTGCAGCAGGTTCGCCTCGTTGGACAGGCTCACGCGCACCTGCACACCACTGTGTTGGCGGAGCAGAACTTCCACGCCCAACCGAAGTACCGGGTGCGGATCCAGCAGCGCCAGGCGTCGTGGCCGATCAGGCCGCAGGGGCGGGAGTGTCGGTGGCATCGCGGCCTGTCCAGGCAACATGGAACATCCACCGTAGGCCGGTGCCCGCAGCGGCGGAATCCAATTCCTTGCAATGCTCGGCCCGCATGCGCCACCAGTCAGACGGCATTTTGTTTCGCGCCGCCACAAACGCAACAGGCCCGGCAAGAGCCGGGCCTGTCGAGACGCCTCCAGCGCGCAGGCGCGCCGGAACAGCAGTTACCAGCTGAAGCGCGGGCCGACGGTGTATTCCTTGTCGCCGTCGCGGTTCATCTTCAGTTCGCCGTTCAGGCCCCAGTTCTGGTTCAGCTTGACCTGGCCACCCAGGCGGCCGTACCACTGGCCTTCCGGATTCACGCCGTGCTTCTTTGCGTAGTCTTCGTAGCCAACCATGCCGTAGACCTCGGCGTGGGCGCCGAAGGCAGTGCGGATACCGGCTTCAGCGCTGTAGCCGTTGAAGTCCAGGCCATGCTTCTGGTCGAGCTTCTGGTAGGCAACGCGGGCAACGAAGTCGGTGCTCGGAGCGATTTCAACGTTGTAGCCTGCACCGATCTTCCACTGGTCCAGCTTGACGTTGGTGTGGTCGAATTCCTGACGGCTGTACTCACCGAAAGCGTGGAAGTTCGGCAGGAAGCCGTACGAACCCTTCACACCCCAACCGTCGGACTTGAACGCGTCGTTGTCGGTCTTGGCGTAGTTGGCTTCGGCGTAGTTGTAGGACAGGTTCTCAGCAGCCGAGGCGGTGAACGGCAGGGCCAGGGCGCCATCGCATCGGGAATGTAAATTCTCCGTTATTCGCCACAACGCTCCCTGAAAACAGCAGCCTTCGCATTGCTGAATTTTTTGGCTTGATTCAGGCTGTATCTGGCATACGCGCGCGGCGCGCGTGCATTCGAGTTCCGCTGACCCTTGCAACAGGAGGTTGCCTTGCACGTGCCTGCCCCGCTGCGGTTCCCGCTCTGCGCTGTCGTCCTCGCCTTCATCGACGGGTGTTCCACTGTATCGGCTCAGCCACTGCAGCCTTCTGATTACCAGCGCGCCGAGCGCGTGCACGACAGCCACCTGCGCGGTGCATTGCGCAATGCCTCGGTCGTGCCGAACTGGCTGGCCGATGGCCGCTTCTGGTATGAGCGCGAGGATGCACGCGGTCGACGCCAGGCGGTACTGGTCGACCCGCTACAGGCAACTGGCGAGGTCCTGTTCGAGCCCGCCGCACTGGACAGCGCGGTGGCGCCCTTCGGTGCCAGCGGGCCACGCCTGCGACTGGCCAGCGTGCAGGCAACCGACGATGGCCTGCGCCTGCGATTCAGCGGCGAGGCGCCGATCGATTGCCGGTGGCCGCGCTGGCAATGCGCGCCGTCGCAGGATGCGATGCCGCCGGCAGATGCGTTGCTTTCGCCCGCTGGCGATGCCTGGCTGCAGGTGCGCGACCACAATCTGTGGCTGCAGTCGCCCGGAACGGCGGCACGGGCACTGACCACCGGCGGCGAACCCGGTCATGGTTATGGCGTACTGCCGGACTTCACCCTCCGCGGCATTCCGCGCCGCCAGGGCCGGATGCCGGTGCGGCCGTTTGCGGTCGGCTGGTCACCGGATGGCCGCTACGTGGCCGGCATCCGCTACGACGAGCGTGCGCTGCAGGACTACCCCTATCTGGAAAGCACGCCGGCCAACAGCGCGCGCCCACGCGTGCACACCGTGAAGCTGGGGGTACTGGGCGATGCACAGCAGGTGCGCGACAGCCTGTACATCGTCGATGTACGCAGCGGCCGGCAGCAGGACATCACCCTGCCCGAGGGCTGGAACATCCTGAGCGAGGCGGGCATCCTGGGCTGGGACGGTGGCCGGTTGTACGCCGCGATGGCGCACTTCGGCATGCCACGGCGCCTGCGCCTGGTAGAGATCGACGCCGGCAGCGGTGCGCTGCGCACCGTGCTGGAGGAGTCCAGTGATACCCGCCTGCAGCTCAACGTGTATTCCTACAACCGGCCAGCGGTGGCAATCCTGCCCGGCCGGGACACCGCCGTGTGGTTCTCGCAGCGCGATGGCTGGGGCCATCTGTACCGGGTGCGCCTGTCCGACGGCAAGGTGATGGGCCAGCTCACCGGCGGCCGGTGGGCGGTGCGGGACCTGCTCGGCGTGGACAGCGCAGGCGATTGGGCATACTTCAGTGCCGGCGGTGTCGAGGGCGGCGATCCCTACGTGCGTGGCCTGTACCGGGTACCGCTGCACGGCGGAGCGGTGCAGCGCCTGGCCGCCGATGGCGACGACCACCTGGTTGATGCGGGCACCGGCATGCTGTTCGGTGGACGTGCACCGCAAGCGCTGTCACCCGGCGGTGGCTACCTGGTGGATACGGTGTCCAGCCTCACGCAGCCGCCACGCACGGTGCTGCGCGCCAGCGACGATGGCCGCGAAGTGATGGTGCTGGAGGCTGCGGATACGCAGGCGGTCGTCACTGCTGGCTGGCGGCCGCCACGGCGCGAGCGGCTGCTGGCCGCCGACGGGCGCACGCCGATCTTCGCCACCATCTACCTGCCCCGCGACTATCGCGATGACGGCAGCTTCCCGGTGATCGACGCGATGTACGGCGGTGCTTTCATCAGCAATGCGCCGGTCACCTATGCCGAAGCGGTCTCGGCGCAGAACCCGGTATCCCGCGCCAGCCTCGCCGAGCTCGGCTTCGTGGTGGTCAGCATCGATGCCCGCGGCACCGGCGGCCGCGACAAGGCATTCCATGACAGCAGCTTCCTGCACGGCGCCGATGTACAGCTCGATGACCATGTGGCCGCACTGCGCCAGTTGGGCGAACGCTACCAGGGTATCGACCTGCAGCGGGTCGGCATCTATGGGCATTCGTTCGGCGGCTACAGCGCGGCGCGTGCCCTGCTGCGCTACCCCGCGTTCTACAGGGTGGCCGTGGCCTCGGCCGGCAGCCACAATTTCCAGGGCATGTACGGCGGCGCCCTGCACGGCATGGACCGGCTGTTCGGTGGCGTGGTGCCAGCTACAGCCATGGCCGATGGCGTGCCGGCCCCCTTTGCCGGTCTCGACAATGCGGCGCTGGCCAGCAACCTGCGCGGGCATCTGCTGCTGGTCTATGGCGAACTGGACGAGAACGCGCCACCCGCGCTGACCCTGCAGCTGGCCGCGGCCCTGAACAAGGCCCAGCGTCGCTACGACCTGCTGTACCTGGCTCGACAGGACCACGAACTGTTCCGCAACGACGCCACCTATACGCACCGCATGTGGGACTACTTCGTGCGCCACCTGGCCGGCCAGCAGCCACCGGATACGGCGCTGGCCCCGCTCCCGGGTGGCCCGGGCTGAACAGGCGTACGCGGGATGTCGATCCCCGCCGCGCTGGTTCGTCGTGTACTTGAAGGCCGTGCATGTGGCACGGTCCATCCGGAGGCTGGCAATGAGCTACATCGATGGTTTCGTCCTGGCGGTTCCCACCGCCAACAAGGAGAAGTTCCTCGCCCATGCACGCACAGGAGATCCGGTCTTCATCGAGTACGGCGCACTGCGCGTGGTGGAGTGCTGGGGCGATGACGTGCCGCACGGCAAGACCACCGATTTCTTCGGCGCGGTGAAAGCCACGCCGGACGAGACGGTGGTGTTTTCCTGGATCGAATGGCCCGACAAATCGACCCGCGACGCCGGTATGAAGAAGATGATGGAAGACCCGCGGTTTGATCCAACGAAGAATCCGATGCCGTTTGACGGTGCGCGGATGATCTACGGCGGCTTCGTGCCGATCTACGAGCTGACCCGCTGAACCCGGCGGACGTGCTCAGCGCGCGTCCGTTTCATCGCTGGCAGCGGCATGGCCGGCGCCCAGTGCGGCGCCGGCACCGAGGCCCATGCCGCCCATGCCAGCGCCCATTCCGCCGCCCCCACCTCCGCCACCACCCGCACGGCCGCCCTTGGCATCGCCATCGTTGCGCCCCTTGCCGCCACCACTGGCAGCGGGGCGGGTCGGCCCCTGCGGCGGAATCCGCAGGTCGGGAGGAATCGGCGCCAGGTCCAGCGCTTCGCGCACGAAGTCGCGCAGCGAGACCACCAGTTCGTGGGTATGCACCGGTCGCCCCTGTGCCAGTTCGTTGGCAGCGCGCGCGGCCAGCCGCACCTGTTCGTCGGTGCCCAGCAACAGGATGTCCGAGAGCGCGGCCTCGACCGCATCGCGGATGCGGCGCGTTCGATCTGAACGCGGTTCGGCGATGCCTTCGGCCGCTTCGCGCTGGCGCAGATCACGGCGATGGCTGGGATCCACGCCCAGTTCACCAGTGAATGAACCGCCCAGGGTCTTGTAGGCCGCCATCAGTGTGCGCAGCCGCTCGTTGATCTGCCGGTTCTCGCGCTCGCGACGCTGCTGCAGGGTCTGCATCACCAGCAGGCGGATGCCCACGCCCAGCAGGGTGATCAGGACCAGGCCGGCCAACGTGGACAGCACGCCCTGCCAGGAACTGAAATCGATACCGCGCATGCTGGGGCTCCGGCGGGAAGAATCTGCATCTTGCCCCAGACCGCGCCCCGAAAACGCGAAAGGCCCCACCACCCGGTGGGCGGCAGGGCCTTCGGTCACGGCGCGATTACTTGCGCTTGGCGACCTTGCGCACGGCCTTGGCCGGGGCCTTCCTGGCAACAGCCTTCTTGGCCGGAGCCTTCTTGGCGGCGACCTTCTTCAGCGGTGCAGCCTTCTTGGCGACGACCTTCTTGGTCGAAGCGACCTTCTTGCCGACAGCCTTCTTGGCAGCAGTGGTCTTCCTGGCAACGGCCTTCTTGGCGACGGCAGCCTTCTTGCCGACAACCTTCTTGGCGGCGGCGGTCTTCTTGGTGGCGACCTTCCTGGTGGCGGCAACCTTCTTGCCGACAACCTTCTTCGCAGCCACTGCCTTCTTGCCGGCAACCTTCTTGGCGGCGACGGTCTTCTTGGCCACAGCCTTCTTGGCGGTGGCGACCTTCTTGCCAACCACCTTCTTGGCGGCCGTGGTCTTCTTGGCAACGGTCTTCTTCGCGACAGCAGCCTTGTTGGTGGCGGCCTTCTTCACGGTGGCGACCTTCTTGCCGGCAGCCTTGGTGGCGGCCTTGGTGGCGGCCTTGGTGGTCTTCTTGGCAGCGGCGGCCTTCTTGGTCACGGCCTTGCCCGCAGCCGCCTTCTTCTTCGCCACTTCCTTCTTCAGGGCAGCAGCTTCGGCCTTGGCGTTCTTCTTGGCCGCTTCCAGCTTCTTCTTG
>Ga0308166_1005022_pt1 | contig 10296 bp, 7 predicted proteins | sample PhyCR2_2_FD_202137 | JGI IMG/M metagenome (GOLD analysis project Ga0308166, IMG submission 202137) | Phyllosphere microbial communities from UC Gill Tract Community Farm, Albany, California, United States - DLSLCC.R2 | ecosystem: Host-associated > Plants > Phyllosphere > Unclassified | place... | reverse complement strand
TGAGGGTCTGGAGTCGCGCCTCGACCGCATCCTCCTCGCTGGGAGACAGCACTCCGGCATCATCGGTCACGTACCCGGAGTCGAGCGTGACCGGATCGGTGGCGGACGCGGCGGATGCCGAGAAGGCTCCGGCCGCTGCGGCCGCCGTGAGTGCGGCCAGCGCCAGCCACCGTGTCTTCATCGTGTTCCCTCCGACCGGCAGCCGAGCCCCATGGCACGAGTCTATGCACACAGGCCGACACGCGACAGCATCCGAGAGGCGATAGCCGTTCGCCCTCAGCGGAGACACATACGCTGGAGGGCATGGACGACAGGTACGGATCGGATGTGCTCGCGGCCGGTTGGCGGGAGCGCGCGGCGAAGCCGGTGCCTCAGGTGCCGGCCGAGGTCGATCTCGTCGTGGAGGTCGCGGACGACGGCTACTGCGGTGCGGTCACACGCGTGCAGGGCGGGAACGTCGAGCTCGAGGACCGGCTCGGACGCAGGCGACTCTTCCCTCTCGGCGGCGGATTCCTGATCGACGGATCGCCGGTGCGGCTCACCGTCCCCGCCCCGAAGGAGCAGGGGACCAGACGCACCGCTTCGGGGTCGTTCGTCGTCTCCGACCAGCGCGCACGGATCGCCCTGCCCAGCCGGATACTCGTCGAGGGGAAGCACGACGCGGAGCTCGTGGAGAAGGTCTGGGGAGCGGACCTGCGCGTCGAGGGCGTCGTCGTCGAGTTCCTGCAGGGAGTCGACCTGCTCGATGAGCTGCTGGCAGCGGAGCCGCCCACCGCCACCCGTCGGTACGGAGTGCTCGTCGACCACCTGGTTCCCGGCTCGAAGGAGTCGCGCGTCGCGGAGGCGGTCGCCCGTGGTCCGCACGGGCGGCACGTGCGTATCGTGGGGCATCCCTTCGTCGATGTCTGGCAGTGCGTGACGCCGCGCGCGCTGGGGATCGCGAGATGGCCGGAGATCCCGCGGGGCACCGACTGGAAGACCGGGATCTGCCGGGCGTTCGGCTGGCCGCACGAGACGCAGGGCGACACGGGGCGCGCCTGGCAGCACATCCTGTCGAAGGTGCATACGTATCGGGATCTCGAACCGGCGCTGCTGGGTCGGGTCGAAGAGCTCATAGACTTCGTGACGGCTCCGGCGGAGTGATCGCGGGTCCGTGGCGCCGAGCGCCGCCGACTACCCTGGAAGCATGCCCGAACCCCGCACCTTCCGTGACGAACCGGTCTCTTTCGTCCGCCGCAGCGGGCGGATGTCCGACGCGCAGGAACGAGCCTTCGAAGAGCTCGGTCCGCACTACCTCCTCGATGTGCCGCGCGACGTCGCGTGGACGTCGGTGCATCCCGAGGCTCGGCTCGACCCGAGCGTCGAGTACGGGCGCGATGCCGACCTCTACGTCGAGATCGGCTCAGGGCAGGGGCACGCGATCGTCGCTGCCGCATCGTCTCGTCCTGACGACGACTTCCTCGCCGTCGAGGTCTTCCGCGCCGGCCTCGCCCGCACGATGCTCGATGCAGATCGCGAGGGTGCACGCAACGTGCGCGTCGTCGAGGCGAATGCGCCCGAGGTGCTCTCGTCGTACCTGCCCGAGGCCGCGGCCGCCGAGGTCTGGATCTTCTTCCCCGACCCGTGGCACAAGAAGAAGCACACCAAACGTCGGCTCGTGCGATCAGGATTCGGTGAGACCGCGGCGCGGGCGCTGCGTGACGGCGGTGTGCTGCGACTCGCGACGGACTGGGAGGACTATGCAGTGCAGATGCGCGAGGTGCTCGATGCCGATCCGCTGTTCGAGCGCGCCTTCGACGGCGACTGGGCCGAGAGATTCGACGGTCGGGTGATGACCGCCTTCGAGCGCAAGGGGATCGCCAAGGGGCGCGACATCCGTGATCTCGTGTATCGGCGGAAGTCGCGCGCGTGACCGACGTGCAGCGCAGGTCTGCGACCTGGCCCGCTGTGATCCCCGCCCTTCTGGTCTGTGCAGCGGCGCCGGCCTTCTTCGTGCTCGAGACCGCCTGGCTCGGCTGGGTGCTGCTCGCACTCGGTGTCGGGGGAGCGTGGCTCGTGGAACGCGGACGCCCCGTCGTCGCCGACCAGACCGTGAGCGTCGGATCGCGGCGCGAGACCGCTCGTGTCATCGGGGTGAACCGCCAGCCCTCGCTCACCCGCGACCTCTCTCTGATCGCCCTGGGCATGCTCATCGTGAGCGTGATCCCGCTCGCAGCCGAGCTCGACAACCTCGCCATGCTGCGCTTCACCCTCGCCCTAGGCGGCGCGGTGGCGGTTCCGTATGTCGTCTCGCGAGTCGTGTTCCGCGATCGCGCGATCAGCTTTCCCTGGCGTGCGCATCGTCGCTGGGGCCGGCTGCAGTGGGGGTGGCTGGTCGCTGTGCTGGTGCTGGGCTGGCTGATCCTGCCGTTCTACTTCATCACCAGCGGGGTGTATCAGAATTGGCCGGTCGTGGACTCGCCCGACCTGATCGCCCGGCTGTTCGTCGGCGTCGGCGCGGTCGGCATCTGGGACGAGCTGTTCTTCATCTGCACGGTCTTCGCCCTGTTGCGGCGCCACTTTCCCGATGCGCTCGCCAATGTGCTGCAGATGATCGTGTTCGTCTCGTTCCTGTGGGAGCTCGGCTACCGCGAATGGGGTCCGCTGCTGACGATCCCGTTCGCCCTGCTGCAGGGGTTCATCTTCGTGCGCACGCATTCGCTCGCCTATGTCGTGACGGTGCATCTGCTCTTCGATGCGGTCGTGTTCGCCGTGCTCGTGCACGCGCACAACCCCGGACTCCTGCCGATCTTCCTGCTCTAGGGTTCTGCCGGCCGATACGATCGACTCATGCTCATCGTCGGACTCGTCCTCGCCGCGGCCGCTGCCGCGTTCCATGTCTTCATCTTCGCGCTCGAGTCGCTGAAGTGGACAGAGCCCGAGACGAGGAAGATCTTCGGCGTCGCGAGCGAGGCGGATGCGCTCACGACGAAGGCGCTCGCCTTCAATCAGGGCTTCTACAATCTCTTCCTCGCGCTCACCGCGCTGCTCGGCGTCGGCTTCGTGATCATCGGCTTCACGACGGTGGGACTCACCCTCGTCTTCGCCGGCACGGGAATGATGCTCGCTGCCGCGCTGGTGCTGATCCTCTCCGACCGCACGAAAGCGCGCGCCGCGGTGATGCAGGGCACGCTGCCGCTTCTGGCCGTGATCGCGACCGCGATCGGCGTCGCGATCGGCTGATGTCGCAGTGCGCTGAACATGTCGGAGGGTGACATCTCGCGCGGCACGGGCCACACTCGGTGCATGACCGACTGGGTGCTGCACGTGGACATGGATCAGTTCATCGCTGCGGTCGAGGTGCTGCGCAGGCCCGAGCTCGCCGGTCTGCCGGTGATCGTCGGGGGCCGCGGAGATCCGACGGAGCGCGCGGTCGTGTCGACGGCGTCGTATGAAGCGCGGGCGTTCGGCATCGGATCCGGGATGCCGCTGAAGATCGCCGCGAGGAAGGCTCCGGAGGAGGCCGTGTTCCTTCCGGTCGACCACGACGCCTATGAAGCGGCGTCCACTGAGGTGATGTCGGCTTTGCGTGCTCTGCCCGGCGTGGTGCTCGAGGTCGTCGGCTGGGACGAGTGCTTCCTCGGGGTCGAGACCGACGACCCTGAGAGGGTGGCAGGCGCGGCTCAGGCCGCCGTGCTCGAGGCGACAGGGCTCCACTGCTCGGTGGGAGTCGGCGACAACAAGGTGCGGGCGAAGATCGCGACCGAGTTCGGCAAGCCTCGCGGGGTGTTCCGACTCACCCGCGAGAACTGGTTCGAGGTGATGGGCGACAAGCCCACACGCGATCTGTGGGGCGTCGGCCCGAAGGTGCAGAAGAGGCTCGCAGCGTACGGCGTCCGGACGGTGCGAGAGCTCGCGGACGCCGACGAGGACCTGCTCGTCTCCGAGTTCGGTCCGCGGATGGGCGTCTGGTATCACGGGCTCGGATCAGGGCTCGGGCCGAGCGTGGTCGATTCGACTCCGTGGGTGGCTCGGAGCCACAGCCGTGAGACGACCTATCAGCAGAATCTCACCACTCCCGCCGAGATTCAGGCCGCGCTCGCGGAGCTCGCCGGTCATGCCTTCGACGACTGCGCCGCCGAGGGGCGACCGATCGTTCGTGTGCACCTCAAAGTGCGGTACGCGCCGTTCGAGACGAAGACGTTCGGGCGCAAGCTCGCGGCACCGACCAGAGAGCGTGACGATGTGGTCGCCGCGGCTCTCGCGCTCGGAGCCACGATCGACCGGCAGCGAGAGGTGAGACTTCTCGGCGTGCGCGCGGAGATGGCCATGCCCGAAGGAGGCGACTCGACCGAGCGCACGCCGGTGCGCGGCAGGATCTGACCAGGTCGGGTGGCTGTCACTCGCGGATGACGGCGACATGGCTGAAGGCAGGGCTCACGACGAGTCCTGCCGGCTGTGCGAGTGTGATCTTCATGCGCCGATTCTGCACCAGGGTGCGGACAACCGCATGGTGGTGCGCGGAGCCGACGGGGCGGGCACTGAGCCCGCCCCGACGGAGGTCAGCCGACCTTCTTCACCGTGTACCGGAAGACGTCGGTGCGCAGCACGTCGCCCGATGTCTTCACGATCTGGATCGTGTGCTCCTTGTCCTTCAGCCCGGAGACCGTGAAGAGCTCCTGCCTCGAGACACGCGAGTCGGCGTGGGTGTCGACGGTCTCGACCTTCTTGCCGTCGAGGTAGACATCGACGGTGCCCTGGTCAGGTCCCTTCGGGCCGAGCCACGAGACGCCTGTTCCGCGGAATGTCAACGACACCGAGTCGCCGTCGACCGTCGTCGCGTGCACATCGTCGAGGTGGTCACCGGTGAACGCGAAGTCCAGGATCGCGTCCCCGGCGGGCAGGGCGGCGAGATACGACGACCTCAGGGTCACCGTGGCTCCTGACAGCGTGTAGTCCGCGTCGCGCTCGAGCGGCTCCCCGTCGATGCTGATGGACGCGAGCTCGCTCGGGTCGCGCAGCACGTCGACCGTGACATCGGCGGGGGCTGCCTTGTTGAATGCGCCTGAGGTGGAGCTCAGCTGACTGTCGAGAGTGACGACCAGCTTGTCGAGCAGCATGAACGACCCGGACTTCTTCACCACGCGCAGGGTGTGGCTTCCGCTCGGGAGGTCGGCCACGCTGTACACGACCTGCTGCGACAGTCGGCCGTCTGCGGCCGGCAACGACGTGTCGACCGTCTCGACGAGCTGTCCGTCGAGATACACCTCGACCTCGCCCTGCGATTCGTGCTTCTCCGTGACGTACTGGATGCCCGTGCCCTGGAAGGTGTGCTCGAATGCGGCACCGTTCGTCTCGACGTAGTGCACGTCGTCTCCGTGATCGCCGAGCCCTCGGTTGTTGCTGTACCCCCACGACCCGCTGTAGCCGATCCGGGAGTCGCTGTCGTTCAGCGTCACGGTGAGGCCGGTGGCGGGAGGGGTGGGCGTGCCGGCCCCGGGCGTGTCCGACACGGCGACGGTGAAGGGCTGGGAGGTCGAGGGGACCTCGTTGCCATCGTTGCGCACCCAGTCGCCGGCATAGCCGACGCGGAGGGAGTCGTCGTTGACCGTGAGGACGGACTGCTTCTCGGGGGTCACCTTCAGCAGGCGTACGCCGTGGATCGGCACGTTCTCGGCTGTGAAGCCGTCTGCTTGCGAGCCCAGGTTCTTGCCGGCCCAGAGATCGCGCACCTTCGCGGAGCCGTCGAGCCCGATATCGGACCAGGCGACGGTGATGTCGGCGTCGGCGCGACCGAGGTTGTACAGCGCCACCGTGTAGGTGCCGTCCGGATTGAGCGCGTACCAGGCCTGCTGCTTCGTCGCCGTCGAGACCGGACGTGCGGGCACCCCCGCCTGGTTCACGGCGATGACCTCGCGGTTCGTGATCAGCTCGAGACCGTACTCGTCGAGGTTCGTGAGGTCGTTGCCCAGGTACATCGGCGCTGCAGAGGTCGCCCACAGCGTGGTCGCGGTGCGGCGTTCGTCTCGGGTGAGGCCGTCCATCTTCCCGTTGCCGACGTTGAGGGAGTCGAGGTCGTTCCACCCGGCGGGGCCGGCGTGGCGCCACCAGTCGGACAGGCGCGGGAAGAGGCGCGCGACGTTCTCCCAGGTGGTCAAGGCCTCATCGCCGCAGTAGCACTCGACGTCCCAGTCGATGCGCCAGCCGTCGGCGTAGCGCTTCCAGTAGTCCGCATAGTTGATGTCGACGGCCCAGGAGAGCTCGAACCAGATGTCGTTGCGATCGAGCGCGCGAGACCAGGCGGCCACCTCCTCACGGGCATCCATAGACAGGTCGCTGATCCCCGAGCCGGGAGTGACGCTGTCGAACTTGATGAAGTCGACTCCCCACTCGCCGAGCAGATCCGCGATCGAGTCGATGTACTTCTCGGTGCAGGGGTTGTCGAAGTCGAGTCGGTACCCGAAGCCCCAGTAATCGCCCTGCTGGAGCGGCTGCTTGAGCAGATTCCCGGTCGTGCAGCCCGGAGCGCCGTAGATCGGGAGCGCCTTCTGCGCCGTCTCGAGGCTCATGCCGGGAATCAGGTAGAGGCCCACCTTCTGGCCGTTGTCGTGCACGTGGTCGATCACGGCGTCGAGACCGTCGGGGAACAGGGTCGTGCTGGGAATGGGGCGTCCGTACTCGTCCTGGCCTCCGTTCCAGCCGGCGTCGATGTTGATGTACTCGTAGCCGAAATCCTGGAGCTTGTCATGCATGGCGTCCGACTGCGCCATGATCTGATCGGCGGTGATCCACTGGCCCCCTTCGTACACCTGCATGCTGTAGCTGCTCCAGCCCATGTACGGCTGGGTCGACCGGTCCGAGACGCCCTCGTCGGACGGTGCGCTGCGTCGAGCATCCTTCGCCGGTGGCTGCTGCTCTGCGGGCGTGGAGGCCGTCGGTGACGGCGACTCGCTCGGTGCCGGGCTCTCGGTCTCCTCTTCGCCGGACGGCGGTGTGGCGGCCTCGGTCGGGGTCGCCTCGGGCGCGGGCGTGGCGGAGGGCTCGGGCGTCGCTTCGGTGGCCCACCCCACCCCGGGGGCGAGGGTGAGCGCGAGCGCGGTCGCGGCGAGCGCCGCGGTGATCGACGCCGCTCGCCTTCTCTGTCGATGGGTCTTCATTGCTTTCCTCTCGTTCGACTGCTCTGTCGTGGGGATGGGGAAAAAAGGATCGGAGATCTCAGCTGTCCGAGCGTCGGACCTCGACGAGCATCGCCTGCTGCGGATTGAGGGTCGGGAGCGGAACGCCCGCGATGACCAGTACGGAGCCGGGGATGTCGACCGGGCCGGCGACGGCGGCCGTCACCCACTCGGGGTCTCCGCCGTGTCTGCTGGACGCTCCGAGGTCCTCGCGGATCCGGACCCTGTATGTCGCCGTCGCATCGAGCCCGGGGAAGCGCACGCGACCGGACTGGCCGGCGGCGGAGGTCGCGAACCGGCTCCAGGTGAAGAGCGCTGCGGAGGCGTCGTGAGCGACGACTCCGGCGAGCGAGGTCGCCGGGTCGGCGAGGTCGGCGTTCACGACCCTGCCGCTGTGCAGCAACCCGCGGAACTCGCGGTACAGTGCGGCCCAACGCGTGATCACCGCGAGCTCGGCGTCGTCGACGGCCGTCAGATCCTGCTCGATACCCGCGTGCGCGGTGAGTGCGGCGATCAGACGGAACGGGAGATCCGTGGTGCGCGAGGTGGTGTGCGAGCGCGCCGCGCCGAGGTGCGATCCGATCAGCTCGGGGGGAACGATGCTGCGCGTCCACCTCTCGATCTGGATGCGCTCGACCGGGTCGTTGCAGTCGGACGCCCACACGCGGTCGGTGCGTTCGAGGATCCCGAGATCGACGCGGCCGCCGCCTCCCGAGCAGGTCTCGATCTCGAGTTCCGGATGCCGTCGGCGCAGCTCGTCGAGCAGCCGGTAGAGCGCCGTCGTCTGACGGTGCACGCTCGGTCGATCACCGTCGGCGCCTCGGCTCACCGCCTCGAGGAGATCCCTGTTGTGATCCCACTTGAGGTAGTCGATCGAGTGCTCCTGCACCAGCGCGTCGATGCGCTCGAGCAGGTACCGGTATGCGTCGGGGCGGGCGATGTCGAGCACATGCTGCGAGCGGGACTCGGGCCCGAGCCCTTCGGCGGGGCCGAGCACCCAGTCGGGGTGTGCGCGCGCGAGGTCGGAATCGAGGTTGATCATCTCGGGTTCGAACCACAGGCCGAACTGCATGCCGTGGCCGCGCACGACGTCGACGAGCGGGCCGAGTCCCTGCGGCCAGACCGCGTCATCGACGTACCAGTCGCCGAGCCCGGCGTCTGCTTCGCGGCGCCCACGGAACCAGCCGTCGTCGAGCACGATGCGCTCGACGCCCACCTTCGCGGCGCGCTCGACCAGTGCTGTCAGCCGCTCGAGATCGTGATCGAAGTACACCGCCTCCCAGGTGTTGAGCACGAGCGGGCGCGGGGAGCGGGGGTGCGATGCCCGCGCGCGCAGTCGCCGATGCAGACGATCGCTGATCGCGTCGAGTCCCCGGTCGGACCAGATGAAGAGTGCGGTGGGGGCGTCGTAGCGCTCTCCGTCGGCGAGGATGATCTCGCCGGGGTGCAGGTTCTCGCCTGCCCCGAGGATGGCGCTGAAGGCTCCAGCGCCCTCGGTGAGGCGCTCGGCGAGGTAGCGCTGCTCGCCGCTCCAGGCGAGGTGGACCGCCCAGACCTCTCCGTGTCCGAACCCGAACCCGGAGGTGCCGGCGGCCAGGAGGAAGGGGGAGTCGTGCCCCGGCTTGCCGCGGTGCGCGGCGCGCAGGTGCGTGCCGAAGCCGAGCGGTGACCGCTGCGGGGAGCGCTCGCGGCACCATTTGCCCGTGAAGTCGAGGAGCTCGTTCGCCCGTTCGGGAAGAGGGAGCAGTGCGAGCACGCCGCCCACGGTGTAGGCGCTCTCTCCGATCCGCGGGCTCAGTGCCGCGTCCCGGGTGAGCGACATGTCGACGGCGAGGACGCCTTCGGCATCGAGGCGGTACCGCATCTCGGTGACGACGCCGGTGAGGGTGTCCTCGAAGTCGAGCGCGATGCTGCCGCCGACGCCGTCGGAGGGGATCTCGACGTCGTGGCGCACGAGCCGCGGACGCGGCGTCGTGGCTCGGCCGCCGGCGTGGCCCGAGAGCGCGGGCGTTCCCGACCATCCCTCGTATTCGGTGGGCAGTGCCGAGAACGTCCGTGGGATGTCCGGCGAGTTGTTGAGCTGGGCGGGCCCGGCGGTGAGGGCGAGCGCCGAGACGGCCGCCGGATCGAGGTCTCCGAGATCAGCTCCCCAGTGCAGCACACGGGGGATCGGTGCGGAGATCTGGACGATGAAGGCGGCACCAGCAGCGCGGAGTGCGACGACGGTGTCTGCACGGGAAGTCATGGGATGAGACCCTCCGGTAGTTACTTGACAACGTCAATAAACCACGATCGAGAGGGACGCGCAAGCGATCGGCGGAAATCGTCGATGTGAGATCGACCGTTTACTTTTTCGATTCGGCATGATTTTATTACGACGTAAAGTAATCCGGCCCTGGGAGGGCGATCATGAAGCTCAGTGCTGAGCACGCACCACCGGTCGAGATCTCGCCGCAGAGTCCTCGACGCACCGACGCACGTTCCCGATTCGTCCGCAGCCTGCGCCGCTACTGGCAGCTGTATCTGCTGCTGCTGCTGCCGGTCATCTGGTTCATCGTGTTCCGCTACGTGCCGATGGCGAACGCGGTGATCGCGTTCAAGAACTACAACCCCATCGACGGGGTATGGGGCAGTCCCTGGGTGGGATTCGACAACTTCTCCGCACTCTTCCGCAATCCGGTGTTCCCCAAGCTCATCGGCAACACGTTCATCCTCGCGGTCTACACCCTGATCGCGAGCTTCCCGCTGCCGATCATCCTCGCGATCCTGCTCAACGAGGTCCGGCTGCGGTTCTTCACGCGAACCGTCCAGCTCGTCACGTACGCGCCGTACTTCATCTCGACCGTCGTGATCGTGTCGATGACGATCCTGCTGCTGTCGCCACGCGTGGGCATCCTCGGCCGAACACTGAGCTTCTTCGGCGCCGGACAGGTCGATCTGCTGGCGAGCGCCGACTTCTTCCGCCACATCTATGTGGCGACGGACATCTGGACGACCACCGGATACTCCGCCGTCATCTATCTCGCGGCCCTCGCATCCGTGGACACCTCCCTCTACGAGGCCGCCAAGATCGACGGGGCATCGCGGCTGCAGAAGATCTGGTACGTCGACCTCCCATCGCTTCTGCCGACGGCGACGATCA
>Ga0308166_1005019_pt1 | contig 10302 bp, 9 predicted proteins | sample PhyCR2_2_FD_202137 | JGI IMG/M metagenome (GOLD analysis project Ga0308166, IMG submission 202137) | Phyllosphere microbial communities from UC Gill Tract Community Farm, Albany, California, United States - DLSLCC.R2 | ecosystem: Host-associated > Plants > Phyllosphere > Unclassified | place... | reverse complement strand
TTGAAACTGTTAAAGGATGCCAGTACAGCGTGATTACACTACGCTGTACTGGGCTTCGAGAGGCTTTTCTGATGTAGCCTGCTCCCCCATTGATTGATGCAGATAGATGTTAACAATGTCCGTTGAGCGCTCATAGCAGCCATTCAAACCCCAACTAATTCTGTAGATTTGCATTCCACATAAACCATAATCTCAGCCAGCGCGTAATGACAGCCCTGGAGGAGATGACGCCCCGCGTTGAGCATTACAGCATTGATGAAATGTTTCTGGAGCTGACGGGTATTAACGGCTGCGAAGATTCTGAACATTTCTGCTGCCTCAGAACACATGTGATGAATACCACCGGCCTGGCTATTGGCATTTGCATTGGCACTGGCATGGGGCCGACCAAAACGCTGGCATTATAAAGTGATCAAGCAAGGAGGAGCCACAGTTTCAGGGGCGTGCTCACGCTTACTCCAGACAATCCAAAGCGCACCGCTACTCTTCTGAAAAATCTGCCGTGGAAGAAATCTGGGGGGGGGGGACGTTGCATCGGCAAATGCCTTAATCTTATGGGTATACATAATGCCCTGCAGCTGGCACGCGCCTACCCTGCCCTCATCCGGAAAAACGTTAATGTAGTTCTGGAGAGAACCGTCCGTAAACTGAACGGCGAATCCTATATTCTGTTGAGGAACTGCCCCCTGCCAAGCAACAAATTTGCTGCTCCCGCTCTTTTGGTGAGCGCATCACCTCAAAGATCGCCATGCAGCAGGCGCTCTGCCTGTATGCGACAAGAGCGGCCGAAAATCTCCGAGGCGAGCGGCAGTTCTAGCGACTTATCAGCGTATTTATTCGCACCTCGCCGCATGCAGTCAACGGGGTGCTCCATGGAGACAGCGCTGTAGAAAACTCAGCCTGCCCACACAGGACACGCGTGACATCATTGACGTGGCCATGCGATCACTTGATCGCATCTGGCTTGAAGGTCGCCGATACATGAAAGCGGGCATCATGCTCGATGACTTTACCCCGGATGGAGTCAGTCAGCTTAATCTCCTTGATCACAGGCAGCCACGAAAAAACAGAGTGCAGCTGATGAAGGTGATGGCCGGCATTAATCAGTCCGGAGTGGGTAGCATGTGGTTTGCAGGACAGGGAGTGAATACCGAATGGAACATGAAGCGGGAGATGCTCAGCCCGGCCTGGACCACACGCTGGTCTGATATTCCGGTTGCACGTGTATATACCCGGGCAGGTAAACGTAATATCGCCTGTTTTCTTCTCAGGGGGCCTGTAGGCAAATTTTCAGTTCCTGAAGCCAGGCATAATGCCACTGGTTTGCGTTACTACAGTGTCAGCGCTCACCGGCACTTGTCGAAAAAATGCGTCAGGCGCATTTCTGAGGGCGCACCTCCCGGATATCAGCATCAGTCAGAGGGTAAAATCGACGTGCTCACCGCCAGGCATATTGACGCCTATTGTCAGTTGACCGCCAAGCGCTTCAACATAACGTTTGAGCGTGGCAATTTTCAGATCTTCACCGCGCCCTTCAATTGCAGCAACGGAAGGCTGTGCAATACCCATGGCTTCAGCCTGCTGCTTCTGTGTTTTCGACAGCGCCTCACGCAGTTTATACAGCTGAGAATCAAGTCGCATTGCCGCGACTTTTTCATGAACCTGAGTGAGTTCATCAGGTGTCAGATCAGCCATCAGGTCATCAAGCGTTTTCATTTCCCGCTCCGTTTCAGTTGGTCCAGATGTCGGTGGTACTCATTTTCCGCTGTTTTAATCATGGTCTTGTAGAAGCGCTTTTCATCTGCGCCTTCTTTATTACCCGCACACAGGACAATCGCTTTACGCATGGGGTCAAACACAAAGAACCCCCTTACGGGCCGCCCGTTGCTCTGCACCCTAAGTTCTTTCATATTCGGGATTTTTGAGCCGTAAAGCGTATCCACATGCGGCCGGCCAAGATGCGGACCTTCCTGCTTCAGGAGGTTCAGTGCGGCAAGCACATCCAGCTGCATCGCCCTGTCCTGCTCTTTGAGCCATTCCGCGAACAAATCCGTGGTTTCAACGATCCAAACACGTCCACCTTTATATATTACAGTCTATACAGGATATATATCACAGACTATTTTTTCAATACCGCGCTCTGTCTGTTATACCAAAATCCTTTATCGCCAGATTTTCATATAAGCGCAGGTGGCAGGCTGTATAAATGCAATATACCGGACATCAGCCCGACTAAATGTAGTCATCGTAAGCGTCAGGCCAAGGACTGCTAAACACCTAGCCTGTCATGAACGCAGAACTCTCAAATTGATTCTTTGCCTTGCGGCGCGTCATTAAGTCCGTCGTGACTTTCTTCGTTGAGGTAGCGAGTCTCACTCTGATCGATACCGGACAGCAGATGCACCAGCTTTTTACGGCCGCGGGGCAGGCGTGAAGCAGGAGTAAGTGTCACTGTCTCACCCTCGACGGTGACGTTTAGCCGGATACCAAGCGTCCAGCCGGCACGGTCAGCCACATCATCCGGAACATTGATGACTAAGATACCGTTCTGCTGACGTAATGACAGGTCTGTCATATTTCCTCTCTTCCTCCTCTCTGACAACGCCTGTCGTCAGGTTAGCGGCATCTGAATGTAATGTGAGTTTATAAGGCCGGTTTTCAGCAGTAACAAGGTGCTGTTAATGGCTGTATGCCTGCCCTTAAAAGTATTCTGAAGATACAGCGCAATTCTTTCCAATACCGAAAGCATGCGGACTGGTTAAGTGAGTGTTTCGTTAATCATTATGGAAGGGAATTTCATGTTTACGACACCATTCTGGCCTGCTGCTGATTCATATCACATTCATATGATGGATATTCCGCTGCCAGACTCACTTTCTTCGGCTGTGCTGGACCTTATCCATCAGGCTACCCGGCTTGCCGATGCGGCAAATCATATCCATCCGGTTGCCACGCGAACCGGAACCACATTGCTTCATTCCATTGAAGAAAAACTCAGCATTATCTGTTTTAAGCTCGCAGGGAAATTTACTGACCCGGACACCCGAAAAGCATTGCAACTGCGCGCTGATGTCCTTTCAGATCCCCGTACCGCAGGCGAACTGCTCCCGCAGATAGCCGGTCTTGATGAACAGGAGCTGGTGCAGGGTATTGGCTATATGTCGACATGGGTGGGAAAATCCAGGGCACAGCATTATTCCGCATGGTTTGGATTACCTAATCGCGGCCTGCAGGAAGTTTCCGATGTGGTAGACGAACTTTTTTCAGATAACCTGGCCTGGCTGCAACGCCATATTGATGAGCGGCTGATTGCCCTGCCCGGCTGCCGTTACAAAATCGTTGATCTGTTTGCAATTGCCGGCGAAGCCAACAGCTATCCTAAACACTTTGCTTATTTCTTTCCTGAAGACGAAGGCGTCAAGTACGCGCCTCAAAAGCGCACCATCGTGTTTGCAAATACGTATCTTAACCTGTTCGAACGCTTCGCCCGAACCCAGGCCTCTCTGCTCGGCTGGCAACAGAACGTTATTCCGGAAAGCAGCATCTGTGTCCGTCACCTGATTGCGTGGTTCAGAGGTCACGATTTGGGGCATTCCATTGTCATAGAAAAAATGAGGTTCGGCAGCCTGAGCAAGCAGGACCGATGGGGATCCATGGTCATCCAGGAGGCGCTGGCTGACGTGTTTGGTCTGCTGATGTGCCTCACAGAGGGTACCCGTCAGGCATTGCAGCTAGATAAAACGCATCAGCTAAGGGTATTTCTTCTAGAGATGCTTCGGTATCTGCGTCGTGGTCCCTGCGACTATCCCGATGCCGGGGCGGCGTACATTCAGCTTAAATGGCTGACGGAACATCAGTGCCTGTACTGGAATGGAACCCATTATGAAGTGGATCTCGCCGCGGTTAAACCGGCTTTAACCGCGCTGGCCAGTGCGATGACTTGCTCCGTTCTTCAGGGTGATACCGGAAAAGCCGAGGAGTTTCTGCAACGTTATTCACCGCATCATCAGCGTGAAGAAGCTGCAATGCTGCTCAACCGGCTTGGCAAAACGGTCGACATGATTGAATACGACCAGAAGATTAAAGGTTTTATATTATGATCGAATTCTCAAACGGCTTTTTACTGAGTTTATCGCTGTGTCTCGATATCGGCATTGCCAATATCGCCATGATTACCCTTGCCATGCAGCGCGGGTATTTCCATGGGTTCTGGCTGGGTATGGGCACCTGCGTTGGTGACCTGGCCTACGCATTACTGGCGCTGGCAGGCATGGCAGTGCTGCTTCAGTATGAAGTGGTCCGCTGGGTGCTGTGGATAGGCGGTGGAGCCCTGCTGTTATGGTTTGCCGGTAAAATGCTGGTGGCCGCATACAGAAAGGCAGCAGAACTTAATGTCAGCGAATCTCATCAGCCTCGCCCGCTCTTGCGGGAGTTCGGGCGGGGTGTTGTGCTAGCCATGTCCTCACCCACAGCCATCTTGTGGTTTGCCACCGTGGGCGGTGCACTGATTTCGCGGATGGGTCATCATAGCCTGACTGGCACATCGTGGTTTCTGAGCGGGTTCTTTATAGCGGGTATGTTCTGGACATGTGTGCTTTGCCTTGTCGGGAGCTTCGGCGGCAGAATGCTTGGTCAGCGGCTGCTTAAATATTCCTACATCGCCTCGGCCCTTATCTTCAGCTATTTTGCGCTCTATGTCATTGTGTCAGGATACAGGGAATTTATGGTGGCCTGAGCAGACCTGCGAAGCATAGTGATGGGGCGTCGTCCCCATTACTTTTCGAAAGGCATTAATGAAATGACTTTGATCGTAAAAACCCAGCATTATTGCCGCATCAAGCGGATGAACGTTTCTGCGAAGTAAGTCGCGAGCGTGATGCAGGCGAAGCTGCATATGGTACTGCAGGGGCGGCATACCCGTATGCCGGGTAAAGAAGCGCACAAGATGATATTTACTCAGCCCCGCCATCTGCGCAAGCCTATCCAGCTGGGGTTTTACGCTGAGATTTTCTCTTAGGTATTCAATCACAACGTTGAGCCTCTGTTCGTCATTGCCCTGCAGAAATGCCGGGGTCTCCAGCAGTTCGCCGCACAGCAACATCAACTCTTGCTCTTCATTTGCCCCTTCACCTTCGCGCGCGGAAGCCGCAAACCGGTACAGCGCATTAAACAGTCGCCTATTTTCAATAATGCCTTCGCGCAGAACGGGCACATGGCTGTCGCTGCGTATATTGTCCTCATCTGCCAGCAGTTTCATGACGCTCTGGGGCATGTGCACGCTGATAAAATCAACGGACTGACTGTCAAAACGCGACGCCTGAATGGTCCCCGGATTATATAAAGTCACCTGTCCACTCTTAACGTATGCGGTTTTACCTGCCAGCCAGATTTCCTCCACACCTGTCAGGTTGGCGCTAATGACGTATTCATCATGAAGATGTTTTGGGAAGCCAGCATTACAGGCACTGACGCGGGAGCATTCCACGCCATTGCGGCTGAACCACTCTGCAGACTGTAGCGACAAAATAACGGACCTTATGCAGTAATAGTGAATGATTAATAACGTTTACTTAACCATTCCCAGCCGCTTTTTTCAACTCTCCGCGGCAAAGCTTTCAAGATATCTGAACGTCCATGAGACTGACCGGCATTTTTCCGAATACTGCTGAGTCGGTATTTTACGTTCGATATTTCTTTCCTTTAGTCTGTATAAAAGAGGGCAGGGCAAAGCCCAGCTTTTAGCGATGAATTTGGCAAGCGAATAGGTGAATTTAAAAGGTGGTGTACCTATACGTTCATCTGCAGCCTGACGACAGGAATTCTCTCCCTGGCTGCGTGACAAGCTGACAGCCAATCCGATCACAGGTGCTGCAATACAGTCAGCGACCTCTATGCCGGGGCGATCGTCTTTGCAAAACTCCGTGTCTGGTCTGTACCCGTTAATATGTTCATGAGTCGGACATACTTACAGGTTATCGTCGCTACGATTTTACAGGCCAGTATGATGAGCAGGACCTGATCAGCTATCCACTTCTTTTAGGGATTCAACAAGTCTGGGGCTGAATGCAGTATCTGTTGGCGGTAAATCAGCGCCAAGCTACTTTTCACTGCCCGTAATGCTTGCTCATCGTGGCCTTATAAGTGCGGGTGTCCATCCACCTGACTATCAGGTTAAAATCCTGTTCAAACCGTAAGTAAGCAGTAACCCCTTGGGAATTTCACATTGAAATAAATTAATAAAAACGTTATAAATCAATAAATTAACATTGAAATTCGCATGGGGATTTCATCCTGCTTTCAGACCCAGATACATGAGATGCAAGGCAGGGAAAGGGCAGGGGGCTTGCGGCATTTCACCCGCAGCCTGTTACCTGCCCCCCGGTAAAAGCAGGACAAGAGGCATTAAATTCATACAACCCGACGCGTGCAACTTTTTATTAAATACATAAAAATGTTGCACAGAGCATTCATGAATGTACACTGGCGAAATTAATTGTCAGTGGAGCGGATGATGAAAAGTAACTACGGTGGAGTGGATGAAACTGCACGCAGAGCGAATGCTATGTTGCGCAGCATGAGTGATGACATTATCGATAAGCGCCAGGAATTCGGTCTCGATCAGTTCTATCAGACGTTCACGCGTAATGCCGTGGCCAATCTGCCTAAGCTCAGCCGCCGTGCTGTTGAACAGGCCATTGAAGAAATGGAATCCAAAGGTCATGTGTTTGGCAAAAAGGATGCCGGGAATGCGAAACATTACGCGCTGACTGTTCAGGACGTTGTTGATATCTACGCTCACCGGAAGGTGCCAAAATACCGCGACATCCATAAGGGCGAAGGCCCGTTTGTGATCTTCGTCGTCAATCTCAAGGGTGGGGTGTCCAAAACGGTCAGTACCGTGACGCTTGCTCATGGATTACGCGTTCACCCTGACTTACTGCAGTATGATTTGCGTAATCTGGTTATCGATCTGGATCCGCAGGCATCCAGCACCATGTTCCTGAATCAGGCAAACAGCATAGGGTCGATTGTCGAAACCGCCGCTCAGGCCATGCTGAATGATCTTGATGCGCAACAGCTCAGAGAACAAATCATCAAGCCAACCATCATTCCGGGTGTGGATATTATTCCGGCTTCCATTGATGATGGATTTGTGGCCAGCCAGTGGGATCGCCTGGTTCAGGAACATCTGCCCGGCGTGTTGCCTTCTGAAGTCCTGCGCCGAAACATTATCGACAGGGTGGGAAGCGACTATGATTTCATCTTCGTCGACACCGGGCCTCATCTTGACGCATTCATGCTTAATGCCATTGCGGCAAGCGATCTGCTTCTCACGCCAACACCGCCTGCGCAGGTTGACTTCCACTCAACCCTGAAATATCTCACCCGCTTACCCGATATGCTGGAGCAACTGGAAGAGGAGGGGATTACACCGCGTATAAAAGGAAATATCGGCTTCATGTCCAAGATGACGTCCAAACGTGATCATGAGATGACGCATGGGCTGGCCCGGGACGTGTTTACGTCTTACATCCTGGACGCCACGCTTCCCCGACTGGATGGGTTTGAGCGCTGCGGGGAAACGTTCGACACCATCGTCAGTGCCGATCCACAGTCATATCCGGGCAGTTCAGAAGCGCTCAAAAATGCCAAACGTGAAGCCGAACGCTTTACTCAGGCCGTGTTTAAACGGATTGAGTTCGTCAGAGGGATGCAATAATGAAAGAACTGAAGAAAATGGGACGTACCTTGGGTAACTCCAGCTTCAGCAAAATGCTGAGCGAAACGGAAAGTGCCCGTACTTTTACCCTTAAATCCGGTGCCACCGCGCGGTTTACGCTTACCAAGATTCTGCACGATGACATCGAAACGCAGACTTACGTGGATGCCACGATTAACGGCCGCGATCAGGCCTTTTTAACTGAAGAATCCGTCAGCGATATTTCCCGCACCATTAAACTGCAGCAGTTCTTTCCGGCGATTGGCCGTGAGGTAGACGGGCGTATTGAAGTCCTGGACGGTTCACGCCGCAGGGCCGCGTGCCTCTACAGCGGTATGCCATTTGAAGTGTTAGTGACGAAAGATGGGCTGTCGCTTTCAGACGCCCGGCAGCTGGCCATCGACATTCAGACGGCAAAAGAGCACACACTGCGTGAACTGGGTAATCGCCTTAAACTGATGTACCCGGAACATATGAATCAGTCTGACATTGCTGCAGCGGAAGGGCTGTCGCCGGCAAAAGTCACGCGTGCTTTCCAGGCGGCGTCGGTACCCGATGAAATGATTGCAGTCTTTCCGTCCGTCGGCGAGCTCTCTATTAACGACTATAAGACCTTACTGGATATTGCAGAGAAAGCGGCGAGCAGGCAAATCAGTGTCCAGGAACTGGCAGAGGGCGTGCGTGAACGTATTGCGCTTGATGCGCTCACTGAGCACGATGATCCGGCTGTTAAGGCAAAGATTATTGGTTACTTTCGTGCAGCCAGTGCTGAACCTAAGTCAACGCGTGATGCGAAAAAAGTCGTGACCGAAAAAATAGCGGAATTCGGCGATAAAAAGCAGTTTGCGCGGAAAAAAACAGACGCAGAAAAGCGCCTTGTGACGTATGAGTTTTCGCGTCTTCCTGTGGCCTGGCAGGAAGAGCTGGATGATGCTGTGAAAGCCGTTATTGAAAAGATGCTCGCAAAATAATTTTCAATCCAGCGTGAAAAGAAGGGGAGTTACTCCAGTGAGTATCCCCCCTTTTTATTGGATACCCACCAAGAAATCTCTCTAACATGCTGTTATATCTCGCTAATCTATAAAAATTTCAACCTGAAATTCCCATCACTGAACATTCTGTTAATGTAGTGCTTTGCGTTCACAGATGACTCAACTGCTTAATCTGCCTGGCCCTTGAATCCTCAACTTTCAGCTTATAGAGAATCATCGATTAAACATACAAAAGTGGAAGGGCGAATCACAATGACCACTTTGATGGCGTAACACCACTCATGACGCCATATGGTCTGTTAACTGGAACCGCTGTTTGTTGTCCACGGCTTGATCAATAGGAGAAGGAATATTTGTAGCGTCTCAGCGTACACTTTGATGGAAAAATCTTCTCCGATCGTTGTGGTGGCCGTGCTGATAACGTTGCTTTCTATATCTTATGGGTATGTAAAAAAAGCATACAAGCAAGTCTAATACAATTAAAAATATTATTAATATACAATCAGTTAAAAGCAGAAAACAAAACTTTTTCACATACCATTTTGTAGTCCCTAACATCTGGGATGTTACATCAGAGCATAATTTTCGTTCCTCTTACGATCAGATTACTGCTGAGCGATCGTATAAGAGAGAAAGTCTGATTAACCGTTACTGGGCGCAAAACAGCTGTCAGACAATTTCAGAGAGGTCTCTCATAACTTTTCTTTTTACCCCATAGCCCCCTAGGGCTTTCATCAGTACATAAATGCAGGCTGGTTGAGAGCGGTCTACAGCGACGGTTTATCTGCAGCAGAGATCGGCTGTAAATGATCCATTGATGATTGTGCTGGTATGCCTGTTAAGCAGAGAGCCCTTAGAGTTATCCACTTATCCACGCGATAGATCCCAATAAATTGATCCTAATGAGATCCTTTATAGATCCCAAAGAGATCCCCGATCGCCGCAGGCCGCACCAGCTCTGGTCTGAACAGGTGTCCGCATAAGCTATAGCAAGTAAAATATAAGCTATACAGAGATCACAATAAGCTATAGAAGGTAAAATATAAGCTGTAATTAGGAAAACACATAAGCTATAGTGAGTTTATCGCTCATTTTCCCGTTTTGATTGTGGATAACTAATCTGATTGCCTGTCAGAGAGTTACTTCGATCATTGGCGAGTTGTTATCTAACAATTCACAATCCGGATCGGTTGATCATGCTCAACGATCCTCTAAAACGTGTGCAGGAACGCTTGTGGCCAGCGACAATCTTGACTTAGCAAAGCTTTTTGAAGAAAAAGACACGAAATCCGGGGAAATTGTAACCCTGACGCCGAATGCCAATAATACTGTGCAGCCGGTGGCACTGATGCGCCTGGGAGTATTTGTCCCTACGCTCAAGTCGTTAAAAAACAGCAAGAAAAACACATCTTCAACAACCGATGCGACCGAAGAATTGACGCGTCTTTCACTTGCAAAAGCGGAAGGCTATGAAAAGGTTGAGATAGTCGGCCCGCGCCTGGATATGGATAACGATTTTAAGACCTGGGTTGGGATCATCCATTCCTTTGCAAAGCACAAAGACAAGGTCATTGGCGACAAGGTACAGCT
>Ga0308166_1005016_pt1 | contig 10307 bp, 8 predicted proteins | sample PhyCR2_2_FD_202137 | JGI IMG/M metagenome (GOLD analysis project Ga0308166, IMG submission 202137) | Phyllosphere microbial communities from UC Gill Tract Community Farm, Albany, California, United States - DLSLCC.R2 | ecosystem: Host-associated > Plants > Phyllosphere > Unclassified | place... | reverse complement strand
CGCTGCCGGCATCGCCGAACTGGAGCGAGAGACGGATGAAGATTTCGGCGCGGCAACTTCGCAAGCGTATCTGATCGAAGTGGAGGACCCGGTGCCCCAATCGGATGTGCTGGAACAGTTATACGAGGCGCTGCGCACGCTCGGCATTACGGCGCGCGTATCACCCGTGGCACGCGATGGCCGCGTCACGCTCGTGACGCCGATGCCGGCACTGGTCCTGGATGCCGATGACGACGACGATCTGGAAGCGGAACGCTTCGCACTGGACACCGGCACGATGGAAGAGCAGCCCGCGCAGGCCGTCACGTCGGTTGGCGCCGCGCTGCAGCGCGGTGAAGCGCTGATCGCGTCGATGGTGCGGCAGGGCAGCCTGATCAACGGCGAGACGCTGGCCGATGCCTGGGGCATTACCCGGCAGGCACTGGACAAGGCCCGCGAGCGGGGCGAGCTGTTCTCCGTCAGGATGGGGCGTCAACACTATTATCCTGTCGCGGCGCTGAGTTTCTTGCGGCGCGACTTTGAAAGCATCAACCGGTCGTTTCATCCCGATATTGCGGCGGGCACGAAACTGATCTTCTTCAATCGCAAACATGGCAGTCTGGGCGGGAAAACCGTAGCGGAGTCGGCTGATCGGCTGACCGATATCCTGCGCCTGGCTGCCGGCTGGGAACGCATTTGATCCATACTCACATCCCCGATTTCGCCGGCCTGCATGCGGCTGGTGAGCTGTGCTTTTGCCCTGTCGATATCCGCGCACTGCTGCGACTGAGCGTGCGGCCGGGGATGGAGCCATGGTGGGGCACGACGGGACGCTATCGCTTCGACGACCCGGCACGCTGTTTTGGCGTCACGTACGTGGCGGGCACGCTCGATGTCGCGTTGTGCGAAACCATCCTGCACGAGGTGGGCGACTACCGGAACGGCGAATGGTGGGTCGACCGCAGCTCGGTCGAACGGCGCTCCGTGGTCCATTACGTGCATCCGGCCAGGACGCAGCTGCGGCTGGTCGACCTGACCGGTATCTCCCTGAAAAGCCTGGGCCTGAACAACGACGTCAGCGCCCAGGACGACTACACCCACACGCAGCTGCTCAGCCGTGCAATCCACGAGCAGGTGCCGGAAGCGGACGGCATCCGCTATATCAGCAAACACATGAACACGGCGTTTGCCGCCGCGCTGTTCGAACGCAGCGGCGTGCGCGCCCGCCCGGAGCCGACGCCGCTGCTGACGCATCCCGACATCACTGGCCTCCTGACCCGTTTGCGCGTCAGGCTGTTCTCGTTATAAGCCGCTTGCCGCCGCGCGGCAACGGTGCACGCGCCGGCAGCGGCAGCCCGGGACGCGCCACCGCGCAGCGCACGGCCACGGCGTCGACCGCGCATCCCGCCAGCGCGAGCGCATACTCGCGTGCGCCGGCCACGAGCCGGCAGCGCAGCCCATCCTCCGTATGCCGGGCCGCCAGCAGCGATTTCGCGTGCAGCGCGGCCACGGCATCGTCGACGTCGGCGCTATCGATCATCGTGTCGGTCGCCACGCGGCTGGCCGCGGCAAGACCGAACTCGCCCCGCAACACGGCCAGCCGGCGCAGCACCGTCTCCTCGACCGGCGTCAGCGTGGCCCAGCTCCACGCCAGACACGCGCGCCATGACCGGTGCCGCGGCGGTGCCGTGCGGCGTCCACCCTTGAGCAGATGCAGCGGATCGTCCATCAGCACCGCCAGTTCGTGCACGTGAAACAGGTCCAGGCGCGCCGCGGCCAGCTCCAGCGCCAGCGGGATGCCGTCGACGCGGCGGCAGATGCGGGCCACGGCCTCCATATCCGCGTCGCTCGGCGGGGTGCCGTCCAGGCCGGCGCGGTACAGGAACAATGCCACGGCCGGCGCGGCCAGCAGCGCGGCACCGCGCGCTTCCGGCGGCGGACAGTCGAGCGGTGTGAGCGCTACCACGCGCTCCCCGGCGGCGCGCAGCGCCTCGCGGCTGGTGGCCAGGATGGTTAGCCCGGGTGCCTCCTGCAGCAGCTTTTCGGCCAGCGCGGCGACGGCGTCGACGACGTGTTCGCAATTGTCCAGCAACAGCAACAGCGGCTGCGCGCGCAGCCGGGCCTGCAGGGTGGGCAGGGGATCGCCGCCGGCCGGCAGCCCGAACGCCGCCGCCAGCACGCCGGACACGCCGCCCGATTCGGACGCCGCCGCCAGGTCGACGGCGCAGCAGGGCAGCCGCGACGCCAGCTGCCGGACGACCGTCAGCGCCAGCGCCGTTTTGCCGACGCCGCCCACGCCGATCAGCGTGACCAGCCGGTGCGCGGTGATTTGCCGCACCACCGTTGCGACGTCGGCAGCCCGGCCGAAGAGCGCACCGGGCGGTGGCGGGCATGCGGGCAAGGTGGCGGCGGGGGCAACTGGCGCCTCGTCGCTGACAGGCGCCACGAAGGTGTAGCCGCGGCCGGCCACGCTGTCGATATAGCGCTGACCGGCGCCGTCGTGCAGCGCCTTGCGCAGTGCGGCCACGTGCACGCGCAGGTTGGCTTCCTCGACAACCGTGTCGGGCCAGACGCGCGCCATCAGATCGGCCTTGGCGACCGTGGCGCCGGCGTGGGCGATCAGCGTGACCAGGATGTCGAAGGCGCGTGAGCCCAGGCGCACGGACCGGCCGTGCTCCAGCAGCACGCGCTGCTGCGGATACAGGCGAAACGGGCCGAAACAGACGGCCCACTCGGTGGCGGGGGGTGTCATAGGGGTCTCGTCATGGCGAGTCCCGATGTTAGCAAGGGATTATTACGGCAATCTGACAGCGTCCGACAGCGCGCAGTCCGACAGCAACCTCAGGCCTCCGCGAAATCCTCGACTTCATAGCGTTCCAGGAAGCAGTCGGGCCCCGTGGCCGGGGCGAAGCGGAACGCGGACAGACCGTTGACCTCCTCGACGACACGGCGCACGTAAGCGCCCAGCGACTGGCGCGTGGTGGCCTTCTGCCACATCGGATACAGGCCGCACAGGCGGCTGCCGTCCAGGTAGCGGATCTCGAATTCGCATTCGAAGTAGTCGCGCATGTCGCTGGCCCAGGCCTTGAGCAGCTTGTCGGCGGCGATAAAGGAACCCAGCACCGCCATACTGCTGGCGGCCTGCTGGCGGATGCGGATCTGGGCGACACCGACCTTTTCGGCGCGGCGTGGTGACAGGGTCTGGGTCATCGGCGGCTCTTGGTGGTAGCGGGTGGCATGATTGTAGTAACTGGGCGGCAGCGGCCGCGAATAAATCCTTGTTAAGCGTTGTTAACAACACAACACAGGGGCCGCTAGCACCAGTGCCGCCCGGCGGCGTGATGGAACACGGGGCGCCGGAAGCGGCCGATGGCGTCGACGGCGCCGGCGGGCGTGGGCAGCAGCGCTCCGCCGAAACGGTTGATGTGCAGGTGGCGCGCCAGCAGCTCCAGCGCGGGCAGCAGGCCGGCCGCCAGTGCGGCGTCCGTCGGAGCCAGGTGCAGGCTGGCGCAGGGCAGGGGATCGAGCGCGCCGGCCAGCGCCAGCAGTTCGGCGCAGTCGGCGCAGCGCACCAGCAGGCCGGCACCGTGCGTGCGTGCGCGGGCGGGATGCTCGATGACGGCGCTGGCGGGGATTTCGTCGAACCGGCCCGGCACGTCGGCCACGGTTTCGCGCAGGTCGACGAAGCCGTCGCCATCCACTGCCGCCACCAGCATGCCCGGCACGCCGTGCGCCAGCAGCAGCGCGGCCAGGTGTTCGGCACGGCCGTTCAACGCGCCCGGCAGGATGAACGCGGCCTCGCGCGCATCCGTCTCGTCCAGCAGCGGCAGCCGGCCGCCGGCGCTGGCGGGGATGCCGCCGTCGCGGCTGATGGCGGCACGCAGCGCATGATGGCCCAGCAGGGCCGCCGCGGCCGTGTCGTCGCCCGGTACCAGCGTGAACACGGCCTTCGGCAGTCCGCACGACGCGAGTGCCCCGTCGATCAGATTCGCCAGCATGGCGCTGCTGACGTTTGCCCTGCTGCTGGCGGCCAGCACGGGGCAGCCGGCGGCCAGCGCCGCCATCGCGTGCACGCCGGCCAGGCCGTATGCCGTTGCATGCGTGCCCACGGCGGCCACGGGGCCGAGCGGCACGGTGCGTACCGCATCGGGCGACGGTGTCAGCGCCGCCATTTCGGCGCGGCGCAGCGCATCGGCCAGCATGCGCAGCCAGCTGCGCAGCGTGTCGTGCTGGCGCAGCGCCGTGTCCGTGCCAATGCCCGCATCCGCCGCGGCGAGGCCCGGCAGGCGCGTGCGCGCGCCATCGAGCGCGCCGCCGATGGCGTCGATCAGCCCCGCGCGCCGGCCGTGGCTGGCCTGAGCGAACGGCAGCGCCGCAGCGGCGGCCGCGCCCGGGGCCGCCGCGCCGTCCGGCAGCCGGTTACAGGTCGTGGAATTCATTACCCCTTTCAGGCAGTCAGCCAGCTACTGTAAATAGTGGTTATTTCGCTTTGCCGTTACGTTAGAATCTGCTGGTCGGAAAATCAATATGGCTTTCGAGGTAATTTCGGGGTAAACCAGCAATGCGGCAGAGGTATGGTGAAGAAGTGCGAGAGGGCGGGACGGGCATGCCGGCAGCGGTAGCCGAGGTCGCGTTCGGCGATTTCCGCCTGGTGCCCCAGGCGCGCACGCTGTACCGCCAGGACCGGCCCGTGCGCCTCAGCGGCCGCGCATTCGACCTGCTGCTGGCGCTGGTGGAGCGGGCCGGCGCCGTCGTCGGCAAGGACGAGCTGATCGCCCGCGTCTGGCCGCACACGGTGGTCGAGGAGGGCAACCTGCGCGTGCACGTGGGCGCGCTGCGCAAGGCGCTGGGGGACGACCAGCCGTACGTCGAGAACGTGGTCGGACGCGGCTACTGCTTTGTCGCGCCGCTGCGCATGCCAGCGGCGGCGCAACCCCTGCCGGACCTGCCGGCGCCCCTGCCGCGCCAGCGCCTGACCGGGCGCGATGCCGTGCTGGCGCAACTGGCCGCGCAGGTGCCGGCGCAGCGGCTGCTGACGATCGTCGGCCCCGGCGGCATGGGCAAGAGCGTCGTCGCGCTGGCGGTGGCGGCAGGCATGGCGGAAACGTTCGACGGTGCCGTGTATTGCGCCGACCTGGCCGGCGTGACGGAGCCGGCGCAGCTGCCGGCAACGGTGGCCAGACTGCTGGGCCTTGCCGGCGACGCCTATCCCGGCCATTGGCTGCGGTCGCGCCGCGCGTTGCTCGTGCTGGACGGCTGCGAACAACTGGTCGACGCGGTGGCGGCGCTGGCCGAACGGCTGCTGCTGGAGGCGCCGCGCGTGCACATCCTGGCCACCAGCCGCGAACCGCTGCGGGCCGAAGGCGAGTGGGTGTACCGGCTGGCGCCACTGGCGCTGCCGCCGGCCGACGCGGTGCCGACGCCGGCGCAGCTGGCCGCTTACGCTTCCGTCCAGCTGTTTGCCGAGCGCGCCGGCGCGGATGGCGGCGCCTTCGCCGTGGATGCCGGCAACGCCGCGGCCGTGGCCGACATCTGCCGCCAGCTGGACGGCATTCCGCTGGCGCTGGAACTGGCCGCGGGCCGCGCCGCGTTCTTCGGCGTGCACGAGCTGGCGCTGCGCCTGTCCGACTGCTTTGCCGTGCTGACGCGCGGGCGCCGCACGGCACTGCCGCGCCACCGCACGCTGCGCGCCACGCTGGACTGGAGCTACGACCTGCTGACACCGGCCGAGCAGGCAGTGCTGCGCCGTCTCGCGGTGCTGCGCGGCGGCTTCACGCTGGAGGCGGCCATCGCTGTCGGCCAGTCGCCGGACCTGCCACCCGCGGCGGTGGCCGACTGCATCGCCAACCTGACGGCGAAGTCGCTGGTCGGCATCGAACCCGCCAACGGGGCCGTCCAGTACCGGCTGCTGCGCACGACGCGCAGCTATGCGCTGGAAAAGCTGCAGGCAAGCGGCGAGGCGGCCGATGCGGCGCGGGCCGCAAGGGCGGGGGAGCTGTCGGCGTAGAACTGGGGACTGGCACCTTCAGGTGCCTGTCCCCGACGTGGTGCAAGAGGTGGCGGCTGGCGTTGACGAATACGTCGGGGACAGGCACCAAAAAAACGGTGCCAGTCCCCACCCGTCACCGCCCCGCAAAGAACGCCGAAGGCGAGCTGCCGAACGTCTTGCGGAACATTTGCGAAAACGCCGACTGGCTGGCATAGCCCAGCTGCTCGGCGACGCGGCCCAGCGGCATGCCGCGGGCGATCAGCGGCGCGGCGTGGGCCAGGCGCACCTGCTGGCGCCACTGGCCGAAGCTCATCCCCAGTTCGCGCTCGAACAGCCGCGCCAGCGTGCGTTCGGAAGCGCCCACGCGGCCGGCCCATTCGGCGAGCGTGTGCGGCGCGCCGGGATCGTCGATAAGGGCGGTGCACAGCGCGGCCAGCCGTTTGTCGCGCGGCAGCGGCACGCGGATGGGGCGCGTGGCGCAGCGGCTCATCTCGTCCAGGATCAGGTTCGCCACCAGGTCGGCCCGCCCGCTGGCGGTGCCAGGCGGCAGCTGCTCCAGCGCCGCCAGCAGTTCGCGCAGCAGGCCGGACACCTCGAGCACGCGGCAGTCGGCGCCAGGGAAGGGATTGCGCGCGGCGAGGATGCGCAGCGGCCGCAGGCGCGCCTGCTCGAGGACCGTCACCGCGTGCTCGACGCCGGGCGCGATCCAGATGGCGCGCGACGGCGGCACGATCCACGTGCTGTCGGCCACCGTCACGCGCAGCACGCCATCGAGCGCATACGTCAGCTGGCCCCACGAATGGTGGTGCGGCGCCAGGTTCTGCGTGGCGACGAGGTCGCGCGCGCACATCGTCACGGGCAGGCGCTCGGTGGGCGTGTTGTCGTCGGCCAGCGGCCGGGTATGGCGAACGATCGTGACGGTCATGGGTTGGCGCGCATTCGACAATAGTTGTCATGCCATCTTAAAACAGACGCGGCGGGTTTGACTACACTGGCGTTTTGCAAAGGACCCGCATGAGCAACCCTATCGACGAAACCGTCGCCACGCCCGGCGGCACATTGGGCCAGGACGCCCGCGTCATCGGCCTGGTCGGCATGGCCCACGGCACGTCGCACTTCTATCACCTGATCCTGGCGGCGCTGTTCCCGTGGCTGAAGGACGACTTCGGCCTCAGCTACGCCCAACTGGGCCTGCTGATGACGGTGTTCTTCGTCGTTTCCGGCATCGGCCAGGCGCTGGCCGGCTTCGTTGTCGACCGGGTCGGAGCGCTGCGCGTGCTGTTCTTCGGGATGACGATGCTGGGCGTCTCGGCGCTGGTCCTGTCGATCGCCGGCAGCTACCCGGCACTGCTGGGCGGGGCGCTGCTCGCCGGTATCGGCAACAGCATCTTCCACCCGGCCGACTACACGCTGCTGAACCAGCGCGTGTCGCGCGCCCGGCTGGCGCACGGTTTTTCCGTGCATGGCATCAGCGGCAATATCGGCTGGGCCGCCGCGCCGCTGTTCATGACGACCGTCGCGGCGGTGGCGGACTGGCGCACGGCGCTGGCCTGCGCAGCCGTGCTGCCGTTCACGGTGCTGGCGGTGTTGTTCGTCAACCGTGCCGCGCTGCATGCCAACCCGCCTGCGGTCGCGGCCACGGCGGGCGGGCAGGGCGGCGGCACGTTCGGCTTTCTGCGCCTGCCCACCGTCTGGATGTGCTTTGCGTTCTTCTTCCTGACGGCCGTCGCGCTGGGCGGCATCCAAGCGTTTTCCGCCATCGGGCTGGTGCAGCTGTACGACATCTCGCGCCAGCTGGCGACCAGTTCCTACACGGCCTACATGCTGGCCTCGGCCGGCGGCATGGTCGTCGGCGGCTTCCTGGGCGCCGGCTCGACGCATCACGACCGCATCATCGCGCTGTCGTTCGCCATTGCCGCGGCGCTGGCCGTGGTCCTTGGGGGCGCGTTCCTGCCGGGCTGGATGGCGCTGCCGCTGATGGCGCTGATCGGTTTCTGTTCCGGCGTGGCGGGGCCGTCGCGCGACCTGATGATCCGCGGCGCGGCGCCGCAGGGCGCCACGGGCCGCGTGTACGGTGTCGTCTATTCGGGCCTGGACACGGGCCTGTCGGTGGGGCCGCTGCTGTTCGGCGCCGTGATGGACGCCGGCCACCCCGGCTGGCTGTTCCTGGGCGTCGCGCTGTTCCAGCTGCTGGCGATCGGCACGGCCATCGGCGTGGGCGGCAGTAATCGCGCCGTGCGCCTGAAAAGTGCCTAGAATCGTCGGCATCCCAACCATCGAAAGAACGCCATGACTCTTGCCACGACCGATCTGTGCGACGCCAACCCCGAGGCGCTGGAGGACGGCAGCCTGGCTGTGCTGCCGCCCGTGTTCCGTCACTTTGGCCGGCGCACCCGGTTTGCCGGCCCGGCCGTCACGCTGAAAGTATTCGAGGACAACGCCCTCGTGCGCGCCACGCTGGAGACGCCCGGCATTGGCCGCGTGCTCGTCATCGACGGCGGTGGCAGCCTGCGCCGCGCGCTGGTGGGCGGCCAACTGGGGCTGCTGGCGCAGAACAACGGCTGGGCCGGCATCGTCGTCGACGGCTGCGTGCGCGACACGGAAGAGCTGGAAGCGTGCGACGTCGGCATCCGCGCCCTGGCCGCGATGCCGCGCCGCAGTGCCCGCAACGGAGTGGGCGAGCGTGACATCCGCGTCCAGGTTGCCGGCGTGACTGTTGCTGCGGGGGACTGGGTGTATGCGGATGCCGACGGTATTCTCGTCAGCACCCGCCAGCTGGAGTAATGCTCTAAAGAATTACTGCGTTTGCGCAAATCGATGCCCCGCCTGCCGGGGCATTATTTTTTTTGGCGCCGATTTTTCATGCTGCGAGATGAGCGTTCCACCATGCGGAATGCGCGTCATTTTGGCAAGCCTCATCCATCCCAAAAGGAGAAATTGCATGCCGCATCATGAAAAACTCATCGCAAGTCTCTGATATGTAAGAAAAAAATACAGCTCCTCTGTCTTATATAAGACCTGTGCTGCACTGCGCAACGGGGCTTATGATGTGTCTAACGGATTCGCACTTCATTACAAACTTTTCGGTCTACATTCGGTCCACTACAGGAGAACATCATGGCAACTCGTGAACAGCAAATCGCAGCCCTGCAACAGGATTGGGATACCAACCCGCGCTGGAAAGGCGTGACCCGCACCTACACGGCCGAGGACGTCGTGCGCCTGCGCGGTTCCCTCCGGATCGAGCACACGCTGGCCAAGCGCGGCGCCGAAAAGCTGTGGAACCTCGTCAACAACGAGCCGTTCGTCAACGCGCTGGGCGCCCTGACGGGCAACCAGGCGATGCAGCAGGTGAAGGCTGGCCTGAAGGCCATCTACCTGTCCGGCTGGCAGGTCGCCGGCGACGCCAATCTTGCCGGCGAAATGTATCCGGACCAGTCGCTGTACCCGGCCAACTCCGTGCCGATGGTTGTCAAGCGCATCAACAACACGTTCCAGCGCGCCGACCAGATCCAGTGGTCCGAAGGCAAGGACGACATCGACTTCTTCGCGCCGATCGTGGCGGACGCGGAAGCGGGCTTCGGCGGCGTGCTGAACGCCTTCGAGCTGATGAAGTCGATGATCGACGCCGGCGCCGCCGGCGTCCACTTCGAAGACCAGCTGGCCTCCGTCAAGAAATGCGGCCACATGGGCGGCAAGGTGCTGGTGCCGACCCGCGAAGCGGTGGAAAAGCTGCAGGCGGCGCGCCTGGCGGCCGACGTGATGGGCACCTCGACGCTCGTCATCGCCCGTACCGATGCGGAAGCGGCCGACCTGCTGACGTCCGACGTGGACGAGAACGACCGCGAATTCTGCACTGGCGAGCGCACGGTGGAAGGCTTCTATAAAGTCCGCCCGGGCATCGACCAGGCCATCTCCCGCGCGCTGGCCTATGCGCCGTACGCCGACCTGGTCTGGTGCGAGACGGGCAAGCCGGACCTGGCGTTCGCCAAGCAGTTCGCCGATGCCGTCCACGCGAAATTCCCCGGCAAGATGCTGGCCTATAACTGCTCGCCGTCGTTCAACTGGAAGAAGAACCTGGACGACGCGACGATCGCGAAATTCCAGAAAGAGCTGGGCGCGATGGGCTACAAGTTCCAGTTCATCACGCTGGCCGGCTTCCATGCGCTGAACTACGGCATGTTCAACCTGGCGCACGGCTATGCGCGCCGCCAGATGTCCGCCTTCGTCGAGCTGCAGGAAGCGGAATTCGCCGCCGCCGACAAGGGCTTCACGGCCGTCAAGCACCAGCGCGAAGTGGGCACCGGCTACTTCGACGCGGTAACGCAGACGATCCAGC
>Ga0308166_1005015_pt1 | contig 10309 bp, 11 predicted proteins | sample PhyCR2_2_FD_202137 | JGI IMG/M metagenome (GOLD analysis project Ga0308166, IMG submission 202137) | Phyllosphere microbial communities from UC Gill Tract Community Farm, Albany, California, United States - DLSLCC.R2 | ecosystem: Host-associated > Plants > Phyllosphere > Unclassified | place... | reverse complement strand
CCGGCTGAGCGCCCTGCTCCTGACGGTGTCGAGCTCGGTGCTGCTCGTCGTCCTGCTGTTCTCGATCGGCCAGGGCCTGGCCGACGACGACGAGGACGCCCCGGTCACGATCTTCTACCCGACGTACCTGGTGCTGGCGGCGGGCGTGCTCGACTCGTTCATCGCCGGTGACCTGTTCAACCTCTACGTCGCGTTCGAGATGCTGCTCGTCGCCAGCTACGTGCTGATCACCCTCGGCGGCAGCGAGCAGCGTGTCCGGGCCGGCACCACGTACATCGTGACGAGCCTGATCGCGTCGGCGATCTTCCTCGCCGCGATCGGCCTGGTCTACGGGGCGACCGGGACCGTGAACATCGCGCAGATCAGCGAGCGCATGGCCGGCCTGCCCGAACACGTCCAGCTGCTCCTGCACACGATGCTGCTGATCGGGTTCGGCATCAAGGCGGCGGTGTTCCCGCTCGCCTTCTGGCTGCCGGACTCGTACCCGACGGCACCGGCACCCGTGACGGCGGTGTTCGCCGGACTCCTCACGAAGGTCGGCATCTACGCCATCATCCGGCTCGAGACGATCATCTTCCCGCGACCCCAGCTCAACACCGTGCTGCTCGTGGTGGCGGTGCTGACGATGATCGTCGGCGTGCTCGGAGCGGTGTCGCAGACCGACGTGAAACGCCTGCTCTCCTTCACCCTCATCAGCCACATCGGGTTCATGGTGATGGGGGTCGGCCTCGGCTCGGTGGTCGGGACGGCGGCCGCGGTGTTCTACACGGTGCACCACATCGTCGTGCAGACCACCCTGTTCCTCGTCTCGGGGCTCATGGAGCGGGTCGGCGGCACCACCTCCACGCGCTCCCTCGGCGGCCTGCTCAAGGCGGCACCGCTGCTCGCGGCGCTCTACCTGGTGCCGGCCTTCAACCTGGGCGGGATCCCGCCGTTCTCCGGGTTCATCGGCAAGCTCGGCCTGTTCCGCGCCGCCGCGATCGACGGCTCGCCCCTGGCGTACGTGACCATCGGCGCCGGGGTCGTGACGAGCCTCCTGACCCTGTACGCGCTCATGCGCGTCTGGGACGCGGCGTTCTGGCGTCCCAAGCCGGCCGCCGAGGCGGCCGCGCCGCACGCGAGCGTGGCGGAGCCGCACGCGCACCTCCGGTCCCCGGAACCGGCGCCGCTGACCGTCTCCGAGGAGACCGGGCAGGCGTACCACCCGGGAGGCACGGCCACCGTCACCGACGCGGCCCACGTCAGCAGCGCCTCCCGTCCGGCGGCCACCGACGACCCGCAGGCCGGCCTCGGCGAGGCGCCGACCCACGTCCGGTTGCCGCGCATGCTCGTCGCGGTGACGACCGTCGCGGTGCTCGGGTCGGTCGCCCTGACGGTCGTCGCCGGTCCCCTCTACGGCTACGCGACGCGCGCGGCCGAGTCCCTCGAGTCCCCCGACCGCTACGTCCAGGCCGTGCTGGGAGGACCGCGATGAGCACCGACCGCGCCACCCGGCGCATCACGAACGCCCGGCGGATCGCCGTGGCCTGGCGGTACGACGTGCCGCTCGTCGCCGGTCTGACCGTCCTGTGGGCGCTGCTCTGGGGGTCGTGGACGCCGCTCACCCTGCTCTGCGGCGTCGTGGTGGCGCTCCTGGTGACGCAGCTGCTCCCGCTCCCGCCCGTCCCGCTGTCGGCGCGCTTCTCGGTCCTGCACGCGCTGCGCTTCCTGGTCGTGTGGTCCGGCCTGGTGGTCGCCGCGTCGTTCCGGGTCGCCTGGGTGGCCTTCCGGCCGCGCGGCGTCCGGCGCAGTTCGATCGTGCTCGTGCAGCTGCACTCCACGTCCGAGATGACCTTCACCCTGGCCACCGTCGCGATCTCCCTCGTGCCCGGGTCCTACGTGGCCGACGTCGACCTGCGTCGGCGGCGACTGCTGCTGCACGTCCTCGACACCGAACGGCCCGAGCAGGTGGCGCAGGAACGGCGGCTCGCGCTCCGCATCGAGGCGATGGTCATCCGCGCGCTCGGGTCCCGACAGGACCTGTCCGAGCTCGCCGGACCGCTGCCGGAGGTGACCCGGTGAGCGCCGCGGTGGTCGTCATGGGCATCGGGATCGCCCTGGTCCTGGCGCTGCTGGGGGCGGCCCTCGCGCTGGCCGTGTTCCGCATCGTGCGCGGTCCCACCATCCTCGACCGGATGATCGGCTCGGACACCGTCCTGACCACGGTCCTCGTCGTGATCGCCGCCGCGATGGTCGTCCGGCAGGACCTCACCGGCATCCCCGTGCTGGTCGTGATCGCCGCGACGAGCGTGTTCGCCACGATCGCGGTCGCCCGGGCCGTCACCCCGTCGTCGGACGGACCGGACGGCGGGCTCCCCACGTCCGCGGAACAGGCCTCCGGGGAGGACCGCTCGTGACCGGACTCATCCAGGACTTCCTCGACGGCGCCGGCGTGCGTGCGTGGATCGCGCTCGGCCTGCTCCTCGTCGGTGCGCTGCTGTCCCTCGGCGCGGGCGTGGGCATCGTGCGGTTCCCGGACCCGCTGGTCCGGCTGCACGCGATGGCGAAGCCGCAGGTGCTCGGACTGGCCTTCGCCCTGGCCGCGATCGTCGTCGCGGTGTGGACGTGGACGGCGTTCTGGGTCGTGCTGCCGATCATGGTGTTCCAGCTGTTCCTGGTGCCCGTGTCGACGCACATGATCGCGCGGGCCGGGCTGCGGTCGGACGACCTGCGGCACGAGGACCTGCTCGTCGACGACACCGAGGGATGACCGCGGGCGGAGGGCGGTGCGTCCGTGGCGCCGGCGTCGTCGGGACGCGGCCTCAGGCGGTCGCGGGGTCGGACCGTCGCGCGATCAGCAGGTCGGCCACGGCAGCGACGACGACCAGGGCCGCGGCGAGCGCCGGGAACAGCATCGCCGCGCCGACGCCTGCGCGCTCGGCGACGTCGCCGACGACGGCGGACGCGATCGACTGCCCGACGATGACCGCCGAGCCGAGGATCGTCATGGTCGTCGCGGAGCGTCCGACCGGGGAACGGTCGGACCCCAGGCTGTACTGCGCCACGAGGGTCGGGCCGATGCCGATCCCCATGATGCCGAGCACGAGCACGACCGCGCCCACGGAGTCGGCCTGGCTGAACGCGACCGCTCCGCCGAGCAGCACGACCCCGAAGACGAGCCAGCGCCAGGTGACACCGAAGCGCCGCGGGAAGGCCGCAGAGCCGAGTGCCAGTGCCGCCGAGCCGACGCCCATCACGCCGTAGAGCAGGCCCGCCTGCGAGGCCTCGCCGTGCGTCTCCATGAAGGCCGTCAGCGAGGTCAGCGTGGACCCGAAGAACAGGCCGATGCCGAGGATCCCGACCACCACCACGAGCAGCCTCGGGCGCAGGAGCTGCCGTGCGGGAGCGCGCGTCTCCTGGGCCGGTCCGCCGACGACGAGCGCGCCGGTCGGGTGCAGGGCGAACGCGGTGACGAAGACGAACGTCAGCGCGGACGCGCCGGCGACGGCCACCCACGGTGCGATCGCGCTCGCCAGCAGTCCGACGAGGAACGGGCCGATGATGAAGACGGTCTCGTCGGCGGCGGACTCGTACGCCATGGTCCCGCTGAAGACCTTGCCGCGACGGTCCGGCGACACCCGCTCCCGGATGATCGCGACGAGCCGGGTGCGGGACATCGGAGCGACCTGCGGCGCCGTGGCGCCGATGAGGAACGACATCGCGAGGACCGCGAGGTCGGGTGCGGTGCTCGCGACGACGAGCGGCAGGACGCCGAGCAACAGGGCGTTGGCGAGGCCGACGGGGACGAGCACCGCGCGCTGGCCGAACCGGTCGGCGGCGGCGCCGACGAGCGGCCCGAAGACCGCCGACCCGAGGCCGACCGAGGCGGAGTTGACCCCGCCGAGGGCGACGGAGTCACGGGACGCGACGACGAGCGTCAGGACGCCGACGACCATCATCGCGAAGGGGAGCCGCGCGACGAACGCGACGGGGAAGTACCAGCGGCCGGCGAGGGCGACGAGCGATCGGTCGTCGGTGGCCGATGCGGGGTCGAGCGTGGTGGAACGGGTCTGGAGCATGGGGGTGTGCCTTCTCGGCCCGGCCCGGTTCGGCGGGGGCGGACCCATCGGGTGCCGCCGCTGTCCGCCGGTGGTGCCGACGGCCGGTAGATACACACTGCGTGTTGGTGGTGCCCGACCAGGGTACTCCCGGTAACGAATCGTCACCCGGCCCCTGCGGCTCCGCGCGGCTCCTATCGTGGCGCGCATGGAACAGCGGCGCATGGGTCGGACGGGGGCTCCGGTCAGCGCGGTGACGCTCGGGACGCGGGCGGTCGCCTCGGTCGCGGAGCGGGACCCCGACGCCGCGGTGCGGCTCGTGCTCGAGGCGCTCGACCGCGGGGTCACGGCGGTGGACGTCTCCGACGCGGACGGGGCGGGGCTGGCCGAGCACGTGGTGGGGTCCGCCCTGGGCGAGCGCCGCGACGACGTGTTCCTGGCCGTGCGGTTCGGCGACCCGGTGGACGGTGACCCCGGGCACCACGGCAACGGGCGGCGGTGGATGTTCCGGGCGGTGGAGCGCAGCCTGACGCGCCTCGGCACCGACGCCATCGACCTGTACCAGCCGGCACGCCCGGACCCGGCGACGTCGCTCGACGAGACCCTCGACGCGTTGGCCGACCTGGTCACGCAGGGCAAGGTCCGCGCGTTCGGCATCCCGGGGTTCCCCGCCGAGGAGCTCGTCGAGGCGCAGTGGCTCCGCTCGGGCGGCAAGAGCGCCACCGCGACCCACGTGCCGTACTCGATGACGACCCGGACGGCCGAGCGCACGGCGTTCCCGGTCGCGCACCGGTTCGGCCTGGGGGTGCTCGCGGCGGCTCCGCTGGCCGGCGGCTGGCTGGCCGGGGCGTACCGGGCCGGCGTGGAACAGCCGAGGAGCCCACGGTGGGCCGAGCACCCGGCGCGGTACGACGTGCACGCCCCCGGGAACCGCCGGAAGCTCGACGTCGTGGACCGCCTGGCACGGATCGCCGACGACGCCGGGTTGACGCTGCTCGAGCTCGCGGTGGGCTTCGCGCTGACGCATCCCGACGTGTCGTCGGTCGTGGTCGGACCGCGGACTCTCTCGCACGTCGACGCCTACGCACAGGCGGCGGAGGTCGTGCTCGACGACGATGTGCTCGACGCCGTCGACGCGGTGGTGCCGCCGGGGACGCACGTGCTCGAGGGGGACACCGGCGTGGCGTTGCCGGCGCTGTCCCGGGCGCGACTGCGCGGGGGCGTGCCCGCGCGGTGACCCGAGCGGGTCAGACGGTGCCGCGGAGTCCGGCGTCGATGCGGGTCAGCAGGGCGGAGGCGACCGCCACGGCATCGGCGTGGTCCCCGTCGCCGAGGGCTGATCGGAGCGCGCCGGCCCAGTGCGCGTGCAGGCGTCCGATGCTGTCGCGCGCGACGTCGGTCGAGAACAGGCGGACGGTCCGGGCGTCCTCGGGGTCGGGGCGCCGTTCGACCATGCCCTTCGCGACGAGGGAGCGGACGGCCACGCTGAGGTTGCTGCGCTGCAGGGCGGTCGCGTCGGCCACGGCACTGGGCGATGCTCCCGGGTTCCGGTCGATCCACCGCATCACGAGCGCCTCGGTGCCGGTCAGCGGGACGATGTCGAGGGCGCGGAGGCCGTGCGGGTCGACCTCGCGCGAGATCCGGAGGACGACGTCGGCCAGCTCGGCCAGGACGTCGTCGGACACCGCGGGTTCCATGGCAGCACTGTACCGGCGCGACCAATGAGTTATGCTTTCATAACAATGACTACGGACACCGGCTCCATCCGCGCCCGCACGGCGTCACCCACGACCTCGGGGCAGGGCATCACGACCGCCCTGCTGCTCGCGCTCGGCCTGCTCAGCGCCGTCGCCCCCTTCGCCACCGACCTGTACCTGCCCGCCTTCCCCCGGATGACGACGGAGCTCCAGGCGAGCGCCACGACGGTGCAGCTCACGCTGACCGCCTTCCTCGTCGGGGTCACCGCGGGGCAGCTCGTGTTCGGACCGCTCTCCGACCGGTTCGGTCGCGTCCCGCCGCTCGTCGCCGGTGCCGCGCTGTGCGTGCTCGCGAGCGCCGCCGCCGTCCTCGCCCCGAGCATCGGCGTGCTCGTCGTGGCGCGGCTGCTGCAGGGCCTCGGTGGCGCGGCGGGCATGGTGATCGGGCGCGCCGTCATCTCCGACCTGGCGACCGGCCGGCCCGCGGCCCGGGCGTTCTCGCTCATGATGATCGTCGGCGGCATCGCCCCCGTCGTGGCCCCGCTGCTCGGCGGGCTGCTGACCGGGCCGATCGGCTGGCGGGGGCTGCTCGGCATCGTGCTCGGCCTGTCCGTGGTGATGCTCGTGACCGTGCTCGCCGTGGTCCGCGAGACCCACCTCCGCTCGCGACGGGACGCCCTGCGCGCCGAACGACAGGCGACCGGGTCACCGCTGCGGGCCCTGCGCTCGCGGACGTTCCTCGGCTACACCGCGGTGTTCGGGTTCGCCTTCGCGGTGATGATGGCGTACATCTCGGCGTCCCCGTTCCTGTACCAGGACATGCTCGGCCTCGGCACCGTCGGCTACGGTCTGGCGTTCGGACTCAACGCCCTGGCGCTGATGGGCGTGAGCATCCTGTCCGCGAAGCTCACCGCCACCCGCTCGGTCACCGGGGTCCTGGCCCTCGGCATCGTGCTCGTGGCCGCGTCGACCGTCGCGTTCGCGCTGCTCGTCGTCACCTCGGCCCCGGTGTTCTGGCTCGCGGTCCCGCTGTTCACCGCGGTGGGCTCGCTCGGTCTGGTGCTCGGGAACGCCACCGCCCTGGCGCTCGGGGCCGTGCCGGCTGCGGCGGGGAGCGCCTCGGCCGTCCTCGGTGCGCTGCAGTTCGGGCTGGCGGCGCTGGTGTCACCGCTGGTGAGCATCGGCGGGGCGACCACCGCAGCGCCGCTCGCCGTGGTCATGCTGGCGTCCGCCGCGGTCGCGGTGGTGGCGCTGCTGGTGGCCCGGCCGCGGTCGACGCGCGCGTAGCGGCCCGGACCGCACCGGGCCCGTCAGGACTCGCGCCCCGGCCGGGGCGCGCCCGGCCGGTCCGGGCCCCGTCCGTCCGGCCCGGGCGTCAGCGCAGCGCGCGGTGCCCGGTCCCGCTGCGCGGCCGCAGGAACGGGATCCGCGGCATGAGCCAGTCGACCCACACCACCCGCACCCCCGGTGCCACGGCGAGCGACCACAGGATCGAGGCCGCCGCGTCCGTCGGGTAGTGCACGGCGTCGATCGACACGGCGAAGAACACGACGACGATCGCCACGACCCCGAGCACCGCCACCGTCCGGTGCCACCGCGTCTCGCGCAGGAGCCACACCAGCGCCAGGACGAACGCGGTGATGTACACGGTGTGTCCGCTCGGGTAGCTCGGGTCCGGCTGGGCAGCGAACGGGTGCGCGAGCACGCTGGCTTCGGGTCGTGCTCGGTGCACGATCTCCTTGACGACCGCGGACGGCACCCAGGTGATCGCGATGGTCCCGCCGAACGCGAGCGCCGGCCGGACGTCGCGGGCGCGCCACCAGACGATCGCCACCACGACCACGGTGATGCCGATCGCCGGGCCGGGGCTGATGACGTGGTAGACCGCGGTGCTGAAGGCGCCGAGCGCCCCGGTGTGCAGCGTGTTGAAGGCCTTCGACAGTCCGAGGTCGACGGTGCCGAGGGTGAACCCGACGATCATGATGACGATCACGGCGGCGATCGCGATCGCGACCGACGACAGCGGGTGCGGACTCGGCAGGAGGATCCCGTCGACCTCGGCGAGTCGTCGACGGGGGCGGATCGCGGCTTCGGACATCCCGCCATCGTCGCAGGTCCGCCGGCGGAGCCCGCCCCGGATCCGCCACTGCGCGATGGGAGATCGCTCAGTGAAGCGTCACGACTCCGCGCCGGACCGTCGCGGCTCCGCGCCGGAGCGTCACGACTCCGCGCCGCCCTGCTCGACCACGTCCGGTGCGGGGTCCAGCGCGGCACGCACCACGGCGTCGAGCGCGGTGACGATCGCGTCGAGTTCGAGCGACGGTCCGTTCCCCGCCAGGTCCGGCGTCGCCGGGACGTGCACGAAGCCCGCGCGGAACCCGTCGCGGCGCGCGAACGACATGAGCTCGTAGAAGACCTGGTTGCACGTGAAGGTGCCGGCCGTGTTCGACACCGACGCCGGCACGCCCGCGGCCTGTACGTCGCGCACGATCCGCTTGATGGGCAGGCCGGAGAACACCGCCGGTGCGCCGTTCGGGTCGATCGGCTCGTCGATCGGCTGCGCGCCGGCGTTGTCCGGGATCCGGGCGTCCAGCACGTTGATCGCCACGCGCTCGGGCGTGACGGCAGCGCGTCCGGCCGCGAGCCCGGTCGCGACCACGACGGACGGCCGGTGCCGGGCCAGGGCGGCCGCGAGTCGAGGGCGTCCATCGGCGAACACCACGGGCAGCTGTTCGACGGCGAGGTCCGCCGGCCCGTCCCAGCTCGCTGCGAGCTGCTGCACCGCGTCCCACGAGGGGTTGCGGTGGTCGCCGCCGAACGGTTCGAAGGCGGTCAGCAGGACGGTCGGTCGGGTCGCGTCGGCCACGCCTCCATCGTACGGACGCCGGGGCCCGGGACGGCCTGCCCGGGCCCGGCGTTCGCCTGATGGTCACCAACCGAGCGGTGCACCGTCCTCGAGGAAGACGCCGGTCGGTCCGTCCGGGCCGCCGTCGGCGACCGCGGCGACGGTCGCCGCGCTCACCTCCACCGGGCGACCGTGCGGGTTCGCGACCCCGCCGAACTCGGTGGCCGTGTACCCGGGCTCGACCGCGACGAAGCGCACCTCGGGCACGGCGCGCGCGTACTGCACGGTGAGCATCGAGACGGCGGCCTTGCTCGCGCCGTAGACGATGGCCTGGTACTGGGACGCCGGCTTCTCCGGGTCGTGGTTCGCGGCGAACGAGCCGAGCGCGCTGGACAGGTTCACGACCAGGGGCGCAGCCGACCGCCGGAGCAGCGGGAGCGCCGCCTGGGTGGTCCGGACGATGCCCACGGCGTTGGTGTCGAACACGTCGAGCGCCTCCGGTCCGTCCAGCCCGAGCTTGCCGATGCCGGCGTTGTTCACCAGGACGTCGAGGCCGCCCTCGGCGTCGAGCAGGGCGAACGCCGCGGCGACGGAGGCGTCGTCGGTGACGTCCAACTGGACGGCTCGGGCGCCGAGCTCCGCGGCGACGGTGCGGCCGGTGTCGAGGTCGCGGGCACCGATCCAGACGGTGTGTCCGGCGGCGACGAGTTGGCGGGCGGTCTCCTTGCCGAGGCCGCGTGTGGCCCCGGTGACGATTGTCGTTGTCATGGGCCCAGCGTCGGTCGTCCGGGCCGGCGTGGGGAGCCGTCCGGTCGTCGTAGGACCAGCGGACCCAGGACACCGACCGCGTCCGGCCGCAGACTGGGCCGGTGGAACACACCGAGTTCGGGCGCACCCTCCGACGCCTCCGCGACCACGTCGCCCCGGAGGCGGTCGGGGTCGTGACCGGCGCACGCCGTCGCGCGGTGGGACTGCGCCGCGAGGAACTGGCCGCGCTCGCGGGCATCTCGGCCGACTACCTGACCCGGCTCGAGCAGGGCCGGGCGACCTCGCCGTCCGCGCAGGTGGTCGAGGCCCTCGCCCGGTCGCTCCGGGTGGCCGACGCGGAGCGGGAGCTGCTGTTCCGGCTCGCCGGGCACGCCGTCCCCGGTGCCGACGTGGTGCCGTCCCGCATCCCCCCGAGCGTGCAGCGGTTGCTCGACCGGCTGGCCGACACCCCGGTCGCGGTGCTCGACGCCGCGGGCACCATCCTGGTCGCGAACGCTCCCTACGACGCCCTCATGGGTCCGGTGGGCGCGCTGCGGGGGCACGAGCGGAACACCGCGTGGCGGCACCTCGTCGGTCCCGGGAGCCGGGCGGTGCACTCCGAGGCCGAGCAGACGGCGTTCGAGGCGGGCCTGGTGGCCGCGCTCCGCCTGACCGTGGCCCGGTACCCGCTCGACCGTGGACTCCGCCAGCTCGTGCAGGACCTGCGGACCGCGAGCCCCCGGTTCGTCGCCCTGTGGGAGTCCGGCCAGCCGGCCCCGCAGGCGCACGTCGGCCGGCGCAAGGTCGTCGAGCACCCCGTGGTCGGTCGGATCACGCTCGACTGCGACAGCCTGCAGATCGCGACCGACGACCTCACCGTGCTGGCGTACACGGCCGCGCCGGGCTCCGAGGACGCCGATCGGCTGGCCCTCGCGATCGTGCTGGGCAACCAGTCGCTGGTCTGGTGACCGGCTCATGCTTCG
>Ga0308166_1005004_pt1 | contig 10331 bp, 4 predicted proteins | sample PhyCR2_2_FD_202137 | JGI IMG/M metagenome (GOLD analysis project Ga0308166, IMG submission 202137) | Phyllosphere microbial communities from UC Gill Tract Community Farm, Albany, California, United States - DLSLCC.R2 | ecosystem: Host-associated > Plants > Phyllosphere > Unclassified | place... | reverse complement strand
CGGGGCGCCGTGTTCGTGCTGTCGGGCGGCACGTGGGTGTCCGCGCACCAGATGCCCGCGGCCTTCGTCGCGTTCCCGCTCGACCGCCTGCTCGGCCTGCCGCACCTGGTCTGGATCGCGGCGGGCGCCATCGCCGTCATGGCGTGGATCGCGCGCGGGACGCGCTTCGGGCGCGACCTGTACGCGATCGGCAACGCGCCGCAGTGCGCCGGCTATATCGGCATCCCGAGCGCGCGCCGCCTGCTCGGCACGTACGCGCTGTCGGGCTTTGTTGCGGGCCTGTGCGGCTATCTGTGGGTGGCACGCTACGCGGTCGCCTACACCGAGATCGCCTACGGCTTCGAATTCACCGTGATCGCCGCGTGCGTGATCGGCGGCGTCTCCATCGGCGGCGGCGTGGGCAGCGTGGCCGGCGCCACGCTCGGCGCGCTGTTCCTGACCGTGATCGGCAACGCACTGCCGGTGCTGCAGGTGTCGCCGTTCTGGCAGAGCGCCCTCACCGGCCTCGTGATCCTCGTCGCCGTCCTGATCAACGCCCGCGGCGCCGGACGCCGCAGCCGCCAGATCCTGCCGCTGCACGGCACCGGCGGCGCCAACTCCTCCACCCCGACCGCACGGAGCGCCGCGTGAACCCGACCACCGCCATGCACACCGACACCAACCCGTCCACGTCGCGCTACACGATCCTCGACCGCGAGACGCGGCACGTCAGGCACCTGCTGGGGCGCTGGGAAACGCTGCTCGCGCTGCTGTTCGCCGCCGTGTTCGCCGCGAACGGCATCCTCGTTTCGCACTTCCTCGACGTCTACAACCTGCTGGACGGCACGCAGAACTTCAGCGAGAAGGCGCTGATCGCGCTGCCGATGGCCTTGTTGATCATCTGCCGCGAGATCGACATCTCGGTCGCCGGCACGCTGGCGCTGTCGTCGGTCGCGATGGGCCTGGCGCACGGGGCCGGCCTGCCCGCCGGGACCCTGCCGTTCGTCGCGCTGGCGACAGGCACCGCGTGCGGCCTGCTGAACGGCGTGCTCGTCACGCGCTTCGCGCTGCCGTCGATCGTCGTCACCATCGGCACCGTGTCGCTGTACCGGGGCCTGGCCAGCGTCGTCCTCGGCGACAAGGCGTTCACCGGCTATCCGCAGCTGATGACGGACTGGGGCCAGGGCTACTTCTTCGGCATCGTGCCGCGCGAATTCGTCGTGCTGCTGGTGGGCGCCGCGCTGTTCGCCGTCGTGCTGCACACGACGCGCTGGGGCCGCCGCATCTACGCCATCGGCAACAATCCGGACGCCGCGCGCTTTTCCGGCATCGCCGTCGACCGCTACCGGCTCGCGCTGTTCATGCTGACGGGTGCAATGGCGGGCCTGGCCGCGTTCCTGCTGACGGGCCGCATCGGCAGCACCCGCCCGAACATCGCTACCGGCTGGGAGCTGGAAGTGATCACGATGGTGATCCTGGGCGGCGTGAGCATTGCCGGCGGCGCCGGCACGATCGGCGGCGTGATGCTGGCCGTGCTGACGATGGGCACCGTGACGTACGGCCTGTCGCTCGCCAACATCCCCGGCATCTACATGACGATCGTCGTCGGCCTGCTGCTGCTGGCCACCATCGCGCTGCCGAAGCTGCTGCGCCTGCGCCGCGCCGGACGGTCGGCATGATCGACGCCCTGATCGTCCTCGACATCGGCAAGACCAACGCCAAGCTGGCGCTGATCGACGCGGCCGGCCGCCCCCTCGCCGAAGCGCGCCGGCCCAACACGGTGCGCACGGACGGCCCGTATCCGCACCTCGATACGGACGGCCTGTGGGACTGGCTGCTGGCCACGTGCCGCGAGTTCGCGCGCCGTGCGCACGTGTCGGCCATCGTCCCGGTGACGCACGGCGCGACGGCGGCGCTGGTCGATGCGCGCGGCCTCGTGCTGCCCGTGCTCGACTACGAGGCGGACCTGCCGGGCGGCGGGTACGACGCCGTGCGTCCGGACTTTGGCGAGACGCTGTCGCCCGCGCTGCCGGCGGGCCTGAACCTCGGGCGCCAGCTCGCCTGGCTGCAGGCGACGTACCCGGAGGCGTTCGCGCGGGCGCGCCACATCCTCGCGTATCCGCAATACTGGGCGTGGCGCCTGTCCGGCGCGGCGGCGGCCGAGGCGACGTCGCTCGGCTGCCATACCGACCTCTGGAACCCGCGCCGGCAGGCGTGGTCGGGCCTCGTCGCCCGCATGGGCTGGACGGCCCTGATGCCGCCGCTGCTGCCGGCGCATGCGTCGCTCGGCTGCATCCTGCCGGCCGTCGCGGCCGCCACGGGCCTGCCGCCCGGCTGCCAGGTCCTGAACGGCATCCACGACAGCAATGCCTCGCTGCTGCGCTACCTGCACGACCCCGACACCGGCGCCGGCCCGCGCACCGTGCTGTCCACCGGCACGTGGATGATCGCGGCGGCGTTCGGCGTCCCGCTGGACGGCCTGCGCGAAGCGGACGACATGCTGGCCAACACGAACGCGCTGGGCCAGCCGGTGGCGTGCATGCGCTTCATGGGCGGGCGCGAGTTCGCGGCGCTGGCCGGCGCGGCCCCCGAACCGTGCGCGTTCGCCGACGTCGAACGCGTGGTGGCGCAGGGCACGCTGGCGCTGCCCGCGTTCGCCGCGACGGGCGGACCGTTCGCCGGCCGCGCCGGCCGCATCGACGGCCCGGCGCCGGCGGACGCGCGCGAACGCTATGCGCTGGCCACGCTGTATTGCGTGCTGATGACGGATTACTGCCTCGATGCCCTGGGCGCGGCGGGACCGCTCGCCGTGGAGGGCAGCTTCACGGCCAACCCGTGGTTCGGCGCGCTGCTGGCTGGGCTGCGGCCGCAGCAGGCGGTGGCGTATTCGGACGATGCGAGCGGGACGACGTGCGGCGGCTGGATGCTGCGCTACCGGGATGCCTCACCGCCGGGCACGGCGACGGCGGTGGCCGCGCGCCTGCCGGCCGGGTTCGACGCGTACCGGGCGCGCTGGCGGACGGCGGTGGCGCAAACGGAGCCGCTGGCGGCGTAACCGCCACGGTCGGGACCTTATACGCCCCGCTCCAGCCGCCCGATCAGCTCCGCCAGCGGCACCGGCCGGCAATACAGGTAGCCCTGCATGCACGGCCGGCCATTGTCGGCGAGGAAGCGCGCCTGCGCCTCCGTCTCGATGCCTTCGGCGACGACGCGCAGGCCCAGGTGGTCGGCCATCGCCAGGATGGTCTGCACGATCGCCGTACCGTTGGCGTCGTGCGGCGTGTCGCGCATGAAGCTCTTGTCGATCTTCAGCTCGTACAGCGGCATCTTCTTCAGGTAGCCGAGGCTTGAGTAGCCGGTGCCGAAATCGTCGATCGAGAAACGGATGCCGAGGCCGGCCAGCTCGCGCATCTTGGCCGTGATCGCATCGAAGTCCTCGACCAGCAGCCCTTCCGTCACTTCGAACACGAGGGCGTGCGGATCGACGCCCGTCTCGCGCAGCGTCGTCCGTACCTGGTCGACGAAATCGGCCTGGCGGAACTGGCGCGGACTGACGTTGATCGACAGCTGCAGCGGATGGCCGGCCCGCTCGAGCGCCAGGCGCGCCTGGCAGGCCTGGCGCAGCACCCACAGGCCGAGCGGGACGATCAGCCCGCTCGATTCCGCGACCGGGATGAACACGTCGGGCGGGACGAACGTGCCGTCGCCGCGGCGCCAGCGCATCAGCATCTCGGCGCCGGCCGGCTTGCCGTCATGGTCGACCTGCAGCTGCAGGTGCATCGACAGTTCGCCGTTGTCGAGCGCGGCGGACAGGTCGCGCCCGAGCGAAAGCTGGCGTTCGGCGGCGTCCAGCATCGACGTCTCGAACACGGCCACGCCGTTGCGGCCGGCCGCCTTGACGTGGTACATCGCCAGGTCGGCGTCGCGCAGCAGGTCGGCGACGGACTGGCCGGGACGCACCGGCAACGCCACGCCGATACTGGCCGTGGAGCGGTACGGCTGGTCGTCGATGACGACGTCTTCCCCGAGCGCCGCGCGGATCTTGCCGGACACCGCGAGCGCCGCGCCGGTGGCGAATTCCGGGTCGGTGCCGAGCCCCTCGAGCAGCACGACGAACTCGTCGCCGCCGAGGCGCGCCACCGTATCGCCCTTGCGCACCACCTGCGCCAGCGTGCGCGCCGTGTGCTTGAGCAGTTCGTCGCCCGTCGTGTGGCCGCGGCCGTCGTTGACGTGCTTGAAGTTGTCCAGGTCGATGTACAGCACGGCGCCGAGCCCGCGGCCCGCGCTCGCCGCGGCGACCATGGCGTCCAGCCGCTCCGTGATCAGGCGGCGGTTCGGCAGGCCGGTGAGCACGTCGTAGTATGCGAGGCGGTGGATCGCGTCGGCCGAGTGGCGGCGTTCCGTGATGTCGCGCCCGACGGCGACCCAGTGCGTGATCTTGCCCGCATCGTCCGTGAACGGCATCAGTTCCATCTCGGCCCAGTACGGCTCGCCGGCCTTGGTGTAGTTGACCATTTCCGCCGTCGCCGGCTCGCCCTTCGCCATCGCCTCGGCCAGGCGCGCGACGACGGCCGGGTCGGTGCCCGGGCCGTGCAGCACGCGCATGCTCAGCCCGACGATGTCGGCGTCGCTGTAGCCGGTGCGGCGCTGGAACGCTTCGTTGGAAAAGATGATCGGCTGGTCGCGGTCGGGCGCGTCGACGGCGCGCGCGATCAGCACCATGTCGTTCAGGCGCGCCAGCGCGGCGGACGTGAGGCGCAGTTCCGCGTTCAATGCCTGCAGCGCGTTCTGGCCGCTCTGCAGCGACGCGGCGAAGCCGCGCACGTCGTCCAGGGAGCGCGACAGCCCGCGCAGCAGGGTCGCGCAGGTCAGCGCCAGCAGCGCGCCGACGCAGGCGAAATTCAGGGTGATGAGCCAGATGTTGGCGCCGGCGCCGCGGCCCACGTCCGCCATCGCGCCGGGAAAATGCGTGAGACCGTAGATGAGGATGGCGGCGCTGAAGCCGAGCGACGCCAGCGCGGGCACGGTGCCCAGCAGGATGGCTGCCATCACGGGGGGCGCCATCAGGTAGTTCTGGCTGACGGGGCCGACTTCCAGCATGAGGCAGATCGCCACCAGGTAGATGATGGCGATGAAGTTGACAACCCGGAAGCGGTACGGCAAGCGTTCCAGCCGCCACAGCGCGAACAGCCAGACCAGCGCGGCGGTGTCCATCGCCGCCACCTTCCACTGGCCGTTGCGCAGTACGACGGCCATGGTCGGAATCGCGGCGATCGCTCCCAGGACCAGCACTATCGCCAACAGCCGCGAGAAAATCCGCGCGCGCCATTGAACGATATCGTCAAACCCTAGCATCGAAGAGTGTCCTTGCGGGCCAGCGGCCAATGTTCTTGTAAAGCAACATTGTAAGGGCCGGACCGGTGGCTGTCACCTTTTATACCATGAGGTGTTGCATTGGGGTGACTGTCAGTTCAATAACTCAATCATTTTGGCCCGGTTACCTCCTTTTGCGCCGCACCAGTGTGCGCTGCGCGCAACACCACGAGCCGCACGGATTCCAGCGCGTTGTCGGGACGGCCATCCGTGGTGACGGCCAGCGCGATCGTGTTGACGCCGTGCGGATCGAGTATGCCGGGCGGGATGGGGAACACGCGCTGCGGCCCGACGTGGGCGGCGAACTGCCCCATGTTCCAGCCGTTGACAAAGATGAGCGCGCGCCCTTCGCGGGCGGAGCGCGGCGCCGTCGTGTCGCCGAACGCGAGGCCCAGCTGCACGTCGTGCCCGCGCGGCAGGTCGAGCGGCACCTGCGTGCGCAGCCAGTACGTACCCGGCCCGGGCGGCGCGGCGCCCGGCTGGGCGCGGGTCCAGCCCGCGGCCGGTGCGCCCGGCAGGTGCCATCCGGCGCGTTCGCCGTACAGGCCGCCGTTGTTGAACGGGCCGCGCATGCGGTCGGCGATGTCCTCGCCGCCGCGGTTGCCCTGGATGCGCCAGCGGATCGGCACGTCGAACCGCCGGCCGCCCGGCGCCGCCAGCGACGCCGCGATCAGGCCGCGCGCCTCGCGGTGGGCGTCGTCCGCCATCAGGTCCCAGTTGTGCGAATTGTTGCGCACCATGACGGCGACGACGTGCGGGCCGGGCGCCAGGCGGCCCAGGTCGAAGCGCACGCTGTCGGTCGTTTCCGGAAACGCGCGGCCCGTGTCCAGTTCGTGCTGGCCGAGGAAGCGGCCGTCGACCCACGCCTGCAGCATGCCCGCGCCCCCGCCGCCGTAGAACAGCTCGAGCCGCCGCGCCGAGGCGTCGGCCAGGTCGAAGCGGCCGCGGTACCACACGTCGCCATGGTGGAAGCCGTAGTCGCTCATCGCCAGCGTGGGCTGGCCGCGCTCCGGCAGCGTCCACGTCTGCGCGGCCGACGGGCGGTTGTCGGCCCGCGCCCAGGCGCCGTCGTCGAAGTCCGGACGCGCCTCCAGGCTGTCCATGCGCCGCGTCCACGCCAGCCGGGCCAGGTCCGGCACGACGATGCGCGCCGGTCCCGCCAGCGGCCCGCCCCGCAGGCTGCCGTCCGGCCGGCGCTCGACGGCCAGGGGCGCCCCGTTGAACGTCACCGCCGCCACCGCGGCCGGCCCCCATACCTCGAGCGGGCCGGGTTCTTCGACGTCGCCCGCCAGGTGCAGCGTGGCCCCGTCGATGCGGGCCGAACGCACCAGCGCGGGCGTCAGTTCCAGCACGCGGCCGGCCGGCGTGTCCTGCATCCAGAAGCGCTGCGACGTCGGCTCGTCCGCGACCAGCAACAGCAGCGGCGCGCGCCCGCCGCCGGTGATGCGCACCCGCGCCAGGCCGGCGTGCGCATACGCGAGCTTCAAATCGCCGCGCGTCGCATCGAAGGTTGCCTGCACGTCACCCTCCAGCACCTCGACGTGCGGTGCGGCCGCGTAGCGCAATACCGTTTCGCCGTCTTCGCCCGTGCGGCCGTGCAGCAGCGCGATGTCGCGCTCGCCGTCGCGCAGGTGCGTCTGCAGCTCCGAGGTGGAATAGACGAGATGCTGGCGTTCCAGGTCGTACGCCGCCAGCAGCATCTTCGCGTCCTGCCCGTTCACCCTGGACGCGAGCGTGTAGCGGCCGTCGCGCGTATCGAGGTCGAACGAGAACGCGTCGTCCGTCTGCAGGTCGGACGGGCCGTGCACGGCGAACAGCACATGTGCGCCCGTCGTCCCGTCGACGTTGTGGTAGACCCGCACGCGCGGCGACGTCGTGCGGATCTCGGGTCCCTTGTCCATGTGCGCCAGCACGCGCGCGGCCGCCTGCACGAACATGCCCTGCTGCTTCAGCGCCAGCGCCTTCGGCCGCACGCCGCGGTCTTCCGCCAGCGGCGCACCGTAGTCGTACGACGTGTACACGATGGGCCCCGGCAGCCAGCCCCACGACGTGCCGCCGAACGCCATGTAGAGGTTGTGCACCGTGATGCGGTTGATCAGGTTGGTGCCGTAGAACACGCGCCCGTAGCCCTTGCCCTGGCGTGCGGCGGTGCACGGGTAGGTGCCGTTCGAGCCCCAGTAGTCGAACCAGCCGGCGCCGATCTCCGCCACGAAGCCGGGCGTCCCGGGCGAACTCTGCGCCCCCGCCTTCGGGCCAGGTGTCGCGTACAGGCCCCAGTCCGGCGCGCGGTTCGGTCCGGACGGATCGGCGTGCACGTCGCAGCTGCCGCCCGGATAGCCGTCGAACGCATACAGGTCGGTGGGGCCGGGGTTGGCCCACGACGCGCTCGATCCCTTCGGCGTCCAGTCGGGCAGGCGGCCGGCCGCGTTGTGGAACAGCGGGACCGTGATGCCGTCCGCGCGCGCCTTCGCGGCCAGGTGCGCCATCATGCGCGCATGCTTCGGCTCCACCCGGCCCAGTTCGTTTTCGAGCTGGTACGCGATGACGGTGCCGCCGCCGGTCGTGACCTGGTGGCGCGCCACGATGGCGTCGATCTGCGTCATCCATTCGTCGACGGCGGCCAGGTACGCCGGGTCGTCCGTGCGCGCCTCGGCGCGGCTGCGCAGCATCCAGCCGGGAAACCCGCCGCCGGACAGTTCGGCGTTGACATACGGGCCGGTGCGGGCAATGACGTACATGCCTTCTTCTTCCGCGATCTCGAACACGCGCTCGACGTTGCGCACGCCGGAAAAATCGTAGACACCCGGTGCGGACGAGTGGTACGCCCAGTCGAAATAGAGCGACACGCCGTTGAAGCCCAGCGCCTTCATCTTCTGGATGACGTCGCGCCAGCCGGCGGGATCCGGCAGGCGGAACGGGTGGATCTCGCCGGACCAGACGACGATGCGCTCGCCGCCGAGCGTCAGGGAGTACTGGTCCCACCCGATCGCACGCGCCGGCCGCGCGGACCGGGTGGCTGCGGCCACGTCGCGGGCCGGGCCGGGCAGCAGGTCCGGCGCCGCCACCCCGGCCGCGACGCCCGCCAGCGGCGTCCTTGCCGACCATGTCGCGAGATCGGCGCTGGCGGCTTGCCACGCGTGGCCGGCCGCGTCGGCGAACACGGCGCGCCAGCGGCCGTCCGGTCCCTGCGCGAGCCCGACGCCGCCCGCCGCCGGGCCGAGCGCGGCCAGGCCCCCATCCTGGCGCACGGTCCAGGGCCCGGCCGGATCGGCCGCGCGCGCCAGCGCCAGCACGCCGTCGGCGCGGCGGCGCACGAGCGCGACGTAGCCGCCGGCGCCATCCGGCGCGACCGTGGCGTCGGCGACCGTGCCCTGCAGGCCGGCCAGCGGGCGCGGCGCCGACCAGCGCGCCAGCTGCGCATCCGCTTCCAGCAGCGCCGGCCCGCCCGGCAGCGTGACGACCAGCGCCGGGCGGCCGTCCGCCTTGCGCAGCCAGCGCGGCGCGCGCACGTCACCCGGTACGGCCACCTCGCGCACGAACGTCCAGTGCTTCAGGTCGGACGACCGCGCCAGGCCGATCGCATCGCCGGCGCCGGCCACGTACGCGACCCACCAGGCGCCGTCCACGCGCGCGATGGCGGGATCGCGCAGCACGCCCCGCGGCGGCGCGTAGGTCTCGGACGACTGCGTGACGAAGGTCGCGCCGTCGGCCGAGCGGTACACGCTCAGGCGATCCGGCAGGCCGGGCGCGACGGCGGGCATCAGCCACACCGTGTCCGCATCGACCCGCGCCGCCGCCGCGCGCGCGGCCGTATCCGACGCCTGCGGAATGCCCAGCTCCTGCGCCCACGCGGATGCCGCCAGCAGCGCGCAGACGGCCAGCCACGATCGCACGGCCAGGGTGCCGAGCCCCCTCATGCGCGCACCGCCGCGCGGTTGTCGAAACCGACCAGGTGCGCCGTCACGACGGGCGTGCCGCGCACCGTGCGCACCGCGACATCGCGCAGCGACACGTCGCGCACCGGCAGCCCCGGATCGCCCTTGACGAGGCAGACGAACGCCGCCACTTCCACGCGCACGCCCGCCACGTGCAGCCCCTCGATGGGCGTCAGCCGCCGTTCCAGCGTGGGCACGAGCGTCTTCCACTGGTACAGCACGTCCGTCTCGACCGCGAGCACGCCGCCCTTGATGGACGTGGCGCTCACGTTCGTCATGTGGATGTTGCGCACGAAGCCTCCCCGTCGCTCGTTGGTCTTCACGTACAGCAGGTTGACGAGCGTGCTGGCGACGCTGGAGCCGGCATGGTCGACGCGGCAGTCGTCGACGAACACGTTCTCCACGCCGCCGGACAGTTCGCTGCCGATCGCCATCAGCTGGTGGCCGTTGCGGATGCGGCAGCGGCGCATGACGATGTTGCGCGCCGCGACCCCGATGCGCCAGGCGTCGCGGTCGCGCCCGGACTTCACCGAGACGGCGTCGTCGCCCTGGTCGAACGTGCAATCCTCGATCAGCACGTTCTGGCTCATCTCGGGATCGACGCCGTCGTTGTTGTGGCCGTGGGCGACGATGTCCACGCGGCGGATTGCGACGTCGCGCCACAGGTACGGATGCAGCACCCAGAACGGACTGTCGACGATGTGGATGTCCTCGACCAGCACGTGGCGGCAGCGGTTGAACTGGACGAAATGCGGACGCAGGTTGGCCTGGCCGGCCGTCATGTCGCGCCGTGCGACCGGCACACCGTCGCGGCAGGCCATGTTGTACAGATCGACCAGCGCATCCATGTGCGCCTTCGGCCGCGCATACCACACGCGCCACGTGTCCAGCCGCGCGCGCAGGGTGCCGCGGCCCGTGATCGCCACGTCCTCGCAGTCGTACGCGTAGACGAGCGGCGAATAGTTCATGCATTCGAGCCCTTCCCAGCTCGTGGGCACGGCCGGCAAGTAGTCGCGCGGGTCGCTTGAAAACAGCAGCGTGGCG
>Ga0308166_1005002_pt1 | contig 10331 bp, 14 predicted proteins | sample PhyCR2_2_FD_202137 | JGI IMG/M metagenome (GOLD analysis project Ga0308166, IMG submission 202137) | Phyllosphere microbial communities from UC Gill Tract Community Farm, Albany, California, United States - DLSLCC.R2 | ecosystem: Host-associated > Plants > Phyllosphere > Unclassified | place... | reverse complement strand
ATGGCTGATGCATCGGCTACCCGGCCGTCAGCACTTCTGGCATGGTACTCATAAGCGCCGGTTGGCCCGGCCACGCTCAGCCCTTCAAAGGCGGAGGCGATGCGCAGCCGGAAATCATCGTTACTTTCCATCACTGCGGGGGTTGGCGGAATGGTTGTATCGTCGGCCGGGGTAATGATCAGGCGGGGTACGCCATTGTTTACGCCGAGCTGGTCAAGGTCGCCGTCCAGCGCATACGCAACCATGACGGCCTTTGCCGCCTCGTTGATGCGCTGGCGCAGGATCAGCTCACGATAGGCATTTTCCTGCAGCAGCTTAACGATGGGTTCTGACTCCAGCGTCAGCGTGCGGGCGACGGCGTCCTGCTGGTCAGCAGGGTAAAGAGAAATCAGCGTTGCTTTTCGCTCGGCCAGCAGGGTTTCATAGTCCAGCGACTCCACCACATCTGGCGCGGGCAACTGGCTCAGGTCGATAGTTGCCATAGTCTCAGCTCACAGGAACGGTTAAGGAAAAAGGCTGCGCGTTGTCGGTGCGGTTGCCGGACAGCTCAACCACCATTGCGCCGTTGATATCCGACTCAAAGCTGATGGCAGTCAGCTTTACGCGCGGCTCCCATTTCAGGATCGCCATATAGCAGGCCGACATAATCTGCAGGCGCAGCGCCTCGTTTTGCGGCTGGTCAATCAGGGCGGATAAAAGCGAACCATACTGGCGGCGCATCACCCTGGAGCCGATCGGGGTCAGAAAAATGTCGCTAATCGACTGCCGGATATGATCGAGGTCGGTCAGCGTGCCGCCGGTTTCCCGGTTCATGCCAATATATTTTGCGGTTGTCATACCGGCGCTCCCGTTTTTCCGCCGCTGTCGCCTGGATGGATATGCGAATGCAGCACCTTGCCGTTTGAGGAAAGGTTGCCGCCGGTATGCGTCACGTCGCCTTTCATCGTGCCGCCCTGGGTGACTTCCAGCTGCGCAGTTTTAAGTAGCGCTGTGCATTCCACTTCTGGCGATTCAAAGAGGATTTTTACCGCCGCTTTGATGGTTGCCGTCTGTATGCCGGTTGCGATCAGTGCGCCGGTTTCCGGCTCGTACTCGATCACCGCGCCGTCAGGAAATGACCAGTGCAGCGCATCGGCCGAGGCTGACGGAGCCGGATTGTCATCAGAGAAAATACCCGGCAGCACAAAGCCGGTATCAAGTTCGCCGCCCATGCACAGAATAAGAACCTGCTCACCCACTGACGGCGCATTCCACGAACGGGTTTTACCCGCGCGGGCACTCAGCCAGTGCAGCCAGCCGGTAGTATTTTTTCCGGTATCGACACGGCACAGCCCGCCGTCAAGATTGACGGCAGACACGGTTCCTATGCGGATGAGGTTGCGCAGCAAGCGCAGGATTTCTGCCATTTGTTCGTTCATGGCATTAGTGTCACTTTGAAAAGAAAGCACGACAACGAATGTGCGTTTGCTCAGCTATCAGCAAACAGAACTCAATAAACCTTTACTATTAATTCATGAGCTAATTTACTAGCTTCATCGATGGTATCGAATTGTTTATTAAAGAAGTAAAAAAAAGCAGATTTGAATTTAGGCAACTCAAGGAATATAAATTCGCCACTCTTATGAAAAAAATGCATATCAGGATTAGAAGTCTCAAAAATAACTAGCGAATTCTCTTCCTGTATTTTTGTTTTCTTGAATAGTCTTCTTCTCGCAGTCCTTACGCTAAGAAGTATTTTATACGGAGACTCTTCCCCTCCTCTCCGCATTATCCCTAAAGGCAATTCAGCAAGAAAAGGAATGTAAGGACCATCTTGAACCTTAATAAATTTCTGCCTTAAATCTAAAACCTGTAGTTTGAAACCAATAAGCTCTAGCCACCATATGATTATATCTCTTTCTGAGAAATCATAATCACCCGGCTTTTTGCTTTGTAAAATATCGATTATTCGTTCTTCTATTGAACTCAGCAGAACGTTATTGCAGTGGGCGCAGGCGGGGATTGTAGACTTTATATAAGGCTGGGGCATTTTATTGATAGTAGCGCTGAAAAATCTCTCCGGTTTCTTTTCAAAAACCCACTGCGGCATCATATGCTCTCTGGTTAAATTTTTATCAGTCCCGCAGAAAAAACAAATATTGATTTTATGATCAGCGATAAAAGCATCCATAACTGCACGCTGACTTTCTCTGATTTTTTTCCTTAGTTCTCGAAAATGCATTTCCATTAATATCAATTCTCCCATTACAAGCTATTAATGATCAGATCTTCAATATACTTTATGTCAGATTCCATGATTCCTAGCAATGGGCGCTTTTCATACTGCACTTCTTTGCCTTTGCGTGAAGGCCGGTCGCGCAGCCCGTAATGATGCACGCGGGCCATGCGCTGCACGTTGCCCGCAAACTCGATCACGGCCTCATTCGGGCTGGCCTGCGTTTTCATGTATTTAGCCGTGCGTAGCTTTGCAAACATCTCGCGCTTTATCCGGCCCTTTTTGCTGCGCACCGGCTGCGTTTTGCGGGGCTTAAACGGCGTGCCGTCAGGTGCCTGCTGGCGCTTGATGTTCTGCTCCTGATTCGCGCGCAGCTTGCGGCCAATGTTGCGCGCCATTTCTTTGCGCGCCGGGGCTGACAGGCTGCTGATAAGTGCCTCCAGCCGGTCATTTACCAGCTGCAGCTCGCTCATGTCTGCAACTCACTGACCAGCTCGCCTTTAACGTAGAGCTGCACCGGCCGCGCATCATTCTCCGGCAGCGGGTTCTCGCCGACGTGGGTCACGTGCAGCCCGTCGTCGGCCTGCTTCACGATCACGCGCTCGCTCAGCTGCAGCTCGATACTGATATCGCTGGCCGTGTCGCTGATAACATCCGCCTCAAAGGTGAAGCCTGTCCGGCGCTTTTCCTCGCTTGCCATAATGTCGGGTTCATTCGTTCGCAGCCATGCCAGCAGCGGCACAATCAGCAGGTCGATGTTACCGGCGTAATCGGTGATAACCATGTTGAGCCGGTACTGGTATTCAAACGACAGCGAGCTGGCAAGCGTCGAGACGATGCGCCCGCTGTCGATAAACACGTTCAGCGCGTCAGGGTTTCGCTGTAGCTCCGGCACGCTGTCTGTCAGCGCCTGGCGCAATTGTTGGGGTTTCAGCATCGTGTTGTTCCTGGCAGTCTTTGATGATTTCGACCTGCAACCCGCAGGCGGCGAGTGCGGCCTCAAGCTGGCGATTATCCGCCGCCAGATCGCCCGCCGTTTTAAGGCTGTTTCCCGGCACCGGGCAGCTTGTCACGCGCGGACACCCAATCCAGATAATCTCTGGCGCTGCTGAAGGCCGGGCGGGTGTGCAGCCGGATAACATCGTCAGGCAGAGCAGCAGCAGACCAGTCACGCAGTATCGGATTCGCATCGGTTTCTCTCTGTATGGTCATTTCTCGGTTAAGCGCGGCCGTGCTGGCGCGCCCCTGCATCAGCCGCAGCTCGGCCTCGCGTTTCTGGCTGGCCCTTGCATCTGCATCCAGCCTGGCTATCGCCCTGTCCCGGCTCTCGATACCGGCCGACAGCGTGCCGATAATGCGCTGCGCGCTGGTCAGGTCGTCTTTTGCGACCTTCCACTGCCAGCCGGTCACGCCCAGCGCCAGCAGAGCGACGGCCAGAAACAGCGCTATCAGGCGCGTCATGACACACCCCGCAGGCAGTAGGCTGTCTCATTCGCACGGCGGTTTTCCAGCCCGCGATTTTTCACGCCCTTAACAAATACCCAGCGCCGCAGCTCGTTACAGGCATCAAGCCAGTGCTGCAGCCTGATATACCGGGCAAAGGTAGAGCTGCAGGCTGCGCGCACGCCGACGTTAAAGGCGAATGAAACGACCGTGTCATAGACCGGCTGTGGCATATCGCTCCGCATACAGGCATCGATCCCGCGCTCGACGCGCATCACGTCATACACCAGATTGACCGCCGCCTGCCGCTCGCTGACTTGGCTTTGCGGCGTCACGCCTTCTGTGTGACCGATGCCGTTCGTCCAGACTCCGGCGCTGCACTGATAGGGCGAGGTGCGGCACCCCTCAGCGTTGGCGATGAGCGCCAGTCCGGCCTCGGACGTTTTCAGGGTTTTGAACTGCGGCAGCAGCGTGGCAATCGCCAGCACGGCCACCACGGCGCAGCGTTTAACGGTCTGGCTCAAGGCTCACCCCCCGCAGGCGCTGCAGCTCGTAGGTTTTACGGCGGTAATGCCAGTTGATAAAGAACGTCGCCACGTTAGTAATGAGCGTGATAACGGCCACGCCGGAACCGACCATAAAGGCGATATCCTGTGGCGTATGACGGCCGAACCACATGAGGATGAGGCCAATCAGGTAGTTGATCACAGAGCTGATTTTTTCCATTTTCAGTCCCAAAGGTTGACGGTTTCACCAGCTGAAGATTCAGGCAGATCGGGCAGCGTTACCTCACAGCCGTGCGGCAGCACCGGCCCGCTTTCGGCCAGGCCCGGATTAGCCGCATAAACCAGCTCGACGGCCTGACCTGTTCGCCCGTAATAGCGCTGACAGATTTCGTCAACGGTATCGCCCTGCTGCGCGTAAACGTTCATCAGAGCAGATCCACAATGCAGCCCGGCTTACCGGCGATGCGGCTGATACTGAATCGCGCATCGCGCCAGTACTCGTCGGCGCTCGCCTCGATTTCGCCCGCCTTTTTCGTGCCGCTGGCGTCATAGCCGCGATAGCGCTCAACGATGGTGGCGGCGGTCAGCGCACTGACGGCGGCAAGGTAGGCCGTAATCTTTTCGCTCTCGCCGTCCAGCGATTCCGCAGGCACGTCGGCCAGCACCTTAAAGCCCGCCGCAATCTGCGCGGCGCGCCAGTCGTACAGTTCGGCGTTTACTTCTGAAATTGCTGTCTTCACGGCAAGGCGCAGGCGCTGCGCCGTGACCGTTCCCTCATAGCGCAGCGAATCGCGCAGCTGTTGCAGGTCAATGTCAGGCCAGAAAAACGTATTCTTTACCGGCGGCTCGGCAGCGTCTGCCGGTCGCGGGGCGGGGATAACAACCGTGTTATTCATAATCGGCCTTTGAAATAGGTGGGCGGTGGAGGACGGCGCAGACACTGAAAGTGCGTTGCCGTCCTGCCGCCCGTGCGCGGGGTCGCGTTCGGTCAGCGGCTGGCGATGGCCTGTTTTTTCATCGCCGTTCCCAGCCGCTCAATGTCTTTTTTGACGCCGCAGCCGTCGTGCAGCTGATGCGCCCTTGCAAGGTGGGTCATCGCCTCCGAAGCCCTGCCCGCATCGCGAAGCACATACCCGGTTATCTTGTGCAGCTTGGCGCGCACCTGATCGGGCATGTCTTCGGATTCCGTCATCGCAATGGTTGCCAGGAGCGGGTCAACATCGACCGGCTCTTTTGCCGTCCAGGCGCGCGTTGCCGCGCTGGCGACTTCCTCGGCCAGCAGGTAAGGCAGGCTGGCGCGCTTAAAGCCGTCAGGCGACACAAGGCCATGCGTCAGCGCGTACCGGGCAATCTCCAGCGCGCCGGGCACGTCGCCCGCATCGAGCCGCCAGATCATGACGGTCATCAGCACGGCATCCTGTGCGCCTTTGCCTTTCTCCAGCACGCCGGACACCCACGGCAGGTACTCAGGCAGCAGCTGACGCTTCATTTCCGCCTTGCGCTCGTTAGAGTGCACTTTCTTCAGGCGGCGCTTGTCGTCGTTGAGCTTGATGAGCATCTGCTCATAGCCGCTGGCGTAGCGCAGCGGGTTGTCGGCGTTCTGCGAGGCTTCAATAGCCTGCTGGCGCATGCGGTGACGTCGGGCAGGGCTTAACATGCGTTACGCCTCCGTTTTTTCGGTGCCGGTAGCGCCGCCGTTTTCTGCCGCTGCTTCCTGCGTTGTGGCTGCAGGTTCAGCGAACACACCGACTTCGATGTTTTCAACCAGGCAACCGGCCGCGTAATCCTCGATCACGTAGTCCTCGTTGATGGACTCATAGTTTTCGATACGGTCGCGCTTGGGCACCTCGTCAATCAGGCGGCGGTGCGTACCTTCCTGCCAGTAAATCGACAGGTTATCGGTGCGGGTGATAAACATGGCGTCGGCCGGGAAGTACGGCACGCGTACCGCTGGCAGACCGCCGATGCGTTTCTGACTGATAATGACGTCAGCGGCCAGCTGCTCGGTGTTGGCCTGCGACTGGTTGACGATCGGGAAGTACTTGTCAGCCAGCAGCTGACGGCCCACGATAACAACCAGCTCCGGGTCTTCCTGATACCACGGCTCGATCAGGGTATTGGTGGCATCCATCACCAGCGCGTCGAGGTTGGCATAATCGCCGTTTTTGCCGACGCGGATTTTTTCAGAAACGACGGTGCCGTCTTCCTCGGTGATTTTGCTCATCACGCGCGCCGGTGCATCGTTGCGGTACTTCTGCAGCCAGCCGACGGCCACGTCCTGCAGCATCGGGTTCTTGGCGCGGTTCGAGGTTTTGGCGCGGGTCACGCCGTTGAAGCCGATCATGATGCGGTCAAGCGCCTGGCGCTTCACGATGGCATCACGCAGGCGGGCCTGAAAATCTTCATAGCGCGCCCACAGGTCGAGCGTGTTATAGCGGATATGAAAGTCGTAGTTGACCTGCACACACTCATAGCCCTGCTTATCCAGCGCAGCAAAGTCAGCGGTTTCGCGCTCGTCGCCGCCTGCCGTGTCGGTCACGCTGGCAATCGAGCCGGATACGCCGATCCCGATTTTTTCGCCCTTCATTTCGGACACCGGCACGATGTTGATGCGGGTCAGGAAGTCGGAAGACTCCTGCACACGGTTCATCAGGGTCTGCGTGACCGTCGGCTCAACGGTAAATTTCTTGTTCATGTCGTCGGTTTCGACGCCGTTCAGCTCGGCGAGGCGGGTCATGAACTGGTTAAACTTAAAGCGGGTATTCTTGCGCATTGGCGTTCCTGTTTATCTCTGTGTTGGGTTTTAACGTTCAGGCAACGCCTGATTAGCAGTCGGTCTGCGCGCCGGACTTCGGATCGCTGCCGGTTGCCGCCGGGCGGCGGTTAAAGCTGCCGTCGGTCTGTGAAAGCTGGCCCTGCAGCGCAGCGAAAGCGGCGCGGTCTTCCCCGGCCTGCTGCTCGATAGCCTCAAGGCGTGCGCTGACGGATTGCTCCAATGCCGACAGCTCCTGCGTCTGGCTCTCCGCATTCAGCTGCACCTGCTCGGCGACGGCCGTTACCGCCGCGCTGACGTCGGCGAACTGTTCGCCATCGGTTTTCTTTTTGGCAGAGAACATCGCCGAGATGCGCGCCAGCAGTGAAGGTGACGGCTCGGCCATCTCTTCAAACTCGATCACGGTTTCTTCAGCGGCGGTAAAGAGGTTGCCTTTATCCTGCTTGCGTGACGCCAGCGGATTAACTTTGGCCGTGGCGCTGAAGCTCAGAATCTCCGTGCCGAGGCTTGCCGGGTCGTCGGTGACGGCAAGGCCGACCAGATACGCCTCGCCCGTGTCGGCGAACTCAGGGTTAACTTCAATGGAGGTGTAGATTTTCTGGCGCGCTTTGGTCAGCTCGACCAGCTCAGGCGTCGGATCAATCCAGCCAAACAGCGCCAGCTTGCCTTTGAGCGGGCCTTCGCCGATTTCTTCCGCCTCGACGGCGGTCACGTCGCCAAAGCGGCGGAAAGTGCTGTCAGCGGCATAGCCCCGGATGTGTTCCATGTTGATGCGTGCGCCGTACATTTCCGGGCTGTAGTTTTTCGCCATCTGCGAAATCCAGTCACGGGAAATGACACGGCCGTCAGTGGTTGCGCCTTCAACTGCGATACGAAAACGCTTTGCTTTGATTGCTGCCATTAATCAGGCTCCGGTCAGGTGTTGGGTCGGTTCGGGGCCAGTTTCCCCGTCGCCACACAATCCCTCAACGAATGCCAGCCCGCTGATGCATCAGCAAACAGGGACAGCAGGCGCGCCATTTTCGGCACCGGTAGCCTTGCCGGTATGAACATGACACCGACAACCATCATCAGCGATCCGCGCCGTCAGGCCGCGCTGCTTTACTGGCAGGGTTATTCCGTGCGCCAGATTGCGGAGACGCTCGGACAGAAAACGCCAACCGTGCAGAGCTGGAAGCTGCGCGACGCGTGGGACAACGTTGCGCCCATCAGTCGCGTGGAATCCAGCATGGAAGCCCGGCTGATTCAGCTCATCATGAAAGAGGTAAAGGGGAATGGTGATTACAAAGAGATAGACGCGCTCGGCCGTCAGATTGAGCGCCTTGCCCGCGTTGAGCGCTACCGCAGCAGCGGCAACGAGGCCGACTTAAACCCGAACGTGCGCAACCGCAACAAAGGCGAGCGCCAGCCGGTCGTTAAGAATGAGTTCAGCGAAGAACAGACAGATAAGCTCACCGGCGTGTTTATGGCTGACTGCTTTGAGTATCAGCTCAACTGGCATAAAGCCGGGCTGACTCACCGCATCCGCAATATCCTGAAGTCGCGCCAGATTGGCGCAACGTTCTACTTTGCCCGCGAGGCGCTGATAGACGCGCTGACCACCGGGCGAAACCAGATATTCCTTTCGGCCAGTAAGGCGCAGGCGCACGTCTTTAAAAACTACATCATTGACTTTGCCCGCCAGGCTGACGTTGACCTGAAAGGCGATCCCATTGTGCTGCCGAACGGCGCGCGCCTGATATTCCTCGGCACGAACGTGCGCACCGCGCAGAGCTACACCGGCAACCTCTATCTGGACGAATATTTCTGGATCCCGAAATTCCAGGAGCTGCGCAAGGTTGCCAGCGGCATGTCGCTGCACAAGAAGTGGCGCACGACCTATTTTTCCACGCCGTCGGCCCTGTCACACAGCGCCTATCCGTTCTGGTCAGGCGAGCTGTTTAACAAGGGACGGCGCAGCAGAGATGATCGCATCGAGATAGACCTGTCGCATTCTCACCTGGCGAAGGGCGCGCTGTGCGGTGACGGCCAGTGGAGGCAGATTGTCACGGTTGAGGATGCGCTGACCGGCGGCTGCAACCTGTTCGACATTGACCAGCTGCAGCTTGAATACAGCCCGGCTGAATATCAGAACCTGCTGATGTGTGAGTTTGTCGACGACGCCGCGAGCGTGTTCCCGTTTGCCGAGCTGCAGAGCTGCATGATCGACAGCCTGGAAGAGTGGGAAGACTTTAACCCGTACCTGCCGCGCCCGTTTTCATTCCGGCCGGTCTGGATCGGTTATGACCCGTCGCACACCGGCGACAGCGCAGGCTGTGCGGTTATCGCGCCGCCGCTCGTTGCGGGAGGTAAATTCCGCGTGCTGGAGCGCCACCAGTGGCGGGGCATGGACTTTGCCGCGCAGGCGAAATCTATCGAGGACTTAACAAAAAAATACACCGTTGAATATATCGGCGTGGATGCCACCGGCATCGGCCAGGGTGTTTTCCAGCTGGTACGCCAGTTTTACCCGGCCGCACGCGAAATCAAATACTCGCCGGAAGTGAAAACGGCAATGGTGCTGAAGGCGAAAGACACCATCAGCAGCGGGCGGCTTGAGTATGACGCTGGGGCGACGGACATCACGCAGTCGTTTATGGCTATCCGCAAAACCATGACGGCCAGCGGCAACCGCTCAACCTATGAGGCGAGCCGCAGCGAAGAGGCCAGCCACGCCGACGTCGCCTGGGCAATCATGCACGCACTGTTAAACGAACCGCTTACCGCAGCCAGCGGCGGCGCTAATCCCTCAATTCTGGAATTTTACTGATGAGCAAACGCAGAGGCCGCAAGGCTCACACCGCCACCGCGCAGCCGTTACAGGCTACCGCACCGCAGCAGCACGCCGAGGCGTTTACCTTTGGCGATCCGACGCCGGTCATGGATAAACGCGACATTCTGGATTATGCCGAGTGCATCGGTAACGGGCGCTGGTTTGAGCCGCCGGTCAGCTTTAGCGGGCTGGCTAAGAGCCTGCGCTCTGCTGTGCATCACAGCTCGCCGATTTACGTAAAGCGCAACATTCTGGCCTCAACGTTTATTCCGCATCCGATGATGAGTCAGCAGGAGTTCAGCAAGTTTGCGCTGGATTATCTGGTTTTCGGTAACGCCTTTGCCGAGCTGCGCCGTAACGGCCTGGGTAAGCCGCTGCGCCTTGAAACCACCCCGGCCAAATTCACCCGCAGAGGCGTGAAGGATGGCGTTTACTGGTTTGTGAATGACTGGAAGGAGCCGCACGAATTTTCGGCCGGCAGCGTGTTTCACCTGCTGGAGCCGGATATTAATCAGGAGCTTTACGGCCTGCCGGAATACCTCAGCGCGCTTAACTCCGCCTGGCTGAATGAGGCGGCGACGC
>Ga0308166_1004996_pt1 | contig 10337 bp, 8 predicted proteins | sample PhyCR2_2_FD_202137 | JGI IMG/M metagenome (GOLD analysis project Ga0308166, IMG submission 202137) | Phyllosphere microbial communities from UC Gill Tract Community Farm, Albany, California, United States - DLSLCC.R2 | ecosystem: Host-associated > Plants > Phyllosphere > Unclassified | place... | reverse complement strand
CGCTGGAGACGGGCGCGAAGATCGACACCGGCGAACTCGATGCGGCGAACACCATCTTCAACCGCCAGGCGTTCGTCGGCCTGAAGACGAAGGCGGGCTCGGTCGCGTTCGGCCGCCAGTACACGCCGTATCACCTCACGCTCACCGGGGTGGCCGATCCGTTCGGCACCGGCTATGCGGGCACGTCCAAGAACCTGTTGCCCGACAACGGCGCCAATGTCCGCGCCAGCAATGCGGTCACGTACGCGTCGCCGGTCGTACGCGGCGCCAACGTCGAGCTGTTCTACAGCGCCGGCGAGCAGTCGACCCTGGCGGCCGGACGCCAGTTCGGCGGCGCCGTCGGCTATGCGCAGGGGCCGCTGACGGTGCGCCTCGCATACAACAGCAAGAATTCGGACGTGGCCGCGACGAACACGCGGCACGACCTGGGCCGCAACGTCCTGCTGGGGGCGAACTACGACCTCAAATGGATCAAGCTGTACGGCGCGTATGGCGTCGACAAGGGCTACAACAGCGCCCCGCTGGGCAATCCGAACAATCCGTACGGCGGCGTCAAGCCGACGGCGTCGACGGACGGGCGCGACCTGCTGCTGGGCTTCTCGGCACCGGTCGGGCCGGGCACGCTGATGTTCTCCACGCAGCGCAAGGACGACCGCACGGCGTTCAACCAGGACGCCACCGAATGGGGCATCGGCTACCTCTACGCGCTGTCGAAGCGCTCCGGCCTCTACGCGGCGTACGCGCACATCAACAATAAAAACGGCGCCGGCTACACGGTTGCCAACAACACGGAAAGCGGCACCGGCAATACGGGCTACAACCTCGGCATCCGCCACACGTTCTGACTTCCCACGACAACGACACGGAGGAACCATGGAGCACACCACGACCGCCGCCATGCCGGCCAGCGCGACGAAGCTCGCGTCGCGCACGCGCTGGGGCATACTCGCCATCCTGTTCATCGTCACCACGATCAACTACGCGGACCGCGCGTCGATCTCGATCGCGGGACCGGAAATCCGCAAGGCCCTGGGCCTGTCGCCCGTCGAGATGGGCTTCGTGTTTTCCGCATTCGCGTGGTCGTACGTGGCCGCGCAGCTGCCGGGCGGCTGGCTGCTCGACCGCTTCGGCTCGAAGATCACATACTTCTTTTCCATCTTCCTGTGGTCGCTGTTCACGCTGCTGACGGGCGGCGTCGGCTTCCTCGCCGGCGGCGCCGCCGTCGCGGCGCTGTTCCTGCTGCGCTTCGTCGTCGGCGCGGCGGAAGCGCCTTCGTTCCCCGGCAACAGCCGCATCACGTCCGCGTGGTTCCCGACGCACGAACGCGGCCTGGCGTCGGCGCTGTTCAACTCCGCCCAGTATTTCGCGACCGTGCTGTTCGCACCGATCATGGGCTGGCTGGTGCATTCGTTCGGCTGGCAGAGCGTGTTCGTCGTGATGGGCGCGCTCGGCATCGCGATGGCGTTCGTGTGGCTGAAGGTCATCCACGGGCCGAAGGACCACCCGTCCGTCAGCAGCAGCGAGCTGAAATACATCGAGGAGGGCGGGGCCCTCGTGGACCTGGACGGCGCCAAGCGCAGCACCGAACCGCCGGCGGTGGACACGCTCGCGTGCGTGAAGGAACTGCTGTCTAACCGCATGCTGCTGGGTGTGTACATCGGCCAGTACTGCATCAACACGCTGACCTACTTCTTCCTCACGTGGTTCCCCGTGTACCTCGTGCAGGAACGCCACATGACGATCCTGAAGGCGGGCTTCGTCGCGTCGCTGCCGGCCATCGCCGGCTTCCTCGGCGGCGTCGTGGGCGGCGCGATCTCGGACCGCCTGGCCAAGGCCGGCTTCTCGCTGTCGCTGTCGCGCAAGCTGCCGATCGTGGCGGGCATGCTGCTGTCGATGAGCATGATCGCCTGTAACTACATCGAGCAGGACGTGTTCGTCGTCGCCGTGATGGCGCTGGCGTTCTTCGGCAAGGGCGTGGGCGCGCTCGGCTGGGCCGTCGTGGCCGACACGTCGCCGCAGGAGGCGGGCGGATTGTCCGGCGCGCTGTTCAACACGTTCGGCAACATCGCTGGCATCACGACGCCGATCGTCATCGGCTACATCCTGCAGGGCACCGGGTCGTTCGCCGGCGCGCTCGTGTTCGTGGGGGCGAATGCGGCCGTCACCGTCTTCAGCTACGTGTTCATCGTCGGGGAGATCAAGCGGGTGAAGCTCGTCAAGTCGCTCGTGGCGCGCTGACACGTGCGGCGGCGCGCCCGGCATCGGGGATGCGGAGAGGGCGCGGCCGACTTGCGTTATCATTCCGGTCACGCAATCGCGAGCATGACAATTCCGGGGAAGTTCAGCGGCTGAACGCTCGGCTCCAGACCGAGAGGGCGCTGGTTCGAATCCAGCCCCCGGACCCACCACACAGGAGACGCAGTGACGGAACGCAGGCACGACGACGATACGACAGGCGGCCAGCCTGCCCTCGGTGCCGGTTTCGCGGCGTTCCAGCTGGCCCGGGCGCTGACGGCCCGCGCCGCGCATACCGATCCGGCGGCGCGCGAACGTGCCGCGCAACGCGTCGCCGCATGGAAGAGCATCGTCGGGAACCTATACGCGCACAGCGCCGATTACGGTTCGCGCACCCCCATCCGCGACGTGCCTGCCTGGGCGACGCTGGAAGTCATGACGGGCGGATTCGCCACGGGCAGCCTGCTGGCCGGCGGTCCGCTGCAGCCGCACGAGCACGCGCTGCTCGAGCGGCTTCCCGTGGCGGGCCAGGGGACGGAACGGCTCGCGCTCAACACCTACTTCCTCACCGACGCCGGCCTGGCCGAACTCCAGGCCTGGCTGCACAGCGGCCGGTACGACGTCCGGGTGCCGGAAGAAGGCGCTTTACTGGCCGTCGCCTGGCTGGCGGCCAACGGGCATGACGACGCCGCGGGCGACATCGTCGACGCCATCGCGCCCTTCCTGGCGACGTTGCGTTTCTACCCGGTCCCCGCCGATCGGCCCCGTGCAGCCGGTCCGCGCGTGCACGTGCGCGACGTCGGCGCCGTGCGCGAACAGATCGCGGCGCTCCGGCCGAACCGCCATGTCGTCGCCCAGAAGGCGGCCGCCCACGTCTGGGCGCCGCTGCACGACCGTACGGTGGCCCTGTTCTGCGAGACCATGGGCGACGATTTCCAGCCGTGCCAGCGCCGGCCGGCCGACTGGTCGGTACGCGCCGCGGCGCTGATCGCCGACTATGCGGCGGCCCATGCGGCGGGCGACGTCCCGTCGAAATATCGGAAGGCCGGCAGCCACTACGTCCAGTTGCACGACTTCCTGCGCCGGTGCGCCACATCGTTCGACCCGCTGACGGCGGGCGAGACGGGGCGCATCCGTCACATCCTCAAGTGCAGTATCGAAAAGCGGGGCCTGCCGTTCGGCGAGACGAGCCGCGCGTACCGCGAACGCCAGCTGAACGACGTGCGCGCCCCGCTGCACAAGGACATCGCGCGGATCGTCGAGCGGCGCCTGTGCGCTTACCCGGCCGAGGATGGGCTGGACGACCTCGACCCCGTCCTGCAGCCCGTCGCGGCGGGCGAAGGCGACGGCGCCGTCCCGCCGGGCACCGCGATCCCGCCGCACCTGGCGCGCAAGATCGAGCGCTGCATGAACGAGACGACGGATGTGCTGGTGCGGCGCGGGCTGATCGCGTCCGGCGAGACGCTCGCCGGCGTGCTGCCGCAAATGACCTCGGGATTGCGCAGCCTCGGCATCGACGACCCGGCGCTGCGCGGCGTGGACGCGGCGGTCTACCGCGCGTTCCGCCGGCGCCGCTCGCTGCTGCTGCTGAACCTGGAAAGCCAGGTGCGGATCGAGGAACTGCCGTGGGTCGCCGCGATCGAGCGCCTGCGCAAGGAGGACCTGTCCAGCCGCACGGCCGCGCGCCAGGCGCTCGACGCCACCGTCCTCCTGGCGCTGGAGTGCTTCCCGCATGCGGTCCTGCCCAACAAGCTGGTGCGCGAACTGGACGCGCTGGCCTCGGCGGCCGGCATCGACATGCCGCTGGTCGACGAACTCGCGGCCGATATCTTCATGGGCCGCTTTGCGCCCAAGTTCCTGGACGCGGCCCGGCTCGCGGGAACGCTGCTGCACGGTTCGCTGTATGCGACTTATTACCGGATCGATTACGACGCCATCGCCGGAACGGGGGCCGTGCAAGCGCCTGCCGGACGCTTCGGGTGGCTACGGCGCGACACGCGGCAGGATACGCGGCCAACAGCGCCCGACTTCGCCGCACTCTGCGCCGCGCGCGCGGGCGTGGCGCCCGGCGGCTGGCGGCCCGCCAGGAACGGCATGATCATCGAACAGCAGCAGATCCTGACGACGCAGAACCTGGCGACCCTGGTCGTGCGGCTGGACCTGCGGCAAGCGCTCCAGGCGCGCCTGCCGGACATGGCCAGGTCATGCTTCAAGTGGATCTGTGCGCGCAACCAGATGCGGCTGGACGACTGGCACGGCCGGCTGATCCGGGTGAAGAACACCGCCTACGCATGGCGCCAGATGATCTTCTTCCTGTCCCTGCTGCCTGCGCACGACGTCAAGGCATTCCTGGACTGGGCCGACGCGGAGATGGCGCGCCAGTCGCCGGCATGGCGGACGCGCTTCCAGATCGCAGTCGACGCCTTGAAGGGCGCCGCCGCGGGGGTTGCGCCCGATGGCCAGGGCATGTTGCTCGGCTGGTCCGAGGGCCGTCACTGGTTGATGGACTGAACCCGCTGCGGGGCCGACCGCCTAGGCCGTCCGGAACCGCCCCACGTTGTCCGCCAGCCGCACCGACTGGTCGAGCAGCGAATGCGACGCCGCCGCGGCCTGTTCCACCAGCGCCGCGTTCTGCTGCGTCAGGCCGTCCACGTGCAGCACCGCCTCGTTGATCTCGCGTACGTGCACGGCCTGGTCGCCGCTGGCGGCCGCGATCTCGTCCAGCCGCGAGGTCAGTTGCGCCACGCTGCCGACGATCTGCTCCATCGTCTCGCCGGCATGGCGCACCAGCTGCGAGCCGTCGGCGATGGCGGACACCGATTCCTCGATCAGCACCTTGATCTCGCGCGCCGCGGCGGCCGAGCGCTGCGCCAGGCCGCGCACTTCGCCGGCGACGACCGCGAATCCGCGGCCCTGTTCGCCCGCGCGCGCCGCCTCCACGGCCGCGTTCAGCGCCAGGATGTTGGTCTGGAAGGCGATGCCGTCGATGACCTGGATGATGTCGACGATCTTGGTGGCGGCACCGTCGATCGCCGCCATCTTGCCGACGACCTGGGTCATCACGACGCCGCCGCGCGCGGCCACGGTCGACGCGTCGTGCGCGACGCTGCCTGCTTCCTGCGCGATGCCCGCGTTGGTGCGCACGGTCGCCGTGAGCGTCTCCATCGACGCGGCGGTCTGCTCCAGCGAGGAGGCCTGCGATTCCGTGCGGCTCGACAGGTCGTCGTTGCCGCTGGCGATTTCCTGCGTCACCGTCTTGATCAGGGCGGCGCCGTCGCGCACCTCGTGCACGATGCGCGCGAGGCCCTGGCGCATCGCATCCAGCGTGCGCATCATCGCGCCCAGTTCGTCGTTGCCGCCGGCGTCGAGCCGCACCGTCAGGTCGCCGCGCTCGACGGCCTCGGCGAATGCGCACGCCGCGCGCACGGGACGAACGATGGTCGCGGTCACGGCCAGCGCCAGGGCGGTCGCCACGACCACGGCCAGTGCGGCCATCCCGGCGACGAACCAGACGGACTGGCTGCCGACGTCCGCTTCCGCGCGGCTGGCCGCGTTCAGGTCCGCTTCGATCGCGCCGATGGCGGCATCGACGTCGATCACGATCTTGCGCCGCAGCGGGCTGCATTCGTTGATGAGGAAGCCGGCGTAGCCCTGCATGTCGTGCGCCTCCCGGTACTTGCGCGGACGCTGCAGTTCTTTCGCCATCGCGCGCAGGCCCGCGTTCGCCTTGTCGAATTCCGGACGCCCGCCCAGCACCGGCGCCAGCGCGTCCAGCCGCTTCAGGTACACGTCGCGGTGGTTGTCCAGCAAGTCGAGTTCGCGCCGGGCCTCGGCGTCGTCGGTCTGGACGAATGCGTTGCGCGCCTCGATGCCGGTCTGCGCCAGCGCTTCGCGGATGTCGTACAGCGGCGCCAGCTGGTGCTCGCGGATGGCGGTGGCGTGGGCGATCGCGCGGGTCGTCGCGTCGAGGCGGATCAGGGCGATGGCGGCAAGCGCCAGCATCAGTGCCAGCACGATGCCGAAGCACAGGGCAAGACGGGTGCGGATCTTGAGGTTCGAGAGCATGTCGTCGGACTCGCTGGTGATGAATTGGGCGGCAGAACGGGCAGCCAATTGTCATATGAGCAATGGCTATGAAAAGAATTCAGGCGGGGACGGGGCCAGGGTGCGGCGACAAATGTGAAATGTGTGCCGTTAAAAATATCGTAGCACGCATTGTCCTGCGGAAACTACCATTACTTGGCGCATGTCGTGTTTCATACAACAACCGTGCGCGCGGCGTGCAGACGCGTGTCGATTTCCTTGAATCGGGACGGCGGGGCGTGTCGATTCGGCGGTCGTCAAACGAACAGCACACGCTTCCCGGCAGGCCTCACCCTGGCCTGGTCGGAAAAGCCCCGGTAGAAGAACGGGATGTTGTCGCCCGGGTCGCCGTGCAGGCGGCCGCGCACCTTGTTCCAGGTCGCGATGGCGATATGCGTCGCCGGTTCGCCGACGACGAGCACGGGACCCTTCGTCTCGTCGATCCAGGCGTACTCGCCGCCGTGCGCCTTGCGCGCCACTTCCAGCACATAACAGCCGAGCAGCCGCACCAGGCCTGCCACCTCGGCCGGGGCCATCTGCGCGACATGGGGCGCCGCTTCGTCGAGCATCGATTCGACGATGGCGAGGCTGTCTTCGGAAAAATCCAGGCCGCCATCGGCCCGGTCGTGGAACATGTCGACGGCGCGTTGCGCGGTGCGGATGACGTCATCGAGAACGGTTGTCATGGGCAGGTGGCTCATTCGTGGGTGTGCAAACGCCGTAGTGCGCGCGTCCGCAGCGGGTGCAGCGGGTGCCGCGGGTGCAGCGGGTTCAGCGGGTTCAGCATATCAGACCGCCGAGGGGCGAAATGTCGCGGACTGTCACGCACGGCTGCCGTATTCACGGCGAAGCGCCATATGACATCATTAACACGTTTCATCGCCAAAATACGTGCGATGCCGACGCCATCCCAACCATAACCTTACCTTACGAGGAACGCATGCGCCGCCACTGTCTGACCCTCGCACTGCTTGGCATCTTCACCGCCGTCCCCGCGTGGAGCGCCGGCGACGGCGATCTGTGGATTCTCCCCGCCGCCGTGGCCTGCGTGGCCCAGTATCCGGAGCTGTCCAGCACCGATCTGGGAAGCAAGCTCATGAAGGCTCCGCAAGCGGCGCAGCAGGTCGATGCGGCGAAAGCGGCCTTTGCTACGCGACCGTGGCAGGGCAGGGCATTGTGCGACGAGTTGATGCATCTCGATCCGCATGCGCAACACGCGGATCAGGCGTACTTCGACAAGCTGCGTGAGAAGCATCTTGACGCCTTGAGCGCGCTGCAGGAACGTCTCCCGGCGTTCTGGGGCGCCACCGAATCGGCACGATGAAGCTGGCCACTGCATGAAAAGCCGCGCCGATAAATGTTTTGCATCCGTTTGAATCCGATCGCATCGACGCTGCGTATATGAGGTAAAGGCCCGGCACCCCCGGCTGCGCCGCGCCCGCGGGACCATTCCGCGGGCCACCTGTCGACTGGAGAAACCGATGAAACGAGCCCTCATCCTGTGCACCGCCTCGTTGTGCGCCCTGCTGTCCGCGTGCGGCGGCGGCGACGACGGCCCCAAGGCCCAGTTCCCGCAGAACCAGGATATCTGGGCCGCGCTCGGCGGCGACGCCAAGGCCCCGACGGCCGTGGCGAAGGTCGTCGACGACGCGGCCGCCCGCCTGCTGGCCGATCCGAAGGAAGCGCCGTACTTCGCCGTGCTCGGCACACAAGGCCACGATTCGGCGGACCGCCTCAAGGCGTGCCTGCGGCTGCAGTTCAACGCCGTCCTCGGCGGCCCGTACTCGTACCCGGGCCAGGTCCAGGCCGACAACACCACGGTCACCTGCGAGGACATGGTCGCGGCGCACAAGGACCTCGGCATCCCGGCCTGCGTGTTCGACCAGTTCATGGTCGACCTGGCGGCCGTCATGAAGCAGGACGGCGTGCCCGACGCCTACATCGCCCGCGTGGCACCCACGCTCGTCGGCCTGAAGGGCGACATCGTGTCGAAGACGCCGGTCTACCTTGGCCCGAACACCGCGGCCAACTGCGGATCATGAACGCCTTGAGATTCTCGCGCCGGACCTCGATCGCGCTCGGGGCCGCCGGGCTGCTCGTGCTGGGGGCCGGCGGGGCGATGCACACGCGTGCCGGGCTGCGCGCGCTGGCGGCGCTGGGCGTGCCGTGCCCGGTGCAGACGGTGACGGCGGCGCAGGTCGGCCAGGCGCGCGCGGCCGGGATCGCGGCCGTGCGCGGGACGGCGGCCGCGCCCGCGCGCCCGAGCATCGCGGGCCTGGCGCTGGATACGACGACCGAGGCCGAGGCGCGCGCGCTGCTGGCGCGGGCGCACGCCCGCTGCGAGGAGCAGGTACGCGGCTACCGCTACCTGCGCTGCCGCGGCGTCGACGCGGCGGCGCTGGCGCTGGCCGGGCCGCCCGTCAGCGAACTGTGGCTGAGCTTCGGCCCGGGCGGGCGCCTGGTCGGCGTCGACGTCTACCGGCGCGGCATGCGGCCGGACGACGTGCGCACGGTGTGGTCCGACGCGGCCGGCCGCCTGCGCGGCACGCTGGGCGCGCCCAACCTCGTGCTGGGCGACCCGGCGCCGGAGGTGCTGACGGCGACGGCCGTCCAGACGGCGCGCGTACAGTACCGCTACGCCGACTACGTGGCCACCGTGACGGCCGCGCACATGCCGCAGAGCGGGCTTTCGGTGCGCGAGCAGTACCTGTCGGCGCGGCTGTAGGATCGTTTAAAGCGGCTGGCGGCGGCGTCCCCGCGGCGGTGGGGACCCGGCTACGCCCGGTACGCGTGGCCGGTACACGGCACGTTTGGAATCGATTCCCTGTCGAGGCATTGTCGCGCTACAATGTTTTCATTAAATCAATGATAGGGACGCCGTGAGCCAGCCACTCGACCGGGACGACCAGCTGTACCACCTGCTTGCCGCCGTGGCCCTGCAGGACCGCAGGGCGTTCCGCACGCTGTACGATGCCACGGCGGCCAGGCTGTTCGGCTTTGCGCTGCGCGTGCTGCGCAAGGAGGAGCTGGCCGAGGAAGCCGTGCAGGACGCGTTCGTCGCGATCTGGCACGCGGCGGCCAGCTACCAGCCGCACCTGGCCGCGCCGCTGACGTGGATGGCGACCATCGTGCGCAACAAGGCGCTGGACGTGCGCCGGCGCGCGCTGGCCGCAGGCGCGGGCGAGGCCGACGCGGTGCACGTGGATGCGGACGCCGCCGACCTGATTGCCGACACGGCGGCCGGACCGTTGGCGCGGGCGGAACTGTCGCGCGACGCCCGCGCGCTGGCCGAGTGCATGAAGACGCTCGCGGGTCGCCAGCGCCAGGCGATCGGCATGGCCTACCTGCACGATTTGTCGCACACGGACATTGCAGGGCGCCTCGGCCTGCCGATCGGCACGGTCAAGACGTGGATCCGGCGCGGCCTCGACCGCCTGCGCGATTGCCTGACCGGGAAGGAGGCCGCATGAACATTCGCAACAACCCCGTGCTGCGCGAAAAGCTCGCGGCCGAGTACGTGCTGGGCACGCTGCGCGGCGGGGCGCGCCGGCGCTTCGAGACGTGGCTGCGCACGGACGGCACGCTGCGGGCGGTCGTCGCCAGCTGGCAAGGCCGCCTCGGTGCGCTGGCCGAGCTGGGCCGGCCGGTGGCGCCGCCGGCGCGCGTGTGGGAAGGCATCGAACGCCGCGTGAGCGGACTGGCGACGGCGGCTCCGCGCGCGCCGTGGTGGCGCTTCTGGCAAAACCGCACGGCGCGGCCGTGGGGCGTGCTGGCGCTGGCCGCGAGCGCCGCGGCGCTCGTCCTCGCCGTGCGCGTGGCCGATTTGTCCGGCCTTGCCGAAACGGCCGGGCCGCAGCAGGTCGCCGCGCTCACCGACGTGCAGTCGCGCACCGCGCTCGTCGTCACGGCCGACACGGCGCGCGGCCGCCTCGACGTGCGCGTGGCGCAGGACGTGCGCGTGCCGTCCGACCGCACGCTGCAGCTGTGGGCCATCACGCGCACCGGCAAGCGGCGCTCGC
>Ga0308166_1004995_pt1 | contig 10342 bp, 8 predicted proteins | sample PhyCR2_2_FD_202137 | JGI IMG/M metagenome (GOLD analysis project Ga0308166, IMG submission 202137) | Phyllosphere microbial communities from UC Gill Tract Community Farm, Albany, California, United States - DLSLCC.R2 | ecosystem: Host-associated > Plants > Phyllosphere > Unclassified | place... | reverse complement strand
CGATGGGCAGCGCGTCTTGGGCGGCAATGGGGCGGCAGGCGGATGACATGGTGGGACTCTTTTCGCGGGGGCGGGGAGCGGGAGGTGCAAAGCTTAGGCGCTTGTTGTGATGCAAAAAAGCCGTATTACTGCTTTATAGTCATGCAAAAGTGCATCACGGACGTCAAATGGATTGGGACAACGCGAGGATATTTCTGGCCATCTACCGCGTGGGAACGCTGCGCGGGGCGGCGGCGGTGCTGCAGATCGACCAGGCCACCGCTGGCCGGCGCCTAGCCGCGCTGGAGGCGTCGCTGGATGCGCGCCTGTTCCTGCGCACGCCCGGTGGCTACGTCCCGACTTCGGCGGGCGAGCTTGCGTTTGCGGCCGCCGAACGCATGGAGCAGGCGGCGGACCAGCTGCAGCGCCAGATGCAGGGGCTGGACCATCGGCTGTCGGGTGTGGTTCGCGTGGCAGCCTCGGAGACGGTTGCCCGTTATTTCGTGATGGAGGCCATCAAGCGGGTCCACGCCGAACACCCTGACATTCGCGTGGTGCTGACGACCGGCATCCAGATCAGCAATCTGACGCGCCGTGAGGCCGATCTGGCCATCCGCAACATCAAGCCCGACAACCCCGATCTGATCCATCGCCACTTGGCGCGCAAGGAGGTCGGCCTGTATGCGTCGCGCGCGTACCTGGACGCGCACGGAGAGCCCAAGCCTGGCACCGCCTTCGCGGGGCACACCTTGATCGCCTATCAGCAAGCCGTGCTGCCGGGCTGGTCGGATTCCCTTTGCGGCGAGCCCACCCGCAATGGCCGCATCGGTGTCGAGGTGAATTCGGGGTTGATGATCATCGACGCGGTCGTGGCGGGTCTTGGCATCGGCGAGCTGCCCACGCACATGGCGCCCGACCTCCCGGACCTGGTGCGCATCTGGCCAGCGCGCGCCGAGGCGTATGACCTGTGGCTGGTGATGCATGGCGACCTGAACCGCACCGCGCGCGTGCGGGCCGTGGCCGACGCGATTGTCGAGGTCTTTGAAGAGAGCAATTAGCGGTAAGCCGAGGCTTGTCGCGCGGCGCGACTGGCGCTAAGGTTTGCTGGCCCGCAGGAAAACCCACGACCTCAGGAGTTGCGCGTGTCCGATCTTTGGCGTTTGTCCGCAGTTGAGCTTGCCGCCCTTGTCCGCAAGCGTGAAGTGTCCGCCGTGCAGGCCGCGCAAAGCGCGCTGCAGCGGCTCGATGCCGTCAATCCCGCGATCAACGCGGTGGTGGATCATCGGCCGGAAGACGTGCTGGCGCAGGCGGCCGAGGTGGACGCGGCAATCGCGCGCGGAGAAGATCCCGGCATGCTGGCCGGCGTGCCCGTGACCGTGAAAGTCAACGTGGATCAGGCGGGCTTTGCCACGACCAACGGCGTGCGATTGCAGAAAGACCTGATTGCCGAACGGAACAGTCCCGTCGTCGACAACTTGCGGCGGGCCGGCGCGGTGATTTTGGGCCGCACGAACACGCCGGCGTTTTCCCTGCGCTGGTTCACCGGCAACGTGTTGCATGGCGACACGCGCAATCCGCGGAATCCGGCGCTGACGCCCGGCGGTTCGTCGGGCGGCGCCGCGTCTGCCGTGGCGGCAGGCATCGGGCATCTGGCGCATGGCACCGACATCGCCGGGTCGATCCGTTACCCCGCCTATGCGTGCGGCGTGCATGGCCTGCGTCCATCGCTGGGCAGGGTGGCGGCCTACAACGCCTCGCTGCCGGAGCGTTCGATCGGCGGGCAGATCACCGCCGTGTCGGGACCGCTGGGCCGCACGATTGCCGATGTGCGGCTGGGTCTGGCCGCGCTGGCTGCGCCGGATCCGCGCGATCCGTGGTGGGTGCCGGCGCCGCTGACCGGACCGGAGGCGCCGCGGCGCGTTGCGCTGTGTCTGAACCCGGAAGGCATGGATACCGATCCCGCAGTGGTGAAGGCGTTGCAGGAAGCGGCGCGGCGGCTGAGCGAGGCGGGTTGGACGGTCGATACGCTGGAAGCGCTGCCGCCGATGCAGGAGGCCGCCGACCTGCAGATCCGCATGTGGATGGCCGACGGCTACGACGCCATGCTGGCGGCTGCGGAAAAAGAAGGCGACCCGGGCGCGTTGGTGGCGCTGGCCGGGCAACGCGACAAGGCGGCGGGCGCGGATCTGACGACCTTTTCGGCCGTGCTGACGCGTCGCGCCACGCTCACGCGTTTGTGGGAGATGTTCTTTGCCGAGTATCCGGTGCTGCTTTTGCCGGTGTCGGCCGAACTGCCATTTCCCGACAACCTGGATCTGCAAGGCGACGCGGCCTATGCGCGCGTGTGGCGCGCGCAGATGACCCAGATCGGTCTGCCGTTCATGGGCTTGCCGGGACTGTCCGTGGCGATGGGCAGCGCCATGAGCAGCGCGGGCCCGAGTCCGGTGGGCGTGCAGGTGGTGGCGGGGCGGTACCGCGAGGACCTGTGCCTGGCGGCCGGCGAAATCATCGAGGCGGCCGGCGAGCCGATCAGTATCGCCGAGCCTGCGCCGAAGTAATTGGCGGTTGGTGGATAACGGCGGGGCTGCCTGAAGGTGGGACGGCCAGAAGGTGGGCCAGCCTGAAAGTGAGGCGGCCTGAAGGTGGCCGTCCGTGCGGCCTTAGCCGCCGAAGCGCACCTTCAGCACGCCCAGATCGCCGTACGCCAGTTCGATGTCTTGATTGGCGGGCACGTCCAGAAAGCCCGCGTATGAGCCGGTGATGACGTGCTGGCCGGCCGTCAGCCCCAGGCCTTGCTCGCGCAGGAAATTGGCCAGCCAGTACAGGCCGGCCTTGGGGCGGTCGTTCGGGTGGATGCCCGCGTGCTGCTCGACTTCAACGCCATCTACCGTCAACGTGATCGTCATGCAGCCGGGGGCTGCGTCGGGCGATGAAATCCGCGGGCCCAGGACGAGGCCTTGGTTGAACATGTGGTCCGCCAGCAGCTCGGGCAGGCTTGCATGTTCGGGGGCGGCGTAGCGGCAGCCCAGGACTTCGAGCGCCAGGCGGGCGCCGCCCACGGCGGCGTCGATCTCGGCTTCGGTGTAGGGCGTGTCGCGCGGCGGCAGGTCGCGGGCGATTTCGAACGCGATTTCGGGTTCGATGCGCACGACGGTATCGCGGGTGGCGACCGGCCCGGCCGCGGCGTCAGCCGTGCCCGAGGCATAGATGGGCGCCACGACGGTTTTTTCGGGCGAGGGTAGGGCGCTTTTCCAGGCCGCGATGGTGTCCTGGCGCGTTTCGCGCAGCAGTTCAGCGGTGCGCTGCTGCACGGCGAAGGCCTGGCCCAGGGACTGCGGCCGGCATTCCGCAGGCAGGCGGGGGCCGGCCACGCCGGCCTGGCGCGCGGCGATCAGAAAGCGCGCGGCGTCGATGCTGCCGGGATAGTCTTCAAATCTGATCTGCATGCGTTCAGGCTCCGAGGAACAGCATGATCCACAAGACGATCATGGCGATCAGGCCCAGCCAGCACGAACCCCAGAAGCCGACGATCGGCCATTTGAGGGACAGCGGAACCTTCTTGGGATCGACGTGGGCAAGCAGGTCGTTGGCATTGCCGATCAACCACATGCGCGTGCCGGGAAACATCAGGCGGAAGAAATAATCGAGCATGATCGCGGCCTGGATCGCCAGCGGGAATTGCTTGAACGGCCGATGCTGCAGATAGGGGTGCTTAAGGGCCGCATTGACCTGCTGGGTCTTGAAGAAGAACAGCACGATGCCGCTGATCGTGCAGGTGATGAAACACAGCACAAACAGGCTGAAGGCCATTGCCATGACGGGTGAATGCATGGGGGATCTCAACGATGCGCGGCCGGACCGCGTGGGATGGACAAATTCAGGCAAAAAAAGCTGGCCCTATTGTAGAGGGCTTGGCGCAGCCCCGTGTTCAGGGCCGCGTCAGTAGCGCCGGTCGGGCGCTTGGGCTGGGTCAGCCGCGGGTCTGGCCTTCGCCGTTCAAGACCCACTTGAGCGTGGTCAGGCCTTCCAGACCGACCGGACCGCGCGCGTGCAGGCGATTGGTGGAAATGCCGATTTCGGCGCCCAGCCCATATTCAAAGCCGTCTGCAAAGCAGGTGGGAAGGTTGACGAACACGGAGCTGGAGTCGACTTCACGCTGGAAGCGCTGGGCCGCCGACAGGTCTTGCGTGACGATCGCGTCGGTGTGGCCCGAGCCATAGCGCGCGATGTGTTCGATGGCGTCGTCCAGCGTGTCGACGATGCGCACGGCCAGGATGGGCGCCAGGTATTCGGTGGCCCAGTCTTCCTCGGTGGCGGGCGTGGCGTGCGGCAGCAGCGCCAGCGTGCGCGGGCAGCCGCGCAGTTCGACGCCGTGTTCGGCGAAGGCGGCGGCCAGGCTGGGCAAGATGGACACGGCGGCCACGGCGTCGATCAGCAGCGTTTCCATGGCGCCGCAGATGCCATAGCGGTAGGTCTTGGCGTTCAGGGCGATGGCGTGGGCCTTGTCGGGGTCTGCCGCCGCGTCGATGTAGATGTGGCAGTTTCCGTCCAGATGCTTGATGAGCGGCACGCGCGCTTCCTGGGACAGCCGTGCGATGAGGCCCTTGCCGCCACGCGGCACGATGACATCGATGTGCTCGGTCATGGTGATGAGCGCGCCCACGGCCGCGCGGTCGGTCGTGGCGACGACCTGCACGGCATCCTGCGGCAGGCCGGCGGCGGCCAGGCCGGTCTGCACGATGCGGCCGAGCGCCACGTTCGAGTGCAGGGCTTCGCTGCCGCCGCGCAGGATGGCGGCGTTGCCGGACTTCAGGCACAGGGCCGCCGCGTCGATGGTGACGTTGGGGCGCGATTCATAAATGATGCCGATCACGCCCAATGGCACGCGCATCTGGGCGACACGCATGCCGTTGGGCCGCACGGTGGTGGCGGTGATGCTGCCGATCGGGTCAGGCAGGGCGGCGATCTGGCGCAGGCCTTCGGCCATGTGCGCCAGCGTCTTGTCCGACAGGGTCAGGCGGTCGAGCAGGGCGGGCTCCAGGCCATTGGCCCGGGCGGCGGCCACGTCCTTTTCGTTGGCGGCTTTCAGTTCGTCGTGGCTGGCGGCCAGCGCGTCGGCCATGGCGATCAGCGCCCGGTTCTTGGCGGCGCTGTCGGCGCGCATCATGGCGCGCGAGGCGCGGCGGGCGTTTTCGCCCAGGGTCAGCATGGCTTGTTCGATGGAGGACGAGGACATGGCGGCGTCGATCTTGTGGAGAAGGCGGCGCGGGCGCCGCCTGAAGAGTCAGTGTATATCCGGCGGGAGGGCCGGGCGAGATCCGGTCGGCGGACCGGATGGGGGGCGGGAGGCAGGCGGCGAAGCCGCCTTCACGGTCGGCCGCCGGCGGCGGCCACGCGCAGGGCCAGCCGGGTCATTTCTTCCCAGGGGTCAGACAGGCGTCCGGGCACCGACAGGCCCTTGATCAGGCGGTCGACTTCGTGGGCGTGCTGCACGGCGGCGGGCCAGACGTTGGGCTGCACCCGGTTCAGGGCCTGCAGCGCAAGGCGTTCATGCGCGCCGAAAATGCGCAGGCGGCGCATGAGGCCGCCCGCGTCCTGGCCCAGCGCACGCGCCTCGGCAATGCGGGCCAGCAAGCGGATTTCTTCGCCGACTGCCCACAGCACCAGCGGCAGCGCCTCGCCTTCGGCGCGCAGGCCGTCGATCATGCGGATGGTGCGGCCGATGTCGCCGGCCAGCATGGCATCGCGCAGACCGAAGACGTCGTAGCGGGCGACGTTCAGCACGGCGCGCTCGACGTCCTCGGGGGCAAGCTGGCCTTCGGGGTAGAGCAGGCCCAGCTTCTGGATTTCCTGGTGGGCGGCGAGCAGGTTGCCTTCGACCTTGTCCGCCATCCATTGCAGGGTGGCGCTGTCGGCGCGCTGGTTCTGGCGCGCCAGGCGCATGCCGACCCAGGCGGGCAGGCGGCCGCGTTCGATGTTGGCGATATCGACAGACATGCCGGCGCGGGCAAGCGCCTGCATCCAGCGGCTTTCGCGGGTGGCCTTGTCCAGGCGAGGCAGCGCGATCAGCACCAGGGTGTCGGCGTCTGGCTGCTTTTCGGCCTGTTCGGCCAGCTTGGTCAGGGTGTCGGCGCCGGATTTGCCCGGCTTGCCGGTGGGTATCTTGATTTCAAGGATGCGGCGGTCGCCAAAGAGCGACACGCTCTGGGTGGCGGCAATGACCGCGCTCCAGTCGCTGCGCGCGTCCATCACCATGGACAGGCGCTCGGTGTAGCCGGCGTTGCGCGCGGCGGCGCGAAGCGCGTCGACGGCTTCGGTCACCAGCAGCGGCTCGTCGCCCGACACCGTGTACAGCGGCGCCAGGCGGTTGCCGGGCCGCTGCAGGTGTTCGGCCAGCCGATCCGCGTCCAGAGGCTGTGCCATGGACTAGCGGACGATGGCCGGATCGGTGACGGACGGCGTCTGCCAGGGCGTGGGCACGCGCGGTCGTTGCTGCTCGTTGGGGTCGAACAACGGCGTGTTTGCGTCGTCGCCGCCCGCTTGCGCGGCTTCGAATGCCTTGTGCACGTCCGGCGCGGTGATGCGGCGCAGCACGCGCGAGACGAGGTCCCGCTGCATGGCCTTGTACAGCGTTTCGATCTGGCCCTGCTTGGCCTGCACGACCTGGTCGTCGTACGGCATTTCGCGGTAGATGGACAGCGTCGTGTCGGGGACCAGGGCGCGGCCCTTGGCGTCGATCAGGCGGAACGTGTAGTTGATGCCGAGTTCGTAGGATTCGACACGGCCTTGCGCGTTCAGCGAGACCTCACGCAGCGTGCGCGTGTCGTTGACCTGCTGGAGGATCGCCTGGGCTTCCTTGCGCGAATCCACCAGTTTGGTGTTGGGCGAGGCCGCGCGCAGCGCGCGGCGCAGGTCTGCGCCGAACTGGATGTTGTCGGGAATGCCCACGTACAGTGTGTCGAAGGGCATCGGGGTGGTGCCGCGCAGCGCGAAGCCGCAGGCGGAGAGCAGCATGAACAGCGCCAGGCAGGCGCCGCGCAGCAGCCAGGTTTGGCGGGAGACTTGCGATTGTTGCCCGGCGAAGTGCATGCTTGACCTCATCAGCCTACGACGTTGACCAGTTTGCCCGGAACCACGATGACGCGCTTGGGCGGACGGCCCTCCAAGAATCGGGCGACCTCTTCCTGGCTGGCTGCCAGTTTCTCGATATCTTCCTTGGCCGCCTTGGCCGCCACGCGGATCGAGCCGCGCAGCTTGCCATTGACCTGCAGCATCAGCTCGATCTCGTCGGCGACGAGGGCGGCTTCGTCCACATGCGGCCACGGCGCGTCGAGCAGGTCGCCGAGTTCCTTGGCGTAGCCCAGATCCTGCCACAGGTGCCAGGTGATGTGCGGCACGACCGGGTAGAGCACGCGCAGCAGGACGCCGACGGTTTCGGCATAGGCGGCATCGGCCTCGGCGCCTTCGGGCAGCTTGGCATCGTCGATGGCGTTCAGCATCTTCATGCAGGCGGACACGACGGTGTTGTACTGAATGCGCTGGTAGTCGTAGTCGGCCTGCTTGAGCAGACCGTAGACCTCGCGGCGCAGGTCCTTGACCGCGGCGGGCGCTTGCGCCCAGTCCGCGCCGTGGGCCAAGCCGCGGGCGATGGCTTCGCGGCGGTTGTAGCTGATGGACCAGAGACGGCGCAGGAAGCGGTTGGAGCCTTCGACGCCGGAATCGGACCATTCGAGGGTCTGTTCAGGCGGGCTGGCGAACATGACGAACAGGCGGGCCGTGTCGGCGCCCAGCGTGTCGATCAGCGATTGCGGATCGACGCCGTTGTTCTTGGACTTGGACATCGTGCCCACGCCGCCGTAGTTGATGGCCGAACCGTCCGACTTCAGCTTGGCGCCGACGATGGCGCCGCGGTCGTCGTAGACGTTGTCGACGTCTTCGGGCCAGAAGTACTCGATGCCGCCCTGGGGCGTCTTGCGGGAATAGATGTGGTTCAGCACCATGCCCTGGCACAGCAGCTTGGTGAAGGGCTCGTCGAAGTTGAGCAGGCCCATGTCGCGCATGACCTTGGTCCAGAAGCGCGCGTACAGCAGGTGCAGCACGGCGTGCTCGATGCCGCCGATGTACTGGTCCATCGGCATCCAGTAGTCATTGCGCTGGTCGACCATGGCGTTGTCGTTGCCGGGCGAGGTGTAGCGCATGAAGTACCAGGACGAGTCCACGAACGTGTCCATCGTGTCCGTTTCGCGGCGGGCGGGCTTGCCGCACTTGGGGCAGGCGCAGGACAGGAAGGCTTCGTTCTTGGCCAGCGGGTTGCCGCTGCCGTCGGGGATGAGGTCGTCGGGCAGGACCACGGGCAGGTCCTTTTCGGGCACCGGCACCGGGCCGCAGTCGGCGCAGTGGATGATCGGGATCGGGGTGCCCCAGTAGCGCTGGCGCGAAATGCCCCAGTCGCGCAGGCGCCAGGTGGTCTGCTTTTCGCCCAGGCCCTTTTCGCCCAGGTCGGCCGCGATGGCGTCCACGGCTTCCTTGTAGGACAGGCCGTCGTACTTGCCGGAATTGATGGTGCGGCCCGACTGCTTGTCGCCGTACCATTCCTGCCAGGCGTCGGCGGAGTAGTCTTTGCCGGCCACGTCCACGACTTGCACGATGGGCAGGCCGTACTTCTTGGCGAAGGCGAAGTCGCGCTCGTCGTGCGACGGCACGCCCATGACGGCGCCGTCGCCGTAGGTCATGAGCACGTAGTTGCCGACCCAGACTTCAACCTGCGCGCCGGTGATGGGGTGCGTGACGAACAGGCCCGTGGGCATGCCTTCTTTTTCGCGCGTGGCCATTTCGGCTTCGGTCGTGCCGCCGAGCTTGCACTGCTCGATGAACGCGGCCAGCGGCGCATTGGTGGCGGCGGCGTGCGTGGCCAGGGGGTGTTCCGGCGCCACGGCGCAGAAGGTCACGCCCATGATCGTGTCGGCGCGGGTGGTGAAGACGTACAGCTTGCCGTCCTGGATCAGTTGGCCGTCCTGGCCGGCGATCTGGTGCGGGAAGGCAAAGCGCAGGCCCTCGGACTTGCCGATCCAGTTTTCCTGCATCAGGCGAACGCGCTCGGGCCAGCCGGGCAGGTCGTTCTGGACCGCGCCCAGCAGTTCGTCGGCGTAGTCGGTGATGCGCAGGTAGTAACCCGGGATTTCGCGCTTTTCAACGAGCGCGCCCGAACGCCAGCCGCGGCCGTCGATGACCTGTTCGTTGGCCAGCACGGTCTGGTCGACCGGGTCCCAGTTGACGACCTGGGTCTTGCGGTAGGCGACGCCCTTTTCGAGCATCTTCAGGAACAGCCACTGGTTCCACTTGTAATACTGCGGATCGCAGGCGCACATTTCGCGCGTCCAGTCGATTGCCAGGCCCATCGCCTTCATCTGCTTCTTCATGTAGGCGATGTTGTCGTAGGTCCACTTGGCGGGCGGGACCTTGGACTTGATGGCGGCGTTTTCCGCCGGCATGCCGAACGCGTCCCAGCCCATGGGCATCAGGACGTTGTAGCCGCGCATGCGCAGCTGGCGGGCCATCATGTCGTTGATGGTGTAGTTGCGCACGTGGCCCATGTGCAGCTTGCCGCTGGGATAGGGCAGCATGGAGCAGGCGTAGAACTTGGGCTTTTCGGAGCCGTCGGGGTTCTTTGCGTGTTCTTGGACCAGATAGACGTCGCGGGCCTGCCAGTCTTGTTGGGCGGCCGCTTCGACGGTAGTGGGGAGGTAGCGTTCCTGCATGGGCTCGTGCGCGGTGGCGAAAAAGGGGTGAGCCGCCCCATCGCGCCGGGGCGCGGTGGCGGTCAAAACCCCTGATTATAGGAGGTGCTAGGGGCGGGCAGGGGGCGAGGGCATTTCCGGGATGCGCGCACTGGGCGCGAGGGCGCCATAAGCCAGCGTAAGGGCCGCCAGGAAGGCGCCCGCCGTGACCACCGCCGGCCAGCCGAAATGGGCGTACAGCCAGGACGATACCAGCGAACCCGAGGCGCCGCCGATGAAGTAGCAGGTGACGTAACCGGCGGTCAGGCGGCTGCGCGCTTCGGGCCGCAGGCGGTAGATGGAACTGGTGTTGGTGACGTGGACGCCCTGGATCGCCAGATCCTGCACCAGGATGCCCGCCAGCAGCGCAACGACCGACACCTGGCCGAACGCCATCAGTCCCCAGGAACCCAGAAGCAGCAGCAGGCCCATTCGGGTGGCGAGGTTGCCCAGGTCACGGTCGGCAAGGCGCCCGAAGCGGTTGGCGGCGTAGGCCCCGGCGGCGCCGGCCAGGCCGAAAAGGCCAATGGTGGTGTTGCTGTATTCATAAGGCGGGCCGGCCAACAGGAAGGTCAGCGGGGTCCACA
>Ga0308166_1004992_pt1 | contig 10345 bp, 5 predicted proteins | sample PhyCR2_2_FD_202137 | JGI IMG/M metagenome (GOLD analysis project Ga0308166, IMG submission 202137) | Phyllosphere microbial communities from UC Gill Tract Community Farm, Albany, California, United States - DLSLCC.R2 | ecosystem: Host-associated > Plants > Phyllosphere > Unclassified | place... | reverse complement strand
TAAGCCTTTTAATAGGCGATTACGGTGTTTCTGGTTGCGACATTCACACTCAGCAGGATTTTGAAGAAATTTGTCTGTCTGGTGGGCACACCCAAGCCAGTTGCGACTGTATTTACCAACGACTTGAACAAGTGTATTCGCATAAGCTTATGCAACGTCTAGAACATGTCAGTTTGCAAAGTCCTGCTCTCCCACAGGACTTTGCCCCTACTTTTTTTAGTGTGATGCGGCGGTGCGATAAAGAAGACATGGGCTAAGCGTTTGGCTTAGCTCACTTATCTCTGTGTTGCAATGGTGGATTACTTTGAATCAGCGCAAAAAATTAAAGTTCTGTTGTGGCACGGGGGCCTTGGAGAAAAGCTAACTGATTATAATGACTAAGATATAACTTTACTTATCGGCCTTCTGAGTTCGCTCTACAGTAATATAGTCATTGGGAATAACTAACTGCTTTTCAATATCTTTCACTTTGTAAGAAACTAAAGTGCTTTTACCAATGCCTTGAAATAAAACTTTAACATCTTTAAAAATAAAGGTTTTATACTGATTCAGTTCCTTAGTTGTTGTTTTTGGCAATTCAATTAAATTTGCATAAGGTTCTTTAACATACAGGGTTGCCTTTTCTATTCTTACCCCAGTATTTTGCATAGTATAATTTAGGAATACTTTCCCGACATCGCCAATAAGGATTAGGGGTACAAGCGGAGTCAAGCTAATAAAAAAAGCTATTTCTAAGCTATCTTTAACATGCGTTTCTAATCTCTTTAATTTTTTTCTTGCGAATGTTTTAAGATGGTCACTTGCATCAGGATCATCAACAATATCTGCTAGATTTTCAAATTTTATATTAAATTCTTTAATCTTCTGCCGATTCATATAAAAAGGATAATACGCAAAGGCAATAAAAAATACGGTAATACCTATGTATAAATTAATTTTCCAGTGCAATAAAAATATACCGTGAATAGCATATAAAAGATAAAGAGAGCCAAATAACGTAATAATATTAATCTTTGGAAAAGGAAGTTTTTTCCCAATTCTAATATGTGGTGGTAAATACTTATCAACCCAGCTTAAGGCAAGATATGTCACTGGAGCTAAGGATGTGCCAAAGAAAAATAGCATCATCCCCAATACAGCATAAGCAATAGAAAATGCTGCAAAAATCAGTAAAAAAATAAGTGTATCACCAAAACTAATTTCCGAAGGGATATAGCTAATTGTTAAAAGATACACAACTAAGCACAACACCCCTATTGCAACTATCGCTTTAGTCATTGTCAGTGCAACTTCATGCCACTGCCCCAGATTATTTAAATATCTCGTTATCAAGTCGTTCATTTGATCTAACCAAATCTTATAAATTATTTAGAAATAGATGATTACCCTTGTATTAAACCGCTCCCCAGCGGAGTAATCAACTTTTGAAATTTCCCCAAATCTCAGAGTATGTTTTCACATATTGTTAGCTAATTGCCTCCTTTTGAATACCTGTGTCCCTTGTAGGTTGCAATATGCTTGTGTCCCTTCAGATCAATAAAAGGTAAAGTTCTGTTTGTTAAAAAGGGCTGATAATTAGAAAAATTTAATTAATTTTCTACTATCTAAACTTATGCACCATCTACTTGTTTTTGCTGCCACTCTGCATAAGTTAAATGAGTATTTATTTCTTTCCACTCTTTTCGTCCATTCGATGAACGGCCTTGAATTACACCGGATGCTGCAGATGGACTACTGAACAAATAATCTTCATTAAAAGTAAAATCTTTAGAGTCAATAATTTCATTTTCAATTAAATAGTTACGCAATTTTGTATAATTAAAGGTAGAGGATGATACTCTTTTTACTTGTGAGCCTTTTAAAACAAAAAACTCCCCATCTATTTCTTGTGCTTTAGCATTTACTTCACGACTAGATAAATAAAAGTTTGCTGTTTTATCAATCTCAGGTTCTATAAAACCATGCGTTTTTGATAAGTATTGTTGATAGCTAGGTCTTTTTAAATCCTTTAGAAAATCAAAACCTAAGACAGGCAAAACAATTTGTATTTGCTCTAAAAAAAATTCCATATCAGCAATATCTGACTCAGGTAAGCGACTATAACTATGTGCTGTACCATTTTCGAGCTGACATTGTCCATTCCGTTTAGCAATATCCATCAGACGACTTTCGAGATATTTAATATGAGCTTTTGTTAGATTCTGGTCTTTACTTGTAATTAGACAAACCTTTTCCCAGAAATCTTTTCCACCACTTTCTTCTGTCCGGTTATGTTGTTTTAAACGATTAGCAACATCATCCGATTCCCCAATATACACTCTTGGATATAATGGATTTTCTGGATCATGGCTAATGAGAAAATATACGCCTGTTTTTGTACATTCTTCACGCTGAATCAACTCGGCCAATTTACTACGGGGGGCAGAAAGTACATGTCCTGTCCAGTTAATAATTTCGGCTGTTAAAATCCCATTAGGTGTTCCATCAACCAAAAATAACTTAATACTTTTACCTTGTCCCACGACTCCCCCTAGAATATTGCAATCAAATTGAGTCCATCACATCACAATCAAAAACTATTTTTTATTAGTTAAAATAAACTCTCTTAAAAGTTTATCGGTTTTCACTTTAACCTTAAAAGCTGGGATTGTTTGCCCTTCTTTCTTTTCAAAATACTGCTTTGCTTTCGCATTATCTACAGAATTCAACAATTCTCCGAAACGCCCAAACTCATCAATATTGTTTTCAGTAACATATGCACTTAATATTTTTCTTAGCATTGGCTCATCCAAGCCGAATGAACTAACTATCTCATATATTTCATCTTCTTTCGCTTTAAACTGATACTCAGTGATGTAATCTCTAAAAGTTTTTCCCTCTATTAATTTCACATCGCCACGCTGAACATCATGTAAAAAGATATTTGCAATTTTCTGTTCATCATGCGTCAAAGCTGCAAAACTTTTATGTAATTCATTTAGAGCTTGTTCAACAGATACTGCCTTTTCACCTTCGTAAAGTGCTTTTAAGTATTTAGTGAATCGGCTATTCATATAGTCCGAATCAATCTTATCAGTATCAATCTCTGTCAAATAACCTTCAATCTCAAATGGAATACTACCTCCACCTCCACCACTCCCCCCTTCAGCAAATAATTCTTTATAACGTAAAGCAAGAATTAAGTATGTTTGCTCATCTACTTCAACTTGAAATGGTGGTTTACTAGAGTCTTTGTCATCAAAGCTATAAGTAAGCTTGTTCCAATTAAAGCCCTGAATTTTTGCAGCTTCCAAACGCTCATTAAATTGTTTAAATAGCTTTGCAAACTGACCACAAGCCTCTTTGTCTTCAGGTAACTTTTCAAAGTTTTCGATACCCGCACTTTTAAACAGTTGTTCTATATCAGTAAAAATAGTGTTTAATTTATCTAAGTTGTCATGCAGTTTATTTACAAATAAAGCCAAAGGTTTATCGCCTGAATACAACTTAACTGCTGCATCAATATTACGTTTCATCGTATGCGGACGTCGGTAATATCGAATGATACCGAATGGCTTATCTTTACCAAATAAGCGGTTAGTACGTGAGAATGCTTGAATCAAGTTTGCATACTCAAGCATTTTATCTAAGTACAAAGTATTGACCCATTTAGAGTCAAAACCTGTTAGCATTTGATCAACGACAATCAGTAGATCAAGCTGTTTTTCGGGGGTATGTTCTACACGTTTGTATAACTCTTTATGGGCTAAACGATCTGCGATATCACGCTTCATTTTGGCATGGGTGGCTAGACTGAACTCCATGCCATAGCGTATGTTATAGTCACTAATAATCTCAACTAAACCATCTTCTTTGAATTTAGCATTTTCATTATTATCAATATTTGGATCAAACAGTGCAGTAATTTTTAGCTCAGGTTTATGCTTCTTAAATAAACGATAATATTCGATTGCCTCGCTAATACTACTGGTCGCAAACATGCCATGAAATTTATTATTTTGGCTATATTGAATCCAGTTTTCTAAAATATCCTCAACGACTTTATTTTGATGTGCTGGACGACGATACTGCTCTGTCGGTAAGTAATCCTCAATCCCTTTGATATAGTTATTGGCTTTGTCCCAATGACCTGCCATAGCAACCTGACTTTTATCCATAAAACGTAAGTAGATTTCTTTCTTTTTAGAATCATCCAAAGCTTCTTGAACCGTCTTTGCTTTTGCTTCATCCAAAGCCACGGCTTCACGTAATTTTGAATCTTTATAAGTTGAAATCAGGTAAGGATCAAAACCGAGTACATTTTTATCTCGAATGCCATCAGCAATACTGTAACGGTGCAACTCATGACCGAATACTGTTGCTGTGGTATTCATTTTTTTTTCATTTTCGTCTTGAATCGGTGTTCCTGTAAAACCAAAGAAGACGGCCTGAGGAAAGGTTTCTTTAATGGTTATTAGCATATCACCAAAGGTTGAACGGTGTGCTTCGTCCACAATAATCACGATGCGTTTTTTCTGCATCTGCTCAATATCATGTGCTTTGAGTCCACCTTCTTCCTGTTTGATATTACTCATTTTTTGAATTGAGCTAACAATCAGGACTTCGTTCGGATTGGTACTTTTGAGTTTGCTAATCAGCGCATGGGTATTTTCAGTGGATTGTACAAAGTCATCCGTGTCGGCAAAGTTGTTGTATTGTTCTAATGACTGCGTACCAAGTTCAATACGATCCATGAGGAAAATGACTTTATCAGCATCTTTAGAAGTTGCGATGAGATAAGCTGATTTAAAACTGGTCATGGTTTTACCTGAACCAGTGGTATGCCAGATATAACCGCCTAAACGGTCACGTCCATCCCATTCAATACGTGCCACACGGTCAGAAATCGCACGGACTGCAAAGTACTGATAACTCCGCATGACCTTTAACACACCATCGGTTTTATCCGCTACGGTGTAAAAACCAATGAGCTGATGTGCCATAGGAATAGAAAGCAAATGTGCTGCGATATCTTTCCAGTAATTGATTGGTTCGTTATTAAAATCTGCCCAGTTAAAATAGTAATCTGAGTTAAATGACCCATCCGGACCTGGATTAGCAAAGTATTTGGTTTCTTCGGGGTTCATCGCCACAAAGATTTGTACCAATGAAAATATCCCTGAAAAGATGCCTGAACGGGCATAGTTTTCGATTTGATGTGCTGCCTGACTGACAGGGACGCCTGAGCGTTTCAGTTCAATATGAAACAGCGGCATACCATTGATTAGCAAAATGATATCGCCACGTCGGTCATTTAAAATCGGTGAAGACGTTGGAAATTTGGGCTGTTGTACGATTTGGTAACGGCTTTCTCCAGCCGCAATTTGCTGACGGTCATAAATACTGAGGCTGATTTCTTTACCTAAGTGTGCAACATCATTAGGGTTATCCCTTTTAATGGAAACTGTTTTACCATTAATAAAGCCATTGAGTGCCAACGGTGTACGCAAGGTTTTGATTTGTTCTAATATTTGTGCCATTTCGGAGTCGGTCAGTGGCTGACCATTCAGCCGATCTATACCATTGTTATTTTCAAATAGAATTTTTGCCCAGTTGTTGATTAAATCCTGTTCCGTTGGATTTTTAATAACCGTGTTTTCCCAGCCCTTGTTAAATAGAGTTTCGATAAATGCCTGTTCAAATGCTGCTTCTGTTTTAAATGTCATGGTCTATTTGCTTTTATCAAGTGGTATTAGTTTTTAATCTTTAGGTCGTCTGCTAGACAAACGACCTAAATCAAAGATGAACAATTTAAACAAACATCTTTTCTAAAAATGACTGTTTTAGATTTTTTAGAGTTTGAAGTTGTTGCTGTTGTAGGGCAAGAGTTTCATCTAAACTTTTAAAAAAATAAGCTATAGCTTTTTGCTCATTTGTTTTCGGTAAAATAACACTTAATTTTTTCAATGAATCAATGCCAATATTTCGTTGCGAACCCGTATTAATTTCCTGTTCAATTTGATTTTGTGCGAAACTATTTTGAAACCAATAAAATAGATATTCTCCTTTTGAATTGACACTTGTTTTTAATATTGCACAAGAATAAGAAATTAAAAATTTAACATCCGTCACAACAAGTCTAACAGTGCCAACTGAAGCATATCGGGCAAATAAAATATCGCCAATTTCAGGCTTAATTTTTTTAGAGAGTTGCTCATAATCTTCATTTGAGATTAATTTGGCATTTTCAAAATCAAGTCCATTAATGCCGAAAAAATCTCCCGTCATAAGGTAAGGAATACCACTTTTCGTAGACTCTGGCATTCTATGATCAATATCTCCAATAGAACAAAGACTTCCCAGCCTTATAGTATCCCAATCCCCACTAAACCCTTTTAAACGAATTTCAGGCTGCTTACTCCCTACTTTTGGAAACATTTTTTCCAACATGGCTTTTTTTAGGTTTTGCGTTTGGCTAAGTTTCTTTTCCTGTAAAGCAATAGATTTGTCAAGATTTTGGAAAAAGTTGCCTATACATTCTTGTTCATTTAGTTCTGTTGGAAAAATAACTTCTAAAGTAGAGAGTGACTTTTGGCTCACACCTTTTGCCGTTCCACCACTACATAACTCACTTAATCTATTAAATACATTTGGCGAACCTAGCAATACTGCAAGAAAGTTATCAGAAATTTTGTTTTTTTCAGTATTAAAAGCTATGGTTCTCTGGCTAAGAATATAACCAGTATCATCAGGAACTTGTGCCACATTCCCCATTGGAGCTTCAGTCGTAAAAAGGACTTGCCCTTTTCTTAATTCATTACCACTCATCCATTTTTGATACAATTTTTCATCGCCATAATGAGCATCAATACGTGGATCAATATAACCATTTTTAACATTTAATGCGGATAATGCTAAGTAACCGCTTTTACTCCAATCCATCCCTAACTTCTTAGGTGTTCGACCTCTATAATCTATAATATTTTGAATATTATCGAGAAAATAGGATTGTTCCCAATCTTTAGTAAAGCTATTAAATCTCACCTCAGGACATTTTTGCTTTTCCACATTATGCCCCTTTTAACAATGCTTGAAACTGTGCCAAACCTTGCATATCAAAATCATCACCTGTTAAGTCATCAATCAGGCTCGCAAGACTATGCTCCGCTTCCGTCAGCTTTTGCGTGGTTTCGGTATAAGTCACCGCATACTTATCTGCTAAGTTTTGTACTACATTGGTCAAATGCTCAATTACTTCATTAGGCAATGCCAAAATTGCAGACACAATCGGTTGTACCCACTTTGCTTCAAGCAACTCTAAAACTTGTGAATCTTCTAGTGCTTCAATCGTAGTTTTGGTCAAAAGGTGTAAAACATTGGCATCGGCTTTAATCTCAGCTTTTAACTCTTTTTCCTTTGCAAGCAAATCTTCCACTTGGAACAACTTCGCTTCCAAAGAATCTTCAGCAAAAGTAAAATTAGCCAGTAAGGTATTTAAATACGCTTTCACTTTACCTACAGCAAATGTACCGTTTTTATTGGCTTCAATCTTCGCCCACTGTACTTCAGGATGCACCTGTATAAACTGTTCCTGCTTAGGCTTTTTCGCTTTATTCGCAAGCAATTCTAACAATTCATTGATTGCACGAATTTCAGGCGTTTCAATCTCTTCAAAAGCCTGTTTCAACGCTTTGGTAATTTCTGTGCTTACAAACGCATCATTGGCATCGTTCAATAAAGTGTCTTTATCTTCTTCAGACAACGAATCCATAATCGCTTCAATTTCAGCACTGGCTTCAGTTAAAGCACGTTCTTTGCCTTGTAAAGCGGTGAGTTCATCAATGAGTAAATGCTGTTGTACCAAATCAAATGGCAACACATAACCCACCCAACCGTCTTGAACTTCCTGCTCTTTACCATCTTTCTTTTTGATGATGATATTTGGATTGACAATTTTTGCAGCCGCTAGACCTTCAGACTGAATAATTTCTAAATCACCTGCGATGCTTTGCCATTGATCATCCAAGGCTTGATAGGCTTGATATTTGTCAACTAAAGCAATATTTTCCAAACGCTTGAAAATATCCTGACTTAAAACATTTTCCTGCTGTGCAATATGTAAAGACTGCATCTTGCCAATCAACTCAGCTTTTAAACAATCATGGAAATTAGCAAAAGCCGTATTAAATTGCGTTTTAAATGTTTGAACATTGGCATGCTGATGAATAGCATTACTGATTTCTGTCGTGGCTAAATCGACATAAGGTGTGTCGCTGTCAGTAAATAAGTCTTGGCGTAACTGCGGGAATGCCTTCCAATACTCGGCATAAGCATCAATTTCTTTTTTTGGAATACCACCAAACATGGTGGCATAGATATCCCAAGTTTCTGCTGTTGCAGACGAGTCTACATAACGTGGAATATTTAAGTTATAGCCTTGCTCACGAATTTCTTCCAGACTGACCAATTTAGAAAATTTCTCAATATCTTTACGCTGTACAACAGCATCAACAATTTTCTTAATATTGGACGCTTGAAGATGGTTATTTTTACCAACTTTAATAAAGCCTTTAGATGCATCAACAATAAGCACATCACTTCTTTGGCGACGTTGTTTCAAAATAATGATCACAGTTGGAATACCTGTACCAAAGAAGATATTGGCAGGTAACCCGATGATTGCATCAATATGCTTATTTTCAAGCAAGTTTTTACGAATACGCTCCTCTTCACCACCACGGAACAATACACCGTGTGGCAGAACAATCGCCATGATGCCATCAGGTTTTAAATGATATAGATCATGTAGTAGAAACGCATAGTCAGCTTTAGTTTTTGGTGCTAAACCAAAACGTGAATAACGTGGATCAGATTCTTTATTTGCAGAGTCCCACGCTTGCGAGTACGGTGGATTAGACACCACGGCATCGACATACAACGGCTCGTAGGTATTAATCGGATCATTGTCATCAAAATACGGCCAATCATCCTCTAAGGTATCGGCATTTCGAGCAACAATGTTAGAAGGTAAAATACCACGCATCACCAAATTCATACGGGTTAAGTTATAGGTATTTTCCTTTAACTCTTGTGCGTAATATTTGATTTTATTTTCATCATTGACATGCTTTGCAACAGAACTACCAATGTTAATCAGCAATGAACCAGACCCACTTGTTGGATCGTAAATTTTGATTTCTTGTTGATCTTTTAAATGATGTGCAATGATTTCAGACATTAACACCGATACTTCATGCGGTGTATAAAACTCACCTGCTTTCTTACCTGCATTGGCAGCAAATGAGCCGATCAAATATTCATAAATAAAGCCAAGCACATCATAGTCTTGCTTATTATTCATTGGAATAACTTTGATCAATTGCAATAAATCACTAATCGCTTTGGTTTGACTGTTTGAATTGTCACCAAGTTTACTTAAACCTGTTTCCAGTGTTTTAAAAATGCCATCGAATACTTTTTTATGTGATGGGCTGATTAAACGTGAAAAAGCAGAAAGTGCATCACGGACATTGGCAACGTTAAAATCATTGCCTTTTTTCAACCAGGTAGAAAACAGATTGTCATAGGCAATAAAATAACCAATACGATCTTTAATAAAGTTAACGGTGTCTATATCTTTTTCTGATAGAGCTTCAATATCTGCTTGGCTAAAATCATTAGCCTCTAAAAAGCTTTGTTCTTTATCTGACAAGAACTTATAGAACATAAACCCTAAAATGTAATCTTTATATTCATTTGCTTCAATTTTTGAGCGCATTTTATTTGCGGATTCCCAAATTTTTGAGGCGAGTTGTTGCTTGTTCATAGGTTCTCTACAGTTAGTTACAGCTGATAAAATACTCTATATCTCTAGAATAGACACGAGTACTTTTATTAGGATTGGATTTCAATTTTAAATAAGTGCTTGCTCCTTAGTATTTTTACCAATTTGATTGAGCTTCTCAACCTAAAATTTGTAGAAATGTGAAGGAATCAAGACAGATATACAATTCCTATTATTTTTTAACACTTATAATAATAGAAACGCTTTTGCATTCGGCATAATAAGATTAATTATTTCAATTTTTACATATATTTCAAATTTCTAGCTTTCTGCTTCTTAGCAATTAGGATAACTCTAAAAAAGATTTAAATTTATAAAGATTAATTTGAGCTGTGAATATCCTAACAATCTATTAAAAAGAAAAAACCCCGAAACTTACGTTTCAGGGCTTTTTACGAATTTTGGTGGAGATGGCGGGAGTTGAACCCGCGTCCGCCAGCATTACGCTCGAGAATACTACATGCTTAGATATCGTCTATTGTTTTAACACCTTGTGACCCGACGAACAGGGTACAAGTTGCG
>Ga0308166_1004991_pt1 | contig 10346 bp, 7 predicted proteins | sample PhyCR2_2_FD_202137 | JGI IMG/M metagenome (GOLD analysis project Ga0308166, IMG submission 202137) | Phyllosphere microbial communities from UC Gill Tract Community Farm, Albany, California, United States - DLSLCC.R2 | ecosystem: Host-associated > Plants > Phyllosphere > Unclassified | place... | reverse complement strand
CGAGCTGAGCGGGCCAAAAACGAAAGGGTTACCAGCGTGAGCTCGTAACCCTTTGTTTTACCGCGTATTCTTGGTGCCGGCTGCAGGACTCGAACCCGCCACCTGATGATTACAAATCATGGGCTATATGTGTTTGATTGCGTTGATTTGTATGCATGTTTTTTATAAAATACATAAAAATCAGTCACTTGTATGATTTTCTTGGCTTTGAACTGTTGATCTTTACTCATCGGTATCGGTATAATTTGCCTACATGGTGCCTACACGAAAACGCTGTAGGCAATCAACCGAGAGAGAAAATGAACAAGGCGAACTTCACAGCCGAGCGCGTCGCAGGTTTCAAGTGTGCCGTTGGCAAGCAGCAGACCATTTTCTGGGATGCAAAAACGCCCGGCCTTGGGCTCCGTGTTACCTCCGCAGGCGCCAAGTCTTATATCTTCGAGAGCAGACTCAACGGCAAGACAGTCCGCATTACTATCGGGGACGTTCGGACTTGGGCAATCGGCAAAGCTCAGGCGGAGGCTACTCGCCTCAAGGCGCTGACAGACCAGGGTACTGATCCGCGCCAGGTGAAAGCTCAGCAGCTCGCCGAGCAGGAGGCAGCCCGCGATGCCGCCGAGGCAGCAGCTTTGCGCGAGACAGTAACGTTAGGTCATATCTGGCCGGAGTATGTGGCCGACCGTATGGCCAGTCGGGAGAATGGCTGGTCCGAGCACCATATCTCTGCACACCGGCAGATGATGCAGGCCGGTGGAGAGCCGCGCAAACGTAGCCATATGCTGACCCAGCCGGGGGCGTTGTTTTCGCTTGCGACCGTCCCGCTGGTTGCCCTAACCCCTGAACGTATTGAGGAGTGGGCGAAGACCGAAGCGAAGAGCCGGCCGTCCAGCGCCAGGCTGGGCTGGAGACTGCTCAAGGCATGCATGAACTGGTGCGCTGCGCATCGAGTGTACTCGACCATGGTGGTCGCCAATCCTACAAAGAGCACCAAGGCGCGGGAGACGTTGGGAAAGCCCAAGAAACGGCACGACGTGCTACAGCGCGAAATGTTGGCACCTTGGTTTACTGCCGTCCGGGCGATCGGTAACCCGGTCATCAGCGCATATTTGCAGTGTCTGCTGCTTGTCGGTCCGCGCCGGGAGGAGCTGGCTCAGCTCCGATGGTCAGACATCGATTTCCAGTGGGGGAGCATGCGGCTGAATGACAAAATCGAAGATTTTCGTATGGTGCCGCTGACGCCGTACGTCGCACACTTGTTGGCGCAACTACCTCGGCGCAACGAGTGGGTGTTTTCGAGTACAACCGCTGCAGAAGGCCACATCGCTGAGCCGCGATATGCACACAATGAGGCGCTGGCGGTTGCAGGATTGCCACATCTTACCCTGCACGGCCTGCGCCGTTCATTTGCCACGCTAAGTGAGTGGGTGGAGATGCCGGCTGGGATTGCCGCGCAGATCCAAGGGCACGCACCGCAAGGGGTCCGGGAGCAGAACTATATTCGCCGCCCCTTGGACCTGCTGCGGGTGTGGCACACGAAGATCGAAAGCTGGATGTTGGTCCAGGCGAGCATTGAATTTACGTCTGCCACGCCTGTCCTGCGCGTGGCCTGACTTCGACTTGCACTACATCTCGAAACTCGGGGTGTAGAGGACCGTACCCTTCTTGCGCCCCGGACTGATCGAAATTTTTCCTTGACGGACCAGGGATTCGATTACGGCCTTGCGCTCGTGTGCCGGTGCCGCCTTATACGGCCGGCAATGGTCAACCAGCACACCATCGGAAATGGGTTTCCCTTTGGTGGCGACGAAGTGTTCGTGGATCCTCGTCATGACGGCGGCTTCCAGCTTCGCGTGCCGGCTATCGAACAGGTTGGCGCGAATGTCTGCAATGAAGGCCGCCGTCGACTTCTCGACGATGTCCATGGCATGTTTGAAGCACGCCGCGCTTACTTCCGTAGCCCACGGGTCTTCAGCAAGTGCGAGGGCGAGTGCAACACGCCCCGCGTTTTCGACGACGCGCGACATCATGTTGCTGTCCAGCGTATCCGTCGTGGCATTCCGGCGGTTCACGATCTCCACTTGTGCTTCACGGAAGAGCTCAAGGGCCTCACGCGAGTACGGGATCTTCACGGGGATGTAGCCTTCGGACGCCGTACCCACCAAGACAGCATGCTCGGAAACCGCAGCGACATGTTGCTCAACGCGAGCCCGGATTGCGGCGAGCCAATCGTGGACCGCGCCGGGGAGGGGGGTCTCAGCGTAGTCCAGGTTGGGCATCGGGATCGCGTCAGAGGCACGGAAGACGAGCATCCGGGGCAAGAAACCGCTACTGACGACATCGCTGGTCATTGCGCCATACAAAGTAGTCGCCGTGGTCGCGCCGAAGATGGACGGGCATGGGCTGAAGATGTCAACGCGGGGCTTGCCGTTCTCAAAGGATTGATTCGCGTACTCTTTGCCGCGATAGGGTTTGCCTCCTTTCGTGTACAGTTCCATGAATACCGTGCCGATGCGTGCCACGTAGCTGGCCGCCTTCGAGTCCAGTACACTTTGCAGGACTTCGCCGATTTCGTCGATGACGAAGACGCTCGCGGGGTGGCGCTTCATCGCAGTCAAGACGCCAGTATCGCTTGCTGGCACACCCGCGAGACGGGTCTGCTGATAGGCGGTTACTACCTGCACAACGGTTTCGATCGCGTTCTCTTTTCCGCATCCCGTGGGGCCCACGGCGACGCAGTAGAGATTGGTGTGTGCGCCTGCTGCGCCCGTGAAGTCACGGGACAGGACGCTGCTGCACGCAGCCAAAGCAGTGCAGAGTGCGAATGCGGGTTGCACGGTACGCCCATTGGTTTGGCACCATTCTGCGATGGCTTTCATCACCAGCGGCAGTTCATGATAGTCACCCATATTTGCGGCAGCGGTATCGATGCCGGCATCCAAGACCATCGCCGCGTGCTTCAGCAACTCTTGACGCTCTTGCTCCAACAGTTCACTGCTTGCTGCGTACTTTGCTCCACGGCTCGACGTGCTGGCGCTCGCGGCGATCTTGATGACCTCGCTTCGACCCAGCGGGGGAATGCAACGCTTTTCATTTTCTTGGAGCAGTGCGGCTTCGATACCAGCGGGCGATAACCCCAAACCGGCGAGGTCGCCACCGAGCTTGAAGAGGGCATCGTTACGCCCCCCTTCGCTGACAATGGGCATATCTGCGTCTGCGGCCTCGACCTCTTTGCATTCGACGTGCGCCTTGGACAGGTTGGTCGACCCATTCAGGCGCAGCCACAAATCGAGCAGCGGCGTCGGCAGCAACGGCAAATGCTGATAATCTCCTGCGCCTCCCCATTCATACGCATTCCCGGTGTCAGGGTGGATGGACGGGGGCAAGACGTCTTGGATTCCTTTGCCGCCCTCACCCGTGCAACGAAACTCGATCATCATCGAGCCATCCGAGTTCTTGATCTTGTGGGTATTCAGCAGGTTGATTCCGGGGGGAACACGGAACAACAGCTTCGCGCGGTTGTTCCGGCCGGACTTGATCTGGACGGCATCATCTCCGTCGAGGTACTCATCGATGTCCATTCCTTCGTTCGCGAACCAAGCTCGAGCGCCTTCCATGTCGTCGAAATCGATGGCGCAGGTCCCGGACAGCTTGTGGATGATTCCCAAGCCATGGTCACCGGCTTTTTGTGGGTCGATCGGATTATCTTGCCATGCCGTGTCGGTAGGCTTCTTGCTCCCCTTAGCGATGCGGCAGAGCTTGAAACCGCACTCCGTGTAGGCCAAGGCAGCCGCGCGCGTCTTCTGGATGCGCAAAATGGCGTCAGACGCCGCGCTGCTGATCGAAGCGCTGTTGAGGCATTGGAAGGGCTGCGTCACGCTGGGTGTCGGTTGAGTGTGCTCACCCTTGGCGTATGCGGTCGGCTCCTCATTATTGTTCTCGCCGTCGCGGAATTGGGTCTGCGGCGTTTCGATGATGCTGGTGGCGCTGGTCGGCGACAAGGCCGCGAGCGAATTGGTCAGCCAGACAGTCTTTTCTCCGTTCGAGTGGAGCGATCCCGGGCCGGGCGCATAGGCAACCAGTTTGATCGCGCGGTTCTCGAATTTGATGGAGCTGAACGACTCATCCAGGCCGACGCTCAGGTAGAGGTAATGGCTACCCTCGCCGGCGATTACCTGGCCCAGCACCGTATGCGGTACGTCAGCTTCTTTCAGCGTCGTCAGGACCGCATTGATCTCGGCAGCATTATGGCCAACTGCCACAATTGCCAGTTTCGTGCCACTTTTTCCGATCTCTTGACCGGCCGCGATCGCGTAATTGCAGTTCGGGCGCTGATCAAACCAGTCGCGGATCTGGTGCGTCGAAATGGTCGCGCTAACGCACGAGCGTCCGAAGCACGGGTGATTTCCCGCATCCTTTTCGAGGTGCTCGTGGCCGCAGTCGCACTTCCCGTCCGTGACGCCGTGCAGCGGGAACACGGGCAGGCCGTTAGCAGCGCAAGCCAGTGCTTCAGCCTGAGCAGATCCGGTGCCTTCGGGGGACAACATGTCGAACTTCTCGGGCGATGCGTTCATACCACGTCCCCGTTCAAGATCGAGCGAATCTGCGAGACCGGCCACGCGAGACGGCCATTAATGCGCGTGGGGCGGATCGGGCCGTTGTCGTAGCTTGCCCATGCGCGCAACGTCTGCGGTTTGCGATTCAGCCAGAACGCGGCGCACGCCGTGCTGACGTGGCTGCGCGTCTCGTGAGCAATTGCGGGGAAGGTGTGGCACGATTTGGCCACGGTGCCGTTGATGTCGGCGTACACCAGTTGAATTGCTGGGGTTTGCATTTTGAAGGATCTTTCTGCATTGCTGCGAGTTAGTGATCCTTCAGTCTTTTCATCCGTGCGTAGTGGCGAAAATGTGGCGCGTTTTTGGCCGGACTTTGGTAGGAAAGCGGCAGATTAGCGCCGACCGTGCCGTAGGACGTGGCGAAAAAGTGGTGATTAGTCCAGCAGCCCCGTCAGTTTGTAATCCTCCCCGCGAGAGCGGGCCGGAAGATTCTTGGCCAATACGTGGTGGCACCTCGCTAAATCCCAACCTGGTTCGCCACGTTGCAGGAACCACAAGGCAGCACGGTATGGATTGAAGACTGCCCGTCCCTCGCGCGCGTCCTTCAGCCCGTTTCGACCGGCCCGCTCAGTCCATTCTGCCCATTTCCCTCCGGCGGGAAACATTCGCTCCAACGCCGCAGGAGTCACCGGGTCGAACATTGTGGCGAGTGCAGCAGTCGCGTCCGGCGGAACCGGCCCCCGTGCCGTCTTGGCACTCGGTATGATGCCAATATCCGCCGAAGCTGCAGCTGCTTCTTGAGCCACCTTCGCGGCCTGCGGTGCGGCGTTTTTAGGATTATCTACTTGAGCAGGCTGGATCGCCATGGCATCCGGTAGCGTCGAGCAGGTTACAACTGCAAGCAGCTCTTCGATCGTTTCGCGAGGGACCAAGCAAGTGTCGTCGGTTACACGGACGACCTCGCTGAACAGCGAGACTTCACATTCGCCCATGAACTCGCCATCAAACCAATCGCTGTCGGACAGTCCGACGTCCGGCGACACGGGCGGACGGGTAGAACGATTCAGCACAGCTCGTCGAGCCTTGAGCGAGTCCCAGTCCAGATAGCCCGGTTCGCCAGGTTCTAGCGCCACGGAGCGCGTTTTAGCCTCGCCGTAAAGCCAAAGGTCTTTCGTTTGCGGCGTCGAAAGAACGGCCACCCGTCGCCCACGGTAGGGCAGATTCGCGTCAACGTACTGTCCACCTGCCGGAATGATGGGACGTGCTTTTTCTGGTGTGGTCGCCCTCACCGGCAGCCCGTGGTCAACGACGAAACTAAAAAAATCTGACCGAGTCCAAGTCCGGTCGGATGCGGCCGACAGTACAGCGAGTGCTTCATTGAGAGGCAAAAAAGCTGGAATATCCATGAAATTCTAAGGGTTATTTTGCTGGCGACCGCTACGTGTCGATGTGCGGACACTTTGGTGTCCGACAGCCTTGCTTACTCGTACATGCAATAGGGGTCTACCGACACTATAGCGGCGCGCGCGAACGGATGCCAACAAGTCAACGGCCTGGTCCGAAGTCGAATATCCAGCTTCCAACAAATATCTGCTGCAACTGTGGATGTTCGTGCTCTCTTGAAAGCCGCATGGATACTGGCTCTCCGCTGTTTTCCCGGCAAACATCCACACTTCACCGCCACCTATGAGTTAAACAGATTTGGCCCTGCTTGGCGAATCAGTCAGCACTCGAGCCCATAACCCAAGTATTAGTGGAGGGTAGGGTAGAGAATAAGAGAATTTATGTAGATGTTTCTTCTAAGACCTAGTGTCCATGCGGGTTCCAGCCTTCTCTACTTTTGAGAGAAAACTATGAGAAGGCTGCTAAGTAACAGATTAATTATAAGTGAGTGCATACTAACAAAGCTGGCATAGAAGACCATGGAAGCCAAGCCATGCTCCTCACACGCGCGCGTGTAGTTTTTTGGTTTTGCAAAAGACGTAGTCAGTATTGAGAATCAATGCTGTAGAGAGAACTGACGAATGCATGGGCTCGATCCAATTGCACATCTTTTTACACAAATTGACCTGAACCACGCATGAATACTGGGTTCTCGGTTTCCTACATTAGGAATAGGCATTGCAAATACGTGTGTACATGGCATGATCCCGCTGGCCAGATAGTCTTGATCGTGAACAACACCGGGGAGACGCGCGGCCATCTACTTCTATCTCAGCTTAAGTGACCTCGGATATGAGAGAGGCTGCTGTACGTGCCTTGCAGAGCCGCGAGAGCCCTGCATGCCCTACCTTGGTTGAGTTCGGTATCGTGAAGGCACCTTAATACTTGCTGGCTGCATGGTACAGCGTGGTCTGAAGCCGCTGCGAGCACGCCTCCAGCTTGAACGCTTATTCGCCCCTCTGGCCTCGCTGGCGAGAGCCGACTCGTAAGAGTTGAAGTCAGCGTGGCGTGGACAGGTTGAGCCCCTGGGGGGGGAAGGCCGAAGCTCCCCCTTGTTGCCATTTCTATATAGGTCGATCCCTCAAATTTTTTTTGGCTACAGAAAAAACCAAAATTTTTTTGATGTTGCTGAATAAAAATATCGACATTAGTCTGTATAAAGAAAGGTATCCAACCTGGCCATAAAAGAGATCGGGAAATAATTTTGTGCGACTGAACAAATTGCACTATCGAAGAGGTAGGCTTATAAAAATAAACCTACCAAAACGTTTTCCTGGCGCTTTAGGTGGAGGCAATAGTGGGCGGAGCCGAGACGCCCGTTAGTGCTATTATTCGATGGCGAAAATCATCATAGACTTGGCCGTCCCGAAGTGACAGCTCCCCCAGAGAATAAAACTGGTTAGTAGAAGGAGATTGGGTATTGGCTTTATCTCGATCTACTCGAGCGTTCACCACCGTCCAACATTCGGTATATCCTTCTTTTCGCGCTTTTTGGTGGCTCTTCTCAGCTTCGCCGAGGCGGTTATGGATGTTCGACACATCCGTACCACTTTTTACTTCAATAGCGACAACGTTGCGGTATTTTTCAGGCGCCATCTCTTCCCGAATAATTATGTCAGGATCAGAGGCGAATTGAATTAAAACAGGTCGGCCCGCGGCGTTTTTCACCGCGATGGTCGTTGGGCCTACAGTTGGATCGGCATGAGCCACGATCTCTTGAATAATCTCAAAGACCTGGACAATGCCTGCCGACCCAAGTTTATTATTTGTACCACCTCGAAGTTGAGGGCCGACAGTTAACAAGGTGAGATCGTCCAGCAATTCGCGGCTAACCTCCATTGCTTCCACGCCGTTTAGTAACTCAGATGCGGCCTTGCAAAGGGCAGTGCACAAATTCGGAATATCGGAGGCTATAACGTCCCTTATTTGCCCTCGTTCTTCCATTCCCTTGAATGGGCCGACACCGAATCCTTTATCGCTCCCGTAAAACTCTTTTTGGCTGTATCCCATCAGGAGTCGATAATAGCCCAACAAAAAAGGATTGGCCTCTAGCACAGCAGGAACTGGAAATACGAGTTCAGCACGCAACCCATATGTTGCAAGGGCGGCCATATCTGCAGGCGAAACATAATGGGCGAGCTGCTTGTCGAGCTCCGCTATATCCATATCTCGTACTGTTTCGAGAAGCGCATTTTGGAGGTATACAGACCTAAATTGCTTGAGGGAAAAAGCGAAGTCAATTTGAAGTTGTGGGGAGCGAATATTAAATTTGCGTGTCATGCCGCTGCGATCCTAATCACATTACTGTCCTGTCCCTTTAGTCGGTTTACTGCTAGGGTTACGTACTCTGGATTAAGCTCGATGCCGAGGTATTGACGATTTTCTTCTTGGCATACAAGGCCAACAGTTCCGGCACCAAAAAATGGGTCGAGTACATAATCCCCCGGCGCTGTAGATGCTCGAATACATGGTCGAATGAGATCCGGCGGGAAAGTCGCGAAATGTGCGCCGGCAAACGGCTTCGTGTTGACGTTCCAGACAGTACGTCGGTTGCGTAGTCCACCGTTATCGGCCGCTTCCCGCACAGCCTCCCAATCGTAATAGTATTTTTCTGATTTAGTGAGCATGAAAAGAAATTCATGCGCACGGGCTGGGCGGTCCTTGACGCTCTCTGGCATAGCATTCGGTTTATTCCAAACAATATCGCTGCGCAGATACCACCCATCTGCTTGTAGCGCAAATGCGAGCCGCCAAGGGATTCCAATGAGGTCTTTCGGTTTTAGCCCTTCTGGCGTATCGGGACGCACTTCCATGGCGCGCGCGGGATTCTTTTTATCCGGCGCCCTATAGCCGCGATTTCCGCTCGTATAGTTATCACCGATATTGAGCCAGAGTGTTCCGTCGTCAGTCAGCACGCGCCTGACCTCTGCAAACACAACTACAAGACGGTTCAAAAACTGGTGCATCGACCCTTCAAGTCCGATTTGATCTGCAATGCCATAGTCGCGCAGTCCCCAGTAGGGCGGCGATGTGACAACACAGCGCACTGAATTAGAAGGCAGACGACGCAGTACGGTCAGCGCATCCCCTTCAAACAAGGTGGAGTCTTGAAAAGTGAGCGTTTCACCCCGCTCGACTCGCTCAACGGTGGGCAGAACTTGGTTTTTGCTCGGCATGTCCTACTGTATCCTATCGCTCATGTTGCTATATTGAAACCATGCAATCCTCATGGTCAACCGAACAGTGTATCGCAGAGCGTCAGCAATAACTAGCCGTGGCTTAGGCAATATCGAAAAACGTTGCACCCGCATCGACTAGCGTCGGCCGGACACTCGGAGCGAACAAACGCTCACCCATCCGTTGCACTCTGCCATCATGTCAACGCCCTTGAGAGCGCGACGCGCCATAGCTCACGTCGTTGTCTCGTTAGATGCCCATGTACCTACAAATACATGGCTCGGCGTTAGACCGAACTCAGATGTGCGGCAGATCCTTAACAGGCTCCTCCGCTATATAGTTGACCTCTCATCAACACGGGGGGCTAAGTTTGCGGACTTCGACGTCGCCATCTCGTGCTAGTCTTTCAATTTTTGCAGCTCGGACCTCGCTGTGCCCATCTAGCGGGACGGCCCTGAGCACAGCGATAGCTTCATCGAATCGACCCAGCAACCGCAGGAGCTCTCCCTGTTGGATCATGCTCCAAGGTTGGCTTTCGCCGTCACGTAGAATATCCAAGATAGCTTCCATATTGGCCCGCTCAGCCTCTGCTGGCCAAAGCGGTACATCCGGTAAAGATGACACATCAGCGCGATAGCGGTCGTTTAAGCCCCACCAAACGCGATTCCTCAGCCAAAGAAGCTCGTGCCTACTTGCCACTTCCGATTGAGACAACACATACACCACGTCATCGAAATTGACGCTGCCGGAATCTTGTGCGCTCCCCCATGACTCTTGGGCTTGGTTCCATTCAGCCTCATTGTGAAGCAAACCTTTAGGGTCGCCCCGCCACCTCATCCATACTCTCGCTAGTCGGCTGATAGGTCGTGGCCTTTCTGGCATGATCCCGATCGGTTCAATGTCATGTGCCCAGAACAGGGCCGCACAGGCGTTACACCGAACCAATGGTTCTTGGCGCCACCAAGCGGTAGGCTTACCGTCAGACCAGTCCTCAACGCCGAAGAAGTTGACAGAGTAAAACCGCCGGCGAAGAAAAAAAGCATTGCAGCTTGGGCACGCGTGGGTAATCCCCCCGCAAAAAGAGTGTGTTTAGAAGTAGAATTTTCTACTTAAGACAGAAAGCTCTACATGAAGACGTCCCGCTTTACCGACAGCCAGATCATCGCCATCCTC
>Ga0308166_1004990_pt1 | contig 10347 bp, 7 predicted proteins | sample PhyCR2_2_FD_202137 | JGI IMG/M metagenome (GOLD analysis project Ga0308166, IMG submission 202137) | Phyllosphere microbial communities from UC Gill Tract Community Farm, Albany, California, United States - DLSLCC.R2 | ecosystem: Host-associated > Plants > Phyllosphere > Unclassified | place... | reverse complement strand
ACCCATCCGGATCGTCAGGTTCTTGTTCATTGCGCTGCCGATCGGGAAGGAGGTGTCGTCGGGCGGGTAGACACCGATGATCGACAGGGTGCCCGCCTTGGCCAGGGCCTCGACCGCCCAGCGCTGGGCCTGCGACGGTGCCTGGCCGGGACGCCAGTTCTCTCCTTCCGGGTGCTGCACCAGCGCGACGGCCTCGACTTCCCGCGCGAACTCCTCGGCATGTTCCGCGGCCTGCTGCGCGGCCGGCCCGTGGTGCGGGCACTCCGCATCGACGCCGACCGCGTCGATGGCGCAATCGGCGCCGATGCCGCCGGTCAGTTTCTGGATCGTTGAGACCGGGTCTTCGCGGTCGAAGTCGATCACCTCGGCGCCCTGGCGGCGCGCCATTTCCAGGCGGTCGGGCAGGTTGTCGACCGCCAGCACGCGGCCGGCGCCGAGCAGTTTGGCCGAGGCGATGGCGAACTGGCCCACCGGGCCGCAACCGAATACCACGACGGTGTGCCCGGGCTGGATGTTGGCCAGGTCGGCGCCGAAGTAGCCGGTCGGGAAGATGTCGGAGAGCAGGATGGCCTGGTCGTCGCTGACCGCGTCGGGCAGCTTGATCAGGTTGATGCTGGCGTAGGGCACGCGCGCCTTTTCGGCCTGCAAGCCATCGAAGGGGCCGGTCGCCTTTGGCCCGCCGTAGAAGGCGGTGCCGGCGGATGGACCGTTCGGGTTGGCATTGTCGCACTGGCTGTAGTAGCCCGAACGGCAGTAGGAACAATAGCCGCAGGCGATGGTCGAGGGAATCACCACGCGATCGCCGACCGAGAGATTGCGCACTTCGCTGCCGATCGCCTCCACCACGCCCACCGCTTCGTGACCGAGGATGGTGCCTTTTTCCATGTTGCTGAAGGTGCCGCGCACGAAGTGCAGGTCGGTGCCGCAGATGGCGCTCACCGTGATGCGGACGATCGCGTCGCCAGGCTGTTCGATGGTGGGTTCGGGTACGTCGTCGAGGCGGATGTCGCCGACGTCGTGGAATACGACGGCTTTCATGGTGCTCCTTTCTGCTGGCATGGCGGATGTCATGCCGGCGAACTTAACATTCCAGCCAGCGCACCGGGCGCACGTTACCGCCGATCACTTCGCCGATCGCGGGCCCCGTATCGGGCAAGCTCATCCCGCAAATTGACGAGTGGCAAAGCTGCGCCGTCCGGACGCGATTGGGCGGAAGATGATCCGCAGCAGGCGGCCGCGCAGCGGCCTGTCCTCCACTCGTCAATCATCACTGGAGCACCATGGACCTCACCGTCAACAACAGCACCACTTCCGCCTTCCTCGTCACCGTCTTCGCCGAACTGCAGGACGGCAGCTTCGTCGCCAAGGTCATGCCCGAGACCGGCGTGCCGTACACCCCCTACTGGGAAAACGAAGTCGACCAGGTGATCGTCTACATCTCGCCCGACGAAGCGCAGCTGGCCGCCATCCTGGCCGCCCTGAACGCGCGCCGCCTGCCGTTCAAGGACCTGCAGAACTACGGCTCGGTGGCCGGCGGCACCTCGACGATTCCGGTCTGATCCGCGGGCCGTCAGCGCCCCTCCCGGGCCGGCCGAAGGCGGTCCGGGCCGGGGCGCTCACGAAGCGCGCGCCTGCCGCGGCGCCGGCTGGCTGCGCGTGACCAGCACGGACGCGATGCGCCGGTCCAGCACCTCGGCCACCTCGAAGCGCAGTTTGTCGAGTTCCACCGCCTGCCCGACCTGCGGCAGCGTGCCGAAGCGCTCCAGCATGAAGCCGGCCAGCGAGGTGTAGTCGTCGCTCTCGCTCACCAGCGCGTCGGTCCCCAGCACCTGCTCCAGGTAATGCAGGTCGGCGCTGCCGTCCACGCGCCAGCGGCCCTCGCCTTCCTCGCGCACCACCGGCAGCTCGTCTTCGTCGGGGAATTCGCCGGCGATCGCTTCCAGGATGTCGATCGGCGTCACCAGGCCCTGGATGGTGCCGTACTCGTCGGCGATCAGCACCACCTGGCCGTGCGAACGCTTGAGCGTGTCCATCACCTGCAGCACGCCGCTGGCGTCGGGGACGATGATCGGCGGGCGCACGTGGGCCGGGTCGATCCGGCCGGCGTGGGTCAGGTCGGCCATCAGGTCCTTGGCGCGGGCCACCCCGACGATCTCGTCGAGCTCGCCGCGGCAGACCGGGAAGAAGCCGTGCGGGGTCTCGAGCAGCTGGGTGCGCACGGTGGCGGCATCGGCCTCCATGTCGATCCAGGAGATGTCGGCGCGGTTGGTCATGATCGAGCGGATCGAGCGCTGCGACAGGCTCAATACGCCGCTGACCATGTTGCGCTCCTCCGGTTCGAAGGTCTCCTCCTCGGGCGCGTCCTGGGTGGCCGCCGTGCTGCCCGCGCCGCTGCCCGGCGTCGCCCCGAGCAGGCGCAGCACCGCGTCGGCGGTGCGCTCGCGCAGCGGCAGGTGGGCCTGGTGTTTCGCGAAGTTGCGCCGCGCCAGCTGGTTCAGGGCCTCGATCAGCACCGAGAAACCGATCGCCGCGTACAGGTAGCTCTTCGGAATATGGAAGCCGAAGCCTTCGGCGATCAGGCTCAGGCCGATCATCAGCAGGAAGCTCAGGCACAGCACCACCACGGTCGGGTGGGCGTTGACGAAGCGCGTCAGCGGTTTCGAGGCGAACAGCATCACGCCCATCGACACCACCACGGCGGCCATCATGACGCCCAGCTCGTCGACCATGCCGACCGCCGTGATGACGGAGTCGAGCGAGAACACGGCGTCGAGCGCGATGATCTGCGCCACCACCACGCCGAAGGAGGCGAATTCGATCGGACCGGTGTGCGCATGGCCCTTGCCCTCGACGCGTTCGTGCAGCTCGACCGTCGCCTTGAACAGCAGGAACAGGCCGCCCAGCAGCAGGATCAGGTCGCGCCCGGAGAAACTGAAGGACCCGAGACTCAACAGCGGTTCGGTCAGGGACACGATCCAGGAGATCATGGTGAGCAGGCCGAGGCGCATCAGCATGGCCAGCGTCAGCCCCAGCAGGCGCGCCTTGTCGCGCTGGTGCGGCGGCAGCTTTTCGGCCAGGATGGCGATGAAGATCAGGTTATCGATGCCGAGGACGATCTCGAGCACGACGAGCGTGAAGAAGCCCACCCAGATGTTCGGATCGGATAGCCATTCCATGGTGCCTGCCCCGCTTGTGGTTGGATGGCCGATTGTAACGAGCTTGCCGGCCGCGGGTCGCACGCGACCGCCGCGTCGGCGCCATCATGACGCCCCGCGGCCGGGAAGCCCGGGCGGCGGATTGGCGAGCCCGCCCCGCCGTCTCAGAACAAGGCGCCCTGCCTGCTGGTCAGGCGCGCGAAGCTGTCGTTCATGAAGGGCAGGATCGCGTCCGCGATCGGCTCCAGCTGGCGCGTCAGGTAGTGCTCGTAGTCGATGCTCGAGCGCAGCGCCTCCAGCGGCTCCGGCCCGGACACGGTCATCACGTAGCGGATCCAGCCGCCGCCCTTGCGGTACAGGGCCGGCTTCCCCTGGCGCAGGTAGTGCTCGTCGGCGATGCGCGCCGCGCGCACGTGCGGCGGCACGTTCTTCTCGTATTCGTCGAGGCGGCGGCGCAGGCGCTTGCGGTACACCAGCTCCTCGTCGCACTCCCCGGCCAGCAGGCGCGCCACCACGTCGCGCACGTAGTCCTCGTAGGGCTGGCCCTTGAAGATGCGCAGGTACAGCGCCTGCTGGAAGCTGCGCGCCAGCGGCGTCCAGTCGGTGCGCACGGTTTCCAGGCCCTTGTAGACCATCTCCTCGGCGCCGTCCGGCCTGCGCGTCAGGCCGGCATAGCGCTTCTTGCTGCCCTCGTCCGAGCCGCGCACGGTCGGCATCAGGAAGCGCCGGTAATGGGCCTCGTATTCGAGTTCGAGCACGCTGTCCAGGCCCAGCTCGATCTTCAGGTGGGTGTGCCAGTAGCCGTTCACCTGCGCCACCAGCAGCCTGCCGATGCGCTCGGCCTCACCGTCCTCGTGCGCGCCGCCGAGCCAGACGAAGGTGGAATCGGTGTCGCCGTAGATCACCTGGTAGCCGGCCTCCTCGATCAGTTCGCGCGTGCGGTGCATGATGGCGTGGCCGCGCAGCGTGATCGAGGAGGCCAGGCGCGGATCGAAGAAACGGCAGCCGTAGGCGCCGAGCACGCCGTAGAAGGCGTTCATGATGATCTTCAGCGCCTGCGACAGCGGCGCGTTGCGCTCGCGCTTGGCCGCCTCGCGCCCTTCCCAGACCGCGCGCACGATGCCGGGCAGGCAGTGGCGCGTGCGCGAGAAGCATGCGCCGCGAAAGCCCGGCACCGTGTCCACGCCCTCCTGCGCCTCGCGCAGGCCCTCGACCAGGCCGACCGGATCGATCAGGAAGGTGCGGATGATCGAGGGGTACAGGCTTTTGTAGTCGAGCACCAGCACCGAGTCGTACAGGCCGGAGCGCGAATCCATCACGAAGCCGCCCGGGCTGTCCCCCCCGGCCACGTCGCCCACGTTCGGCGCCACGAAACCCTGGCGGTGCATCAGCGGGATGTACAGGTGCTCGAAGGCGGCCACCGAGCCGCCGCTGCGGTCCACCGCCAGGCCGGTGACACTGGCGCGCTCCAGCAGGAAGGCCAGCAGGGCGGTCTTCTCGAAGATACGCGTGACCAGCTCGCAATCCTTCAGGTTGTAGCGCGCCAGCGCCGGCTTGTCCTCGGCGAACATGCGGTCGATCTCGGCCATGCGGTCGTAGGGGTTGTCGATCGCCTTGCCTTCGCCGAGCAGGGTCTGCGACACCGACTCCAGGCTGAACGAAGGAAAACTCCAGGTCGCCCCGCGCAGGGCCTCGATGCCGTCGATGACCAGGCGCCCGGCGATGCAGATGAAGTAATGCTCGCCTTCGCCCTTGTGCTCGCGCCATTCGATGGCGCTGCCGTCGCGGCCCAGGCGCAGCGGACGGTTGTAGCGTTCGGCGTGCTGCTGCAGCACGCGCATGTCGAACTGGACGACGTTCCAGCCGATGATGGCGTCGGGATCGTGCGTGCGTACCCATTCTTCCAGGCGATCGAGCAGCTCGACCCGGCTGGCGCAGTAGTCGAGCGCGAAATCGAGCGCACAGTCGCGCCCGGCCGCGTCGCCGTTTTCCGGCCCCAGCATGTACACCTGGCGCTGACCGCAGCCTTCCAGCGCGATCGAATACAGCTCGCCCCCGGACGTGGTTTCGATGTCGAGCGAGACCAGGCGCAGTGCGGGACGGTAGCCGGGAGCGGGCTTGAGCTGGCCGTCGATGCGGCGCGGATCGGCGCCCTCGGCCGTGCCGCCGAAAGCGACCGGCGCGGTGATGAAGCGCTCCATCAGGTAGCGCTCGGGCGGGCGGATGTCGGCCTCGAACACGGCCACGCCCTGCATGCGCAGGCGCTTTTCCAGGCGCAGCAGCTGGCGGTAGTGGCGGCAGTACAGGCCCAGCACCGGGCGGTGCCTGAAGTCGGCCAGCTGCAGTTCGCGCAGCTCCCAGCCGCACTCGCCGCGCAGCACGAATGCAAGCGCTTCGCGCTGCTCGCACGGGACAAAGGCGATCGCCGGCTGCGGCGCCACGCGCACCCGGCGCGGGCCGGCATCGGTGGCCAGCCAGAAGTCGACCTCGACGCCGGCATCGGTATCCTGCCAGTGCCGCGTCAGCAGAAACCCCTGCCCCTGCGCCATCTCGAAACCTCCGGTATCCATGTTCCCGCTTGCCATTCCGGCAAGCGGGCCACATTATACCTGCGCGCCCGGGCCGTGCACCCGGCCGCTGGCGGCCGGCCGCGCATCCGCGGGCGCCACTGTCGCCCACTCGTCCGGCTGGTCCAGCCGTAGCAGCTGGGTCGGATAGGCGAACGCGATGCCCTGCTCGTCGAAACGATCGAACAGGAAGACGTTGATCGCCTGCTGCGTGTCCATGTAGACGCCGTAGTCGCCGCTCTGCACGTGGTACACGGTCTCGAATTCGAGCGAGGACGTGCCAAAGCCCTTGAAGTGGGCGCGGTCGAAGCTGGCCATCTCCTGGGCCTCGACCGCCTGGCGCAGGATGGCGGGGATCGCCAGCAACTGCGCCTTGCTCACCTGGTAAGGCGTGCGGATCGTGAACACGATGCGCCGCGTCTGCATGTGCTGGTAGTTGCGGATGCGGCTCTTCAGGAGGTCGCTGTTCGAGAACACGATCTGCTCGCCGCCCAGGCTGCGCAGGCGGGTGGTCTTCAGGCCCACGTATTCCACGGTGCCGAGCACGTCGTCGACGATGATGAAGTCGCCCACCACGAAGGGCTTGTCGAGCACGATCGACAGCGAGGAGAACAGATCGCCGAGGATGTTCTGCATCGCCAGCGCCACCGCGATGCCGCCGATGCCCAGGCTGGCCACCAGGGTGGTGACGTTGACCCCGAAGTTATCCAGGATCATCAGCAGCACGACCACCCACAGCGCCGTGCGCGCGACGAACCCGAGCGCCGCGGTCGAGGTGGTGCTGGCCGCATCCTCGGCGCTGCGGCGCAGCCGGTAATGGTGGAACCAGCCCTTGATGCCGACGTCGCCCCAGCGCGCCGCCTGCAGCAGGAAGACCGTCACCGACAGGTGCTGCAGGATGGTCTCGCTGCGCGGCGGCAGGCTCAGGACCTGGGCGCCGGCGTGCACGCCCATCAGGAAGATGAAGAGCGGCTGGGTGCTGGCCAGGATGCGGATGGCCAGGTCGTCGAGATAGGTATCGGTGTGCGGGGCGATGTGCTGCAGGCGCCGCACCAGCATGACCTTGGCCGCGTACAGCGACGCGACCACGCCGGCCAGGATGGCGAGCGCCAGCAGCCAGGCCTGCAGGTCGTTGTTCGTCAGGAGAAAGTGCATGGGGCCGGTCTTCAGGCTGCGCCGGCACGCGCGCTGGCCGGCATAGGGTGATTCGGTTGCGGGCGCGCGGGAGCGATGTCCGCCTCGGGAGAGGGTATTGTAACCGGGCGCATACATTTGTACAAATGCACATGCCAGTATGCATCCACGATCTGCCATGGCGATCGCTTGCCGCGGTGCGGTTCCCCGCCTGCGGCTTGCACTTTGATTTAAATCAAACCCGAGCTTTGTGACTCGCCGAAACTGACCCTTTCCAGTGCCGGATCAAGATGGAGAATGGTCATGATGCGTGGTAACGGCAGCGACGCGCGCTTGCATGTGATCGGCAGTGCCATGCGCCATGCCCGCAAACTGCTGCGCGCGCGCATCGCCGCGCTCGCGGCCGCCCCCGACGACGAATTCATCGCCGGCTGGCCGCTCCTGGTGGCCCAGGTCGAGGCCGCCTTCCGGCATGAGGAAACGCTGATGGAATGCAGCGGCCACGGCAACCTGCAAGCCCACCTGGCCGACAATGCGCTGGCCCTGTGCGCCCTGCACCGGGTAACGCCGCGCATCGAGGCCGGCGACACGGCGCTCGGGCGCGAAGCCCTGGCCGCACTCGACGCCATCCTGTCCCTGCACCGCTTCACCGCCGACCTGGCGCTGGTCGGGGCCGGCGCGCGGCTGCGCAAGCCGGCCGCTTCGGCGGTACGTATCGTCGCGCGCGCCGCGGGCGGCAAGGGTGCGGGCCGCTAGCGCGGCGCCGGCGGAGGACAGCGGAGGGCGGGACGCAGCCGGTTCAAGACCATCCTCGCGCATGTCGACGACGGCAGGCAGTTCGACGCGCGCCTGCGCCACGCTGCCGGCGCACCGGGGCACTAGCGAACGGGCGGCGCCACCGGCGTCGGCAGCGGCGCGCCCGCGAAATGGGCCAGCAGGTTGTCGATCGCCAGCATGCCCATCGCCGTGCGCGCCTCGAGCGTGAAGCTGCCCACGTGCGGCGCCAGCACCACGTTGTCCATGGTCTTCAGGGCCGGCGCCACGCGCGGCTCGTCCTCGAACACGTCGAGCGCCGCGGCGCCCAGGCGGCCCTGCCCGAGGGCCGCCGCCAGCGCGGCCTCGTCGACCAGCGAGCCGCGCGCGATGTTGACCAGCGTGCCTTCGGGACCGAGGGCATCGATGACGGCCGCGTCGACCAGGTGGCGGGTGCCGGCACCGCCCGGCGCGCAGACCACCAGGTAGTCGCTTGCGCGCGCCAGTTCGAGGACCGAGGCGCTGCGCGGATACGCCACCCGGGCCGTGCTGCGCTGGTGGTAGCGGACCTGCATGCCGAAGCCTTCGAGGCGGGTCGCGACCGCCTGGCCGATGCGCCCCAGCCCGAGGATGCCGGCGACCTTGCCGCGCAGGGCGCGGCTGGGCGCCAGCGGACGCCTGGCTTCCCAGTCGCCGGCGCGCACGTAGCGGTCGAGCATCGGCAGGCGCCGCGCGGCGGCCAGCAGCAGGGCCACGGCCAGGTCGGCGACGTCGTCGGTGAGCACGTCGGGCGTATTCGTCACGGGAATGGCGCGCGCCGCCAGCGCGGCGACATCGACCGCATCGACGCCGACGCCGTGCACCGCGACGATTTCCAGCCGCGGCAGCCGCGCGGCCAGGCCGGCGTCGATGCCGACGGTGCCGCTGGTGAACACCGCGCGCACCCTGGCGCCGACGGCGTCGATGGACGCCGCGCCTGCCCCAGGCGCCTCCTGCGCCGGCTGCGCCAGGCGGTGGCAGACGAAATGCCGTTCGAGCGCTTCGCCCACCGCCGGCATCCAGCCCGAGCCCAGTATTAGTATTTCCGGACGCATCCGCCCCTCCCCCCGATTGCTCATGCCCCTAGTATGCGGGAGTCCTTGATACGGCAGCCCTCACTCCGCCTCGCGCCACCAGGCGGACCCGGCCTGCGGCCGCGCGAGGTCGAGCGGCTCGCCCATCGCCGGCGTCGCCAGCGCCACCCCGCGCCCTGCGGCCAGCGCGGCGATGCGCTCGAAGGGGTTCTGCCAGCGGTGCAGACCGAGGTCGAAGGTGCCGTTGTGCACCGGCACCAGCCATTTGCCGCGCACGTCCAGGAAAGCCTGCAGGGTCTGTTCGGGCTGCATGTGCACGTCGGGCCACTGCTTGTCGTAGGCGCCGGTTTCAATCAGGGCCACGTCGAAGGGACCATGGCGGTCCCCGATTTCCTTGAAGCCGGCAAAGTAGCCGCTGTCGCCGCTGAAGAACAGGCGCAGGTTGTGGTGCAGGATCACCCAGGACGCCCACAGCGTGCTGTTGCGGTCGCCCAACCCGCGCCCCGAGAAATGCCGGGCCGGCGTCGCCACGAAACGCACGCCGTCGAGTTCGGTTTCCTGCCACCAGTCGTGCTCGCGCACCTTGCCCGGGTCGATGCCCCAGTCGACCAGGCGCCGGCCGACGCCCAGCGGCGCGAGGAAGACGCCGGTCTTCGGCGCCAGCGCCAGCACGGCGGCATGGTCGAGGTGGTCGTAGTGGTCGTGCGACAGGATCACGGCCTTGATCGGCGGCAGGTCCTCGATGGCGATCGGCGGCGCGTGAAAGCGCGCCGGCCCCGCCCACTGTACCGGCGAGGCGCGTTTCGAGAACACCGGGTCGGTGAGGTAGAACGCGCCGCCCAGCTTGATCAGCACGGTCGAGTGCCCCAGGCGGTACAGGGTGTTGTCGGGCGCGGCCAGCAGGGCCTCGCGCGTCAGGGTCCGCACCGGCAGCGCCTGGCGCGGCACCGTGCCCTTCGGCTTGTCGAACAGGAAGGTCCACCAGAGGCGCGCCATCTCGCCGACGCCGTGCTCGCGCACGGGCAGGGGATTGACGAAAGCGTCGTCGCGGAACTGGGGCGAGGCAGGATAGCCTGGGGCGGCAGAGGCAAGGGAAGAAAGGCTCACGAGGAAGACGACTCCGGGAAGAATGAGGCCGGCGAGCAGGCGCATGGTCATGTGGGAAAGTTGCCTTTTGGTCGAAATGTACACTGCACAGTGTAGTGTCGATTCTTGAGGAAGTAAACTGGTGAGTGTAGAATCGCGCCATGCCACCTCCCCTGCGCCTCACCGACCGCAAGCGCCGCGCCATTCTCGACGCGGCCGCCGGCCAGTTCCGCGCCCATGGCTACGAAGCGGCCAGCGTGGACGGCATCGCCGCCCTGGCCGGCGTCTCGAAGCGCACGGTCTACAACCACTTTCCGAGCAAGGAAGAGCTGTTCGCCGCAACCCTGATGGAGATGTTCGAGCGCGACGCCCGATCGGTGGAACTCGAATACAGCCCCACGCGCGGCCTGCGCGAACAGCTGGTCGACCTGATGACGCTGAAGATGCGCACCCTGGCCGAGCGCGACTTCCTCGACCTGGCGCGGGTGGCCGTCGGCGAAGCGATGCACGCGCCCGAACGCGCCCTGCCCCTGCTGGCGCGCCTGGGCGAGCGCGAGGAAGGCGTCACCGCCTGGATCC
>Ga0308166_1004982_pt1 | contig 10363 bp, 6 predicted proteins | sample PhyCR2_2_FD_202137 | JGI IMG/M metagenome (GOLD analysis project Ga0308166, IMG submission 202137) | Phyllosphere microbial communities from UC Gill Tract Community Farm, Albany, California, United States - DLSLCC.R2 | ecosystem: Host-associated > Plants > Phyllosphere > Unclassified | place... | reverse complement strand
TGCACCACGTTCCACTCGAACCGCATCCGCGTGTGCTTGCCGATGCGCTTCTCGACGACATTGCCATGCGCATCGTAGTCATAGCGCTTGTCCTCGTAGACGCGGACCCGGTTGCCCTCGACGCGGCCGGCCGGGACAGCGACGGTCGTATCGATCAAGTTATGCGCCGGATCGAACGCAAACCGTTCGCTCAGGTCCGGCTGCACGGCCGACAGGATACGCCCGATCGGATCGTAGCCGTAGCGTGTGACGCCGTTGCGCGCGTCGTCGATCGTCACCAGGTTGCCGACCTCGTCGTACTCGTACCTGCGCGCGATGACGGGCGACGCACCCGCACCTGCACCTGCGGCAAGCGGCCCGGCGGTCTGCGACAGCAACCGTCCCACGGGATCGTACTGGAACTGGCTGATCAGCGCCCCCTGCGTGCGCGCGATCATGCGATGCGCTCGGTCGCGCTCGATGTCGGTGACGACCTCGCCGTCCAGGTTCACCTGATGCAGGTGCCCCGAGCCGTAGTACAGATTGTTCAGCACGCGCCCATCCGGCAGCGTCGTCTGCACCCGGTTGCCCAGTTCGTCGTAGGCATGGCGCAGCGACGTCACCGTGCCCGATGCCTCCGTCCGTTCTTCCACGAGCTGACCCAGCGCGTCATACGTCATGCTCACGGTAGCGTCGGCGTTGATCGCCTGCGTCATGCGCCCGAGCGCGTCGTAGGCGTAGCGCAGTCGCATCTGCTGCGCCTGTGCTGCGCCGGTCACGCGCGAGATCACCTTTTCCGTAAGCTGGCCGAGCGGGTCGCGCACGTACGTCGTCGCAATCGGCGTGGTCTCGGAGCGCGGGGCGCAGCCCAGTTCCTCCTTGCCGACGATCAGGCCGCTGTCGTCGTAGCGGTAGCGCGTCAGGCGGGCGTCGAAGGTCGTTTCTTCCGCCAGGCGGTCGAGCGCGTCGTAGACGAAGCGGTGGGCGTCGCCGTTCTCGTTGATCAGTTCTGCGATGCGGCGCGCCGTGTCGTAGCGGTATTCCAGCACGCCGCCGCGCGCGTCGATGCGCTTCAGCGGTCTGCCGTCGCGATCGAGTTCGTACGCGGTGCGATGGCCGGCCGGGTCGACGTGGGCGACCAGGCGCCCCAGTGCGTCGTATTCGTAGCGCTCGGTCGTGCCGTCGGCGTGCGTCACCGCCTGCAGGCGGCCCAGCGCATCGTACGCGTACGTGCTGCCGTTGCCGTTGGGGTCGACCGTGCGCACGAGCCGTCCCTGTTCGTCGTACGTGAAGCTGCTCGTACTGCCCGAGCAGTCCGTGTAGCGGATCAGCTGGCCGGCACGGTTGTAGTCGAGCTGTTTGACGCCACCGCGCGCGTCGACGACCTTAACCGGCAGTCCGCGATCGTCGTACTGGTATGCGGTGCGCTGGCCGAGCGCGTTCGTCACGCTGGCCAGGTTGCCCTGGCTGTCGTAGCGCAGCACGGTCGTCGCGCCGAGGGCGTCCGTGATCAGGGCGGGCTTGTCGAAACGGCTGTCGTAGACGATGCCGGTGCCGCGGCCGCCGCGTTCGACCCGGACGATACGGCTGCGCTCGTCGTAGCGGTAGCGCACGGTGCGGCCGGCCGGGTCGGTCAGTTCCAGCAGGTTGCCGTTGGCATCGAGGTGCCGCGTCGTGACCCCGCCCGCGGCATCGACCTCCGCGAGCAGGCGGCCGCGCGCGTCGAAGCGGTAGCGCTGCGTGCGGCCCAGCTGATCGGTGACGACCGTCTCGCCGTCGAGATAGCGGAATTCCCACCACTCGCCCAGGTTCGTCCAGTTGCGCAGCACTTTGCCTTCCGGCGCTTCGACGTCGTATTCGTAGCGCGACACGAGACCGTCCGGCTGGCCGTGTTCCACCATGATGTGGTCGCGGTAGGCGAACTGCCGGACGACGTCGCCCACGCGGTTGCGCACGCGTTGCAGGTTGCCGGCGTAGTCGTATTCGTAGCGCACCAGGGTCTGCGCGTCCGCGGCCGGCTCGGTGGGCAGCAGCGCAACGCCCAGCAGGCGCACGTCGCCGCCAATTCGGCCGAAGTCGAGGGCCACGCTATGGCCGGCGCTGTCGTCGATGCGGGATGGCAGGCGGGCCGCGTCGTACGTGATGCGGATGTGGTTGTCGTTGGCGTCCTGCCAGCCGGTCAGCCGCGCGATGGCGTCGCCGTACAGGACGTCGAACTGCGTGCGCAAGCCGCTGTTGTCGACCAGTTCGAACGTCGTGTCGCCCGTGCGCGCCAGCGTGATCTGCTCGGACGGCGAGTAGATCGATTCGCCGATCCGCGGCAGCGAGAACGTGATGGCGCGGTCGAACGCGTCGAGCACGATGACTTCGTCGGCCGAGAGTTGCAGGGTGTCGCTGATGGGCAGCGCCCAGCCCTGGCCGAGCCAGCCGGTGCGCTGCAGCGCGGAGCTGTAGGTACGCTGCCAGACAAGGGGCAGCGGGGCGGGCAGGGCGAAGTCCAGGTCCAGGTCGCCCCGCAGGATCTTGTTGCCGTTCGTCGGGTTGACGGGGTAGCCTTTGAGCACGCAGGGGGGATCGTGTTCGGCCTCGCCGCGCTTGACGGTCGATGGCGTCTCGGCTGCCTGCGCCCGCGCTTCCGGTTTGGCCGCGGCGGCCTTGCCCGCGCCGCCCTCCGCGCTGCCTTGCGCGCTCGCGATGCGCGGTTGCAGGTTCGGATGGCGCAGCAGCTTGGCGCGGTTCGCGCCGACCCAGTCCGCGAACGTCGGGCCCAGTTTGCTCCGCGCGAGGTTGCGCATCAGGAGCGAGTCGCGCGCCTGGCCGCGCGACAGATACAGCACCAGCGCCGTCAGGATCGCTTTCACGAGCAGCAGCTGGCCGTGCGCGAACGATGTCGTCGCGTCGCGCAGCAGCGTCGTGCGTTGCGCGGTGGCGTTCGCGGGCAAGTCGCCCGCATGCCAGGCGGTGGCGAAGCCGCGGGCGAACAGTCTGCACAGGTCCGGCACGGTGCTGCCCACGTCCAGTACGAGCATACCGAGGCCCATCCAGGCGAGGATCTCGCCGCCGAGCGCCGCGCCGGCGGTCGCGCCTGCCGCGGCGCCCGGGATCGCGCCGACGCCGCCGGCCAGCGCCCCGAGCGCGCCGCCGGCCGCGCCGCCGAGCACCGCGCCACCGCCGACGTACATGGCGATCTCCTTCACGATCTCGTACAGCACATCGACGATCTTGGAGAAATCGAGGCCCGCGAACTGCTGCCGCAGGAGTTCGGCGAAGCGGGGCCGGGCGGCGTCGAGCGCTTCCTTCACGGCCAGCGCATTGCGTACGCCTTCCACATGCGCGCCCGCGTCGGCGACGCGCGCGAGCGTGGCGCCGGCCTGGTGCGACCAGCGCTGCACGCGGCGCGCGATGTCGAGCCGGGCCTGCGCGCCGGCCCGGGCGTAGTCACGCCGCATGGTGTCGAGTGCGTGCGTGAGATCGGTCCAGCTGCTGGAAAAATCAGGCATTGTGCTTACGGGAAACTGTTTGTGAAAGGCGGCGATAGCCGGTTTAACGAGCAGATCAATTCTGATAGTATATACATGATTTAACGCAAATTTAACATTGCCTTGCCGCAAGGCGGTGACGTGTTGTGCGCCACTCGAGCCCGGGAGGAAAGATCAGATGCAGGAGCCGCAAGATGCCGTCAGATTCGCTCGATAACCCGACCCGGCAGGGCGCCGCCCCCGACGCCGGCGACCATCCGTCCACCCACGCGGCGGCAACGCCGGTCAACGTTGCCGCCGCCGGCAAGCTGGCGCTCGGCGCCGGGTCGCTGGCCGGCGCCGATGCGGGAGCGCTCGGCGTGGCCGGCGCCGTCCTCGACGCGTCGTCCGCGCTGCAGGCCGGCGGCGGCGCGGCGGCGCTCGGCGCCGGGGTGGCCAGCCTCGCCGGTCATGCCAATCCCCAGATCGGGCAGGCGCTGCAGATGGCGTCGCAGGTGCAGTCGCTGGCGCAGCAGGGCAGTGCGCTGGCCGGCCATGCGGCTCAGGCGGCACCTGCCGCGGCGGCGGCAGTGCAGACCGCCGCGGCGGAACCGCTTGCGATCGCCGAGCACCCCCTGGCCGGGCAGGCCGTGAACGACTTCGCCGCCGCCGAGCCGCAATACGTGCCGGCCGCCATCGATCCGGACCCGCATCAGGACGTCGCGGCGACCGTGGCCGGCGCGCTGGCGCAGTTCAACGACGGCAAGCGGCTGCTGCGTTTCTACTCGCCGCTGACGGGCGACAAGGCGCTGCTGATCGAGTCGCTGAGCGGTTCGTCCGCCATGTCCGAGCAGTTCGTGTTCAACCTCAGCCTGATCTCGGAAAACGCCGCCATCGACCTGAAGGACCTGATGGGCAAGAACGTCAGCGTCGGCGTGCAGCTCGCCGACGGCAGCGAGCACTTCGTCAACGGCTATGTGCATTCGTTCGGCTTTTCCCATTCGGACGGCGGCTTCGCGTTCTACCACGCGCAGGTCGTGCCCTGGCTCGGCTACCTGAAGCAGCGCGTCAACTCGCGCATCTTCCAGGACCAGAGCGTGCTGGAAGTGCTCGACACGATCTTCAACGGCGACTACAGCGGCCTGGCCGCGTACGAGTTCCGCACCAGCCAGACCTACCGGCCCGAGACCTACATCGTGCAGTACGACGAGACGGACGAACACTTCGTCTGCCGCCTGATGGAAAAGTACGGCCTGTTCTACTACTTCGAGCACAAGCCGAACGGCCACGTGATGGTGATCAGCGACGATTCGCGCTCCGCCGCGTTCTGCCCGCCGCAGGCGGATCACGCCGAAGTCGAGTTCAACGGCGGCAATCGCTGGCACGACCGCGACAGCGTGACCGCATTCGCGGCCGAGCGCAACCTGCAGCCGACGAAGGTCGCCCTGAATACGTTCGACTTCAAGACGCCCAACACGATGCAGTACGTGGAGCAGCCGACCGTGACGCAGCAGGGCGACATGCCGACGATGGAGATCTACGACGGCAACCCCGCGTTCTCGTACAAGGACAAGGAGGACGGCAAGCGCGAGGCGCGCCTGCGCCTGGAAGTACTGGAGTGGCAGGCCAAGATCTTCACCGGCGCCTCCGACTGCCGCGGCCTCGTCGCGGGTCACACGTTCAAGCTGCTGGACCACCACTGGTTCGATCCGGCCGCCGAGGGCGACAACGATTTCCTCGTGCTGGCGGTGCAGGTCAGTGCGCGCAACAACTACTTCGAGCGCGGGCAGAGCGACGTCTATCGCAACACGTTCACCGCGATCCGCCGCAAGATCCCGTACCGCCCGCGCCGCGCGCACCCGGCGCCGCGCATGCCGGGACCGCAGACGGCGACGGTGGTCGGTCCGAAGGGCACCGAGATCCATACCGACAAGTTCGGCCGCGTCAAGGTGCAGTTCCACTGGGACCGCTACGGCCGCCGCGACGAACGCAGCTCGTGCTGGATCCGCGTGTCGCAGCCGTGGGCGGGCAAGGGCTGGGGCACGATCTCGATCCCGCGCATCGGCCAGGAAGTCATCATCGACTACCTCGAGGGCGATCCGGACCGCCCGGTCTGCACGGGACGCCTGTTCAATGCGGACCAGCCGGCCCCGTACGGCCTGCCCGACGGCGCCCACATGATGGGCTTCAAGAGCCGGTCGACGCCGGGCGGCGGCGGCTTCTGCGAGATGGTGATCCACGACCGCAAGGGCCAGGAGCTGATCAACATCCATTCGCAGAAGGACATGGTCACGACTGTCCAGCATACGCAGGCGACGGTGGTCAACGGTCCCCACCAGACCAACACGGTCAGCACCGGCTTCCAGACCAACACCGTCAAGCAGTACATCGTCACGACGGCGCAGACGGGCCACATCCACGAGACGGCGAAGACCAACATCGAGCTGACCGCCCAGGACGACTACATCCACCAGACGGCGAAGACCAATATCGAACTGGTCGCCCAGGACGCGCACCTGCACCAGACCGCGAAGCAGAACATCGAGCTGACGTCGCAGACGGAGCACATCCACCTGAAGGCCAACACCGACATCACGCTGGAAGTCGGCAGCAGCAAGATCGTGTTGCAGGCCAACGGCGATATCCTGATCCATGGCGTGAACGTGACCGTGACGGGCACCAGCCGGATCGACCTGAACAAATAAGCGAGCACCCATGCCCGACACCCAGCTGTACCACGCCAACCATGCCACCTTCGAACTGCCCGCGCAGCTGAAGGACAAGACGATGCACATGTTCACCTTGCGCGACGACGGACCGAGCGAGTTCAACGTCGTCGTCTCGCATGCCGACGTGAAGCCGGAAGAACGGCTGGAGGATTTCGGCGACCGGCTGACGAAGGAGCTGACCCGGGCGCTGCCCAGGTTCCAGCTGAAGGTGCAGTCCGAGCGCGCGGTCGACGGCACGCCGGCGCTGGAGCTCGCGTACAGCTGGCGCAACGAGGCCGGTTTCATGCACCAGCGCCAGGTCATCGTGCTGGTCGAGGGCAGCAAACCCGGCACGGTCGAGGCCATGCTGATCGCGGCGACGTGCCTGCATCCCTTCAGCGACGAATGGAACGCCGCCTTCGACGGCATCGTCGACAGCATCAAGCTGCGCCGTCCGCTCGCGCAGGCCGGGATGCCGCAGGAGGCCGGCCGGCCGGCGCCCGCGCTGCCGACCGTGTTTGCGCTGTCGGAGCCGCGCAAGATGCTGCACGTGTTCGCGGACAAGGACGAGGCGGCCGGCAAGCTGAGCGCACGCGAGATCGACCAGGACGGCTGGGAATTCTACGATGCGAGCGGCACGCGCCTGCGCGCGCACGTTACGCGCGCGGGCATGTCGCTGCTGCGCCCGGCAGCGACGGTCGCGCTGGAGCGGAGCGACGAGCCCGAGGGACCGGCGCTGGGCGAGCGGCTGCACCTGGCCCAGTACATCCAGGCCAGCTCGTCGTCCGTGCCGTTCTACAGCCTGACCGAGGTGCGCGCGCATCTCGACCACGTCGCGGAGCGCTGAATGCCGGCAGCGGCGCGCTTGGGCGATCCGATCGGGCACAGCCCGACGATGAGCTGGCTCCTGAAGGGCCTGTTAATCGGCGCGGCCATCGCGGTGGCCGGCGTGGCGATCGTGGGCACGGGCGGCCTGGCCGCGGTGGCCGTCGTCGGCGCGGGTGCCGCCATGGGGGCCGGCCTGGGCGAAGCGATGAGCACGATGAGCTTCGCCGGCAAGGAGGTCACGGGCGCCATCGCCGCCGCAGGCTCGTCCAACGTGTTCGTGAACGGCATCCGCGCCGCGCGCGCCCACCTCGACATGGTCGCGTGTTCCAAGCATCCCGGGCCGATCCCGATCGCGACCGGCAGCGCCAAGGTGTTCATCAACAGCATGCCGGCGGCCAGGGTCGACGACAAGACGGGCTGCAGCGCGGTCATCACGAAAGGATCGGGCAACGTCTACATCGGCGGCGGCACCGCGCAGACGGACACCATCAATCCCGAGCATCTCGTGCCGGGCTGGGTGCATGCGTCGCTGCTCGTCGTCGGCGTGGGTTCGGCGATCGTGCTGGCCGGGCCGGTGGTTGCCGTCGGGGGGCTGGTCGGCGCATTCGCGGGCGGAATCGGCGGCAATTGGGTCGGCGGCAAGATGTTCGGCGAGGGCAGCGACGGCCAGAAGTGGTCGGCGATCGCGGGCAGCTTCCTGGGCGGGTATCTCGGCGCGAAGGCGGCGCCAGGCGCGTGGGAGTTTGCGCAGCGGGTGCAGGTGAATGTGGAGCCCGGAACGCTGGGGATGAATGGCGGGAACGTGCGCGTGTCGCTGCGTCCGCCGGCGGCGGCCGAGCCGCCGGTGACACCGCCGGTGGAGCCGCCCGCGGCCCCGGCCGCGCCGGCCCGCGTCTCGCCCGCAACGTATGCGCGCCTGCGCGCCAAGACGCCCAGTTCCGCGATCCAGAAACAGGTGAACGAAGGCGTGACGCTGCCCATGCCCGACAAGGCATTGCCGGGGCTGACCGTCACGAAACCTCTGCATGCCGACCACATCGTGTCGATGAAGACGATTACCGATATGGATGGATTCGCACAGCTGTCGGAGCAGAACCAGCTTGCGGTACTGAACAATCCGCGCAACTTCATCGGCCTCAGCGAAACGGCGAATACGTCGAAAGGTGCGAAGACCTTTGAACAATGGACCGAGTATAAGAAGGGCGGCATCAGCGTGGATCCCGCATTCCGCCAGGAGATGATGCAGAAGGAAGCCAGCATGGCAACGGAGCTGCAGGAGCAGATTTATAATCTCTTGCGCTCCGGTGGAGCGCCTTAGCGCGCATGATGACAACGACGACGATACGATGACACTCAAACTGGATAAAGATGCGGTACTCGGTGAACTGGAGCATTTCGTACAACCGGCAGCACTGCTGACGACGCCGGACGAGGTCGAGGCGAATCCGCCGGTTCCCCGGTTATGGCAGCAGTTCATCGACGAGCAGGCGCAAGGCCGCAGCCTGGTCCTGCTCACCGAGTGGAACGATTTTGCCGCGGAACTGCCCAGCGTCCAGGACTTCCTTCGGACCATGCTGAAGGGCCTGTGCATTCTGCGTGAACAGGACGGGACCGCGTCGCTGCTGTACCTGTACACGGTCGGGGCCAGCGATGTGAACTTTTATCGCGGCCGCGCCCCGGTGACCGAGGTGCCGCAGCGTCTGCAGCCGGTCTGGAACCGGATTCCGGCCAAGCTGCGCGAGTTTTATACGCAACTGCACGATGGCTGGACGTTCCTGCCCGCAAACTCCATGGGGCCGTTGCCGCTCGAGGATTGGGCGTTCCTGGCGGACGACAAGTTCGACATCGACGACGAGACCGCGCGCGCCATGCCCATCGATATCGGCAAGACGGTGACCGTGTTTCATAACGGCGCCGGCGACTATCTGTGCCTTCACTGCGCGGACGATGGCGTGCCGGAGGCCTCGGGTTATATCTGGTGGCACGAAGACCCGGGTAATCCGGAGCCCGTCGACTTCTGGGGCGTGCTGGATGCATGGGTTGGCATCTTCCTCGAAGAAGCGGACCGTCACGTTGCGTGATCCGGTGGTGCGCAGGCGTTTCGTCTCCCGCACCAGCGCTTGCGCAGTCAACCGATGAATCGGGCTCCCGGCCTCCGGCTCGGCAGCGCGCGACACATCGCTTGGCATTGAAGAGCGAGGGCAAGACACACGATGGCTTTACAACTTTCCGACGCATTGCATCGGCAGATCACCGCCCTGTGCAAGGAGGGCGACGCGCTGGCGTCGGCCGGCGAACCGGAAGACGCCAGGCAGAAGTACATTGCGGCCCTCAAGCTGCTGCCGGGCGAACCCGTCCAGTGGGAAGCGGCGACGTGGATTTACGTGGCGCTCGGCGACGTGCATTTCCATGCGCAGAATGTCGACAAGGCGTTCAAGTGCTTCTACAACGCCGTGCAGAGTCCGAAAGGGCTCGGCAATCCGTATATCCACCTGCGCCTCGGCCAGTTGTACTTCGAGCAGGAGAACTTCGCCAAGGCGACCGACGAGCTGACGCGTGCCTACATGGGCGGCGGGACCGATATCTTCATGGAGGACGATCCGAAGTACCTGGAATTCCTGGAAACGAAAATCGCGCTGTGAACGGGCCGTGCCGGCGCAGGGAACGTGCAGCGGTAGCCGGAAAAGGAAGGGGCAGATGCAGACACGATCCGATAGCGCCAGGGCAGGCGCCGCGCCGGACGAATCGCGATGCCGGGCGCTGGACCCGATCACTTGCAGCGAAGTGGCGACAAGGGCATGCCAGGACAGGTTGCATGATCGGGACAAGCCCATGACGACAAACGAACACGTCACGGAAGCGGCGCAGCCGTTCCGGCCCGACGCGCGCTCGTGGTGGGACGTCGAAAGCCTGTTCCCGGTGGCGTTCGTCGACTTCGACCACAGGCGCTTTGCCGGGTGCTGTCACGAGGGGCCGCGCCTGGAGCGTTACGTGCCCGCCGGATGGACGGGCGAATTCGTCGATTTCGCGCACACCTACCCGGCCGACGTGTTCCCCGACGCCGCCAAACTCTGGATCGTGGATGGCCGGGACCTGCTGCGGGCGTTGATCGAACGCGGGCGGCGCGGCGGGACGGCGTAGCCGGGGCGGCCATGTCGGGCACCATCGTGATCGATGCGGCGACGTTCGTCGACGTCAGGACGGTCGATTTCCTGCGGATCGTCGACGCGCTGCGGGCGGAGCGGGGCGGCTCGGCAGCCATCGATCGCCTGCTCGACAGCGTCGACGAGTCCGGCCTCAACATGATCTGCGCCGACGAACTGGATGCCGCAGGGCTCGCGGCCTTCGGCGCGATCCTGGAACGACTGCGGCGCACGGTCCGCGAGGACG
>Ga0308166_1004980_pt1 | contig 10365 bp, 10 predicted proteins | sample PhyCR2_2_FD_202137 | JGI IMG/M metagenome (GOLD analysis project Ga0308166, IMG submission 202137) | Phyllosphere microbial communities from UC Gill Tract Community Farm, Albany, California, United States - DLSLCC.R2 | ecosystem: Host-associated > Plants > Phyllosphere > Unclassified | place... | reverse complement strand
ATGGCGCCGAGCAGCTCGGATTCTTCCATGGATTCGGGAATGGCCAGCGAATCGGCCATGGATCCCGCCGCCAACCTTGTTGGCTCAGGATGTGCAGCGTACGCAGAAGCAGTGCCCGAGGGTGATGGTTCCGTTGCTGGCATGGCCCAGGATCCGGTAGCTGTGGCAGCGTCCAACAACCCGTTGCTGACCACCCTGACCAAGGCCGTCTCGGGAAAGCTCAACAAGGACGTGGACCTGGTGGACACGCTCAACGGGGATGAATTCACCGTCTTCGCACCGGTGGATGACGCATTCAAGGCCATTCCTGAAAAAGACCTGAACGCTGTCGTGTCGGATGCCGACATGCTGACCAAGGTATTGACCTACCACGTGGTCCCCGGCCAGATAACCCCTGATGAGCTGAAGGGTGATCTGGAAACCGTTGAAGGCGACAAGGTCAAGATCAGCGGCAGCGGCGATGACCTGATGGTCAACGATGCCAAGGTCATTTGCGGTGGCGTGCAGACTGCCAACGCCACGGTCTACCTCGTTGATTCGGTGCTGATGCCACCGGCAAAGAACTAGCATTACGGCTTAAAGCCGAAGAAGCCAGGGAACGGGCGATTCGTAATTTGGGGGAGGCCCGTTTCCTGGCTTTTTGCTTGCCTCTGGCCGGATTTTTTTCTTACCTCAGCTGCCCGCTTGCAGTGGCCAACCTATTGGCATGACGTCCTGGATCAGTTGGTCCGCTGGCGGTGACGTGTTCCGTACTCGCCGGCCGTTTGTAGAGCGAGCCGGGCACGACCATGAGGTGCTGAGAAGTTATTTTCGACTTTTCTGCTTTTGTCACTATCGAAAGAGACCATCGGATCGAACGGACAAAAGCGGGGCTGGAGGCATCGAAGGCCTATGGCAGGGTCGAGGACATTCGCCTGCATCCTGTCAGCGACGTGCGGCGTGCGAATGGAGAACCTAGGAAGAATGTTCCTTTTGCCGCACAACCGTTTGCCGTTACCTGTCACCTTGTGGAGATGAGGAACCGCAATTGGAACCCTGCACGTTCGCTATTTTGTCTTGCCGCAGTGGGAGTGGCTCAAATTAGTCGTCGATCCCGTCGTTCGTATTCTCAGCCAACCGCTCTTTTAGATCTTCCAGCTCCTGTCCTACTGCCTCGATGACCTCGTCATCCTCTTCATACAGTTCGCGGAATTCAGAGTCTGGCTCAAGCATTGCGGTAAGTAGCTTTATGCCGCGTTCAAGGTGTTCTTCGAGCTTCTCCAGATCACCAGGCCACACATAGATGCGACCTATCGTGTTGAGCATATAGCAGGCAGCGCGAATCTGATCATACTCATCGTCATACTCCAAAGCCGCTTCAATGCGGGAGTCGACATCTATGCCTTCGAAGAATTCCGTAAACCAGTCTGCTGCGCCGTCGCTATCCCAAGGACTCGATCCCCAAGCACCCATGATGTGGCATCCCTTCGCTGTGTCAGCTAGTCAAAATACTATTTCTGTAGCGGAATTCTTGCCGCTACCTAATGATGCTCCATAGAGCCGACGTTTTGAAGATCCAGGAAATGGACGCGCGAATGATCGATGAATATCATCTCGATGGTTCACTGCCGATAATTTCTGGTTCTTTGCAAGTTTCATTAACGAAGTTTTCTGCCAATCTACTAGGACGGAAAGCGGTCGCTTTAGAATTGCCAGAAAATGACTCGGCCTCATCTATCCAGTCAAGATAGAATCCGAGCACCTTGGAACAAGGCCGAAAACTTTCAGCTGTCCAAGTGCTTGGAGTGAATGCAGATGAAAAAGTTCAGCAGAATATCCGCAATTGTAGTTCTCATACTTGCTCTAAGCCTCTTGGCTTTCATCCAGTTGGTTCCAGCACTTCTGTTCTTGCCGGTTGCTGGCGGCTTATATGCGCTCGATCCTGCGATGCGAAGCTCAAATACGGCCCCTGTAAAGGAGCCACCAAATAGGAGGCTCACTCAATAACTGAAAATGACCGTTTTTGGTGTTCCATATAAGTAACCCTCTACGGGACAGATGTCGCGGTCGCTAAACGCTGCTCGGAACTAGCTGAGGAAACTGGCCATAAATACATGAATTACATTCTAGGAATCCACGAGAACGAACCATCAGGCTGCGAAGATGACGACTAGCAACCCTCCGGTCAGAACAGCTACAGAGACGGATGCGGCTTGCGTATACGAGCTGACAAATATGTTCACACCCGGGCTAGAAACAAGTTTTGAGGAATTCGAAGTTCGCTTCTGCTCCTTGCTGCACGACCCCACTTGGTTCGTGGCTGTAGCGAGTGAGCAAAACTCCTTAAACGGATATGTCGCAGTTCAAGACTACGGACGTGCGCTACGAGGTTCGTTTTCTGTTGGCCGAATACATGACCTGTTTGTCACCCCGAATGCCCGCCGAAGTGGAACCGGCCGTTCGCTGGTGGAGTCAGCCTTCGCTTGGGCAAGGGAACGTCCGACTCCGATGATTCTGGATTGGCAAGCAACACCTGAGTCTGTTTCATTTTATGAATCATTGGGATTCGTAGCTGATTTCGTTGGCGACTTTCCTGAATTCCCTGGATTCACGCTCGACCTTCGTCAAGGCAGCGCACGATAGTCACGGGCCTTCTGACAAGCGGGCCTTGCAATCTGTCCGCCCTACAAGTCGAAACACTGCAAGCCTTCCCCGTTGGAAGAACCATCACGGTGACGCCCAGGATCAGATGTTTATAGAAGCAAGCGGGAGCACACTCGACTGGTCGCCACCGGCGCCTAGCGACACGGGCCGATTGCCCAGCGACTGGCAATACCTCGGAAATAATGGTCTGCATGACCAAACGTGAACGGCGGAGCATGCGATTCCCGCATACGTACCTGTCAGCTGGCTTGGGCATCGTCGGCGCGGTGATGTGCGCAGGCCTCTTGACGGGGTGTTCCGGATTCCCAGATTATTCGGGCGATACTTGCGATGGACGTAAACCAGTTGGATCTCTGGAGCAAGCCGGCAGGGAGCTGGTGTCCGCCGCATACGCCGCCGATCGGGACGGCGTATGCCGAGTGACCGCGCCTTTCCCGGGCGGAGTTCTGGACGACGCAATGGTCGACAAGACGCGGAAAATCCTGGCCGAACGGGGAATCACCCCACAGAACGTCACTGTGGTAATTGGAGAACAGATGGGAAGTGGCGTGGCCGTCCAATTGACAGACGGCAGCAATAACGCTTCCCGCGCGATCGACATCAGCGGAACGTTCGTCCGCGACGACGGATTCACGGTGGGCCTGCCGCCAGAGTTGTATCCCGAGGTTCCGGAGTACCCTGCATCACCGTCTTCTTCGACAGACCCTGATTCCTGATAACACCAGTGGCACAGGAAGACGACCATCGCGATGTCCTTAAACGGAACCTTGACTGGACACTTACAAGAGAGAATTTGTTCGGTACTCGGTACTCGGCCGACCGCATCATCCGCATCGGTCGTTAGCGACAAGCGGCGGCGATTCGTATCCTGATCGTGTCCCCACAGGAGCGTGATCGCATGATGGAATGAATCCATGAAGCAGAAGCCCTCGAAGGTTGCAGCACGCTTGACGATCTCACTTGAGCAGGCAATCCCCGTAATCATCCACCGTCGTGTAGACCCGAATGACCCTTTAGAAGCACTCGTGCTAGAAATTTCAGACGATTGGGTGCTTCTGGCATCTCTGCGTGATGGTGGTTATCTCAATGGGAATACTATCGTCCGGGCCAGAGACATCTCCCGAGTGAAGCTACAGAAAACATTTCTGCCCTTTATGCGCGCCCAGAGGGCATGGCCACCGCAATCAGCGGCGAAGGGCCTTGATCTCAGTAGCCCCAAAGCATTTCTGCCCCAACTAGCTAGACTTACGCCGATCCTGACCTTCCACGAAGAGCTACGCAAACCAGGCAAGCTCTGGATCGGCTCAATAGCCGAGTGGAAGAAGAAGTCCATGTGGTTCCACTTCATCGACCCAGACGGACGGTGGAGCCAGATCTTGATAAAGGTCAAGTTTCGGAACCTGACCCGCATCGACATTTTTGAAGACTACGCGAACGCGATCGCAGAGGTCGCTGGTCCACGAGACGTCCCCGATCCCGAGGAATAAGCGCCGATCCTGATGCTGAGGTTGGAGTACGAAATACTGCGTTTATGTGACGAAATTCCATGCCATGCTAGGGGCCAGTACTAAAAGTATGAGGGAACTCTGTGCGCAGATCCCGAGCGATCCGGTCAAAGACTTTGCTTACCCACGGCTGATCAGCCTGGCGGTCAAGAATTATTCGTCAGATATTCCAATACAACTCCGCCATTGCCGTATTGACCATCCGCTGCGCCCGATGCTGAGCATCACGAATCAATGATTTCAAGGTGGCTACCGCATCGGAAAAAACCGTTAGGGCTCAAATTCGATCTGCGACATGCATTTAGTGATAATCGGCGACTGCGCCTTTCACTGCAATTGTCCAGACACTGTCTGGACAATTGCTTACCCCCTCCATTGTCTAATACAATGAATGGCACAATATTGCGGTAGGAATTTGGCTTGGTCGCAGTCCCGCACCATCCGTGAAACCGCAACGGTGCAATGCGACCTGTCACAGCCATCAGGATCGCTCGCAGGATCAGCTAAGTCTCGGTACTGTATAGAACAAAGAGGAGCTAAATGAAGCGAAATGCCCTCGCGGCATTTGCTTTTGGGCTAGCCCTGGTGATCACTTCATGCACGAACCAGGGGAAGACCCAAAGCGGGGAGACTCCGGAGCCTGCATTAGCCCCTGTTGCTTCATGCGATCGTCCGTATGTGGTCAGTGACGGCGAGTCCAAGGGAAAGTCGGAATTCATTCGAGTCGACAAGTTCTACGATCAGGATATGAGTGAAACTTTGCTCGACAAGAAGGTTGCCTCATCCATCCAATGGGCTCTGCAGCCCGAGTGGGATAACCAGGACGAAGTGCTGAAAGCTGTCAATGAAGTCTCACCGGATGCAGTCAAGGAGCAGCCTTTCCCCTATATAGAGGGGGATTGAAACAATGCTCAAGAACTCTGAACAATCCTCTGGATTTCTGGGGTACTACGCAGCAACGCCTATGACCTATAAATTCAGCGTGCAATGCCAGAATGATCAGGGCAATTGGTATCAGTTGAGCTTTTCTACCTGGACTGAGTCTGAACTGGGGATTATCGACTGCAACTTGAAGTTAGACATGGATGCTCCCAAGGCGGCAAGCAAAGCATACGGCGCGTACTGCCAGGAATCTTAGGACTAAATTCCGCATAGTTAAACAGAGCGGGGACTGCCCTTCGGATGGAGGGCAGTCCCCGCTCTTCTTGCCGTCAAGGAAGATTGCGTCTGACCATACACAAGCGACAGCTCTCCTCCAGGGTTCTGAAAACTGGGGTTTTTCACCTGAGGCTATTCTGCGCCAGTGGATGCCAGAGCGTGCCGCGGGTCTGGCAACTGGTATCGCTTGCCCGCGAAGCCCGGCGCCTGCATGGCATGGCAAGAAGGGACAACGTGGGCTACTGCAGTGTTTTGCCAGAACTTCACGCGGAATTCGGCAATCGTCACCGAGCTGAGACGGTCGAAGAATTCTCCGATCGTGACCGTGGCAGGGGAGGGGGCAACGACGCGCAGCGCCGATTGCGGGCTGGTGATGTGGAGCATGCGCAGCTCGTCACTGCGGGGATCGAGCATGGCGACCAGCACTGCTTGTCCGTGGATGGAGACCATCGCCATCACGTCATTAAGCGGTTCGCTGGCACGGGCCATTACGATGGGCATTCCCGGTGCCCAGCCGTACGAAGCCAAATGGGACTTGCCCTCACGGGTGGCGAGAAAATCGGCGACCCTTACGGCGGTCTGGGTTCTAGCAATTCGGCCTGGCATTTTAGATACTTCCCCTTCTTGCATTCCTCAGTGAATATGGTTCATCCCAGGACCCGGTGCGATGCGCCTGCGCCTCATCGATCGTTCCTGTCTGCGTGGATCATCGAGTGATCCACAGTGGCCATGGTGCTGCGCTAGGCCATGCTCAAATCTGCGTGCGTCCCTCCTGTCTCTGGTCGGAAGCCTTCGGTGGCCGTCAGAGCCGGGGTTGCGAAGGGATCGTCCAACCAGCCGGCGCAGTGCCCGGAATCCTGCAGGCGTTCTGGCTGCGGAAAAAGATTCTCACGACCAGCCACCGCGAACTGCAGGTTGCGCACTTCGAACTGGATACCCAGGGACTGCTCCATCTGCGGCAACAGGGTGTCATTGACGTACTGCATCAGCGCCGTGACGTGTTCTTCGCTCTTTGCGGTGCAGGCCAGGCTGACGACCAGCTTTTCCGGGGTTCCCTGAATGGCGCAGAACGCCGAATGCACTGTGCTTTTGAGTTCGCATTGCTGGGTCCCGAAGAATGCTATGTCCCGCATCCTCGCCGCCCACGCGTTGTTGCCTGCGTTTTTCTTATCTGCTGAAACTGCTAACTGCTCTTTCATCTTGTGCTCCGGCACTGGTCAGTGTTTCGTAGTAGAATATATGTAGACTGGCTAACTATTAGATACGCTACATTATTTTTTTCAGAAAAGGCAAGCTGGAATTTCGCAGTGAGGAGCGAAAGGCCCTCAAGTTGCTCGGGCATTGCGCTCGTATCCGACGAAAGGAGTTCTCATGAGCCACTACGAGGCAAGCGGATATTGGTATGGTGACGGCCAGTCGGCTCCGGAGGCCGTGGACTTGCTGAACCTCATGCGCCGCTATCGCGACGCAGAGCGGAACATGCGCGCCAATACCCGCGGATCCATGGGGATGAACGAGACAGACATGACTGCTTTGCGCTTCTTGCTGGGAGCGCACCGAAAGGGCGAAGTGCCCCGTCAGCGCGATTTCGCCGAGAAACTCGGCATATCCAATGCCTCGGTGTCAGCCCTGATCGATCGGCTGTGCCGCGACGGGTATGCACAAAGGGTCATGCATCCGGCCGACCGCAGATCGGTGGGCATTGTCCCAACCCAGTACAGCGACACCGAGGTGCGCGGAACTTTGCAGCAGATGCATGAGCGGATGATGGCTGCGGTTGATGGGCTCAACGCAGAAGAGCGAAAGGCAGCCGCAAAATTTCTGCACGCCCTCATCGCCAGCGTGGAATGGAATGATGCTGATCTGGGCCATGCGGCGCAGCGCGATGACGAGCTACGCGATGTCCCCGGGAGCAACCTTGCATCTTTCTAGGGCGGGAAAGCGGGCGAACTTCGCGCAGAGCTGCCGTTCAACGCAGTGGCCACAGTCCTCTAGCGAAGGTTCCCTGGCCGATTCTGAAGAAAACCTTGAAGCGGATGCCCCAGTTGCGCTGGATGCGTAGGTTGAAACTCAGCGGAAATAGGCGACTACATAAGTGAAGGTGATGTGAATGCCACGCAGGCGCATTGAAGTCAGTGTCAGCCATGACGAGTTCGAAGACCTCAACAACGCGCTCGAAGACCACCGCAATGGATTCACGGATATGGCGGAGGAAGCGTCCAACGGCCTTGGCCTGGAACCCGAGTACTGGGAGGGCCGGGCCAATGAAGTCCAAAGCCTGCTCGAAAAAGTCAACGAGCACAGCCGTGAGGAAACGGCAGCAGCCGACGAATCGAGCCGGTCCCGGGGAACCGCGCAGCGGCCGGATCGCGAGGCGCAGCCGGACCCGCATGACTAGGTCGTGCGGTGGACCGAAGAATTCTGGATCAGCATTGACCGCGGGCGCGCCCTTTGAAGGGCGCGCCCGCGGTCAATGTCGTGATAACTAGGCGCGCTTGCGGGTCAGCAAGCCCCAGATGACGAGGACAACGAGCGAGCCGCCAATAGCCAGCAGCCAAGTCGAGAGCGACCAGAACTGGTTGATTCCCACATTGAAGATCGCGGAGCCGATCCATCCGCCAACGAGCGCTCCGACGATGCCCAAGAGCAGCGTCGCGATCCATCCGCCGCCCTGTTGCCCGGGCTTGATGGCCTTGGCAATAGCCCCGGCGATCAGTCCCAAAACGATCCATCCTAGAATGCCCATGGAGATTTCTCCTTTGCTCGGTTTCACGGTGCTTCGGTGGTGCCGGCTGGCACCGCCTTCCAGATCAGCAAGGTACTAGAAGCAGCTGAAGCATCGATGCCAAGCTGGGTGCTTCCTGAGAACCCGGCGGTTGCGGTGCCCGGAAAATCGCCATGGCAATTAGCACATCCATGCGGAGAGGCGCAACGCATCTTTAGGAGCCGGTTGACGCGGCAAAGGAACTCGATCGCTTCGTGATTGGGCAGAGTCCGACCCGGCAAGCAGTCATCCTGGCAGCGCAAAGGCCGGGCGGCTGTTCAGGGTGAACAGCCGCCCGGCCTCTTCGCAGCTAGCCTCTAGCTGGCCGTGCTGGCCAGCGACAGGCCGCGCAGGCGGTCCATCTGCGGATCGTACAGCGGATCGTCAACCACGGTGGCGGCGATCGGCTGGCCGAAGTACTCGATCTGCACCGAGTCGCCGGTTTCCACCGACAGTGGCAGCCAGGCATAGGCGATCGGCTTGCGGACCGTGTAGCCGTAGGCGGCACTGGTGATGTAGCCCGAAGCCTTGCCGTCGACGTACACCGGCTCCTTGCCCAGGACCACGGAGACGCCGTCGTCAATGGTCAAGCAGCGCAGGCGCTTGGTGGCGGCCGCGGCACGTGCGGCCAGAGCCGACTTGCCCACGAAGTCCACGGTCTTGGCGGCCTTGACCGCGAAGCCCAGGCCGGCCTGTTCCGGTTCGTGCTCGCTGGTCATATCGGTGCCGAAGGAGCGGAAGCCCTTCTCCAATCGCATGGAGTTGAAGGCCTCGCGGCCGCCGGCAATGATGCCCTGCTCCTGGCCGGCCTCGAAGAGCACGTCCCAGAGCTTGGCGCTGACATCTGCCGAAGCGTAGAGCTCCCAGCCGAATTCGCCCACATAGGACAGGCGCATGGCAGTGACCGGGATGCCGGCGATGGAGATTTGCTTGGTGCGGAAGTACTTCAGGCCCTCGTTGCTCATGTCATCGTCGGTGACCTTGTTCATCACGTCCAGGGCCAGCGGGCCCCATAGACCGATGCACGAGGTGCCGGCGGTGATGTCGCGCACGGCGGCCCACTTGCCCGGATTGGCGGCGTTGAACTTCTTGGCCTCGCGGTTCAGGTAGGCGACATCCACATTCGAGTTGATGCCGGCTTGGTAGACCTCGTCGGAGAGCCGCGCCACGGTGATGTCGCTGGTGATGCCGCCGGCAGCATCGAGCAGCAGGGTGTAGCTGACCATGCCCGGGGCGCGCAGCATGTTGGCGGTAGTCAAGCCCTGCAGCAGTTCACCGGCACCGGGGCCGGTGACCTCGACGCGCTTGAGCGGGGTCATGTCGAACATGGCCACCGCGGTGCGGGTCTTCCAGGCCTCCACCGCGGCGATCGGGGAGTGGAACTTGTCGGACCAGGCATCGCGTTCCGGGGCGGCCCATTCTTCGGGCAGCGACTCGAGCAGCGCGGCATTGGCCTCGTACCAGTGCGGGCGCTCCCAGCCGGTGCCTTCCAGGAAGAAGGCGCCGAGGGCCTGCTGGCGGGAGTAGAACGGGGAGGTGCGCACGGCGCGCGGCTTGGTGCGCGGCTCCAGCGGGTGGCGGACGTCGTAGATTTCCACGAAGTTCTGCTGCGAGGTCTCGCTGACGTACTCCTTGGTGGTCTGCATGTCCTCGAAGCGGTTCAGGTCGCAGTCGCTCAAATCGGTGGTGGAGGTGCCGGTGGCAATCAATTCAGCCACGGCCTTGGCGATGCCCGGAGCGTGGGTGACCCAGACGGCTTCGGCCGCGTAGAAGCCATCCACTTCCTTGGACTGGCCGACCAGCGAGCCGCCGTCCGGGGTGAAGGAGAAGATGCCGTTGAAGCCGCGCTGGATCTGGGTGTTGCGCAGATCCGGCAGCAGTTCCTGGGTGGCCTCCCACTCGGCGGCGAAGTCCTCGGGGGTGAAGTCCAGCGAGGAAGGCATGCGCTCGTGGGTGATCTCCTCCGGGCGGTAGGACTTGAGGGTATCCAAGTCCACCGGCATCGGCCGGTGGGCGTAGGAGCCGATGCCGATGCGGTCTCCCCATTCGCGGTAGTAGAGGTCGCGGTCCTGGTAGCGCAGGATCGGGCGGCTGGCGCCGTTGGGCAGCTCGTTGACGCCGGCCAGCGATGGGGCCGGGGTGGTCCAGACGAACTGGTGGCCCAGCGGCAGCAGCGGGATCGAGGTGCCAACCATCTCCCCGATCTTCGGGCCCCAGAAGCCGGCGCAGGAGACGACGATGTCGGCCTCGAAGCGGTCCTCGCCGCAGATCACCGCGGTGACCTTGCCGCCGGAG
>Ga0308166_1004976_pt1 | contig 10378 bp, 6 predicted proteins | sample PhyCR2_2_FD_202137 | JGI IMG/M metagenome (GOLD analysis project Ga0308166, IMG submission 202137) | Phyllosphere microbial communities from UC Gill Tract Community Farm, Albany, California, United States - DLSLCC.R2 | ecosystem: Host-associated > Plants > Phyllosphere > Unclassified | place... | reverse complement strand
CAACTGCGCCTGCTCGACGACTTCGCCTTCAATTTGCAGGCCGATGCGTCGGAACGCGGCAAGCGGCCCATCACCCTGGTCGACGGCAGCGAGGACGACATGCTGCGCCTGGGCGCCTCGCTGGAGCGGATTCCCTCGGCCTACAAGGCGGAAATCGGCAACTGGATGATGGCGCAGATCGAGGCGGTTCCCTCCGGCGCTGCGAAGCTGGATGCCAAGGCGGCGGCGACCTATACGCGCTACATGTGGGCCTTGGGCCGGGTCGGCGCGCGCCAGTCCTTCCATGGCAGCGCGCACGAGGTGGCGCCGGTCGAAGCCGCCGAGGAATGGCTGGGCAAGCTCCTGAAGCTGGACTGGAAGAAGGTCGAGCCGGCCGGGTTCGCGGCCACGCACATCGCGCGCATGACCGGCGACCGCTCGCGCGACGTGTCGGAACCGGTGCGCGAGCAGGTACTGCGGCGGCTGGCGGCCATCGGGGCGCCGCCGAGCTGGACGGCGATGGTGCGCGAGGTGGTGGAGCTGGACCAGGCCAGCGAAACGCGCATGCTGGGCGAGGCGCTGCCGCCGGGTTTGAAGCTGCTGCGCTGACCCTACGCGCTTATTCCACCGTCACCGGCAAATCACGCCCCTCCACGGCCACCAGTCCCGCATAATCGGCCGCATACACCCGCAGGATGTATTCGCCCGGCGCCAGAGCGCCCACCTTCCAGCTTCCCGGCAGCGCCTGCCCACCCTGCAGCGTGTTACTCACCGCGTAGGCAAAGCGCGTCGTCTTGCTGCCATACACCGTGATGCCGCTGCTGTCTGCATACATCAGCTTCACCGCCTCCTGATCGCGCGGTAAACGGTCGTAGACCTGCGTGACCAGGGGCTGCTCGAAGCCCGCCAGCGGCGTTCCGTCGGCACGCAGCACCTGGTAGCCCAGTTTGTACAGTCCCAGCCTGCGCCGCGCCAGGTTGCCGTCCATCTGATCATAGGCATCGACCACGATGTTCACGTCCCCCAGCGCGCGCTCGATGCGCAGCGGCTCGCCCTTGCGCGCCGCCTTGATGCGCCGTCCGCCGCCGTCGTACAGGGCGATACCGTTGATGGTCGGCGCGATGGTGTCGCGCAGGCCGACGAAGGGCAGCAGCAGCGGATTCGAGGGCGCGCCGGCCGGGTAATGCTCCATGTGCACGTGCGCCATCGGGTTGATGGTGCCGAGCGCATCGCCGACGGCAAAGCGGGTGCCGCGCTGCACGCGCACGCGTTCCGGCTTGCCGCGCGCGTCCAGCAGCAGGTGGAAGCGCGGATCGAGCGGCTTGCCGTTGCTCTCGCGTCCCACGCGCATGTGGATGTACGACAGCGGCCCGACGCTCATGCCCTCGACCAGGTTGCCGAAGGCCCAGTTCGGATACGGGTCGCTGACCTTCGAGGGCACGATGGCCAGCACGCGCGCGCCGACGTCGGCGCGGATGTCCAGGCCCGCGTGGAAGTGGTGGCGGCTCTCGCCGTCGTAGCTGCCGCGCACCTCGCCCATCACGCCGACCACTTCGTGCACCTCGCCTTACGGCCCGACCGGCCAGGGCATCGGCTCCGCGCGGCTCACCTGCGCCGCCGGCAAGGGCGCCGGCGCCGCCTCGCCCGGGCGCGGCGCGGCCAGCGAGAACACGCGCAGGGCCTGGGCATCGGCCACCACCAGGCTGCCGTCGCGGCGCACGGCGATGCCGCGCGGCCCGAACAGGCGCACCGTGCCGTCGCTGCCATAGCTGGTTTCAGGCGGACGGTCGGTATCAAGCAGCGGGTGGTAGGTCCAGTCCGGGGCGATCTGGACGATGCGTCCGCCCGCGCCGCTGGATACGTACAGGTAGCCGTCTTTCGTCAGCGCCAGGCCGGCGGGCCGCGTCAGCACCGGCTTCGGCTCGCCCGGAATCGGCGCCGCAATCGTCGTCACCATGCCATCAAGGCCGATGCGGCGGATCGCGTTGTTGCCGGTATCGGCCACGAACAGCGTGCCGCTCCTGTCGACCGCGATGCCGACCGGCGTATCGAAGCCGGCCGCCGCCGCGGGGCCGTCGAGCCCACCCGGCCGGCCGTTCCCGGCCACCGTGGTCACCGTGCCGTCCGGCGCGATGCGGCGGATGCGGTCGTTGTAGGTGTCGGCCACGAACACGTTGCCGCTCCTGTCCACGGCCACGCCCACCGGACCGTTGAAGCGCGCGGTGCGGCCGATGCCGTCGAGGTAGCCGGGCTGGCCGTCGCCGGCAAGCGTGCTGACGCTGCCGTCGCGTGCGATCTTGCGGATCGCGTGGTTGCCGGTGTCGGCCACGTACAGGTTGCCGGCCCGGTCCAGGGCCAGCGCGGACGGCGTGTTGAAGGCGGCCGCCTCCCTGACGCCGTCGGCAAAGCCTTCGCGCCCGCCGGCATAGGTGCCGACCACGCCGTCCACGCCGATGCGGCGGATGCGGTTGCTGTCGCCGCCGTCGGCGATGAAGACGTTGCCCTTGACGTCGACCGCGACGCCGAAGGGGTCGCTGAAGCGGCTGGCGGCGCTGCCATCGACCACCCCGTTCTGCCCGTCGCCGGCCAGCGGCGTCACGCGCGCCGTCCAGGACGGCTGGGTCGGCGCTTCAGGCGCCGGCAACAGGGCGCGGCGCGGTGCGCTGGCGTCGCCGCTGTTCGTGTAGTACCAGGCCGCGCCGCCGCCAAGAATGACGGCGCCTGCCAGCGCCGCGATGACCGTTATTCGTTTCACTACCAGACCGCCCCTCGTTGCTCAGCCCATCAGTCTAACCGATCGGCCCCGTTCGCACCGGCCCGCATGTCCACCCGCATTCCTAGCGTATGCCGCCCTCTGCCGGGAATCGCTACCATCAATTACAGCCGCCGCGACCATCCCGTCGCAGCGCTCCCTTTCACCAAACCAGGAGCCCACATGGATTCGAACAACGAGAAACCGGTCGAGGGTACGCAAGCGTCGCGCCGGCGCTTCGTCGGCACCGTCGCCACCGGTCTTGCCGCAACGGCCGCCGCAGCCACCACCACCTCCGCCATGGCCCAGACGGGCGATGCCGCGCCGGGCCAGCCGCCCGCCGGCCGCGCCAAGGACGCCGCCGCGCGCTACCCGCGTCCGCCCTTCGCAGTCCAGTCGCAGCCCTGGCCTGCCCTGGCCAGCAAGATGAACCCGCGCCCGGATCACGGCGAAACCACCTACCGCGGCAGCGGACGCCTGGCCGGGCGCAAGGCACTGGTCACCGGCGGCGACTCCGGCATCGGCCGCGCCGCCGTGATCGCCTTCGCGCGCGAAGGCGCCGACGTCGCCATCAACTACCTGCCGGCCGAGGAAGCCGATGCGCGCGAAGTGGTGAAGCTGATCCAGGACGCAGGCCGCAAGGCGGTGGCGATTCCCGGCGACATCCGCGACGAGGCCTTCTGCCGCAAGCTGGTGGCCGAAGCGGTGCGCCAGCTGGGCGGGCTCGACATCCTGGTGAACAACGCCGCGCGCCAGCAATCGCACGACTCGATCCTCGACCTCACCACCGAGCAGTTCGACTGGACCTTCAAGACCAACGTGTATGCGATGTTCTGGATTACCAAGGCGGCGATTCCGCACCTGAAACAGGGCAGCTGCATCATCAACACGGCTTCGGTGCAGGCTTACAGCCCATCGGAAAACCTGCTCGACTACGCGTCGACCAAGTCGGCCCAGGTGGCGTTCACCAAGTCGCTGGCCAAGCAGCTGGGCAAGAAGGGCATCCGCGTCAACGCGATCGCGCCGGGGCCGATCTGGACGCCGCTGCAGGTGTGCGGCGGGCAGACGCCGGAAAACCTGAAGAAATTCGGGGAAGAGTCGCCGATGGGGCGTCCGGGCCAGCCGGCCGAACTGGCGCTCGCCTTCGTGACGCTGGCCGCGGACGAGTCGAGCTATACCACCGGGCAGGTGTATGGCGTAGCGGGCGGCGCGGGCAATCCGTAGGCGCCGCCGATGCGCAATCGCCGCGCGGGACCCGGGTCCTGGCGCGGCGCTGTCCTGGATCTTACGCGCTCAGTGAGGTCTCAACGCTTGCGCAGCAGGCGCGTCAGCAGCGACGAGATCGAACGGGTCGGGATCAGTTTGCCCAGCGGGCCGGGGTGATTGCAGCGCGAAGTGACGGTCATCTCTTTAGCCTCCGAAACATTACTTGGCAGAATATCTACACAGCCGAGTTTCTTCTGTGCGCTGGCACGCATAGCGCGCGTTGGCATCAGTTTAGGCATGCGGCCATGACGCCCGCGTGACAGGCTAACGCGCGCGCCCCGACACGATTGAGCCATATCATGGATGCCGCAAGGCCGGACCCTATCCTTCGACAGGCGGCACTTGCATGCATCCTTCCAATACAGACCAGGGAGAACGAGATGGGCTACGCAGATCGTGACAAATATGGAATGTACAAGGACACCGGCAGCGCCGGTCCCGGCCCGTCGCTGATGGGGGCGGACACGCTGATCGGCGACAACGTCGTCAACGGGGCGGAAGAAGACCTCGGCGACATCAAGGAAATCATGCTCGACATGAACACCGGCCAGGTGGCCTATGCCGTGCTGGCCTTCGGCGGTTTCCTCGGCCTGGGCGAGAAACTGTTCGCAGTGCCCTGGCAGGCCCTGCACCTCGACACCGTCAACAAGCGCTTCGTGCTGAATGTCGAGAAGGAGCGCCTGAAAACGGCGCCTGGCTTCAACAAGGATTCCTGGCCCGACATGGCCGACGTCACCTGGGCCAACCAGATCCACAGCTTCTACGGCACCGACCCGGCCCGCGGCGGCGCCCCGACCATGGGCCCGGGCGTGGTGATGAGCGGCACCGTGGGCGGCCTCAGTGGATCGGCCTCGAGCATGGGTGCGGGCGGCGGGCTGGGTGCCGGGCATGCGGGCAGCGGCACGGGCGCGGGTGGCAGTTTGGGCGGCGCCGGTGGCGGCACGATGGGCAGCGGCACCGGGATCAGTGACGATTCGGCGCTGGGCACCGGCGGTGGCGGCAGCGTCGATCCACGTCCGGGCAACCTGGGCGACGACAAGGACCTGAGCAAGATCAGGGGCAGCAATATCGGTTGAGCGTGGCCGACAGATCCGCCACCAGCTCAGTGGCGGATTTTCCGCGAGCCTGCGGCCAGACCCGACGGTTGGGGCCGCGGGCTGAAGACAGCCTCACCGAATCATCGACTCCCACACCTTCTGCAAGCGCTTGGCCGACACCGGCATCGGCGTCCGCAACTCCTGCGCAAACAAGGACACCCGCAACTCTTCCAGCATCCAGCGGTATTCCGTCATGCGCGGGTCCAGGCTCTTGCCCGGCTGCCTGGAAATGCGCTGGTACTGGCTGGCCGCGTTCTGCCATTCCGCCATCAATTGCGCGTCGCGCGAGGGATTCCCGCGCAGCTTTTCCAGGCGCACGTTCATCGCCTTCAGGTAGCGCGGGAAGTGCGCCAGCTGGCTGTACTCGTTGTCGGCGATGAAGCGCTTGTGCACCAAGCCCTGCAACTGCGCCTGCATGTCGGCCGCCACCGGCGCCGCCAGCCCATTCAGCCGCTTCGGCATGCCATGGAACTCCGCCAGGATCGATCCCACCAGGCGCGCGATCTCGTTGATCAGCAGGCCGATCCGCCCCTTGCCCTCGTCCTTGCGCTTGTTGAACGAGGCCGCGTCGTGCGGCAGCGGGTCCTGCAGGCAGGCGATGTCGATCGCCTTCTGGATGATCTGGTCGCGCAGCTCTTCCTGCGAGCCCACCGTCATGAACTGCATGCCCATGCCCTGCAGGCCCGGGATGTTCTTCTCGGCGAATTTCAACTGGTCCTTCAGCTGCAGCGCGAACAGGCGGCGCAGGCCGATGCGATGGGTGCGCGCCGCCACGTTCGGGTCGTCGAAGACCTCGATGTCGCAATGCGTGCCTTTGTCGACCAGGGCCGGGAAGCCGATCAGCGTCAGCTTGCCCTGCTTGATCTCCAGCAGCTCGGGCAGTTCGCCGAAGCTCCAGCTGGTGAGCCCCGTATGCTGGCTGACCGCCGGCGCCGCAGCCGCAACAGGCGCGTTGGCGGATGCATGCGCGCCCTTCCCCTTGCCCTGCGGCGCAGGCGCGGCAGCCGCACCAACAGCAGCGGCAGCCGGCGCGGCGGCCGGCGTCAGGGGCGCCTTGCCCTTGCCCCAGGCTGCCGGCGTGGCGACCGCGGGCCGCAAGCCGCCCACGGCGGCCGGCGCCGCTTCCGCCATCTTCTGGAAGCTCTCGCGCGCCTGGCTGCCCAGCTCCGCCTGCAGCGTGGCCAGGTTGCGGCCCATGTCCAGCTGGCGCCCATGCTCGTCGATCACCTTGAAGTTCATGAACAGGTGGGCCGGCAGGGTCTCGAGCTTGAAGTCGCCGGTCAGCACGTTCACGCCGGTCTCGGCGCGCACGTCCGCGATCAAGACGTCGATCAGATCGCCACGTCCGAACACGCCGGCCGCGTTGATGCGCTCGACGAAGCGCGCCGCGTAATCCGGCAACGGCACGCAGTGGCGGCGCAGCTTCTGCGGCAGGGATTTGAGCATCAGGTGCACCTTCTCCTTCAGCATGCCCGGCACCAGCCAGGCCGCGCGCTCTTGCGGAATCTGGTTCAGCGCGAACAGCGGCACCGACAGGGTCACGCCATCGCGCACGCTGCCCGGCTCGAAATGGTAGGACAGCCCCATCTCGATGCCGGTGACGTTCATCGTCTTCGGGAACAGCTCGGTGGTCACGCCGGCCGCCTCGTGGCGCATCAGCTCTTCGCGATTCAAATACAAGAGCTTCGGGTTGTCGCGCGCGGCGTCCTTGTACCACTTCTCGAAGCCGGCGCCGTTCACCACGTCCTTCGGAATCCCGGCATCGTAGAAGGCCGCGATCAGCTGGTCGTCGACCAGCACGTCCTGGCGGCGCGACTTGTGCTCGAGGTTCTCGATCTCCCTGATCAGCTTGAGGTTGTGCGCGTAAAAGGGCTGGCGCGTGTCGTAGTCCCCCGCCACCAGCGCGTCGCGGATGAAGATCTCGCGCGCCTCGTACGGGTTGTGCAGCGCGTAGTTGATGCGCCGCCCGCTGTAGACCACGATGCCGTACAGGGTCGCGCGTTCCAGCGCGCTCACCTGGGCCGGACGCTTTTCCCAGCGCGGCTCGCCCCAGGACTTCTTCAGCAGGTGCCCGCCGATCTTCTCCAGCCACTCGGGCTGGATCTGGGCCACGGTGCGCGCGTAGAGGCGCGTGGTCTCGACCAGTTCGGCCGCCATGATCCACTTGCCGGGCTTCTTCACCAGCGAGGAACCCGGCCACACGTGGAACCTGATGCCGCGCGCGCCGAGGTAACCGGCGCCCGGCTCGTCCTCGCCCTTGAAGCCGATGTTCCCCAGCAGGCCGGTCAGGAGCGCCATGTGCAATTGGTCGTAGGTGGCGGCGGCCGCGTTCAGGCGCCAGCCCTGCTCGCGCACGATGGTCAGCAGCTGCGAGTGCACGTCGCGCCACTCGCGCAGGCGCAGCTGCGACAGGAAGTTGGCGCGGCAGTTTTCCTGCAGCTGGCGGTTCGACTTCTTGTGCTCGATCGCGTCCTCGAACCACTTCCAGATCTTCAGGTAGCTGATGAACTCGGACTTCTCGTCGGCGAACTTCTTGTGCTTCTCGTCGGCCTGCTGCTGGAATTCCATCGGCCGGTCGCGCGGGTCCTGCACCGACAGCGCGGACGCAATGATCAGCATCTCGTTCAGGCAGTCGTTGTCCACCGCGGCCAGGATCATGCGGCCCACGCGCGGGTCGAGCGGCAGGCGGGCGAGCTTGCGGCCCAGGGCGGTGAGCTCGTTGGTCTCGTCGACCGCGCCGACTTCCTGCAGCAGCTGGTAGCCGTCGGCGATCGCGCGGCCCTGCGGCGGCTCGATGAAGGGGAAGGTCTCCACATCCGTCAGGTGCAGCGACTTCATGCGCAGGATGACGGCGGCCAGCGAGGAGCGCAGGATTTCCGGGTCGGTGAACTTCGGACGCTGCAGGAAATCGTCTTCCTCGTACAAACGGATGCAGACGCCATCGGCCACGCGGCCGCAGCGGCCGGCGCGCTGGTTCGCGGCCGACTGCGCGATCGGCTCCACCTGCAGCTGCTCGACCTTGTTGCGGAAGCTGTAGCGTTTTACGCGCGCGAGACCCGCGTCGACCACGTAGCGGATGCCGGGCACGGTCAGCGAGGTCTCGGCCACGTTCGTCGCCAGCACGATGCGGCGCGCATTGGTCGTTCGAAATACCCTGTCCTGCTCTTCCACCGACAAGCGCGCGAACAGCGGCAGGATCTCGACGTGCGGCGGATGCTGCTTGCGCAAGGCTTCCGCGCAATCGCGGATCTCGCGCTCGCCCGGCAGGAATACCAGCACGTCGCCCTGGCCGATGCGGCAGAGTTCATCGACGCCGTCGACCACGGCATCGATCAGGTCGCGCTTTTCACGGGCCTGTTGTGCCTTCGGTGCCGGCTTGTTGTCGACGCCGCCGCCCACCACGACCGGGTCGCGCTCCACCGGACGATAGCGCACCTCCACCTTGTACAGGCGGCCCGACACCTCGATGACGGGCACCGCCGGCTTCCCTTCCTGCGCGAAGTGGCGCGCGAAGCGCTCGGCGTCGATGGTCGCCGAGGTGATGATCACCTTCAGGTCCGGACGGCGCGGCAGCAGTTGCTTCAGGTAGCCGAGCAGGAAGTCGATGTTCAGGCTGCGTTCGTGCGCCTCGTCGATGATGATGGTGTCGTAGGCGCGCAGCAGCGGGTCGGTCTGGGTCTCGGCCAGCAGGATACCGTCGGTCATCAGCTTCACCGAGGCGCCCGGCTGCAGGGTGTCGTTGAAGCGCACCTTGTAGCCCACGTGCTCGCCCAGCGGCGAACCGATTTCCTGGGCGATGCGTTTCGCGGTGGACGACGCGGCGATACGGCGCGGCTGGGTGTGGCCGATCAGCGCGTTCTCGCCGCGGCCCAGCTCGAGGCAGATCTTCGGCAACTGGGTGGTCTTGCCGGAACCGGTCTCGCCCGAGACGATGACGACCTGGTGTTCCGTCAGCGCCTTGGCGATCTCGGCGCGGCGGCCGGATACCGGCAGGTCCTCGGGATAGGTGATCGGCGGTAGCGGATTGCGCACGCGCGGCGCACGCGGCGCCCTGGCATCGTCGCGAGGCGGACGTGGTGCACGCTCGGCGCGCTCGCCCTGCTGCTTGCGCTGCTGCTGGCCACCTTGCGCACCGCCCTCGCCCGCATGCCGGCGCTCGCCTTTGGTCTGCAAACGCCCTTCCGGCGTCTGCGTCATCGGCGCCCGCAACTCGCCGTTCGCACGTTCGCGCGACGGGTTCGATTCGGGTTGGGAAGCTGCTGCGCGCGCCGCGTCCGGCGAAGGCTTGTTACTCTGTTCAGACATTGTTTTTACGAGGTATTTGGTGCGCAAGTCGCGGAGCGAATTATAATGCGGCAAATGGAAAACCCTACCCAATTCGTCCAGTGGCTGCGCTCTGTCGCGCCGTATATTCATGCATTTGGCGGCAAGACCTTTGTCGTTGCCTTCCCTGGTGAACTCGTGGCCGCCGGCGCCCTGCCGGTGCTGGCGCAAGACCTGTCCCTGCTGGTCGCACTCGGCATCCGCATCGTGCTGGTGCACGGCTCGCGGCCGCAGGTCGCCGAGCAGCTCGGCCTGCGCAATGTCGAGGGCCGCTTCCACAACGGCGTGCGCATCACCGACACCGCCGCCATGGAATGCGCCAAGGAAGCCGCCGGCGAATTGCGTCTCGATATCGAGGCCGCCTTCAGCCAGGGCTTGCCGAACACGCCGATGTCGAACGCCCAGATCAGCATCGTGTCGGGCAACTTCGTGATCGCCCGTCCGCTCGGCGTGATCGACGGCGTCGACTTCGAACTCACCGGCATGACGCGCAAGATCGCGGCCGACAAGATCGCCCCGATCCTGCAGACCGAGGACAACCTGGTACTGCTGTCGCCACTGGGCTTCTCGCCGACCGGCGAGGTGTTCAACCTGACCATGGAAGACGTGGCCGCCTCGGCCGCCATCGCCCTCCACGCCGACAAGCTGATCTACATTACCGAAACGCCGATGATGACCGACGCCGCCGGCGCCGAGATCCGCGAACTGTCCTCGCACCAGGCCGAAGCCGTGCTGCAGGCCGGCTTCCTGCCGTCGGATGCGTCGTTCTACCTGCAGCACGCCATCAAGGCCTGCAACAGCGGCGTCGACCGCGCCCACATCGTGCCTTTCCAGATGGACGGCTCGGCCCTGCTCGAACTGTTCACCCACGACGGCGTGGGCACCATGATCAGCCACGAGAACCTGGAAAGCCTGCGCCAGGCCACAATTGAGGACGTCGGCGGAATTATCAAGCTCATCG
>Ga0308166_1004975_pt1 | contig 10380 bp, 9 predicted proteins | sample PhyCR2_2_FD_202137 | JGI IMG/M metagenome (GOLD analysis project Ga0308166, IMG submission 202137) | Phyllosphere microbial communities from UC Gill Tract Community Farm, Albany, California, United States - DLSLCC.R2 | ecosystem: Host-associated > Plants > Phyllosphere > Unclassified | place... | reverse complement strand
GCCCCCACGAAGAGCGGAACCGCGTGATGGGTTTCGTGTACCTGGCGCTCCTTCTCGTGACCCTCGGCTGCATGCTGCTGCTCGACCGGCGCTTCCGGCTGTTCTTCTGGCGCGACGCGGTCTCGGCGTCCGTCGTGACGGTCACGGGACTCGTCTTCTTCCTGATCTGGGATGCCGCCGGAATCGCCGGAGGGATCTTCTTCCGCGGCGAGGCCGCCGTGGCGACCGGTATCGTGCTCGCCCCGGAGCTGCCCATCGAAGAGCCGGTGTTCCTGCTCTTCCTCGTGGTGTGCACCATGGTCGTCTACACCGGCGCCGTGCGCATCCTGTCGAGCATCCGCCGCCGCTCCCGCATGGAGGAGCCCTCATGACGTACCTGCAGCTCTCGGGATGGTTCGTCGGCGCGGCGATCGTGGCGGCTGTCGTGCTCTCGATGCTCGCCGGGCGGCATCGCGCCCACGCGGGCGCGATCGCTGTGACCATCGTCGTGCTGGTCATCCTCACCGCCGTCTTCGACACCGTGATGATAGCGACGGGACTCTTCCACTACTCCCCCGAGCACCTGCTCGGCCTGCACATCGGTCTCGCCCCGCTGGAGGACTTCGCCTATCCGATCGCCGGCGCCATCGTGCTGCCCGCCCTGTGGGCCGCACTCCGCGCTCGCCGCCGCGCCCAGGTCGACCGTCGACCCGTTGCGGAGGATGCCTCGTGACCGCTCCCACCCGCGGATCCGTCGGTCGCGACGTCGCTCAGATAGTCCTGTCGTCGCGCCCCATCAGCTGGGTCAACACGGCCTTCCCGTTCGCGGCCGCCTACCTGCTCAGTACACGCGAGATCGACCTCACGCTGATCATCGGGACCCTCTACTTCCTCGTTCCGTACAACCTCGCGATGTACGGCATCAACGACGTCTTCGACTACGCCTCCGACCTCGCCAACCCGCGCAAAGGCGGCATCGAGGGCGCGCTGCTCTCGCCCCGCATCCACCGCGCCACCCTGTGGACGGCCGCAGCGACCAACATCCCGTTCCTCGTCTACCTCGTCGTGGTCGGCAACCCGGCGTCGTGGGTCTGGCTGGCGATCAGCGTGTTCGCCGTGATCGCGTACTCGGCGCCCGGGCTGCGGTTCAAGGAGCGTCCGTTCCTGGACTCGACGACCTCGAGTCTGCATTTCGTGACGCCCGCGATCGTCGGCCTCACTCTCGCCACCGGGACCGTCACCCCCACCGCGGTCATCGTCCTCGTCGCCTTCTTCCTCTGGGGCATGGCCGCACATGCGTTCGGCGCGGTTCAGGACATCGGCCCCGACCGCGAGGGTGGCATCGGCTCGATCGCCACCGTGATCGGCGCACGATCCACGGTGCGACTGTCGATCGCTCTCTGGACCCTCGCCGGGGCAGCCATGCTGTTCACCACCTGGCCGGGGCCGTTGGGCGCCCTGCTCGCCGCGCCCTACATCGTGAACGCCGCCCCCTGGTGGAACGTCACCGATGAGACGTCCGGCGGCACGAACCGCGCATGGCGACGCTTCATCGCGCTGAACTACTTCGCCGGCTTCCTCGCGACGATGATCCTCATCCTCGCCTGGATCTCCTGATCGCACCATATTTTCTCCCCACCTGCACGCCCCGAGAGGAACACGATGTCCAGCCCTGAGCACGCGCCCATTCCGCCGACCCGCGAGCGCACGCGTCGACACTCCTGGGTCCGCGTCCTCATTCCCGTGGCGCTGATCCTCGTCTGGCTGGTGGGTGCGGGACTCGGCGGCCCCCTGTTCGGCAAGGTCGACGAGGTGTCGTCGAATGATCAGACCAGCTACCTCCCAGAGTCTGCCGATGCGACGCAGGTGCAGAAGCTCCTCGGCGAGTTCAACGACAGCGACGCGATCCCTGCCATCGCCGTCTTCGTCGCCGACGACGAGCTGTCCGAGTCCGATATCGAGACGATCTCGGATGCCGTCGCCGACGCTCCCTCCGTCGAGGGTGTGAGCGAGGACGTGTCGCCCGCGCTCACCTCGGACGACGGCAAAGCCATCCAGGCATTCATCCCGATCGAGGGCGATGCCGAACTCGCAGATGCCATCACCGCACTGGGCGACCAACTCCGGGACTCGGCACCCGAGGGCGTGACCGTGTACATCACGGGACCCGCGGGTTTCAGCGCCGATCTCGTCGCAGGATTCGCCGGCATCGACGGGCTGCTGCTCGGTGTCGCGCTCCTGGCCGTCCTCGTGATCCTCGTGCTGGTCTACCGCTCGTTCCTGCTGCCCCTCGTCGTGCTCTCGACCAGCCTGTTCGCCCTGTGCGTGGCGCTGCTGGTCGTATGGTGGCTGGCGAAGTTCGAGGTGCTGCTGCTGAGCGGCCAGACACAGGGCATCCTGTTCATCCTGGTGATCGGCGCAGCGACCGACTACGCCCTGCTGTTCGTCGCGCGATTCCGTGAAGAGCTTCGCGTCGCGCAGGACAAGGGCACCGCTGTGCTCGCCGCGTGGAAGGGCTCGTTCGAGCCGATCGTGGCATCCGGCGGAACCGTGATCGCCGGGCTCCTGTGCTTGCTGCTCAGCGACCTCAAGTCGAACAGCACGCTCGGCCCGGTGGCCGCGATCGGCATCGTGTTCGCGATGCTCGCCGCTCTCACTCTGCTGCCGGCCCTGCTGCTCCTGTTCGGACGCGCGGTCTTCTGGCCGCGGCGCCCGAAGTTCGAGCCGGAGGTCGTGGCCGAGGAGCACGGCATGCGCAAGACGGGCCTGTGGGCACGACTGGCGCACCTGATCACGAAGCGCCCGCGCGTCATCTGGATCGTCACCACGCTCGTGCTGCTCGCGGGAGCCGCAGGCGTACTGCAGCTCAACGCCGTCGGCGTTCCGCAGTCCGATCTCGTACTCGGCTCGTCCGAGGCCCGCGATGGTCAGGTCGCGCTCGGCGAGCACTTCCCCGGCGGCTCCGGCAGCCCGGTGTATGTGGTGGTCGCGGAGGACAGGCTTCAGGATGCGGCCGACGTGCTGCTCGCCGACGACGGGATCGACGGAGTGTCCGTCACGGCCGCTGATTCGCCGAGCGGTTCGGCTACAGTGACCGCGGACGGATTGGAGGCCGTGGGTCCTCCGGGAACAGCTGCACCCGAGCCCACCGTCGTCGACGGCGAGGTCCTGCTGCAGGGGACCCTGACGGATGCAGCGGACTCCGATGCCGCGGCGGCGACCGTGCGCGACCTGCGGACGCAGCTCGACGACCTGGACGCACTCGTCGGCGGGGTCACGGCGACCGCGATCGACACGAATGACGCGTCGATCCACGACCGCAACCTGATCATCCCGGTGATCCTCGTGGTGATCATGCTCATCCTGATGCTGCTGCTGCGCTCGATACTCGCTCCCGTGCTGCTGATCCTCACGACCGTGCTGTCGTTCGGCACGGCGATGGGCGTGTCGGCGCTGGTCTTCAACGGCGTATTCGACTTTCCCGGCGCCGACCCCGCGGTTCCGCTCTACGGATTCGTGTTCCTGGTGGCATTGGGCATCGACTACAACATCTTCCTGATGACCAGGGTCCGGGAGGAATCACTCGAGCACGGCACCCGCGAGGGCGTGCTGCGCGGACTGTCCATCACGGGCGGCGTCATCACGTCGGCCGGATTGGTGCTTGCTGCGACCTTCGCGGCGCTCTCGGTGATCCCGATCCTGTTCCTCGTGCAGCTCGCGTTCATCGTCGCGTTCGGCGTTCTGCTCGACACGTTCGTGGTGCGCTCGCTGCTCGTGCCGGCTCTCGCCTACGACCTCGGTCGAGTGATCTGGTGGCCGTCGAAACTGTGGCGTCGCGGTCGCGACTGACGATCGACAGCGAGCGTCAGCCGAGCGTCCTCGCGAGGTCGACGAGGTGGCTGCGGCTCTCGGCGGCCGCCCGCGCTGGATCACGCGCCGTGACGGCGTCGGCGAGCAGCGCGTGGCGGTCGTCATCCGCCTGGCCGCCGTCGTCGCGGCGGAGGCGAAGCATCTCTACCATCGCCTGACGCAGTCGCGGAGTGAACCCGTCGAACAGCTCGAGCAGGATCGGGTTGTGGGCCGCGATGACGATGCTGCGGTGAAATGCGGTGTCCGCGTCGACATGCGCCTCGACGCCCGACGGGTGGGCTCTGCGACCATCGAGCGCGCGGCGGATCGCGCGGAGATCCGTCGCCGTACGACGGGTCGCGGCGAGCGCGGCGGCCTCTGTCTCGATCGCCGTGCGCGCCTCGATGACGGCGACGATATCGGCGCGGCGGAGCACAGCATCCCAGTCCTCCGGCGCCTCGAGCGCCATGACGAACACGCCCGAGCCCTGCCGCGTCGTGAGTACTCCCCGGCCCGCCAGCTGACGGATGGCTTCACGGACTGTGGACCTGCCCACCCCCAGCTGAGCTGCCAGAGTCGTCTCACCGGGGAGCTTCTGACCGAGCTGCCATTCTCCCTCGCCGATGCGTGTCAAGAGGATGTCCGCCACGACGGGACCTAGCCGACCGGCTCCCCGTCGTGGAGTGGGCAGCGCCGCCGGTCACGACCCGACGCCCCCAGGAGCCCCCGATGTCCACGCTGTTCCCCACTCTGTCCACCCCTGCCGGGCCTGTGCCCGGCCTGTCCCCGGCGTGGAATCGCCAGCGACGGTCGCAGATGCCGTCGCATCGCTACACCTCGGTGTTCGACCGCGTTCCCGTCCCTCTCACCGACCGCGAGTGGCCGTCCAGACAGCTGATCAGCGCGCCACTGTGGCTGCCCGTCGATCTGCGCGACGGCAACCAGGCTCTCGCCGAGCCCATGGATCCCGCCCGCAAGCGCCGCTTCTTCGAACTTCTCGTCGCGATGGGATACAAGGAGATCGAGGTCGGATACCCGTCGGCGTCGCAGACGGACTACGACTTCGTCAGACTCCTCGCGGCGTCGGACCTCGCTCCGGAGGATGTCACGCTCGTGGTCTTCACTGCCGCACACCGCGATCTGATCGAGCGCACGGTCGAGTCTGTTCGCGGCCTCCGCAATCCTGTCGTGATCCACGTGTACACCGCGACCGCGCCGACGTGGCGAGATGTCGTGCTCGACAAGAGCCGCAGGGCACTGAAAGACCTGATCCTGGCCGCGGGGCGGGACGTGCTCGAGCTCACCGAGGATCTCCCGGGCATCCGATTCCAGTTCTCGCCCGAGGTCTTCAACCTCACCGAACCCGACTACGTGCTCGACGTGTGCGACGCCATGACCACCCTCTGGGATGCGACCCCCGAGCACCCGGTGATCCTGAACCTGCCTGCGACCGTCGAGGTGGCGACGCCGAACGTGTACGCCGACCAGATCGAGTACATGCACAGGAACCTCGCCCGACGTGACGGGGTGATCCTGTCGGTGCATCCCCACAACGACCGCGGCACCGGTGTCGCCTGCGCTGAACTCGCCGTCCTCGCCGGCGCGCAGAGAGTCGAGGGATGCATCTTCGGCAACGGAGAACGCACGGGGAACGTCGACATCGCCACCCTCGCTCTCAATCTGCACGCCCAGGGCGTCGATCCGATGATCGACTTCTCGGACATCGACGAGATCCGGCGCACCGTCGAGCACTGCAACGGGATCGAGGTGCACCCACGGCACCCCTGCGTCGGCGACCTCGTGCACACGGCATTCAGCGGCACCCACCAAGATGCGATCCGCAAAGGACTCATCGAGCACGAGGTCCGCGCTGACACCCTGGGCACGAGCCCTCGCGAACAGCGTTGGCTCGTGCCGTACCTGCCGATCGACCCCGCAGACATCGGCCGCAGCTACGACGCCGTCATCCGGGTGAACTCTCAGTCGGGAAAGGGCGGCATCGCCTATCTGCTCGAAAGGGAGTTCGGGATCGAGCTTCCGCGACGGCTGCAGATCGAGTTCGCGAGAACAGTGCAGGCCCATGCGGACACCGTCGGCGATGAGCTGACGGCAGCCGATCTGTGGGCCCTTTTCGAAGAGGCCTATCTGCCTGCTCCCGCTACGGACACGCTCACGCTGGCGCACTACCAGGTGGAGGGCTCGGAGACGGTCTTCACGCTGCAGCGAGGATCTGCCGTCCGGATCGGCCGCGTCGCCGGCTGCGGGCCCGTGGAAGGGCTGGTCTCCGTCCTCGCCGACGCCGGGGCCTCCGTCGACGTCCTCTTCCTCCATCAGACGAGCATCGGAGAAGGAAGCGCGGCCGAGGCCCTCACTCTGCTCGAGTATCGCGACGCCCACACGACCGGGTGGGTCGCGGGGCGAGCGACGTCAGTGCTGGACTCGACCTTCGATGCCGTGATGAGGGCCGCATCCGGAGCGGGCGCACGACTGTGATCGAGGAGGGGTGCCCTCGACTGGATTCGAACCAGCGACCTGCCCTTTAGGAGAGGGCTGCTCTATCCTGCTGAGCTACGGGGGCGAGGGTTCCATTCTAGAGGCACCCTCGCTCCCCGCTCACGCGGCGAGTGCCAGGTAGGGCTCCCACCGGGGATCGCTGCGCTCGATGCCGCGGACCGTCCAGGCGGTGCCGTGCGGCGGACGCGGAGCGAACCGCAGCTCCCACCGCATCTCCTGCGGCGTGCGGTCGCTCTTCGTGTTGTTGCAGCGGAGGCAGCAGGCGACCAGGTTCTCCCAGGAGTCCGCTCCGCCGCGCGACCGCGGCATCACGTGATCGATGGTCGAGGCCGCCTTGCCGCAGTATCCGCAGCGATGGTTGTCGCGACGCAGGACTCCCCGCCGGGTGACCGGAACGCGGCGACTGATGGGAATGCGGACGTAGCGCGAGAGGACGATGACGGCGGGGCGGTCGTAGACTCCGTGGCTGCCCCAGACGGGGTCATCCTCCACGTGCTCGACCACGGTCGCCTTGTCATTCATGACCAGGACCAGGGCTCTCTTGAACGACACGATCGCGAGCGGTTCGTATCCTGCGTTCAGAACAAGTGTGCGCATCGTCATCCTCTCGATCCGCCGGGACGGCTTCCCGGCACTCTCGACTCACACGAAGCCGCACAGGACGGAAGCGTTCGCGGGGATGCAGAAAAGGCGCTGTCTACAGACAGCGCCTCATGCGCACGGCAAGACCGTGGCGTCCCTGCGGACGATGCAGAAGGACGTGACGACCGAGGGCATCCATGGTTCGGATGTTCGGTATTCGCTCCATCAGCTTCTCCCGACTATGCGACAACGGGTTCAGGCTAACCCATCAGGAGCGTGCGAAGGCCAAACGGCGGATGAACGCCGGAAGGCGTGTCCGGAACGGAACAGCGAGCGGAGCGACTCAGCCGGCGTTGGCGGCGAGCCAGGCGATCGGCTCCATGAGCCCGCCGTTGACGTGCACCTCGAAGTGGAGGTGATTCGCGGTCGAGCGCCCGGTGCTGCCGACGAAGCCGATGAGCTGGCCTGCAGCGACGGTCTCACCGGCCTGGACCTGACGCGAACCGTAGATCATGTGACCGTAGGTGGTCTGCACGCGCTGACCGCCGACGACGCTGTCGAGCATGACGCACACGCCGTATCCGCCGATGCTCTCGGCGGAGGCGCGGACGACGCCCGCGGCGGCCGCGTAGATCGGGGTGCCGGCCGGCGCGAGCATGTCGGCACCCTGATGCGCCCCGCCGACGGTGCGGCTGACGCTGTAGGAACCCTGCGGAAGCGGGTAGCGAACCTCACCCGAGCCGGGCGACACGAGAGCGTAGTTGCCGATGTTGAAGTTGCTGGACGAGGCCGTCGTGACGGATGCGGCAGCGGCAGCACGTGCAGCGGCCGCCTCTTCTGCCTTCTTCTTCTCGATCTCGTCGGGGGTGGTGGCGGTGAACGTGCCACGACTGAGAGGAGCAGCGGTCGCATCGGATGCGACGACGAGAGACTGCGCGTCGACGGCGGCGAGCTGCTGGACGGTCGCGGTCGCCTCAGAGGGCTTCGTCGCGGCGTACGCGGGAAGAGCGACGGCGGCGACGAGAGCACCGACGGCCCCGAAGATGGCGACCGAACGCAGGGGCTTCACGACCTTGCGTGCATCGACCCTGCCGCGGGAGCGGGGGGCGACTGCTCGATCTTCAGTTGTCTTCGCGGGCGATTCGATGTCTTTTGCCAAAACCTGATCCTCCTGCGCCTGCACGCTCGGGTAGCGCTGGCTCGTCGGCACTCTGCTCTCGGGGCACCATGTAGCTCGGGTACGTTGTGCGGTCTGACCGGGAGGGCGACGAGCCTGGAAGGCGAATCCTCTCGGGTGTCGTCAGCGGGCTTCTTCGACGACCTGTCCGAGGTTACCGGAAGATAACGATCCTGTCACCCTGTGAACCTGGCAATCCTCGGAGAGGCGGAATCACGCGGATTTCAGGATCGATCCGCCTCGGATGCCCGACTCGCGATCAGGCGGGCTCGCCGACGAGGAAGATGTGCGAGGCGAGCTCGACGGGAAGCTCGAGCCCGTCTTCCTTGCCCTCCATCTGGATCAGGACGTACCCCTCGTTGAAGCGGTAGTCGCCCTTGGCTCCGGGCACCACCCCTGCGTCACGAAGCTGCTCGAGCAGTTCGGGATCGACCTGAGCGGGCTCGGCGAGCCGTCGGACGGTGCCGTCGATCGGAGCGCCCGCGGCGTTCAGCTTCTGCACGAGACCGATGACTCCCTCATCGAACGTGCGCGCGGGGGTGTCGCCCAGCTGGTCGAGTCCCGGGATCGGGTTGCCATATGGCGACTCGGTCGGGTGGCCGAGCAGCTCGACGAGTCGGCGCTCGACCTGCTCGCTCATGACGTGCTCCCAGCGGCAGGCCTCTTCGTGCACGTATGCCCAGTCGAGACCGATGACGTCGGACAGCAGACGCTCGGCCAGACGGTGCTTGCGCATCACGTCGACGGCCTTGCGGCGACCGGCGTCGGTCAGCTCGAGCGTGCGATCCTCAGAGACGACGACCAGACCGTCGCGCTCCATGCGACCGACGGTCTGCGAGACCGTGGGACCCGAGTGACCGAGGCGCTCGGAGATGCGCGCACGCAGCGGCACGATGTTCTCCTCCTCGAGTTCGAGGATGGTGCGGAGATACATCTCCGTGGTGTCGATCAAGTCCGTCATGTGGCCCTCCGGGTCTTCTTAGGCAAGCCTACATTCCCGCGCGGACATCAGGGCGTCACGCGGCGAAGCCACCGGCGGGTCACGCCGTAGAATCAACGCATGGCGATCGAGATTCCCCGTGACCTCCTGCCCGCTGACGGCCGCTTCGGCTGCGGTCCCTCGAAGGTGCGCACCGAGCAGCTCGATGCGCTGCTCGCCGCAGGACCCAGTCTGCTCGGCACCTCCCACCGACAGGCTCCGGTCAAGAACCTGGTCGGCAGCGTCCGCGAGCAGTTGGCCGCCCTCTTCCACCTCCCCGAGGGCTACGAGATCATCGTGGGCAACGGCGGATCGACGGCGTTCTGGGATGCCGCAGCATTCGGGCTCATCGAACGACGCAGCCAGAACCTCGTGTTCGGCGAGTTCGGCGGCAAGTTCGCCGCCGCCGCTGCCGCCCCGTGGCTCGAGGCACCCGACGTGCGCAAGTCCGAGCCGGGCTCGCGCACCGCGGCCGAGATCGTCGACGGCGTCGACGTCTACGCGTGGCCGCACAACGAGACCTCGACCGGTGTCGCCGCCCCCATCGACCGCGTCGCCGCCGAGGGGGCCCTGACCGTCATCGACGCGACCAGCGCTGCCGGCGGCATCGACTTCGACGCCGCGCAGGCCGACGTCTACTATTTCGCGCCCCAGAAGAACCTCGGCTCCGACGGGGGCCTCTGGTTCGCCGCGGTGTCACCCGCCGCGATCGACCGCATCGAGCGGATCGCAGCCTCCGACCGGTACATCCCGGAGTTCCTCAGCCTGAAGAACGCCGTCGACAATTCACGTCTCAATCAGACTCTGAACACGCCGGCGCTGACGACCCTCCATCTGCTCGACAGCCAGCTGCGCTGGATCCTGTCGAACGGCGGCCTCGCCTGGGCGGGCGCTCGCACGGCGGAGTCCTCCGGCATCCTCTACGACTGGGCAGCGGCATCCGCCGTCGCCACCCCGTTCGTTGCAGATGCCACGCACCGCTCCCCCGTCGTCGTCACCATCGACTTCGACGACAGCATCGACGCCGCGGCCGTCGCCAAGACCCTGCGCGTCAACGGCATCGTCGACACCGAGCCCTACCGCAAGCTCGGCCGCAACCAGCTGCGCGTCGCCACGTTCGTCTCGATCGAACCCGAGGACGTCCGCCAGCTGACGCGGTCGATCGACTACGTGCTCGCGAACACCGTCGCCTGACACCGGGACGGGAACGACAAGAGGGGCCGCGTTCTCACGCGGCCCCTCTTGTCGTTCCTGCCTTGATCGATCGCGAGTCATTCCTCGTCGTCGGAGTCCTCATCGT